>Ga0304730_1000004_pt1 | contig 381642 bp, 331 predicted proteins | sample M_130628_MF_Meta_FD_190474 | JGI IMG/M metagenome (GOLD analysis project Ga0304730, IMG submission 190474) | Freshwater microbial communities from Lake Montjoie, Canada to study carbon cycling - M_130628_MF_MetaG (v2) (version 2) | ecosystem: Environmental > Aquatic > Freshwater > Lake...
TGGAACCAGAGTTCACTGAAATAGTTGGATTGATGTTTACAGTTACGGAAGCAATAGCTGTTCCTAAACATCCTGCTGCACTTGCTCCTGTTACGGTGTAAGTTGTGTTACTAGTTGGTGTTACCACTGCTGAACCACTTGAATAGGTATACGTTGCTGCGCCACTTGGTGTCATGGTAAATGATTTACCTGTACAAATAGAACCTGAATTAACGGCAAAGATTAAAGAACCACTTACTGAAACCGTTGTAACTGCGCTACCAATACATCCTGCTGCACTGGTTCCTGAAATGGTATACGTTGTATTACTTGCTGGTGTTACAATAGCTGAACCTCCTGAGTAAGTATACGTTGATGCACCTGTTGGTGTAAGGGTTGCTGTTCCGCCTGTACAAACTCCTGTCGGAGGTATTACAATGGTTGGAATCGCATTAACGGTTACCGTTGATAAAGCTGTGTTTGAACAACCTGCTGCATTGGTTCCTGTTACGCTATAAGTAGTTGTTGTACTTGGACTAACTGCTGCTGCACCACTTGAATAAACATAAGATAATGCGCCTGTTGGAATCATCGTGAATGATGATCCATTACAGATAGAACCTGAGTTAACTGCTACACTTGGATTAGCATTAACCGTAACTGAAGCAACTGCTGTGTTTGAACAGCCTAGTGCATTAGTTCCTGTTACAGTGTATGAAGTTGTAGAACTTGGGCTAACTATTGCAGAACCTCCTGTGTAAGCATACGTTGATGCGCCACTTGGAATCATTGTGAATGATGAACCATTACAAATAGCTCCTGAGTTAACTGCTACCGTTGGGTTAGCATTAACGGTTACAGTTGCAACTGCTGTATTGACACAACCTGCTGCGCTAGTTCCTGTTACCGTATAAGTTGTTGTTGAACTTGGGCTTACTGAAGCAGACCCACCAGTGTAAGCATACGTTGATGCGCCTGATGGAATCATTGTGAACGAAGACCCATTACAGATTGAACCTGAGTTAACCGCTACGGTTGGTAGGGCGTTAACTGTTACAACTGAAACAGCTGTATTTGAACAACCTGCTGCACTTGTTCCTGTTACGGTATAAGATGTTGTTGAACTTGGACTTACTGAAGCAGAACCGCCAGTGTAAGCATACGTTGATGCGCCACTTGGAATCATAGTAAATGAAGATCCATTACAAATAGCTCCTGAATTAACCGCTACGGTTGGTATGGCGTTTACAGTTACAGTTGAGACTGCAGTGCTTGTGCAACCTAACGCACTGGTCCCTGTTACGGTATAGTTAGTATTACTCGTTGGACTAACATTAGCTGAACCTCCTGTATAAACATAAGTAGATGCACCTGATGGAATCATAGTGAACGAAGACCCGTTACAAATAGATCCTGAATTAACAGCTACTGTTGGATTAGCATTAACTGTTACAGTTGAAACAGCTGTGTTTGAGCAGCCTGCCGTTGTTCCAGTGACTGTATAAGATGAGCTAGAACTTGGACTTACCAATGCAGCCCCACTTGAATATACATAGCTTGTTGCACCTGATGGAATCATGGTAAATGATGAACCATTACAAATAGACCCTGAATTAACTGCTACGGTTGGCGTGGCATTAACAGTAATACCTCCTGAAGTAGTTGTTGTTACCGTTCCGCCTGTTGAGCTTGTTATTGTACAATAGTAATATCTGGTCCCAACTGAACTAGTTGATGGTGTATATGAATTGATGGTTAATGAAGATGCGTTGGTAGCAACAATGGTACCTCCTGTTGTACTGTTTAGTGTATTACTATACCAGGTATAGCCTGTAACAGAACCTGTGTTAATAGAAACACTGGTTGTTAATGGAGCAACCGTTGCGTTACCACAGGCATTAACCGTTAGGGTTGAAGGTTGTGTGTTGATAAACAAACCTTGATCGACACATATGTAAAGGACTTTTGTTGCGTAAGAACCTGCATTACCAGTAAATGTCCAATCTGGATGAGAACCTGAAGTGGCATTCCCAATTCCTAAATCATCGTTTCCTCCGCCAACAAAAGAATTATAGGCAAAAATAGTTTGTGATGCACCAAAATTATGAACCTGAAAAGAACCGTAACAATCTGTACCATCAGCATAATCATTAAAATCATAGTTACTACTATTCCCACCAATAGATCCCAAGCCTAAAGCAGGGCTATAGCAATTAGGCCACATTTCAATGTTTCCATTGATACCAGTTGCGCTTGTAACACCAGATCCAGAGCTTGAAAATACATTCATCCCTGTAACTTGCTGCTGAAAAAATATACCTGTACCTGCAAAAGGAATTCTAAGTTGCGCGTTAGTTGTGTTAAATTTATTCATTGAAACCCAAACCCACTTCGCATCTAATTGCATAAAATAAGCAACCCGGTTGTAACTTAAGCCTGTTAAGCCAGAATTATTAACGGCGTAAGTAATTGCTGCACCACTATTCATATCATTTGGAATATTAAATTGATACATGACACCATATTGAGCGGCCTCTGGAACATTGCTAGTTGCCAATGTTGGAGGAACAGGTAATTGTGCATAGGATTTAAATAGCATCATGTTAAATAACACAATAAGACTAATTGTAAAACGTAAAGATTTTTTCATTTTTCTGAATTTTATAATTTTTTTACAAAAGTAATCTTTAAAAAATTAGAAAATTAAACTATTCGGTGAACAAGCACAATCAGTCGGTGAAAAAGCAAAAAAATAATATTCCCCGTCATTTGATAACAATTTGTATACCTAGAAAATTGAGATTTCAACTATTGCTGAATTGCCATTATGCAAACAGAATTGTTAGTTTCCTAATAATGGCTTGGAGTCTAATGATTTAGAATCAAGTGCGTCTCTCAGTCCATTTCCAACAAGCATAAACGCTAAAACTAAAATCATTATGGCAATGCCAGGAACAAAAGCTAAATAAGCAGAATCGACCAAGACGTAACCTCGGTGCATATTGATCATTTCTCCCCAAGATGGCGTTGGTGGTTGTGCGCCAATTCCTAAAAAACTTAATCCTGCTTCCGTTAAAATGGCAGCAGCAAAATTAGAAGCAGCAATGACTATGACAGGACCCATGACATTTGGTAAGATATGTTTGATAATAATTCGGCTATTTTTAAAGCCTAACGCTCTGCCCGCTTCCACAAATTCTTTTTCACGTATACTTAAAATTTGGCCTCTTATTAACCTTGCTACATCAACCCACATCGTTAAGCCTACGGCAATGAATACTTGAACAATTCCTTTACCTAACACTAATGTGATGGCAATAACTAAAAGCAAGGTAGGGATAGACCAAACAACGGAAATAATCCACATAATCACATCATCAATCCATCCTCTAAAATAGCCTGCCATAGCGCCTAATAATACCCCAATTAAAATGGAAATAATGACGGAAATAAATCCTACCGCCAACGAAATACGCGTTCCAATCATCAGTCGGCTCAATAAATCTCTTCCTGCTAAATCTGTTCCAAGAGCAAATCGTTTTTCAATGAGTAAATTTTGTTTGATGTGATTTTGCAATTCGCGAATAGTCAATGTTAACTTCTCGCCAGTATTTAATTTATAACATGTAATGGTATTGGATACCGAATCATTTATAACTGGCAAAGTAGAATTGATGTCGTATACAACATCCGCTAAATTATATTTAGTAATTGTTCCGTCGTTGCTTTGTTCATTGCCGGTATATTCTTCCACCACGACATCAAATCCCTCAAAGTTTATTGAATGATAAGGAATTGAGCTATAATCGATCACTTCGCCGAACAGCATTTTAGAAAAAAAAGAAACCTGATGTGTGGCCTCATTTTTTTTAATCAATAACATTCCAATTTTAAACCCTGGCTTTTTAATATGCAATTCAGGTTTTTGATCATTGGCGAAGGGAGTAGAATCGGGTGTGATTAAGTAACCGCAAATAGATATAATGGTTGCAATTAAAATTAAACTCAAGCCAAACATACCAAGTTTGTTTCTCTTAAACTTTCGCCATGTTTGTTTTGAAAGCGATTCGGATTGATGATCGTTATATGTTGATGAGTCTTTCAATTAATGAATTTTAATTCCTTTCCAATACGGTTTAAATAACAAAGCCCCTAATCCTACAACAACAGCATACATCCAATACACACATTCAAAAGGCATTAAAAAAGCTAAATATTTTTTCTTCCCTATAAAATTTGAAGCTAAAAATAACAACAAAAAATCAAACACCAACTTAATAAGCGCAAAAATACCTAAATAATACACGTTGACATTTTTCCAAATAATAGCAAACACAAACGCGGCAAAAATCAAGTTAGCAAAAAGAACTACACTACCCATTAATAGATTTAACCAATTCGGATTTTGAGTTGATTTAGTTGCCCATCTCAAACGCTGTTGAAAAAATTCAGATATAGTGGTCATTGGTTTTGTTTTTACGATACACTCCGCACGATTAACATAACGAATAAAATTAACTCCCAAACTTTTCAAATCCTCTAATAAAAAAACATCTTCGCCAGACGATATTGAGATATGACTAACGTATCCGTTTACCTTTTCAAATGCTTTTTTTGTAAACGCCAAATTTGCGCCATTACACAAAAACGGTTTTTGAAGTGCGCCATATCCAGCAGCAATAGCGGTTAAGGCCATGTTTTCGGTAGCTTGAAAAAAAGCTAATACATGATGCTCCTCGCAAAAATCAATTGGCATAATGAGCATATTTGTTTCCTTGTTTTGAAATTCAAACGCAATACATTGCAACCAATTCTGATCCCTATATACAACATCTGCATCCGTTGTGATTATAATAGAACCGCTTGCCATTTTTATAGCATCGTTGATATTTGTTTTTTTTCCTTTATGCGCGCTTTGTTTTTTTAAAGTAAATGTTAGCCCTGTTTTTTTTAATATGGCATCAAATGCTTCAAAAGAATAATCAGTTGAACCATCATCTATCACAATTAATTCAAAATGTTGTTTCGGATACATTTGTTTTTCAATCTGTTTAACAAACTCCTCTGCATTTTTTTTTTCATTTCGAATAGACACAACAATAGAAATAAATGGAAAAGAAGTTAAACACGCTTCCTGTGAAGCCTGTTTAGACAATAAAATTAAACCATATATAGCTTTTACCATTAAAAAACTATACAGTAAAATAACGACTACAAAAAAAATCATTTCAAATGCCATCCTTCATTTTAAAATTAATTTTTGACTTTAGAATAATGACGTAACCTATTATGCTTGGCAATACCACATTAATAAACCATAAAAGCGTGGCAGACAAAACAACTGAAATGTAGCTGTCATTTACCTGATTAAATACAAATAATGCAATAGCAGCTCGGATTGCAGGCTCAATAAAACTAACCATCGGAATTAAACTCGTCAGCATAAAATACACGGCAATACTTGATGCCATTTGGATAGCAGGCATTGGTAAAGACAAAACACGATAAACTAAATAAAATTGAATCGAAAAAACAAGATACCTCAACATGGATAAAACAATTAATTTTAATAGTAACGTTTTTGAAAATGACAACTGTTGTGTTGACTCTGAAAACTTAAACCACTTAATGAATTTTAACTTTCGCTGAATAGCCGATACATTTAAAATAGCTAAGCAAAAAAAAACGATCAATACTATACCAAAAATAATGATACTATAAACTACTTGCGCTGATGATTGGACTAATTGAAATTTATAAGCTATAGCGCAAATCCCTGTTAAAACGGTAATTAACATCTGAAACATCCCATTTATAAAATGTAAAATAGTGACACTTGGTTTGTTTTCGGATCTAAAAAAATATATTTTTCCAAGAAATTCCATGGCTCTACCTGGTGCAATGTTTCCCAAACAAATGCCCATAAAAACTGATTTTAACGCCGTTTTATATGAAATAGGCTCAACTTGCTTTGTAATTAATTTCCACTTATAACTTTCGATGCCCCAATTTATTGGCATTAAAAAACAAGATGCAACTAATACAAAAATAATTAAAGGTTGATTTAACCATGATAACAGTTGGATTGATAATTCAGGGATTTGAGACAAGCGACTATAAATCACATAAAAACTAACCAACCCAATAGCGAGTTTAATACTAAACGATATTATGTTTTTTGTTTTAATAAGTAGAGTGTTTAATAAAAAAATTAAATTTACACAATAATGGTAATTAACGATAGAATAATACTTGGTATCGACCCTGGCACAATTGTGATGGGCTATGGTATTATTCATTTACAAAATGGTGTTTTATCTTTAGTAGCACTTGGCGTCATTAAATTAGATAAACTTGAAGATCATTCAGATAGACTAAAAAAAATATTTGAAAGAGTTGTAGGTTTGATTGAAGAATATAAGCCCGACGAACTTGCTATCGAAGCACCCTTTTTTGGAAAAAATGTACAATCGATGTTAAAGTTAGGCAGAGCGCAAGGCGTGGCTATTGCCGCAGCACTTTCTAAAAACATTCCAATGGTAGAGTACTCGCCAAAAAAAATAAAAATGAGCGTAACTGGTAATGGCAACGCGAGCAAAGAACAAGTATCTGCCATGCTTCATAATTTATTAAAATTTGAAAATACAGATGGTTACTTAGATGCAACAGATGCATTGGCAGCTGCAGTTTGCCATTATTTTCAAAATACAAAAGCTAAAAGTGGGAGTAAAAAAAATTATTCGGGCTGGGATACTTTTTTAAAAGATAATCCAAACAGAAAAGTTTAATGGCTAACTTCTAAAACAAATTCGTTCAAAAATAATAGTGGAATTTAAAGGAATTAAATTTAAAAGCTATTTGTAATTTATTAAATTTGTAAAAAGCCTCTTTATTTTGTCGAATACTAAAAATACTCTTCTATTAAAACTTGATGAATTTATACGTAAGTATTATAAAAATCAATTATTAAAGGGGCTAATCTATTCTGTGGCTTTAATTTTAGCCGCCTTCTTATTTTTGGTTATGGCCGAATATTACATTCATTTTGAAACTACCATTCGAACCATCTTATTTTACGCTTTTGTTTTCATTAGTAGTTTGACTCTTACAAGGTACATTTTAATTCCAATCTTAAAATTAAATCAATTTGGAAAAATTATTTCATACGATGAGGCTGCTCAAATCATAGGAAAACACTTTTCAAACATCAATGATAAATTAATTAATACGCTTCAGCTGCAGCGTCATTCAGGTTCTATTTTATCAATAGACCTATTAAACGCAAGCATAAATCAAAAAATGGAAGAACTAAAACCAATTCCATTCTCATCAGCGATAAATTTATATCAAAATAAAAAATACGTTAAATATGCCATGCCGCCATTGATTTTATTCATCTTGATTTTCAGCATAAAACCTAGTATCATAACCGTAGGTACAGAACATCTTTTGTTTCATCAAACTCCATTTGAACCATTAGCTCCTTTTCAATTTTATGTAAGCAATAAAAACCTCGTTGCGATACAACAACAAGATTACAGCTTACAATTAGAACTAAAAGGCGACGAAATTCCAAATGAAGTTTTAATCGTCATAGATGGCGTTGAGCATCAAATGGAAAAAGTAGACAAGCTCCATTACAAATACACATTTAAAAATGCACAAAAAAACACCGTGTTTAATTTCAATGCGGTTGGCTTTAACTCTAAATCATATGAACTTATAGTGCTGCCTAAGCCTTTATTAATAAAATTTAAAACGCTACTGATATATCCGAATTACCTCAACAAAAAAAACGAAACCATTGAAAACGTTGGAGATTTTCAAATACCACAGGGCACACAACTTAAATGGACATTCATAACAAAAAACACAGAAACAATTTGCCTTAATTTTTCTGATAGCCTATTTCAAATAAAAAAAATAAATGAAAATGAATTTTCTTTCTCAAACAGAGTCATGCAATCAACTACGTATTATATAAAGACTAAAAACAACTTTATTAAACAACCTTTAGATTCTATTAATTACGCCATCACTGTCATTCCTGACCAGATTCCACGCATAGATGTTACAGAAAAAACAGATTCCATTAATACAACACAAATTTATTTTTCCGGAACTATAAAAGATGATTATGGATTTTCAAAACTCGTATTTAAATACGCACACCTTGGAAAAGATAGCCTAGGAAATCGTTTTGAAAAGCAAAATGAAATACCTTTAAGTATCAATAAGCAAAACACCATTCAACCTTATTTTTATTTTATCAATACCTCTCAATTTAATTTACATCCAGGCGATGAACTACATTATTACTTTGAAGTATGGGATAATGATGCAGTAAATGGCAGTAAATCCGCTAAAACAGAGACTGTATTTTTTAAAGCGCCAAGCATAGATGATATGATTCAACAAGCTGAAAAAAATAATTCAGAAATTAAAAAAGATATCCGTGATGAGATTAAAAAAGCTAAGGATTTACAAAAAGAAATGGCCGATTTTACAAAAAAATTAACCGAAAAAAAAGAAATGGGTTATGATGAAAAAAAGAAATTGGAAGATATCCTAAAAAAACAAAATGAATTAAAAAATAAAATTGAACAAACTAAACAAGAACAACAATTAAATACTAAAAATCAAGAAGAACTCAATAAAGACAATGAATCTATTTTAGAAAAACAAAAACAACTAGAAGAATTGTTTGAAAACATTATGACGCCAGATATGAAAAAACTATTTGACGAGTTAAATAAACTTCTTGAAAAATTAGATAAAAATCAAGTGCAAGAAAAATTAGACGAGCTAAAAGTTGCTACAAAAGATATAGAAAAAGAATTAGACAGAACCCTTGAAGCATTCAAGCAAATGGAAGTTGAACAAAAAATGCAACAAACCATTGATAAATTAGACCAACTGCAATCCAAACAAAACGATTTAAAAAAAGAAACAGAAGACCCGAAAAATCAAAATAAAGAGGAAAGTAAAGGTCCTAATGATTCTAAGAAACCACTTGAAGAAAAACAAAACGACTTATCAAAACAATTTGATGATATTAAAAAAGAAGTGAAAGAATTAGAGCAAAAAAATGAAGCGCTAGAAGAAAAAAATAATATTCCAAAAACAACTGATAAACAAAATGAAATATCTAACGATATGAAGAAAAGCGTTGATGCTTTGAACAAAAATAATAAAAAAGAATCAGCTGAATCCCAAAAAGAGGCAAGTAAAGATATTCAAGACATGAAAGATGATTTGCAGAAATCAATGGATGAGATGGAAAAAGAAGAGCAAGAAGAAGATATGCAAGCGTTAAGACAACTGTTAGAAAATTTACTCAACCTATCTTTTGCTCAAGAAAATTTAATGGCAACACTTTCTAAAATAAAACCAGAAAACCCTCAATATTTAGACATTCCAAAAAAACAAAGAAAACTACAAGACGATTCTAAACTCATTGAAGATAGCTTGTTTGCTTTAAGTAAAAGAAATCCAAGTATTTCCGCAACCGTAAATCGCGAAATATCATCCATTATTTTAAACATGAGAAAGACTGTTGGCTCATTAGAAGAAAGGCAACAAATGGAAGCACAAACCCGAATGCAATACTCTATGACCGCTATCAACAACTTAGCTTTGTTATTAAATGAATCACTCGAACAGATGCAACAAAAAGCAAAAGATGGTAAAAAAGATGGCTCAGGAAAATGCAAAAAACCGGGAAAAGGAGCAAAACCATCAAGCAAACCAGGATCTAAGCCTAGCATGCAAAGCATGAAACAAATGCAAGAACAACTCAACAAACAAATTGAAGAGTTAAAAAAAGCTTTAGAAAAAGGCCAAAAATCTGGAGGAGAAAAGCCCGGAAACAAATCAGGTGGTAAAAAACCAGGCGAAAAAGGCGGGCCAGGTGGAATGGGAGGCCAAGGGCAAAACGGTGCACAAGGTTTGCCGAACTTAAATCAACAATTAGCAAAAACAGCTGCCCAACAAGAAGCCTTGCGCAGGCAGATGCAACAGATGCTTGACAAAATAAAAAAAGAAGGTGGAAATAACCCCGGCGGAAATATTGCGGACATGATGGAGCAAACTGAAAGAGACATCGTTAATAAGCAAATTACGCAAGAAACCATGAAGCGACAACAAGATATTTTAACGAAACTTTTAGAAAGCGATAAAGCAGAAAGAGAAAGAGAGCAAGATGAAAAAAGAAAAAGTAATGAAGCTAAAAATCAAAATTTAAGTAACCCTAAAGCATTTTTAGAGTATAAAAGGCTAAAAGAAAAAGAATTGGAGTTGTTAAATTCACTTCCGCCAAATTTAACCCCATATTACAAAGAAAAAGTTAATACGTATTTTAAAAATGTTACAAAATGATTAATACAGAAGGAGAAAAACTAAAAATTGCATCATCAATAGACAATATTGCTCTAGTGGAGCAACTAGTGGATAAAGTATGTGAAAAATATAATGTTAATGAAGACAGTTACGGAACCATATTGGTGGCTGTAACAGAAGCAGTAAACAACGCCATCAACATAGGAAATAATGGCAATCCGAATAAACAAATAAAAATTGAATGCATTACTAATGATAAAAATCTTCAGTTTTCAGTAACCGATGAAGGGATAGGTTTTGATTATGACTCATTGCCAGACCCTACAGATCCCATAAACATGGATACGCCTCAAGGAACGAGCGTGTTTTTAATGAAACAGTTAGCTGATAAAGTTGAATTCAACCATCAAGGAAAAGAGGTGCTATTAACCTTTAATTTAAATTAATGATTTCCTTCCATAACCAAACCATTGTGTTTACCCTTAAAAATAAACTCAAGCTAAAACAATGGATAAAATTAATTACTGAAAAAGAAAATCATAGTGTTGGAGTGATTAATTATGTATTCTGTAATGATGACGAAGTTCTTGAAATCAACCTAAAGCATTTAAAACATAATACACTAACCGACATTATAACCTTTGATTATACAGAAGGAAGTGTTATAAATTCTGACATATTTATTAGCATTGACCGAGTAAAAGAAAATGCTATAAAGTTTAAAGTCTCCTTTGAAGAGGAGTTACATCGTGTTTTAATCCATGGCATTTTACATTTATGTGGCTATAAAGATAAAACCAAAATTGATGCTGAATTAATGCGAAAAAAAGAAAATTGGGCACTAAAAACCAAAAGTCACTTCGAAATCTAAAAGAAAATTAGTTTATTAATGTAAACCTAACTTTTTGTTAATAAACTTTTGTTTTTTTAAAAATTTTTCTATCTTAGCAATCTACAAAGTTCAAAAAACCTATGAAAAACTTAAAAAGAGGAGTTCTAACCGCTAGTGCAGTTATTGCGTTTGTGTTTTCAATGAGTGCACAAAAGAATTATTTTAAAGATGCCGAAAAAGCTTACGACACGCATCAATATTTTAACGCTATCGAATTATATAAGCAGGCTTATAGTAAAACGAAGAAAGCGGATGCAAAAGCTAAAATTTTATTTAAAACTGCTGACTCTTACCACCAAATTAATGACCTTAAAGGTGCTGAAACCTACTATAATAAAGCAATTAAAGCTAAGTATGCAGATCCAATCGTTCTATTAAAATTAGCAGATTGCTTAAAGGCACAACAAAAATACACTGAAGCCATTGTAGAATACAATAATTACAAAAAAGAAGTTCCTGAAGATGTAAAAGGTGAAAACGGAGCGAAATCTTGTGAATTAGCTCAACAATGGAAAGACGCAAAAAACACAGCTGAAACGCGTTTAAAAGTTGAAAATGTGGCTTCGATTAACACCAAAGAATCAGATTTTGGGCCTGCTTTTTCTGATAAAAAATATACGACTTTAATGTTTACTTCAACACGTCAAGGAGCTTTAGGTACAATTGACCTCACGACTGGGCAAAATCACTCTGACTTGTATGAAACAAAAATTGATAAAAACGGAAAATGGAGCACGCCAGCACCATTAGGAACAACATTAGTGTCGAAAATGAATGAAGGTGGTGCATATGTCTCTAAAAAAGGAGATTTAATGTTTGTAACACGCTGCCCTGAAGCAAAAAACAAACAATTAAAATGTCAGTTATACGTTTGCAAGAAAAAAGGCCCAACTTGGGGAGAACCTGAATTATTGCCATTTTGTATAGATACTGTTTCATTTAGACACGCCGTTATTTCTAATGATGGAACAACATTGTATTTTGATTCAAGATTAAGTGGTGGATACGGAGAAAATGATATCTGGATGAGTACTTACAGCACAAAAAGTAAAACTTGGGGAGAGCCAGTAAACTGCGGACCAAGCGTTAACACAGCAGGATTAGAAGGTTACCCTTATATTTCTGATGATAATAAAACGTTGTATTTCTCATCAAACACTCATTTAGGAATGGGTGGATTAGATATTTTTAAAGCAGAAAAAGACGCCAATGGTAAATTTACAAAAGCACCAGAAAATTTAAAATCCCCAATGAACTCAGCTGGTGATGATTTTGGTATTGTATTCGAAGGGAAAAAAATAAAAGGTTACTTTACTTCAAACCGTGAAGGTGGAAAAGGAAGTGATGATATCTATTCTTTTATATTGCCGCCATTATTTTTTAACTTAAATGGTAAGGTTGTAAGTACAGAAAATAATGAGCCTGTACAAAATGCGTTAATTCGTTTAAAAGGGTCAAGTGGAGAAATGTTTGAATTTAAAACTCCTGCTGATGGAAAATACACCTTTAAATTAAAAGAAAATACATCTTATGAAGTAACTGTAGCAACAGATAAAAATACGGTCTCCAAATCTTTTGTATTAGGGTTTTTAGCTAACCAAGAAATGGGCAAACTAACAACAGTTGCAGAAAATGAATCAAAAGACTTTGTTAAAGATTTTGCCTTAACGCCTGTTAAAGCAGAAATTAGATTCCCAGCTGTACTTTATGAATTAGGTAAAGCTGATTTAAAACCAGAATCTAAGGACTCTTTAAACTTTTTATACCAAACGTTAATGGATAATCCTGGTATCGTTATCGAATTACAAGCTCATACAGATAGCCGTGGTGCAGATGACAAAAACCAAACGTTATCTGAAGCTCGTGCTCAATCTTGCGTTGATTATTTAGCTAACGAGAAAAAAGTTCCATTAGCTCGACTTATGTCGAAAGGTTGGGGAGAGAAAAAACTTTTAGTGAAAGATGCTGAAATTGATAAAGCTCCGACAATAGAGGAGAAAGAGGCTTTACACCAAAGAAATCGTCGTACTGTATTCCGAATTTTAAATTGGGATTATCAAGATCCAAATGCTCCAAAATCTAACAAACCGGTTTACAAACCGCAAGTTTCTGGAGAAGAAAACTCTGAAGAAGTTGAATAAACTCTAAACAAAAAACCTCTCAATATGAGAGGTTTTTTTTTGATTGCATGTTGAGCAATAAAAAAATGTTAATTATTTAATCCTATTCATAAATAACGTAATTTTACTCCATTAATCATTAACCTTTACAAACCGTGAGAGATATTGTTTGGACTATTATTGGCATATGGATTTTCTGGAAAATCTTAAATGCCTTTAAAACAATGGGAACACCTCATAAAAATAGTGCTTACAAACAGCAAGATTCTAGTGATGCCTTTAATCGAAAAAAAGAAGGAGAGATTACTGTTAATCACGCAAATGATAAACGTAAATCAACCATCGATCCAAAAAACACTGAATACGTCGATTACGAAGAAATAAAATAAAACAAGATGAAATTCAAAACCTATTTTTTAATTTTATTGGCAGCTTCCATTTTTTTGTTTGTAAAACAAAGTGTTGCGCAAGAAGCTCCACCTGCATTTCGACCTCAGCCCAAAGCTGCTAATCCTTTTAATAACCTTCAAGAAAAACTATACTATGGAGGAAACGTTGGCGCTTGGTTCGGCTCAACAACTTACCTCAATATTTCTCCCATTGTTGGCGTAAAATTAAATGATCAATTTTCGGTTGGTATTGGTGCTATTTACAATTATTACAGCCAAACTTATGCCGGTAAAAAATACAGCTCAACGATTTATGGCGGGAGTGCCTTCGCCAGGTATTTCATCTTTGAAAACGTATTTGCTCATGCTGGTTGGGATAAAATAAGTGTTCCAGATTACACCTCTAATATCATGAACCGTAGAGCTTGGGTTGATAATCTATTAGTTGGTGGTGGCTATCGTGAATCCTTTTCAGACAATGGTTCTATTGTGGCGATGATACTCTATAACATCAATCAAACACCCTTGTCTCCTTATCAAAACCCTATTATTCAAATCGGTTTTAATGTTGGCTTATAGTCATCAATAATCCTATCAAACCATGGCGAAGCATAACGAGAAAGGAAAGCAAGGTGAGGCTTACGCCATAGAGCACTTATTAAAAAATGGATACACCATTCTACAAACAAATTGGAGACATAAACATTTAGAAATTGACATCATTGCTCAACTAAATACAACTTTAGTGGTGGTAGAAGTAAAGCTTCGTTCTTCGGATGCCTTTGGTGCGCCTGAAGATTTTGTTTCCATAAAAAAACAGAAAAATACCATCAAAGCAACAAACGCTTATATCGAAGAACATAACATTCATCTCGAAACACGATTCGATATTATTTCCATCATTCAAAATAATCATCAGTTTTCGTTAGAGCATTTCATAGATGCTTATTATCCAACGTTAAAATAAAAATTAGGATATCCTTTATTTTATAAACATAAAAAAAGCCTCTAAATAGAGGCTTTTTTTATGTAACATGCCGTTGTTTCTTAATACGTATTTACTAAAGTATTTGTTTCACCTTAACGCGTTGTCCTCTCTGCAATTGAGCATTATGATTCAATTCATTCATCTTGGATAAATCTTTTACACTAATCCCATACTTTTTTGAAAGTCTGTAAAGTGTTTCGCCTTTTTCAACTTTGTGATACTTATATTTTGCATTAACCACTGAATTATCAGCTAATTTTTGTTTCCCATCAGAATGGATGGACGTATCCGTTTTAGAAGCTAAATTAGATGGTGCATCTTTTGGCGAATCTGATTTAGAATCGCTATTAACAGGTGTTACAACAGGTACGTTTTGTTTCACATACACAATTAATTTTTTTCCAGAACGTAGTCCTTTCTTTCCAATGTAATTCCACGATTTCAAATCAGCCACTGTTACGCCATACTTACGAGCAATAGCACTTATTTTTTCTCCATGTTTTACAGTGTGTGTTTTTTGTATTTCCTTTACAGTTATCGCGCTTTCTTGAATTTCTAATTTTTGAGATTTAATAGCCGCATAAATTTCTAACTCATTGCTCAGAAACATCCCTATTTTTGCTTTTGGAAGCGTTAAGGCATTTCCTCCTTCAGGAATCACATTTTTTCGATATTGGGGATTAAAATAAATCACTTCCTCGACAGGCACATCCAGAGCCGCCGATATTTGTTCAAAAGACATACTTTCTTTTACAATCGCAGTATCTACTTCAAAATACGTTTTGCGAGGCATCGACGCATAAATGTTATGCTCCACAGGATAATTCATCACATAGTTTGCTGCAATAAATGCCGGAACATACGCTTGTGTTTCAGTTGGTAAAAAAGGTCTGATTTCCCAATAGGTTTTCTTTCCGCCACTTCTACGAATGGCTTTGCTGATGGTTCCTGGTCCCGCATTGTAAGCTGCTAAAACCATTTGCCAATCGCCAAACATACTGTATAAACTCTTTAAATATTCTGCTGCTGCTTCTGTTGCTTTGTACACGTTAGAACGTTCGTCAATATATGAATTTACCGTTAAGCCATACATCTTACCTGTTGGATACATAAACTGCCATAAGCCAGTAGCTCCGCATTTAGAGCGGGCATTTGGGTTTAATGCGGATTCAATAACAGCTAAATGCTTTAATTCTAGTGGAATATTATGTCTATCGAAAACTTCTTCAAACATTGGATAGTACAATTGCGATAAGCCCATCATACGGCTTACCAACGTACGCTTTCTCATGGCATATAATTCAATAAATCCCTTTACATGAGGATTGTAAACCAAATCAAAAGGAGAATTAGCATCCAACTTGGCTAAACGACTTTCATAAACAAAGTCTTCAAAGCGAGGAACACTATCTTCGGAATATTTGTATTTGTTTTGTTTTGGATAAATTGGCTTTGCCAAGGCTTTTTCCAATAATTTTTGGTTTGACAAACTATCTAACATGGCTGCCACAGGATTGTCGGTAATTGTAAGCCCGTTTTGACCAAACAGAGTTACACTAGTAAACAAAACAAACGCTAATAACGTTCTTTTGAATATGTTTTTTAAGTAGATTACCATGGCTTATGCTTTTAATTATAACGAAAGGTTTGTAAATCGTTACAATCCAATTTAGTTGTTATACAATAATAAAAAATAATTAGCATAAATAAAAGTTAAAGAACTTTAATTTTTAACTTAGCGCTGTGAAAAACAAATCGATAGAAGAAGCAAAGATGTATTTCGAAAGAAATACAATCGTCATTTTAGTTTTGGCATGTTTAGCCATTGCAGCAGATTATTTAGGCTACACCATACTTATACAACCAAATCCTTGGGGAATTTTTATGGCCATATTTGGCTTAGTGTTAACGATTCAAACGCTATGGTTAATCTTAAATCCTTACACGATTGTTTATGATGATAAATTTGAAATCAAACAATCGTTTTTTTTAAATAAAGAATATTATTTTCTCGATATAAAATCGATTGAATTAAATCATCAAAACATGATTATTACATATAATGATTTAGAGAAAGACGCATTACCACTATTTGGCATTAGATCCGCTCATAAAAAAATAATGTTTGAGCATTTAAAAAAACACATTGATTTAAATATGATTGGACGAGACTTTTAACTATGAAAAAAAAATTACTTCTATTTTCAATTCTTTTTCTTCCTACTTCCATTTGGTTGTTCCTAGAATTAAGTACCATCAATTCTAAAAAACTACCTTATTATGGTCCGAAGTTATTGAATGGAGCAGACACTGTATATTATGCTGTAAATGCTAACTTTAATAAGTTTACATCGAGCCATACATTACATACTTTAACACTCGACACCGTTAATTATCCCCTATTTGCAGTTAGTTTTATTAAGCAAACATATAAAAAGGATAATTATCGAATGGCAGGATTAAGTGAATACATTCAATTTAAAAAAGAAAAAATTTCAGAAATTCCTTTTGTGATTATAACAGAATGCAATGATTCCAATGATTGCTTTAGAGAGTTTGAATTGTTGCAAACAAAAACGCCAACCGTTAAAAATTTTTATTGGCCTACCTCATCTTTTGATAGTTTAAACTATTCATACTTTATTGAAAAACCTTATTATGTTGACTATAGTTTTTTTGTTTTAGTTGATAGTAAACGTCACATCCGTGGTTACTATGACGCACGCTATATTTCTGAAATAAAAAGACTGATTGAAGAATACCAGCACCTTCGATTAAAACATGAAAAGAAAAATTTAATTAATCAAAATAAAATTGAAAATAAATAATGAACTCCCATTTAAAATACCTTGTTTTCTCGCTAGTACTTTTTGCTTGTTCAGATAATATAACTAATCACGAAAAACTACTTCCTGTTTTTGGTGAAAAAAAAGTAGATGCAAAAGGAGATACACTATATCATTCAGTAAATCCATTTTTATTTGTGAATCAATTCGGTGAAAACGTAACGGAAGAAACTATAAAAGGTAAAATTTACGTCGCTGATTTTTTCTTCGCTACCTGCGAAAGCATTTGCCCAAAAATGAGTTCACAATTAGTTAATGTGCAACACGCTTTTTCGAAATATAATGATGTTTTGATATTGTCTCATACCGTAAACCCAATGCACGATAGCGTAGCTGTTTTGAAAAAATATGGCGAACGATTTGGCGCTCAAAAAAACAAATGGCATTTACTAACAGGTAATAAAAAAGACATTTACGACATGGCTCGCTTCAGCTACTTAGTCAATGCTTTAGAAGCTGATGGCTCAGCAGAAGGATTTTTACACAGTGAACTTTTTGTTTTGATTGATTCGAAAAAAAGAATTCGTGGTTTTTATGATGGAACTGATAGCGTTACTGTAGTTAAATTAATTTCAGATATTAAATTATTAAAAACAGAAAAGCCGTTTTAATGCGTTACTACTTACTGTCGATATTATTAATAACTTGTCTTTTTTCTAAGTCAGAAACCATTCAAGCATCTCTCCTTTATTTAGACAGTTCGCAAACCGTTATATCACAAGAAGTGATTTCGTTTGATTCAAAAAGACCAAATCCTATTTTTTTATTATTTAAAAAAAAACAACGTTTAAATAAACGCATTACTGCTGCCGTTTTATCGTTTCCTTTTCCGTTTGGTATCGTTGGCTTACATCGCATCTATTTAGGTACAGATCCACATGTGCCTGTTGTTTATATTGCTTCATTAGGTGGTATCTTCGGTTTACTTCCCTTAATGGATTTTATAGCCATTACCTTTGGGCACGATTTCGAAACGTATCGAAATAACGGAAACGTATTTATGTGGATGAAGGATTAATACAAATAAAACAAAGGATTTTAGTTTTAAACACTTAACTCTAATTGCTTTGGTAATAATTGAAACGTCATTCGATGCAAAGGTGTTGTTCCATAGATCTTTATTGCTTCACGGTGTTTCTTTGTTGGATAAGCCATATTTTGTTCCCAACTGTAGTGAGGGTAAATGATTGCTTGCTGTTTCATGTAATCATCTCTATATGTTTTAGCTAAAATACTAGCAGCTGCAATACTTAAATATTTTGAATCGCCTTTAATGATGCATTGATGAGTCGTTTTTTTATACGGCGTAAATCTATTTCCATCAATCAACAATAATTCTGGCTTTAACTTAAGCTTATCTATCGCGCGGTGCATGGCTAAAAAAGAAGCCTTCAAAATATTGATTCGATCAATTTCAAGATTGTCTACAATGCCGATAGCCCAAGCCAATGCCTTTTCTTCAATTTCAGGACGGAGTTCATAACGTTCCTTATCTGATAACTTTTTACTATCATCCAGCCATTTGTTCTTATACGTTTTTGGCAAAATGACTGCGCTTGCATATACAGGGCCAGCTAAACAACCTCTTCCGGCCTCATCACAACCTGCTTCTAATAATTGCTTATCGAAATACGATTTAAGCATGTAAGATTAGATAGATGCTAAACATGTTTTTATAGCATCAAAATTCGGTTGCTTCCCTGCATCATCTAACACTTCCTTGTATTGTAAAATACCGTTTTTGTCAATAACAAAAGCCGATCGCTTTGATACACCTAGCATTCCAAAAGCAAATGTATCATACATCGTGTCGTAATCTTGTGATGCAGTTTTATTGAAATCAGATAGTAAGTCGAAATGATAATTTTGAGCTATTTTAAATTGTTCTAAGGCAAATAATGAATCTACTGAAATGCCTATGACTTCAGCGTTTAAAGCAGTATAACTATTATAATTATCTCTGATGCTGCACAATTCTGCTGTACAAACGCCAGTAAATGCTAAAGGAAAAAACAAAATCACAAGGTTTTTTCCTTTATAATCCGCTAATGAGATTTCCTTTTTTTCAGTATTGAATAAAGTAAAATTTGGAGCTGCTTGTCCTATTGTAGTTGACATATGTTATAATTTTTAAATGAGTTAGATATAATGAAATTAAAATTTTTTATTAATTATTTGTTAAACAATTTAAAAATTAAATGGTTTAAACAAAGTAAATGATAATTTTGCACAGTTAAAATATAAATCACTTAAAATAAAAAATAAAATGGCATTAGTAGGAAAAAAAGCACCAGCATTTACTGCAGCAGCAGTTTTAAATGGAGGAGAAATCGTTGAAAATTTCTCATTAGATCAATACATTGGAAAGAAACATGTTGTATTTTTCTTTTATCCAAAAGATTTTACATTTGTTTGTCCAACAGAATTGCATGCTTTTCAAGAAAGATTAGCAGACTTTGAAAGTAGAGGATGTGCCGTTGTTGCGTGTAGCACTGATACAGAACAAAGTCATTGGGGTTGGTTACAAGTAGAGAAAAAAATGGGTGGCATTAAAGGAATAACTTATCCAATTGTAGCAGATACAACAAAAACTATTTCTCTAAACTTTGATACGCTATTTGGAGATTATGATGTTGATGATAATGGAGATTTAATTGCAACTGGACCAATGATTGCATACCGAGGATTATTTTTAATTGATAAAGCTGGGATTGTTCGTCATCAATTAATAAATGACTTACCAATAGGAAGAAACGTTGACGAAGCTATTCGTGTAGTGGATGCTCTACAATTTAATGAAGAAAATGGAGAAGTTTGTCCTGCAAACTGGAGCAAAGGAAAAGATGGGATGAAAGAAAATCATGACGGTGTAGCTGATTATTTATCTAAACACTAATTACTTTTTTAAACTTTAAAAAAAGCGAAATCTAGGTTTCGCTTTTTTTATGATTTAAATGGGTTCCGTTGTATCCAATCCGTTGGTTGCAAAAACTGCATAAACGGTTTTAAAATTAATTTCGATACCGCATTTTGTGGTTTTATATAACACAACAATTCATGAGGCTTAGCGCCAACCGTAGTTTTAATTTCTGAGGCTGTTCTTCCTAAATTTATTTTTGTTTTTTTAATTCTAATCGCCTCTTCTATAAAACTATGTAGGATTGTTTGATATAATTCAAACTCTTTATTTTGGTTATAATCAAAGCCTATGTAATGTGCTTCAAGTTCATGATTTAAATTAAAGCCACTTGCAAATGATACCATAACGTCATTTAAAAACCAGGCATCAATATAAAATAGATTTGGATGGGTCTTAATTACATCACTAAAATATGTTTTTGAAAGCTGAACTAACTTAAACTTAGCTTGATGAAATACTTGAACATATAAATCGTAAAGTGAGTCATTATATTTTAAAACCTCTTCAGCAGACAATCTTTTTTTAGTAAGTATGGAACTGGCTTTAATAATACCCTTGGCACGATTCCGGTATTTCTTGGAAAAAGTATGTAAATACTCCGTAAAATTTGATACTCCTGATGGTAAATCAATAATCATATTAGGCTCTACGTTAAAGTGCTTAAACTTCGTACAGTACCAACAATCCTTATCACCAAAACCTTCTTCGTAAAAATCCTTAACGAGAATAGCCGATATTTTACCTCTCAATTTTTCGGCACGTGATATACAGTTTATGATTTCTTCAATAATCTTGAACGTTGTTTTTTTACTATTAATTCCCAAATAAAAACCATGTTCTCCACTAATAAAATTATTCCCACAAGTTACTAAACGCATGATGGTTTCGTTCTGACTGTGTTTAATGTACTTTTGGAAGATGGATGTTTTTTTTTCCTGTAAGTCTGAAATCTGATTAGATATTAATTCGCCAAATAAGGCTGCTGAAAAATCATTAATTTGAAAATAAACAACGCCAATAGGTTTTAATCGATTATAAACAATAACATACTTAAATCTAAATGAATCCGTTTTTTGTTTATGAATCAAACTTAAATATACATAACTCAAAAAAGGATTATTGTCTTTGACGGCCTTGTTCCATTCATCTTGAGGAATGTTTTGAGTTTCATCAAAACAAGAAAAAGAATAATTACCAAATAATTTTTTAAAGGGCCGAAATACATTTTTTTTGGTAATCGAATCGTAGAATGAAAACATGAAAAATAAGTTATAAAAAATAGACGTTAAACTTCTCGATTTATCTTCTATTAAGATATAAAAATACAATAATTTATTTTATATTTGATTGTATTACATGTTTTAATACAATAAGTCTATGATTTACAATACTCCAAATACGATAGCAATTGATCAAGTTGGAATTGAAGAACGCGTTGCTCGATTTAATACGCGCAGCATAAAAAAAGAAAGTAAAGTTCAGGCATTAAAATTAGCGTTAAGTATGATTGATTTAACAACGCTAGAAGGAAAAGATACTGATGGAAAAGTAAAACAAATGTGTTATAAAGCGCTCCATCCTCATGATGCATTGCCAAACTTGCCAACAACTGCAGCCGTATGCGTTTATCCAACCTTTGTAAAAACAGCTAAAGAAGCCTTAAAAAATAGCGATGTGAAAGTCGCCTCTGTATCCACTGCATTTCCAAGTGGAAATTCTACACGTCAAGTAAAATTATTAGACACGCAATTTGCACTTGATCATGGCGCAGACGAAATTGATATGGTTATTAGTCGTGGTCAATTTTTAAGTGGCAACTATAATTTTGTTTTTGATGAAATTGCAAGCATCAAAGAAGTTTGTAAAAAACATCATGCTCGTTTAAAACTAATTTTTGAAACTGGAGAAATTTCTACACTTGATAACGTCAGAAAAATCAGTGATTTAGCCATGCATGCAGGAGCCGATTTTATAAAAACATCAACTGGAAAAATTGGTGTAGCTGCAACTATGCCTGTAACATTAGTGATGCTAGATGCTATTAAAGATTACTATCATAAAACCGGTATCATGGTTGGTATGAAGCCAGCTGGCGGAATTAGTAGTGCAAAAGGTGCTATTCAATATTTGGTGATGTTGCACGAAACACTTGGCAATGCTTGGTTAACTAATACCTATTTTAGATTTGGAGCAAGTAGTTTAGCGAACGATATTGTGCTACAGTTAGAAAAAGAAAAGAGAGGAGTTTACTTTAGTAAGGATTATATTTCTGTTGATTAAAATTCAAACTTGTAACCAATTCCTTTAATGGTTTTAATGTAATTATCGCCTAGTTTTTCGCGTAGTTTTCGGATATGAACATCAATTGTTCTGTCACCTACAACAACTTCATCACCCCAAACTTGCTCTAAAATGTATTCTCTTGTAAATACTTTGCCAGGCTTGCTTGCTAATAGCACCAATAACTTAAATTCTTTTTTTGGAAATGTAATTTCTGTCTCTCCTTTATATACGGCGTGTCTCTCTTTATCAATACGAATATCTCCTAAACTTACCTGTTCATCCTTCTTTTGATTTGGAGCAAATCTTCTGAGTAATGCCTTGATTCTACTCGTAAATACACGAGGTTTGATTGGCTTTGTAATATAATCATCTGCCCCTACTTCGAATCCTGCAATCTGAGAATAATCTTCATTTCTAGCACTTAAAAAAGTAATCATAACGTCTTTTAAGCTTGGAATTAATCTGATTTCTCTACACGTATCAATGCCATCCATATCAGGCATCATTACGTCCAAAACAATTAAATGGGGAACCTCTTTTTTTGCTATTTTTAAGGCGTCTCTGCCATTTAAAGCAGTAAATACCTGATAGCCTTCTTTATTTAAATTATAACTTAAAAAATCTAAAATATCTTGCTCGTCATCTACTAAGAGTATTTTTACAGCGCTGTTCTCAGAATTCATAATTTATAAATATTAACAAAAGTAAAGGTAATTGTTAAGGTTAAGGTTAAGCTAACATTAAGAAATATGTTTTATTTGAATTTAAAGACCTAAATATAACGATTCCTTCATTTTTGGTAGAAAAAATCCTCCTTATTTTAAATAAGAAGGATTTTATGACTAAACTGTTTTCTAAATATTAATTAGAAATTCCAAAAAACTCGTTATAACTAACTTCTTTAGTATCTAATTTACAATTTGTTTTTAAAACGTCTAATACTTTTCTACTATAGATTCCTTCAAAGATTTTTTGCGCTTCCTCTTGCTTCGCTAAAATAGAATCAGCAATCTTTGCAACTTCGGCTTCGTCAGGAGTTTGACCATAACGAGCATATTGACTACGAACAAAATTTCCAGCTTCTGCTTTAGCTTCATCAATACCAACAGTAATATTATTTCCTTTAATGATTTTATTCTCTATCAACTTCCATTTCATCGAAGAAGCATAAGCCGGGTATTCAGCTTCTAGTTGTTCCTTTGTTAGGGGCTTTTCGTTAACAGCTTTTAACCAACGCTTTAAGAAATCATCTGGAAGTGCGATGTTTAATTTTTGAACCAATGTTTTTTCAACGCCTTCAACAAATTTACGATCCGTATCCTGAGTAAACATAATAGCTAACTCAGCTTTAATTTTATCTTTGAACTCAGCTTCGGAATTAATCACGCCAGCACCGTATAAACGATCAAATAATTCTTGATTTAATTCGGCATCTTCCATGCGCGCTATGTTGCGCACTGTTAATTGTAAATTAGAATTAAACATTTCTGCCATTTCTTTATCAATGCCTAAAGAAATAGATTTGTCAACAGCAGAGTCATACAATTCATTTGCATTAATAATAATTTTTGCCTCCTTTGTTGCACCAACTAATTTGGCTTTCGCTGTCTCATTTTTTAATCTATCTATGCCGATGCTTGTTGATTTAAAAATTCCACCAGCCACAATATTATTATCTGAATCTAATTCAACAATATCAATATAAAGTACATCCACTTCAGTCGCTACATCCGGGTTTGACGGCTTTCCATAATTACGTTTAACATCCTTTAAATATTTATCTACAAGCTCATCATCTATTTTTACAGTATTGTATTCAAACGTATGAGATTTATCAAGCGTCAAATCAAATTGTGGACTTAATCCTAACTCATAATTAAACGTCCATTCTTTTTGATTTTCAAAATCAATCACGTTACCCTCTTTTGGCATTGGATTACCAAGTATCTCCATTTTATTATCCAAAATATAAGATTGAAGGGACGTATTTAAAACCTTATTTACTTCTTCAACTAATATACCTTTGCCATACTGTTTTTTTATCAACCCAACTGGAACTTTACCCGCTCTAAAGCCTGGTAATGTTGCTTGCTTCTGAACTTTTTTTATTGCGTTCTCAACTTTTGTTTCATAATCAGCTGGCGATAAGGTAATACTTAACTCAGCATTTAATGCACTAATGTCTTTTTTAGATATGTTCATTTTTAAATAATTTTAAAATTTAATAAGGGCTATAAAAATACTGATTTTTAAGAAAGAATCAACGGTTTTTTGGAAAATTTTAGGGCTAATTTGCTATCTAAAAGGCTTAGGTTATTTACACCAACTTTGTGAAAAACTAATTTGCTATGGCACCTTTTCAGCAGAAAGAATTGCGCACCTTGTGTATTATTCGTTAAATCATGCACAAGCCGATTCATACACTCGCATTTATCATCGCAACAAGCTTTGTGCTTATTGCTATATCGCTCATCATTCCAGATAATGGCATAGCACTTTCCGATAGCGTTTGCGTCAAATTCCCGAGCTTTCAATCTTTATTTTCATCTCAATCATCACAAAAAAAAGACATTACTACAATTATTGCCTTAGCAGATAGTGTTGAAAATAATACAACACCAAATGTAGATACTCTGTTAAGTAACAAGAAAGAGCCTGTTATAAAATTAAATACTAGTATACAATACAAAGACGAATCGCGACAATCACTCAGTCAATTTTTTACTGCCTTACAAAATATTTCCAACGAAACAAATAGCATTCGCATCTTACATTATGGTGATTCACAAATTGAAGGGGACAGAATAAGTGACTATCTGCGAATGAAATTGCAAGCTCAATTTGGAGGAGCTGGCCCTGGTTTAATTTCATTCATGCCCGTTGCACCAAGCGTCATTAACAAATTATCATGGAGCGAAAATTGGGACAGATACCCCGTTTTTATAGGAAAAGATAAACGTGTGAAACATTCTAACTACGGTGTTTTAGCGCATATAACGCGCTTTTCAAAATACATCGAACTGCAAGATACAACTCAACATAAATCAGCATGGATAAAAATGACAACGAGCAAAAATGGTGGTTCACAAGCCGCATCGTATCAAACCATAAAATTATTTTACGGAGGGGCTAAAACAAAAACGCAAATTGATTTTTACGAAAATGGCATTTTAAATACCTCTGATTCGTTAGCTGCTGGTGGTTATTTTAATATAAAAGAATATCATTTAAATCAAAAGCCATCATTACATGAATTTAAATTCAAAGGAAAAGATAGTCCAGATTTTTATGGCATTTCGCTAGAAGGAGAAAAAGGTGTTATGATTGATAACATTGGTTTAAGAGGTAGCTCGGGAACTTTTTTTAACCAAATAAATTTTAATCAACTTCAACAATTTTACACTTACCTGAACACTAAACTAATCATTCTTCAATTTGGCGGAAATACATTGCCTTATATCACAACTCCCGAACAAGCTGTACAATTTGGAAAATATCTCAAAGCCCAAATATTAACCATTAAAAAATTAGCCCCACAAGCATCACTCTTAATCATTGGCCCAGCAGATATGAGCGTAAAAGTTGGCACAACTTACGAAACACATCCTCAATTAGAAGATTTACGTGATGCCATTAAAGAAACAGCCTTTGAAACTGATTGTGCATTTTTTGATTTATACAATTGTATGGGTGGAAAAAATAGTATGGTTAGCTGGGTTGATGCTGGTATTGGCGCAAAAGATTATATTCACTTCAGCGCTGGAGGCGCACGAAAAATTGCCATATTGTTATATACATCGCTCATTAATGACTACTCGAATTACACACAATTAAAAAAGACACTTTAAATACATGATTAAAAATAGTCCTTCACACATATTACTTTTTTTGAGTTATTTTTCACTTCAACTAATTACAACTAACCTTGTACTTGCTCAGCAGTATCCTTTTATAAATCAACAAGCAAGCGTTTTACATTTAAGTAAAGATAGTAGTGCATTCATGAATTTTTATAAAAAAATTGATGAACTAAAAACCGGAAAACGAAATAAAGTAAGCATTGTTCATTTTGGTGGATCGCATATTCAAGCTGGATTTTGGACAGAAGTACTGATGGATGGATTTCAAAAGATGGGCAATTTTAAAGGTGGCGGCACATTCATTTTCCCGTTTAAAATTGTAAAAACAAATAACCCTTCGTTTTTTAAATCATTTACAACTGGGCAATGGATTCGCAAACGAAATGCCTTAGCGAAAGAAATGTGTGATAACCTTGGAATGGCAGGAATGGCAGGAATTACAAACGATTCAGAAAACACATTTGGTTTTAAATTATTGCCAAACAACCATCACCAAACGTTTAACTCGTTGAGGGTTTACCATAACTTTAATCCAAGTTTTGAATTTTCAATAACAGATCAAGTGGGTTTACATTTCACACGCAAGGATGATAAGGCGAAAAGCTATACCGAATTTATGTTCGCATCATACATAGATTCCATAAACTTTAAACTCATTAAAAAAGATACCTTAATCCGTGATTTTATGTTACGTGGATTTAGTATCGAAAATTCAGATCCAGGATTTTACTATGCCTCCATTGGTGTAAATGGAGCAAGCACATCCTCGTATTTAAAATGTCAAGAATTTGTAAACGAATTGTCGAGTTTACCGCCAGACTTAGTCATTTTTTCATTAGGCGTAAATGACACGCATGCTCCAAACTTTTCAAAAGAGCAGTTTATATCAAACTATGATAGCTTGATAACACTTGTAAAATTAGCATCTCCCAATTGCGTATTTTTATTTACAACCGTAACGGATAATTACATGACAAGAAAGACTGCTAACAAAAGGCCTTTAAAAGCACAAGAAGCCATGTTTCAATTAATGGAAAAACATCATGCTGCAGTATATGATTTATATGAAGTGATGGGTGGTTATAAATCCATCAACAAATGGTATAAAGCAGGAATTGCAGCAAAAGATAAAGTTCATTTTAATGGAAAGGGCTATACGTTATTAGCAAATCTGATGTTTGATGCTATTAATAGAAGTTACATGTATAACACAAAAATAAAATAAACGCATTATTCATTTTATTAATTATGCTACATACACTAATTGATTTTTTAAAACCCTATCTGGTTTATACAAAAGGCGAGCCTATCCTATTTACGCAACTTTATTTTTGGGGGTTTTTTTCCATTGTACTAGCCATCTATACGTTAGTTTATAAAAAGAATAATTGGCGTACTTTTTATTTATTACTTATTAGTTTTTTCTTCTATTATAAAACAAGTGGCGTTTTTTTACTCTTAATGATATTCACTATTATCAGCGATTACAATTGGGGGAAACTTATTTATAAAAGTCAATCCGAATCACACAAAAAAATATACCTCACATTGAGCCTTGTTTTAAACCTAACTTTATTGTGTTATTTTAAATATGCTTACTTCTTTACCGAGAGTATCAATGAATTAGCAGGAACTGATATCTCATTTTTTAATTACTTCTCCCAATTTAGTAATACTTTTCTGGGAACAAAAGACCCTGTAGATAGACTAATTTTACCCGTAGGCGTTTCGTTCTTTACATTTCAATCGATTTCCTACACAATCGATATGTACAGAAGAAAAGTAACACCAGTGAAATCCATTTTTGATTACGGGTTTTTTGTTTGCTTTTTTCCTCATCTTGTAGCTGGACCTATTGTAAAAGCTAATGAATTTTTGTATCAAATTTACGAGCCCTACGATTTAAAAAGAAAAGAATTTGGCTTAGCTGTTTTTTGGATATTAAACGGACTTGCAAAAAAAATGATGGCAGATTATATCGCTATTAATTTTATTGATAGAATTTTTGACAACCCAAATTATTATTCGGGTGTTGAAACGATGTTTGGTATATTTGGTTACTCTTTACAAATTTATGCAGACTTTAGTGGATACACAGATATTGCCATAGGAATCGCTTTATTATTAGGATATCGCTTAAAAACTAATTTTAAATCTCCATATAAAGCACAAGATGTGAGTGAGTTTTGGAAACGTTGGCACATTTCACTTTCTACATGGCTGAAAGATTATTTATACATCCCGCTTGGTGGAAATAAAAAAGGAAGCATTGGCTCTTATCTATGCATAGCATTTTTATCATTTGTACTCGTTTTATTGACCGGAAAAATTTGGCTATTGTATGTTCTTATCTTTATAGGCTTATTACTAGCTGTTCTTGCTTTCTCATTTCCAAAAATTAAACAAAGCATCAACACGAACATTAATTTATTAGTAACTATGCTGCTTGGCGGCTTTTGGCATGGTAGTTCATGGCTATTTATCATCTGGGGAGGATTAAATGGATTAGGTTTAATTATTCACAAAACATGGCAACGCTATTCGCCTTTTAAAAACAATCAATCCATTTTTATAAAAGGATTTTTAGTCCTTATAACATTAAGCTTTATTAGTTTCACGAGAATATTTTTTAGAAGTAATAGTTTGGAAACCGTTAGTTTTATCTTTGATAGATTACAAAACCATTTTGGAGCAAACCTATTTCTTGAGGTTATAAAAGGTTACTGGATTGTGTTTTTAGTTATCCTTTCTGGATACATCATTCATTGGATTCCAGAACGAATCAAAGAAAATTATAGAACACGATTTGCTGAACTTCCATTGCCAATAATGGCATTAGTCTCTATAGTGTCGATCATTTGTATTTATCAATTAATGAGCGGTGAAATGCAACCATTCATTTATTTTCAGTTCTAAAACTACCACTCGGCAGGACCAAATCTTTTAGTAAGGTCATGATTAGGCATCAAAACATAAAAAAGCTGGTCAAACCACAACATCAATTTAAACGCGTAAGTAGGTGAATTTAGTTTTTCACCAATTTTTTCTGTGTTCTTTAACGTAAATCTATATCCAATATCCGTGCCGAGCCCAAACCACTGCGTCAATTTAAATTGAATAGAAATGCCTGGCTCGTAGAGTAATAAAAAATGTTTTTCTGTTTGAATCTTCTTCTTATTGTCTAAATGTTCAAACCAAGCCAAGCCTGTTCCAAGCTGCAAAGGCACACTTAATTGCCAATGCTTTGTTTTATGAAAAACAAAATCTGTATAAAAGGCCACATAACCAAATTTTAAATAATTACTTACGACTTCTTTATTGCCCAACGCATTCGTTATCTCTAGTTTATCACTAACTCCAGAATCTAACCAACTATAACCAATTCCTGCTTTTAATTTTTTTTGAAATACTAAGCCTAACCGAACTCCGCTTACCTTTACTAACTCGTTTCTCAAAAAAGAATTCCTTGATTCTAAACGAATATCAATACTCGGCCTTTTTTTAGTTACCGATTTTATAGAATCTAAAAATTGCGCTTGAGTTATCATAGCACTAAAGATTAAAAAATATATATAATGGTATTTCACAGCATAAAAATAACCTAGATTTTTAGATGTTAGCAAACATACATTGGAATTGTATTAACAAAAATCAAATAGTATTTTTGTATTAAATGAGTCAAGCACATTCTTTTTTAGACACTCCCATTGGATACCTCAAAGGTATTGGTCCTTTACGTGCCGAGGGTTTACAAAAAGAATTGCATATCTTTTCATATAAAGATCTAATGACGCATTATCCATTTCGCTACGTTGATAAAACAAAGTTTTATAACATCAACGAAGTGAATGAAGATGGGGCCTCATACCAACTGAAAGGATTTATTGAAAGTATGGAAACCGTTGGCGATAAACGCAGCAAACGTTTAGTTGTAAAATTTAGAGATAGAACAGGCGTTATTGAATTAGTCTGGTTTCAAGGACATAAATGGATGTCAGAAAAATTAAAACTCCAAACAGAATACATTGTATACGGAAAAGCAACACAGTTTAATTACAAGTTTAATATATCTCATCCCGATATTGAAATAGTTTCTGAAGAAATAATAAAGCAACAATCCGCTTTTCAAGCTGTATATCATAGTACCGAAAAATTAAAAAACAAAGGTTTAGATAGTGACGGAATTAGAAAAGCACAACGGGTTTTAAATCAGCAACTCAACGAACACATCCTACCTGAAACACTTACGCCAAGTATTATTTCTGACTTTAATTTTATTTCTAAATACAACGCTTTAAAACAAATTCATTTTCCGGATTCGAAAGAACTTTTAGAAAAAGCAACCTATCGTTTAAAATTTGAAGAGCTATTTTATAATCAATTAAAATTACTTCGCTCAAATACACTTAGGCACGAAGCTACAAGAGGTTTTGTATTTAATAAAGTAGGTGATGTGTTTAATTCTTTTTATAAAGACCACCTGCCCTTTGAATTAACAAATGCTCAAAAAAGAGTGGTTAAAGAAATACGCGTTGACATGGGTTCGGGTAAGCAAATGAGCCGATTAGTGCAAGGTGATGTGGGAAGTGGGAAAACGTTAGTAGCTTTATTGAGCATGTTGTTAGCTATTGATAATGGCTTTCAAGCTTGTTTAATGGCGCCTACCGAAATATTAGCAAAACAACATTTTGAAACCATATCAGAATTAGTAAAACCGTTACACTTACATGTTGCATTGCTCACAGGCTCTTCTAAAACAAAAGAACGACGGGTACTACATCAATCCTTAGAAACTGGAGAAATTCATATTTTGATTGGCACACATGCCCTTATTGAAGATACGGTTGTTTTTAAAAATTTAGGTTTAGTTGTAATTGATGAACAACATCGGTTTGGGGTGGCGCAACGTGGAAAGATGCATAAAAAAAATGTGCAACCTCCACACGTATTAATTATGACTGCAACACCAATTCCTCGCACTTTGGCTATGACACTTTACGGTGATTTAGACACGTCTATTATTGATGAATTGCCGCCAGGTAGAAAACCAATTACGACTATGCATTTTATGGAAAGCCAACGCTTACGTTTAATTGGTTTCATGAAAGAACAAATTGCATTAGGACGACAAGTTTATGTGGTGTATCCATTAATACAAGAAAGTGAAAAACTTGATTTTCAAAATTTACAGCATGGTTACGATTGTTTGGTAGATGATTTTAAACCACCTCAATACCAAATTAGTATTGTTCATGGCAAACTCAAACCACAAGAAAAAGAATTTGAAATGCAACGGTTTATTAAAAAACAAACACAAATCATGGTTGCTACAACGGTGATTGAAGTGGGTGTAAATATTCCGAATGCAAGTGTGATGGTTATTGAAAGTGCCGAACGATTTGGTTTAGCACAACTCCATCAATTGCGCGGACGTGTTGGTAGAGGAGCCGACCAATCGTATTGCGTGTTAATGACATCTTACAAATTAGGTGCTGATAGTAAACTCCGCATGGAAACGATGGTAAGATCGAATGATGGATTTGAGATTAGTGAAGTAGATTTAAGATTGCGCGGACCAGGCGATTTAGATGGCACACAACAAAGTGGTATACTCGATTTTAAAATTGCAGATTTAGTACACGACGGACAACTATTACAATTAGCGCGCTCTACGGCACAAGCTATTTTAAATGAAGATGAACAGTTAGTGCTACCCGAAAATCAATTATTAGTAAGACAATTAGCAGCACAGGCACAAAGTAAAAGTTCGTGGAGTAAAATTGGATAAGGTAATGTGACATAAAAACTAAAACATGAGAACAGAAAAAAAGAAACAAGTTAAGATAAAACCAAAATTTAATTTAAAAGGCATTCCTGAACCTTACAAATGGATTGCGGAAATTGCTATAACACATGCAAGCACACAAACACAGTGTGAAGAATTATTTTTAGTTGGTGTAAAAGCACTGGACGAGCAAGCTGAAACAATAAGTGCAGACGATTTAAAGAAAGCAGAAAAGCAAATAGTCACTCAAGCGATTTTACAGAAAGTAGAATTGATTAAGGAGAATATTTAAATCAAATCGAATAAATTATTCACTCCCATATAACGGTTTACCGTGAATCCTTCAGCAAAATCAACGTTAATAGACCTTCCAAATAATCTGGCTTTTGCATTGATATAATCCATAAAGTTTTTACTCGAAATTGGCGTTTGTGGTTCTTTGGAGTTTGGATCAAAAAATTGAGACGAATACGCCATAATTGATTCCATTTTTTTATCGTTATACGGCGTAACGTCAATAACAAAATCAGGCTCAATGAAGTTGTCTTGTATATAATGGTAAACCACTTTTGGTCTCCAAGGTTTTTGTATGGTATTGTTTTCTTTGGTTTCTACTTTTAGCAAGCCACTGTAAAAACAAGCATCAGCCGTTAATTTAGCGGCTCTGCCATGATCGGGATGCCTATCACTGATAGCATTACACAAAATAAGTTCGGGTTGGTATTTTCTGATGACTTCAATAATCAAGCGCTGATTTGCTTCGTTGTTTTCAAAAAACCCATCTGCCATGTTTAATTGTTCGCGAACCGATACCCCCAAAATACTTGCTGCATGCATCGCCTCTTGTGTTCTTAATGTGGCGTTTCCGCGCGTACCAAGTTCGCCAAGCGTAAGGTCTAAAATACCAACTGTTTTTCCAAGTTCAATGTGTTTTAAAATAGTTCCTGCGCAAGATAGTTCCACATCGTCAGGATGAACACCTATTGCTAATATATCTAATTTCATATTTACTTTTTTAATCCGTTATATAATGCTATGATTTCATTGACAAAAATAGACCATTCGTACTTTTGTTTTTCTTGTTTCATTCCTTCTGTAAAGGTGTGTTCCTTCTTGTTCTCAAAATAATCTTCTAAGCTCGTTGCAATGGCTTGAGGATTTGGTTCAACCACATAGCCCGCCACATTATGTGGAATAATTTCGCCTAAGCCACCAACGTTAGTAACCAATGTAGGCACTTCAAAATGAAAAGAGACTTGCGTAACACCACTTTGCGTAGCAGAACGGTAAGGCAAAGCAACAATATCAGCAGCCGAAAAATAATACTTTACGTCGTCGTTCGGAATAAATTGATTTAATAACATAATCTGTTCCTCCAACTTATATTTTGAAATTAAATCTAAGTACGGTTGTTTATCTTCATAAAATTCACCAGCGATAAGTAATTTATTATGTGAGTTTGCTTTCAGTAGTGAAAATGCTTCTATTAATAAATCTAAACCTTTGTATTTTCGTATTAAACCAAAAAACAAAATAACGCGATCGTCTTGTTTTAAGTGTAATTTCAATCGTGCTTCTTGTTTCGGAATTTTTTCTCCAAAAGCTGTGTATAGAGGGTGCAACAAATATTTTTTATGTGATGTGTTGGTGAACTTTTCTAAATCAATCATCACTGCTTTACTCATCGTAACAAAGGCATCACAGCCTTTAATAAAATAAGACGCTAATTGTTTATCACCTAAACGTTTTTCATGCGGTATAACATTATCTGTTATCGTTAATACTTTAATATTTTGTTTTTTTACTAAACGCGCAATCGTTCCCAATGCCGGGCCCATAAAAGGAATCCAAAATCTAAAAATAATAAAATCAGGTTTTTGTTTTTTTATAAACGAAGCCGTTTTAAACCATGATAGTGGATTAACAGAATTAATAAGAGTATGAATCGTGATGTTTTTTGGAGCAGTTCCGTTAACATGATATTGGGTGCTACCTGGAAATAAAAAATTAGGGTATTGCAGACTATACGAAATGATTTCGCACTGATGTCCTTCTTTATTCAAAGCCTCGCAAAACAATTCATCGAAGCTTGCTAAGCCACCGCGCAAAGGGTATGCAGGACCTATGATAAACACTTTTGCCATTCTCTTTTATTTCTTTCCTACAACTAATTCAATTAAATCTTTTTCTTGAAAATATGTATTTGCTAAGTCCTTAATGTCTTGAGGCGTTATGGTTTTAACAGCATCAAAATATTTTTCAAAATACGTATAGTCTAAATCAAATTCCCAAATAGCTTTAAACTTATCCGCTAATGCATAAGGGCCGTCAACACTTCTTAAAAATTGTCCTAGCACATAATTTCTAACGGTTTCGAGCTCTTCCTCATCTACAAGTTCAGTGCGTAATGTATGTAGTTCTTTATAAATTTCGGTTAATGTTTGGTTAGTTACATCAGCACCAACTTCGGTAGATATAAAAAAATAACCAGCATTGACTAAGGACGATAATCCAGAACCAATGCCATACGTATACCCTTTATCTTCACGAATATTTGTCATTAAACGAGACCCAAAATAGCCACCTAAAATGGTATTTAAAACTTGAAATTTAAAATAATCAGGGTGCGTTTTGTTAAATAGCATACGACCAACACGTATAGCAGATTGAATAGCATCTGGTCTTTCGATAAAATGTTTTTGAACTTGTGTCGTGTTGATTTGAACTTCTGGCTTACTTATATCGCAAACGGTTCCCCATGTTGTTTTCCCAAAATAACGATTTAAAGTCTCAATTAAATTATCATCGAGTTTCCCAGATGCAATAATTGTGCAGTTGCCAGAGTGATAATACTCTTTGTAAAACTGAATGACCGTTTCTAAATTAATATTATCAAAGTCTTCTGTTTTAACAGAAACACCATACGGATGTTTTTCGCCAAACATTAATTCTGTATAACGTCTTCGTGCTAACACATTAACTTTTTCTGAATTTACTAAATGTTTTTGTTTTTTGTTCGACATATAAATTTCAAACTCATCTTTTGGGAAAGTAGGGTGCTTAATGATTTCTTCTACATAGTGTAAACTTTTATCAACGTATTTATTGAGGCTAAATAAAGCTAACGTTGCATAATCTTGATCGACGGCACATTCAAAAAAAGATCCAAAAAAATCAATGTTGTCTGAAATTTGATTCGCTGTATAATTTTTTGTTCCTGTTTCTAAAAGGTTATTAGCTGCTGAAGCCACTAAGGGTTGTTTTTGGTAATACATACCTGCTTTAAAAATAAATTCGATTTTTGTCAATTCTTGCGAGCCGCTATTAAGCGTATATACTTTAATGCCATTATCTAATACGTCCAGCTTCGCTTTTGTAATATCAATTTTATCAATTGTTTTAAATGCAGGCGCTTGTTTTCTATCTAAGTTCATAAGCATAAATTTACTCAGAAATTTGAGTTATACCAAAAGCACCGATAGAATAGTCTAATTAAATTATAGTAAGATAAACGGACAAAAAACGAATGTCATGCTGATCTTGATTTTGCGTCTCAATCCTATAACTATACTAAGACACTGAATCGAGTTCAGGGTGACGACAAGACACTAAAAAATTTGTATTGAATTACAGCTTGTTTTTTAACTCCAGCAACTCTTGTTTAATGTGCTTTAGTTTAGCAACAACTTCTGCATTTTTTTGATCGCTTTCCTTCAAACCTCCTTTAAGCTTATCTTTAGCGCCTTGCAGCGTGTAGCCTTTTTCTTTTACGAAATGAAAAATGAGTTTAAAGTTTGTAATATCTTTTTTTGTAAAAAGACGGTTTCCTTTTTTATTTTTTGAAGGCGTGATGATGTCAAATTCTTTTTCCCAAAAACGAATCAACGACGTGTTTACATCAAACATATCAGCCACTTCGCCAATAGAATAAAATAATTTTTCTGTTTCTTTTTCAAGTAATGCCATCAATCAAATATAATTAAGAAATTGAATAACGGTATTTCTGTTTTTCAACAAAAAACACAGCAATTAACATTTTGATTTATCATTATACACAAAATGATCGACGCTTTATTTTAGTTTTTCCTTGCGGGCCTGGTTATTCTTAAATAAGGGTTTGCCTTGTAAAGCCTGAACCAATGTGATAACAGCCAACATGCCATACAAAAGAGAAACAATGAGTGTTGCTTTGGTATTTTTAAAAACATAAAATGAAAGGAGCGGTAAAACTTGTAAAGCATGCATGCCAATAAAATGAGCAATTCTTGGATCACCAAACTTTGTGCTCCAATTTAAAAATAGTATGCCCGTGCCTCCATCAACACCGCCAATTGTATGAGATAAACGAGAGCCCATGACGAAGCCTTCAAAAGAAAAAATGACAAAAATTAATATGCCCAAACGTATTGACCACACATAATAATTTGGCAGGGTAGAAAATTCATTGGTAAAAAAAAGAAAACCAACATAAGCCGTATAAACGGTAACCAAAGTAGCTGCTATTGCCATTAATCCATAAAGTGCAGAATAAACTGGTGTACTTATATTGTAATGCGACAACTGGCCTTTTCCAGCTTGAAAAGCAATATAAAAAATTTCAAACCCTAATAAAATAATAACTGTCCAATTAAAAAATCGAATATTAAAATCTGGCAAGTAATAACAATACCAAGCCATAGCCCAAGCAAATAAAAAAGTTGAGAACGCAAATTTAAATGGCTTGTACCATGCGCTAACATTATAGACTTGAGTATGAGAAAACTTTACTAATACTAAACAAATAATTGAAAACAATAGACAAATAATTCCGTAATAAAACAGGGTTTCGTTTCTTGATTTTAAGTTATGTAAAAACTCCATCATGCTTTACCTTTTTCCTCTTCATTATTTAGCGAACAATTCATCATCACTTTGACAAGTCATACATTTTGGACCTAAGCGCGGGTTAACCGTTAACTCTTCTGCTATTAAACTTTTTGTTTTTTTATCGTATTTTAAAATCATTTTTACTTCCGATTTAATTGTTAAACCAGACCTTACCGAAGCATTCCAAATCATGTCTTTAACAGCAACTTCAACTAATTTATTTAACTCGTCGTTATCGCCAACAGCAACTACTTTCTTAATGGTGCCATCCACATTTAATTGCAATTTTAAATCCACTTCGTCCCTTTTCATTTTTTTTGTAACGGCCACGTTATCTCTAAAAAAATCATTCAAATCATTATCGCCATTTCCATAACAAGCCGTACGACAAGCTTTTGAATCTTTTGCTTTACGTGGCTTTCCATTCGGTAAAGGGGCTTTACTTTTAGAATCACTAACAACCTCCGTATTAGCATTATTTACTGGTGTTGTAGCTTCCACTTCTTTTTTTGGTTCTTCTGTTTTTACAACCTCAACTGGTTTTACTTCCTCTACCTTTGCTACAACTTCTTTTACCCTTTTTGGCTCTTCTTTCTTTGCAACTTCAGCCACTTTTTTAGGCTCTTCTTTTACTATTTCCTTCTTGGTTTCAATTAACTTTGGCGTTTCTGCTTTAACGACTTCAGCTACTTTTTTAGGCTCTTCTTTTTTTACAACCTCAACCGGTTTTGCTTCCTCTACTTTTGCTACAACTTCTTTGACCTTTGTTGGCTCTACTTTCTTTACTGATTCAATATCCTTTTTGGGTTCAACTGGTTTAGGCGTTTCTGTTTTAACGACCTGCACTTCTTTTTTTGGCTCCTCTTTCTTTGTAACCTCAGCAACTTTCTTAGGTTCTTCTTTTACAATTTCTTTTTGCGTTTCAGCTGGCTTAGCGATTTCCGTTTTCACTACTTCCACTTCTTTCTTAGGTTGAAATCCTGCTTTTGGAGTATAATAAATATAAAACCCCTGTACTTCTTTATAGCTTGGGCTAGCAGCATCTTGACTACATTGGCAAATATTTTTATAGGTTGTTGTTGTTTGAAAAAATTCAGGGTAGGTTGGCATTAAATTTTCCCAACGTTCTTGATTATACGCTTCGCGGTTCTCGATTTCAGAAGGAGAACTTTCAGAAAAAACAAGCACTATTTGTTGAATAGCAAATGATTTGATAGAGTCGCCAGATGATGTTGCTTTTAATGGCTCTGTGCCTCTTTTAGACCGAATAAATACGTAGTTACTATTACTTGACTTGTATGGCGTTGAAGTTGAATCCATACCAAAGTTAAGATCATAAAAAGAAGGCTCTTGACCAAAAACTAAATTATTAGATATAATGAGTGCGACTACAAAAAATGCTTTAAATGATTTCATGTGTTTTTGATTTATTTGATTAAGATGCAAAAATTACATAATTCATTTTATTAAAAAAAATTTTTTAATAAAGATTCTTTTCCCAGAATAACTATTCCTTAATTGCTAAACAACACTTATCGCGCATGACCAAATAAAGAGTAAGGGTTGTTTTATCCTCAAACATGGTTGCGAAATATGAGACACAATAAATAAAAAACAATACCGTTATGAGTATTATTAACCACATAAATTACTCTATGCAAAAAACTTTTACTCTTGTTTCTTCTACACTACAATCTACTAAAAACAAGCAACAACGCGCTAAGCATGTTGTCGACAATGAGCCTTCAGACTCACTTATTCAAAATATCCTTAATTACTCAAAGTCTTTAACAATAAATCCATCAAAAGCAATTGGGTTTATTGAAATTATTGCCAGCTAAACTATATTACAAGTCTGTTTCCACCATAATACAAGAACTTTCTGTAAAAACTCTTTGAATACACATAATTTAATTTGTGTAGTGCCGATATTCCCTTATTTTTGTGTTCTACATTATTTAACGACAATGGCTCAATTCGAATTAACAATGCCCAAAATGGGAGAAAGTGTTGCGGAAGCAACTATAATTAAATGGACTAAAAATGAAGGCGATTCAATTAAAATTGATGAAACCGTTTTAGAAATTGCTACAGATAAAGTAGACTCTGAAATTCCATCACCATTTGAAGGAACGCTTGTAAAAAAGTTATTTAAAGAAAATGACGTTGTTCAAGTAGGAGCTGTTATTGCAATAATATCATCAGACGCGAATGCTTCTGTTGCTGAAACTCCTAAAACAGTAGCACCAACTCAACAAACAGCATCAATCCCTGCTCCTTCTTCTGTGGTTGAAACTGCCGCAGTTGATTTTTCAAACTCCGATAAATTCTATTCTCCCTTAGTAAAAAGTATTGCTAAAGAAGAAGGTATTTCAATATCAGAATTAGATTCGATTAAAGGAACCGGCCAAGAGGGTCGCGTTACAAAGGCTGATATTTTAGCGTATTTACCAAAAAGAAATAAACAAACAACAGCTCCTGTTGATGAAGAAATTAAAGTTGCTACTCCTGCAGCAGCTGTTTCTAAATCAACAGTAGGTGTTCCTGATCATACTGTATTAGTGCAACGACCAGCCGTATCCGTGGGTGGTGGCGATGAGATTATTGAAATGGATCGTATGCGTAAAATCATTGCCGACAACATGGTAATGAGTAAGCATGTTTCTCCACATGTTACCTCTTTTGTAGAAGCAGATGTTACCAATTTAGTTCAATGGAGAGATCGCGTTAAAAAAGATTTTGAAAAAAGAGAAGGCGAAAAAATTACATTTACTCCATTGTTTATTGAGTGTGTTGCAAAAGCTATCAAAGATTTTCCAATGATTAATGTATCAGTTGATCAAACAGGAACAAAAATTATTAAACGCAAAAATATCAATATTGGTATGGCAGCAGCTTTACCAACAGGTAATTTAATAGTGCCAGTTATTAAAAATGCGGATCAAAAAAACTTAGTAGGTATTACCAAAAGCGTAAATGATTTAGCAACGCGTGCCCGTGCAAACAAATTAGCCCCAGATGAAATACAAGGAGGCACATTTACACTAACGAATGTTGGTGGTTTTGGTAATGTAATGGGAACACCAATCATTTTACAACCTCAAGTTGCAATTTTAGCAGTTGGAACCATAAAGAAAAAACCGGCAGTTATTGAGACGCCTCAAGGAGATGTTATAGCGATTAGACATTTTATGTTTTTATCCTTGTCATACGACCATAGAGTAGTTGACGGTTCATTAGGCGGAAGCTTTTTGCGCAAAGTTGCAGATTACATGGAAAACTGGGACATAACCAGAAATGATTAATTAAAGTTAAAATAACCTATTTTTGGGTTTTCTTATTAAAAAAATCTTTTTTGATTATACAGAATGCTACATTTGTAATCATAAAAAAATTTAAAAATGAAAGCGCCTTTTTTAGTTTTAATAATCATCTTGTGTTCTTATATTAATTGTTCGTCGCAAAAAAGTAAAGCTTCGTATGAAAATTATTTTAGAGAAGGTTGCATCTTGCAATCAGTCGAAGACTATGAAAATGCTTTAATTTATTTTGAAAAGGCATATAAAATAGACTCAACTTCTGCCAATATTAATTATCAAATTGGCCTTTGTTTTATAAACTCACTTACGAAAAAAGCTTATGCTGAGCGTTATCTAACAAAAGCCGTTCGAGATATCAATTCAAATTATATTGAAGATGAAGCAAATGAAAGATGTGCGCCGCCCTTAGCATTATTATACTATGGCCGCGCTTTACACGTTAACTATAAATTTAAAGAAGCGCTCATTCATTATAAATTGTTTAAATCTATTTATGCAAAACATATTTTACTGCAACAAAGAGTTAATTATTATGAAAAACAAACTTTATATGCTGTAGAAAAAACCACGGTACCTCTTACTGTAAACGTAGAAAAAATATCAGACAGTGCCTCAAAAGAGTATGAAAACTATAGCTCATTTATAGGTATGGATGATAAAACCATTATTTATAAGATTATCAAAAATATGTCCGCCAATCCTCAAGATTTATTTATAAATCCAGATAGCGAAACCGTTTTTGTTTCCTACAAAAATTTAAATGGAAAATGGATATCAGACGGAACACCTCAACGGCAATTTAAACAAAAAGACTCTTCATTAAATCAACCAAGGCAAACAAGTGTGCTTTTAAAAGCGCTCAGTGAAAATGATGGCAATGTGTATTATAACATTTGGGATGGCTTTAATTGGAGATCTATACAAGAATTTGATTCGGATATAAATACCCAAAATTGGGAGGGACAGGCTTATTTAAATCCCTCTGGAAATACCTTGTATTTTGTGTCAGATAGAGCGGGTGGTTATGGTGGACGAGATATTTACCGTTGTATTAAATTACCTAATGGAAAGTGGAGTAAACCGCTAAATCTAGGGCCAAATATCAATACAGAATTCGACGAAGGCAGACCATACATTCATCCTGATGGACTCACATTTGTTTTTACATCACAAGGTCATCAAACGATGGGAGGATTTGATATTTTCTTTTCAATTATTGATGCTGATAAAACATTTTCTAAAGTTGAGAATATGGGCTACCCAATTAATACAACAGATGACGATGTGTTTTTTGTAAGTTCAGCAGATGGCAAGTCAATTTATTTTTCCTCATCAAAAAATAGTGAGTTAGAAAAAAAAGATATTTATAAAATGGCTGTATCCAAACCTCATGATGAGCCCCTCGCAATATGTAAAGGCCTTATAAAAGCAGAAAAAGGGGAAACATTGCCCGACGATATTGTAATTATTGTTACAAATCCTGATGATGGTATAATTGTTGGAACTTATAAGCCAAAAAGAAACGGGTCCTATATTGCGGTACTAACACCTGATAAGCATTATGTTTTTTCTTATCAATTAAATGGCGAAGAATTTTGCCATGATAAAATATTCATAAGTCCAGCATTTGATTATCAAATTACTAAAAAAGAAATAGCCCTAGAAACAATTACCGTATTTGATACTAAAAAAATACCAACCTATCGAAAATAAAAAAACCCTATTTATTATAGGGCAGTTTTATTTATACAACTAACTTTTTATACCTAGGCCTTTTAGGTTCTACGTTACCTAAACGTTTTTTACGATTTTCCTCGTATTCACTGTAACCTCCTTCAAACCAGTATACAGAGCTATCTCCTTCGAATGCCAAAATGTGAGTACACACTCGATCTAAAAACCATCTATCGTGACTAATAATAACTGCGCAACCAGCAAAATTTTCTAAACCTTCTTCTAAAGCTCGCAATGTGTTTACATCTAAATCATTTGTTGGCTCATCGAGCAATAATACATTACCTTCATTTTTTAATGCCATGGCTAAATGTAAACGATTCCTTTCCCCACCCGATAAAACACTTACTTTTTTTCCTTGATCACTTCCTGCAAAATTAAAACGAGAAATGTAAGCACGAGCATTCATTGGTTTACCACCTAATGTAATATTATCTAATCCTCCACTTAATACGTCATACACTGTTTTATTTGGTTCTAATTCAGCATGATTTTGATCGACGTATGAAATTTTTACAGTTGGTCCTACCTTAAACTCGCCACCATTTGGTTTTTCTTCTCCCATAATCATGCGAAACAGCGTTGTTTTACCAGCACCATTTGGCCCAATGATACCAACAATTCCAGCAGGAGGTAATTTAAAATTCAATCCTTCATATAACAACCTATCTCCAAATCCTTTAGAAACATCCATAGATTCAATAACTTCGTTACCAAGGCGCGGACCGTTAGGAATAAAAATTTCTAAGCGTTCTTCTTTATCCTTAATATCTTCATTCATCATTTTATCATAGTTATTTAAACGTGCCTTTTGCTTCACGCCTCTACCTTTAACACCTTGACGAACCCAGTCTAACTCACGCGCCAACGTTTTTTGACGCTTGCTTTCTGTTTTCTCTTCTTGCTTTAAACGATTACCTTTTTGCTCTAACCAAGATGAATAATTTCCTTTCCAAGGAATACCTTCTCCTCTATCTAATTCCAAAATCCAACCAGCTACATTATCTAAAAAGTATCGATCATGCGTTACTGCAATGACAGTGCCTTTATAGTTTTGTAAATGGATTTCTAACCAATCAACACTTTCAGCATCTAAATGGTTAGTTGGCTCATCTAATAATAAAATATCTGGTTCTTGTAAAAGTAAACGACATAACGCTACACGTCTTCTCTCTCCACCAGATAAAACCTTAATTGGCGTGTCGCTTTCTGCACAGCGCAATGCGTCCATTGCTCGTTCTAAACGCATATCTAAATTCCATAAATCATGTTGATCAATTAAGTCTTGTAATTGCGCTTGACGATTAATTAGTTTATCCATTTTATCTGGATCATTTAAAATTTCTTCGTCCATAAACTTATTGTTTACTTCTTCGAATTCATTTAAAATATCCACATGTTTTTGAGCTCCTTCACGAACAACTTCAATAACCGTTTTATTTTCATCAAGTTGTGGTTCTTGTTCTAATAACCCAATTGTGTAACCGGGAGACTGATGGATTTCTCCTAAGTAATCTTTATCTAATCCTGCCATTATTTTTAATAATGACGATTTACCCGAACCATTTAAACCTAAAACGCCAATTTTAGCGCCGTAATAAAACGATATATAAATGTCTTTTAACACTTGCTTTTGCGGTGGATGTATTTTAGATACATTCACCATGCTGTAAATAATTTGTCTTCCTACTTCTGACATAATCTTTAAAATTTTTTGCTAAGGTAATTGAAATAATTTGAATGATGATAAAATTAAAAGTCTATCCTTTAGGAAAAAAAACAGGATGACGTTCGTTATACAGCCTCATGTATTTTGCCGCATGCTCTTTTTTCTTTTTTTTTCTTAATTGTCGAAACTCATTTATTAAAGATGCATCCCTACTCAAATAGTCTTCTAACTTTTCCAAACTGAATTCCGTTATGTCGCCAGAGTAAAAATCGAAAAGAAAGGGCCGAAATTCTTTAATGCTGTGGGCTGTACTATTACTTGGGGTATTCATAAAAGGATCAAAACCGGGCGAATGATTGATAACTGCAACCGTGCCTATAAAGCTACTGATTGCCCCAAAAACTGGAATTCGAAAAAAACTACTTTCTTGGTTTATAAAAATGACATTGTTTTGGCAGTATCCCCAAATTTTTTCTGTTTTTATTTTAATAATAGAGCCATCTCTTTCTTTATATTCGATAATATCTGATTCAACTAATTTGCTAAAAAAATCTAATTGTTCTTTTGGCACATTTGTAATAATTTTTTCTTTATCAATAGGCCAGTTAAACCTCAAATCTTCATAATTTATATAAATGCCTTCATACAAACGAACATCTTTTGAATACATAATAGAATCCTGAGCCTTAGTATTTATCATAAAGCTAAAGACAAATCCGATTATTAATAGACATTTTTGCATTAAGTAAATATCGATAAAAATTATAAGATTCATCCCACTTTCATATTGTTTTATAAATAAAATCAATAGAGTTGTAATTAAAAATAAAAATAATAACTTTATCATGTATACTTAAATTATATACCATACGTTATTAAACTAAATGAAATTTTTTCACATATTCCTTATCTCAACTTTTTTAGTTAGTGCAATAAACGCCCAAACTAAAAAAAGAAATTTCAGACAACATGAAGTGGGCATATTTGTTGGTGGTTCCTATTACATTGGTGACTTAAATCCAACTAAACATTTTAATGCAACGCGGCCATCCGTTGGCGGTTTTTATAGATTTATCCCCAATTACAGATACGCCTTTAGAGGTGGGATTACTTATGGAGAAGTGTTGGCCGACGATTCTCAAAGCGACAACGCTGATCAGCTTCAAAGGAATTTAAATTTTAAATCTTACATCATTGACCTTCATGCCATAGCAGAATTTAATTTTTTAGAATACAGAATTAGTAATGACAAATTTAAATTTACCTCATTTTTATTTTTAGGATTAAACGTTTTTTCTTTTAAACCTAAAGCGCAGTACAATAATAATTGGTTTGATTTACAACCTCTGCAAACAGAAGGCCAAGTTCAAAAATACAAACTCATTCAAATGGGGATTCCATTTGGTGTTGGTATAAAATTAAATGTTGCGAAAAACGTTGGTATTGGTTTAGAATGGGGGCCTCGAAAATTATTCACAGATTATCTTGATGATGTAAGCGGAACTTATCCTAATACGATTGATAAGCCCTTTGATAAAAAAATAGCGAGTTTACTTTCAGACCGTTCAAAAAACGCTGGCAGCAATATCAACGAACAAAGAGGAAATCCAAACACGAAAGATTGGTATATGTTTTTTGGGGTTACTCTTAACGTCAAAATAACGCCGAAACCATTGCCTTGCCACGCATTCGGGCTATAACCATTAATTATTCGTTCGCTTGCTTTTAAAATTATAATTAACACCAAAGGTTAATCTGCCCGTATTTTTCAATTGATTTTCAAATTTGTTTTCGCGAACAGTCAATTGACAGGATGCATTAAAAGATACTTGCTTATAATACATTTCAAAGCCTGGGCCAATCAAAAGTGAATTAATGCCTGTTACTTTATCTAAGACTTTATGCGTATACAATCCTTTTGTATATTCGTAATTAATAATAACAGCTGGATACAAATACACTTTCTTAATTGGAACTTTATAAAAAATAGAAATAAAATTAGTTGTACTGCTAGCTAACTGCTCATTAAAACTATTTTTCCCATTCAGTTTCAAATTTGCATTTGCATTAATTCCTATGTTTTTCTTCATCCATAAATAATTAACTCCAAATAATCCATCAATACTTCCTGAACCAAGTTGCATTTCGAAAGGTAATCTGTTTATATTGTTATCATGCACCATATAATTACCTGTAGGTAATTTTATGCCAACATTTAAAATTAATTTGTGTTTGGTTTTCTTTTCCAAATTAGGTTTTATCAAATGATACCCAACAAAGAATGAGAAATCTCCAATACCGGTGCTATTAACCAAAGCTTCATTATTTCTAGATTTATTATTCATGATTGGTAAAAAAATATTTAATTCCATGCGGTTGGCTACAAAATACTTTAATCGCAGTTCAAAAATTTTAAACGATTCAAAATCTTTACTACTGTACTCTTTCCTTAAACTGTCTGAAAGAGAATTATGATTTACTTTATAAGCACCCGTTGGAAAAAAATGACCTTGTGTTTGGTAATTTCTATAACCATTATACACTCTATATCTGTGCAAAAAAGATACAATGTTTTTATTGTCGTAGGGAGTTAATCCCATGTAGTTTCCGCAAATATCACAAGAAAAAGAGAATAACGGAAAAAACAATAGAATAACAATTCCTTGTTTTTTAATTTTATTCATAAATAGGATTTTTTAAAAGAGCTGTTTAAAAAATAAACAGCTCTTTTTGGTTTTTAATTATGAATGTGTTCAACCGAAAACATATCGACGTAATTATTAGCTATGTTTCTGGCGTTCGTTCCAGGCATCATTACCGTATTTAACATCGAAAAATTAACGACGGTTGGGGACGCAAAACACTCTTCAAGATTACTTGTCAAGTGAACAACAGGAGTCACTGTACTAGAAACATTTGCCGTTTCTGTTCCGAAACTTGGTGAAACTGTTTTCAGTACATTATTTATCCCCGAAAAACCACCTATGTGAAATGCTATCTTATTTGAAGATGCTGTTGACTGAGGAGATGTTCCTTCAATTTTTACCATAATATAGCCAGAACTCCATGTCCAGAACATCCCCAATGAAGGATCTAAAGCGCCTGTTTGTGCCCCTGAAACATTTCTAGTACTATCAACACCAATCATAAACTCAATAGCTTTATAGTTGCCATAAGGAACTCCTGATAATTTTACTAAACTCTTTAATGAATCTGCTAAATCAACCAAGTGATAGCTATTTGCAACGGTATAAACACTATTATCGGTTTTTGTCAATTTAATATTACTGATATAATATTTAGCCATTGTAATATTATACGTGTTTCCTGCCTGATTTGTATAGGTTTGTGTTGTAAAAACTAAGGGTGATGTCCCAACAATACCTTCAAAAAATAATGTTAGACTTCCTGTGCTTGGCAAAACAGGTAATGGTTGTGGTTCTGGCGTTGAAGCTTTATCTTTATTACAACCTGTAAAAGCTAAAATCATCATTACTGCTGCAAAAAATTTTATTGTGATTTTCATTTTTTTTATTTTTAATTCGGTACATATCTAATTTATTATTCAGTTCTTATAAAATCATAAACACACTCATAAATGCTAAAACTAATTTAGCTAAAGAAGTATATGGTGTTAATTTACGAAAACAACTATTTATTTGGTGGCTGATCTATTTTTTTTAGATATCCTAATGATTCAATAAACGCGAAATTAAAAAAAATATTTTCGCTGTTTTTTTCATAAAAAAAATCAAATTTAAATTGTCCTGACTGTAATTCTGATTTTTCAGTTTTCTCTTTTAATCCAGAGGGTAAATTACTTTGACGGTTATCTTCTTTTTTTATTTCTTTTTCCAAATAACATTTTGCTTGGCAACAACTTTTTGGTTTATCCTTATTAACGCAAATTGTTTTAGATAAATTTTTTTGATTTCTCTTAAAACTCACATAAATAAAGGTTTTTGCAACTGATTGCCAACTAAAGCTCATCAATAAAATAAAAGAAAAAATTATGTTTAATTTATTTTTCACGTAACTGTAATAATTCAATCTTGTAAAAGTAAGTAAAACGTATTAATCTTCCCAATAATCAATAATTAAACCATCGCTTGGACTGATTCCAATTGTCCTTTTTTCTTTTAATCCAAAATTTACTATAATGGCATCGTTTAAATAATTATCTCCATCCTTTGTTAAATCAATAGACTCTATCGTTTCACCAATCACATCTGTCCACATTTTTGTGGTTGATGCATCAATAGGAATAATTTTTATTTTTCCACCAAACTCTTCTTTTAATTGTTTTTGCTCTTCCGCTAAATCAAAGTTTAATAGTGCTTCTATTCCCGTGCTTTCTTCGTTGCAAGTGATAACAAGACTTGTAGAGTCCGTAAAAAACAATTCTACATTATCTATCAAATCAACATGTGCATCAGGATTGAAACGATTTACCCAAAAATAAATCACTACTTTTTGTAACGTTTTGCCTTCAGCTGAAGTTAAATTTTTTAATTGTATGTCGGTAAAATGTTGCATCGTGAAATAATAAGATGTTAGTAGTTATGAAAGTTGAATCATTCAATATAGCGACAACCAAGATTTTGCTGCGCTGCCCATAATGATTTGTTTGTCTTTTTCTGATAAAGGTGATGAACGCACTAAATCGCCTGGTAATGCTTCGCCCAATGGAAATGGGTAATCAGAGCCTTGCACAACTTTATCAGCACCAACTAAATCAATAATGTATTGCAACATTTTATGATCACACACATGAGAATCAACCCAAAATTTTCCTAAATATTTTTTTGGATTAAACTCGTTATCTATGGCCACTAAATCAGGTCTACAATCCCAACCATGCTCAATACGACTAATAGTAGGCAAAAACGATCCACCTCCATGTGCAAAACACACTTTTAATTTTGGAAATTTTTCAAATATTCCACCAAATATCATTGAACAAATGGCACGGCTAATTTCTGCGGGCATTCCAACTAACCATGGTAACCAATACTTTGTCATGTGTTCTTGTCCCATCATTTGCCAAGGATGAACTAAAATTGCAGCATCTAATTTTTCGCAAGCTGCCCAAAAATCATGAAACTGTGCTTCTCCTAAATTTATGTTGTTGACGTTACTTCCAATCTGCACGCCTTTAAAACCCATACTCATGCAACGTTCTAATTCTTGAACAGCTAAAGATGTATCTTGCATTGGAACCGTTGCTAAACCTATAAATTTATCAGGGTACGAATTAACGGTAGTTGCAATATCATCGTTTAAAAATTGTGAAATCTCTAAACAATCATATGGTTTTGCATCATAACTGAACATAACAGGTATTGTACAAATCACTTGCATATCAGCATGATGTTCTGCCATCTGTTTGATGCGAACTTCGGCGTCCCAACAATTTTCTTCTATCTGCCTAAAACGTTTGTCACCTTGCATCATCCATGCCTTACCCTGTTCGTGGTGGTCTAATTTAATAAAATTTCCATATCCAAATTTTTTTGTAAAATCAGGAATGTGCTTTGGAATAATATGTGTGTGTGTATCTATTGTAAACATCGTTATGCATCAAGATTTTTAATTACGTATGATTTTAAAATAATCCATTTAATAAATTTTCATCTACTAAATTAGCTAAGGTTACTTTTAAATTTGGGGTGCGAGCCATTTCACGTTTAATAGCAAATATTGCTTCTTTATTTCGCGCCCAACTTCTTCGGGCAATGCCATTATTTACATCCCAAAATAACATTGATTTTAATCGTCTATCAGCATCAGCACTTCCATCGAGCACTAAGCCAAATCCTCCGTTCATGACTTCGCCCCAACCAACGCCACCACCGTTGTGTAAGCTAATCCAAGTTGCTCCTCTAAAACTATCCCCAACAAAATTTTGTACAGCCATGTCGGCTGTAAACTTAGACCCATCATATATGTTTGATGTTTCTCTGTATGGAGAATCTGTTCCACTCACATCGTGATGATCTCTACCTATAACAACAGGCGCCGAAATTTCTTTATTAGCAATGGCCTTGTTAATCGCTTCAGCTATTTTTACACGACCTTCGCTATCAGCATATAAAATGCGGGCTTGAGAGCCAACCACTAAATTATTTTTGATAGCATCTCTAATCCAAATAATATTATCATTTAATTGCTGCTTGATTTCATCTGGTGCGGTTTTATAAATTTCTTGTAAAACAGATAAAGCTATTTCATCGGTTTTACGTAAATCATTTTCATTGGCACTTGTGCAAACCCAACGGAATGGACCAAACCCATAATCAAAACACATTGGACCTAAAATATCTTGCACGTAACTTTTATATTTAAATGTTGCGCCTACATGCCCTCCTTTTATTGGAGATAAACTTTTGTAAATGTCTGCCCCTGCTCTACCTGCTTCTAATAAAAATGCATTTCCATAATCAAAAAAGTACATGCCTTTTTTATTCAACGTATTAATGGCATTAGCATGACGTACCAATGTTTTCTGAACTTCCTCTTTAAATTTAACGGGATTTTCAGCCATCATTTGATTACTTTCTTCTAAACTAAAACCTGATGGATAATAGCCTCCAGCCCAGGGATTATGAAGTGATGACTGATCAGATCCAATATCAACTTTAATGTTATCAACTACTAAGCGTTCCCATAAATCAACGATATTACCTTGGTAAGCCAACGAAACAGCTTCTTTACGTTCTTGTGCAATTTTTACACGGGCAATTAATAAATCTAAATTTTCAAACACCTCATCAACCCAACCTTGCGAATACCTTGTGTTTACTGCCTTTGGATTTAATTCTGCAGTAACAGAAACTAAGCCTGCAATTTTTGCCGCTTTAGGTTGTGCGCCACTCATACCTCCTAAACCACAGGTAACAAATAATTTACCTTGTCGTTCTTCTTCTGTACGACAAATTTTTCGCGCAGCATTCATTACTGTAATACAGGTGCCGTGCACAATTCCTTGTGGACCAATGTACATAAACGAACCAGCTGTCATTTGTCCATATTGAGTTACGCCTAGTGCATTAAACTTTTCTAAATCATCTGGTTTACTATAATTTGGAATCATCATTCCGTTTGTAACAACAACTCTTGGTGCATCTTTATGCGATGGAAATAATCCCATAGCATGGCCACTATATAAAACGAGGGTTTGCTCGTCAGTCATTGTTGCTAAATACTGCATCGTTAATAGATACTGTGCCCAATTTTGAAACACAGCACCATTCCCTCCATACGTTATTAATTCATGGGGATGCTGTGCTACAGCATAATCTAAATTATTACTCAACATGTGCATAATCGCAGCGGCTTGAACACTTTTATGAGGATACTCTAAAATAGGTCGTGCATAAATTTTATAATCCGGGCGAAAGCGATACATATAAATTCTTCCATATGTATTTAATTCATTTAAAAATTCAGGAATTAATACAGCATGTTGGTCAGCATTAAAATAACGTAAAGCATTTTCAAGTGCGAGCTTTTTTTCTTCGTTATTTAAAATGTCTTTTCGCTTTGGAGCATGATTAATTTCTTTTTCGTAAGGTTTTACGTCTGGCAAAATTGCTGGTATGCCTTGCAAAATTTGTTGTTGAAATTGGTGTAATTCCATAAAAAAATTGTTTAGTTTTATTCGTGTTGAATTTACGGGATTTTTTAGACATTTTATAAACTTTAAATCCGATGAATTGTTTTAAATTAATATGGAAAAAGTAAACATTTTTTGGTTTAGGAGAGATTTAAGATTAAGTGACAATGCTGGGTTATACTACGCATTAAAAAAAGGTATTCCAGTATTACCAATTTTTATTTTTGACACCTCTATTTTAAATAAACTTGAAGATAAAAAAGACAGACGTGTTGAGTTTATTCATAATGCCATTCAAGCTATTCATTCAGAGTTAAAAGAATTTAAATCCACTATCCAAGTTTTTTATTCAACGCCAGAAAATGTCTTTAAAGAATTAGTCAACACCTATGATATTGAAAGTGTTTATACTAATCACGATTACGAGCCATACGCTCATGAGCGTGATACTCGCATAAAACATTTTTTAGAGACGAAGAACATTTCATTTAAAACATATAAAGACCAATGTGTATTTGAAAAAAGTGAAATAACAAAAGATGATGGAAAGCCTTATACCATTTTTACACCATATAGCCGAAAGTGGAAAGCAAAACTAACTGACTACGATGTAAAAACATATCCAACTCAAAAATATTTTTCTAACTTTTTCAAATCAAGTCCTATTCAAATTCCTAGCCTTAAAGACATGGGATTTGAAACATCCGATTTACAAACACCGTCCAAAACAATTCCTAAATCTATAGTAACAAATTATACAGAACAGCGTAATTTTCCGGCAATTCGTGGCACCAGTTTATTAAGCGTTCATTTACGATTTGGAACAGTCAGCATTAGAGATTTAGCCAAACAAGCCTTAGCACTTAATGAAACATGGCTTAATGAATTAATTTGGCGCGATTTTTATATGATGATTTTACATCACTTTCCTCACGCTTCGAAAAACTCTTTTAAACCTCAATATGATAAAATCAGTTGGAGAAATAATGAAGCTGAGTTTAAAACATGGTGCGAAGGTAAAACTGGATTTCCAATTGTAGATGCGGGTATGCGAGAGTTAAATGAAACGGGGTTTATGCATAACCGTGTACGAATGATTGTGGCCAGTTTTTTAGTAAAAGATTTATTGATTGATTGGCGTTGGGGCGAAGCATACTTTGCACAAAAACTTATCGACTTCGATTTGAGTGCAAATAATGGTGGCTGGCAATGGGCAGCAGGTAGTGGTTGCGATGCCGCACCATATTTCCGAATTTTTAATCCAAGTGAACAGATAAAAAAGTTTGATCCAAAATACGAATACATTAAAAAATGGGTTCCAGAATTTGGCACGTCAAACTATCCACTACCAATGGTAGACCATGCAAAAGCTAGGCTAAGAACATTGGCGGCCTACAAAACCGCTCTAACAGAAAATAATCAGGCGAGTTTGTTTTAAAATTAAACTACCATATTCACTATTTTTTTGTGAACGACGATCACCTTCTTAGGTTGTTGACCTGCTAACAATTTAATAGTTTGCTCGTTTTTCATTACCTCTTCTTCAACCTCTTCTTTCGTTAATGTTGCTGGCAACTCTAATGTAAACTTTAATTTTCCGTTTACAGAAACCGGATAATTTATGCTATCATCAATTAAAAAAGCCTCGTTAACTAAAGGAAATGGAGCGAAAGCAATACTTTCAGTATGTCCTAATTGTTTCCAAAGTTCTTCCGTGATATGCGGCGCGTAGGGTGATAAACAAATTAACAATGGTTCAAGAATTTCCTTTTTATTACATTTTAAATCTGTTAACTCATTCACACAAATCATGAAATTACTTACAGAGGTATTAAACGAAAAACGTTCAATATCTTCTGTAATTTTTTTAATGGTTTTATGTAAGGTTTTTAATTCTGCTTTTGTTGGTTCATCATTAGTAATAGTAAAAACGTCACTTTGATAAAACAAACGCCACAGTTTTTTTAAGAAGCCATGTACACCTGTAATTCCATTGGTATTCCAAGGTTTGCTTTGTTCTAAAGGACCTAAAAACATTTCGTATAAACGTAAAGTATCTGAACCAAATTTTTCTGCAATATCATCAGGAGTTACTACATTATATTTTGACTTAGACATTTTTTCTACTTCGTGTGAACATAAAAATTCGTTATTATCTTCACATAATAAGATTGCATTTTTATACTCCTCTCGCCAACTTCTAAAAGCATCTTGATCTAAAATATCGTTAGTTACAATATTTACATCAACATGAATTGCGATTAAATCAAACTCTGAATTTTTCAAACCAACAATGTTTAATTCCTCTTCCGTTAAATCTCTTTTAGCTCTTCCTTTTGAAATAAATACGTTTTGATTTTCTTTCATTCTATATACAAAATTACTTCTCCCCTGTATCATTCCTTGATTAATCAACTTCTTAGCGGGTTCATCAATGGCAATGTGTCCAAGGTCGTTTAAAATTTTTGTCCAAAAACGCACATACAATAAATGGCCTGTAGCATGTTCGCTACCCCCAATATATAAATCAACTTGTTTCCAATAGTCGGCCAATTTTTTATCCGCAAATGCTATACCGTTATGAGGATCCATGTATCTTAAAAAATACCAAGAACTTCCAGCCCAACCGGGCATTGTAGAGTGTTCGTAATCAAACTCGTTTTGATACTTCCAATCTTTTGCGCGTGCTAATGGTGGTTCTCCGTCTTCTGTAGGTAAATATTTATCCACTTCTGGCAAAACTAACGGTAGCTCACTATCACTTAAAGCATAAGGAATATCATTTTTGTAATAAATTGGAATTGGTTCTCCCCAATACCTTTGACGACCAAACACAGCATCACGCAAGCGAAAATTGACTTTACCTTTTCCTAAATTTTTTGCTTCAATTTCTGCAATGGCTTTTTTCATGGCAGACTTTACGTCTAAGCCGTTTAAAAAATCAGAGTTAATCAATGTTCCTTCTTTAGCATCGTATGACCCTTCGACTTCGCTCAGGGTGACATTCGATGTTGGTTCTACTACTTCTAAAATTGGTAATCCAAAATGTTTTGCAAAACTATAATCTCTGCTATCATGAGCGGGAACAGCCATTACGGCGCCTGTGCCATAACCAGCCAAAACGTAATCACCTATCCAAATAGGAATTTGCTTTCCAGTAATGGGATGTTCAACAAATGAACCAGTTGGCACTCCTGTAATTTTATTAATATCTGCTTGGCGCTCACGCTCACTTCTATTTTTTGCTTGAGTTATATAAGCCTCAACCGCTAATTTATTTTCTGGTGTTGTTAAGCTATTCACTAATTCGTGCTCAGGTGCAAGGGTTACAAACGAAACACCAAAAATAGTATCTGGTCGAGTTGTAAAAACCTCTATGTCAGGCTGAACTTGATTCAGCATCTCTTGAGACCCTGAAACGAGTTCAGGGTGACGAACAATTTTGAATTTTAATGATGTTCCTTCACTTTTTCCTATCCAATTACGTTGCGCTTCTTTTAAACTATCAGTCCAATCAAGTGTATCTAAGCCATCTAATAAGCGTTGTGCGTAGGCTGTAATACGCATACTCCATTGCTTCATTAATTTGCGCTCAACAGGATAACCGCCACGCTCACTAACTCCATCTTTTATTTCATCGTTTGCTAACACCGTTCCTAATTGCGGGCACCAGTTTACATAAGCTTCTCCCAAATAAGTCATTCGGTAGGCCATTACAACATCAGACTGTTCTTTTTCTGTAAACGCTTTCCATTGTTCCGCTGTAAATGATTTTACATCATCATCGCAATGTGCCTGTATATTAGCATTTCCACGAGCCTCAAATTCAGAAATTAAATTTGAAATAGGTTCTGCTTTGTTAGTATTCTTATTATACCACGAATAAAATAGTTGAATAAAAATCCATTGCGTCCATTTATAATAGTCAGGATTAGATGTTCTTACTTCTCTATCCCAATCAAATGAAAATCCAATTTTATCTAACTGTTTTCGGTAAACAGCGATATTGTTTTCTGTTGTAATTTTTGGATGTTGTCCAGTTTGAATGGCATATTGTTCGGCAGGTAAACCAAAACTATCGTAACCCATTGGATGTAGCACATTAAAGCCTTTATGTCTTTTAAAGCGTGCTACAATATCCGAAGCAATATATCCTAATGGATGTCCAACATGTAACCCCGCACCAGAAGGATAAGGAAACATATCTAACACATAGTATTTTTCTTTCGTTGAATCATCTTTAGCAGCAAATGTTTTATGGTCGGCCCAAAATTTTTGCCAATTTGCTTCTATCTCTTTAAAATTATATTCCATCTTTTTTATTAAACTAAAAAATAAATTTATGCTTCTTACAATTTTGCGAATGCTTTATCAAAGGCAACAATAGTTTTTTCAATGTCTTCCATTGTATGTGCTTCGCTCATAAAACCAACTTCATAACCACTTGGGCCAGAGTAAACGCCATTTTCTAATAATGCGTGGTATAAAACTTTAAAATGTTTCATACTATCTGCATCAATATCTTCAGCGGATTTAATGTGTTCTTTATCAGTAAATGCAAGCCAAAAAATAGATCCAACTGTAAATATTTTAAAATTATGTTTTGTGTTTTTCGTTAAGCCTTTGATTAATACTTGTGTTTTATACTCTAAATCTGAATAAAAATTTGGCTTTAAACATTCTGTTAATTGAGCAATACCAGCTGCCATGGCAACAGGATTACCACTTAATGTGCCAGCTTGGTAAACATTTCCTTCGGGAGAAATGCTCGACATGATTTCTTTACTTGCGCCATAAGCACCAACAGGAAAGCCTCCACCAATAATTTTACCATACGTAATAATATCAGGTTTAATACTATAATATCCAGCGGCGCCACAAAAACAAACTCTAAAGCCACTTATGACCTCATCAAATATTAGTAACGTTTTATTTTTTGTACAGATGTCTCTTAAAAATTGCAAGTATGCTTTGTCTTGTAATAATAATCCGTTATTTGCTGGAATTGGTTCGATAATGATACATGCAATCTCATCCGGAAATTGTTTGAAAGCTTCTTCAACCGCTTCTTTATTATTTAATGAAACAACAATCGTATCATTCACTACACTCTCGGGAACACCCGCAGATGAAGTGTTTCCGAAGGTTACTAAACCTGAACCAGCTTTTACTAATAAAGAATCAGAATGCCCATGATAACAACCTTCAAATTTTAAAATTTTAGTTCTACCTGTATAGCCTCTTGCTAAACGGATGGCGCTCATAACTGCTTCTGTGCCACTACTCACAAAACGAATCTTTTCGATATAGGAATTAAACGTTAAAATAAGTTCAGCTAATTCATTTTCTAAACGAGTTGGCGCGCCAAAGGAAGTACCATTGCGCATGGTTTTTTCAACTGAACTTAAAACCTTATCATTGGCATGGCCTAAAATTAATGGCCCCCAGCTTGCGCAGTAATCAATGTATTCATTTCCGTCGGCATCCCAAACATGAGAACCTTTGCCTTTATCAATAAAAACAGGTGTTCCTCCCACACTTCTAAAAGCACGAACAGGAGAGTTTACACCACCAGGAAAAAACTGTTTTGCTTTCTCAAATAACTTAACCGATTCCGAATTTTGCATAATACTAAATTAAGTTGCAAAGATATAGGTTTGACTTAATTTATTGCCTTATAATTTTAGTTTTATAATTCTAAATGACGACAAGGAAGTTACTTACGCTTTTTGTATCTTTTTTCGTTACGAATAATGATTGGTTTTGAGTTGGTGTGGCTTACAAACTCAAAATCTAACTGTTTTTTAACTAAATCAGCACGTCGTACTTTTATAACAACTTTGTCTCCCAAGGCATAAACATTTCCAGTGTTTCTTCCAACTACTCGGTAATTATCCGCGTCAAATGAATAATTATCGTCTTTCAAATCTCTCAATGAGATTCTACCTTCACATTTATTTTCTGTAATTTCGACAAAAATACCAAATTCCGTAACACCACTGATAATCCCATCAAAAGCAATCCCGATTTTATCAGACAAAAATTCAACTTGTTTGTATTTAATAGAAGCGCGTTCTGCGTCAGCAGCTAACTTTTCCATCTCAGATGAATGTTTACATAATTGCTCTAGTTCGTCAGCTTTCAAATACAGTTTGTGATTTAATTTCGCCTCTAATAAACGATGCACTAACACATCCGGATACCGGCGAATTGGCGACGTGAAGTGTGTGTAATAATCAAAACCTAAGCCATAGTGACCAGAGTTTTTGGTTGTATACACTGCCTTTGGCATACTTCTTACGGCCAACAACTCAATCATGCTTTGTTCCTTTTTATTTTTCACATCAACCAATAATTTATTGATTGACTGTGCTGTTTTTTGTCTGTTACCAACCGCAACAGAATACCCAAAGCGTTCAACAAAATTATGTAGCTCTAGTAATTTTTCATCTTTAGGTACATCATGAACACGATATACAACTGCATTAGCATTGCTTTTATCTTTTTGATGATTCGTTTTAACGTCTTCTTTTGATTGTGGTTTTCCTAAAAACTCGGCTACTTTTTTATTCGCCAACAACATAAAATCTTCAATTAATTTATGCGCGTCTTTTTGCGTTTTAAAATAAACGCCCGTTGGAAGTCCATTTTCATCTAATTCGAATTTAACTTCCGCTTTATCAAAAAAGATTGAGCCTTTCGCTGTACGCTCGGCTCGTAATATTTTAGCTAATTTATCCAATGTATGGATTTCATCTTTATAATCGCCAACACCAGTTTCAATAATGGTTTGTACTTCTTCGTAACTAAATCGATGGTCGCTATAAATAACTGTTTTTCCAAACCATTGATTTTGAATTTGAGCAAACTCATCTAATTCAAAAACAGCACTAAAGCAATATTTTTCTTCATGTGGACGAAGTGAACACGCAAAATTACTCAACACTTCGGGCAACATGGGCACACAACGATCCACTAAATATACTGACGTGGCACGATTTACAGCTTCATCATCTAAAATAGTTTTTGGTTTTAAGTAATGAGTCACATCGGCAATATGAACGCCTACTTCCCAATTTCCATTACCTAATAATTGTAATGATAGAGCGTCATCAAAATCTTTTGCATCAGCCGGATCAATAGTAAACGTTGTGATATGTCTGAAATCACGTCGCTTCGCTATTTCCTCTGGATATATTTCAGTATTTAAGTCTTTTGCTTCAGCTTCAACTTTTGGATCAAAAACCATAGGCAACCCAAACTCCGCCATAATTGCGTGAATTTCAGTTTCATGATCGCCCGCATTACCAAGCACTTCAATTATTTTTCCATTTGGATTATCAGATCCTTTTTTCCAATCAACTAACTCTACAACAACTTTTTGCCCGTTTTGTGCGTTCAGAATATCTTGTAATGGTATAAAAAAATCAACGTGTATTTTATTATAATCTGGAACAACAAAGGCAAACTTTTGATTGATTTGAATGGTTCCTACAAACTTTGTTTTCTTACGTTTTATTACCTCAACTACTTCGCCTTCAGGCTTTGCTTTATTTTTTGATGATAAATTTATTTTTACTAAGTCTCCATTTAACGCGTCTTTACTTCTTCTAAATGGAATATAAACATCTGGTGAATCAACAGATAAAATAACATAAGAAGCGCCAGATGTTGTAAAATCGATTGTTCCAGTTTCATATGTTTTTGTTTCTTTAAACTGATACTTTCCGATTTCTTTTTCACTTACAAAGCCTTGGTGCTTTAATTCTTCTAGCGTTTCCAATAATGTGAATCGATCGCTCTCATTATCAATTTCCATAGCAGCTCCAAGCTGTTTATAGTTAAAAGACTTTTCGGAGTTGTATTTTAAAAACGTTAATACTTCTTCGAACAAATAACGTTTTGGTTGTTTTTTTGATTTTGCCATGATTATAATTGCACCATTGAGGTACTCAAGTAAAGGTAATTAAAATGAGTTTACATGCATTGATTATTTAATTTCTTTTGATTCGCATAACACAAATTTTACTATACGGAAACAATTGATCCCTCGCTACAATTTTTACAAATATCAATTTCTTGTCGGGATTTTAAAATTGATTTTCTGAAGCTTTGGTATGTTTCAGAAATCCATACGTCTTTAAACTGTTGTTGTTTTAAATCGCCTAATTGATGCTTTGCATCTTTATCAAAACAGCAAGGCACAACTAATCCATCCCATGTAATCACGCAACTACTCCACATTCGCCAGCATTGATTTAATAATTTGTTTTTAATCGCATACGTTCCATCACTATTTTTTTTATACCTACTATATTTAATATTATCAGGTATCAAAGGATTTCCATTTTTAAAATCATACACTTGGGCTGTTTTAAAAACAACCTCGTCAACTCCCAATTCATTTGCTAATTTTTTTACATCATTTAATTGATATTCATTTGGCTTCACCACTAAAAACTGAAATACAATATGTGGTGTTTTACTATGTAACTCTTTCTTTGCTGAAATGATGTTTTTTGTGCCTTCAATAACTTTACTTAATGTTCCTCCTATTCGATATTGCTCATACGTTTCTTGAGTTGTTCCATCAATTGAAATAATTAATCTGTCTAGATTACTTTGAACTGTTTTCAAAGCCATTTCGGGCGTTAAATAATGTGCATTGGTTGATGTTGATGTGTAAATTTTTTTAAGTGAGGCGTATTTAACCATTTCTAAAAAATGAGGATTTAAATAGGGTTCGCCCTGAAAATAAAACGTTAAATAAATAAGGTCTTTGTATACATCATCAATGGTTTTTTTAAAAAATGTAGGCTCCAACATGCCAATTGGCCTCGTAAATTGCCTTAATCCACTCGGACATTCTGGACAACGGAGATTGCAGCTCGTTGTTGGTTCAATAGCCAAACTAATCGGAAGTCCTTTATTAAAATTTCGCTTTGTGTATTTAGAACTATAATAACTCCCAAAAACATAAAAAAAATTTACCAACTTTTGTAAAGTCAGCTTTTGTATTAACCCTATTTTTGAATGAAAAGACACTTTTTAAAGATAAAGTTTTTATTTTGTTAAGACGTTTTTGTTTTTTGTTAATTTTACAAACCAATAGACATTTATAATGACAACTTATATAAACAGCCTAGCGTTTGCGAAACAACTTGACACAAATGATTCTTTAAAATCTTATAGAAATAAATTTTACATACCTCAACACGATGGTGCTGATATGGTTTATTTTACTGGTAATTCACTAGGCTTGCAACCAAAAACTACTAAAGACTATATTCAACAAGAATTAAACGATTGGGCAATTTATGGAGTTGAAGGGCACTTTTTAGCAAAAAACCCCTGGTTGAGTTACCATGAAATACTAACTGATAAAACAGCTAAAATTGTTGGTGCTTTGCCAACCGAAGTGGTGATGATGAACCAACTTACCGTGAATTTACATTTATTAATGGTATCGTTTTATCGCCCAACAACACAACGCTATAAAATACTATGCGAGGCGAAAGCTTTTCCAAGTGATCAATACGCTTTACAATCTCAAGTTAAATTTCATGGTTACAAGCCAAGTGACGCTATTGTTGAAATTGCTCCACGCGAAGGTGAGTACGAAATTAGACATGAAGATATTTACAAAGCTATTGAAGAACATAAAGACTCATTAGCATTAATCATGATTGGTGGTGTTAATTATTTTAGTGGACAAGTTTTTGATATGAAAGCAATTGTTGAAGCTGGTCATAAGGCTGGCGCCATTGTTGGTTTTGATTTAGCGCATGCAGCCGGGAATCTAAAATTAGACCTTCACAATTGGAATGTTGATTTTGCAGCTTGGTGTTCTTACAAATATTTAAATGCAGGCCCTGGAAGTGTAGCAGGAGCATTTGTTCACGAGCGTCACCACAAAAACACAGATATGCCATTATTTGCAGGTTGGTGGGGACACGATAAAGAAACACGTTTTAAAATGGATAAAGAATTTAAACCTATTGAAACTGTGGAGCGCTGGCAAATGAGTAATGCGCCCATCTTATCAATGGCTGCCTACAAAGCATCTTTAGATATATTTGATGAAATTGGAATGGAAAAGTTGAACGAAAAAAGTAAAGCACTAACGGCCTATTTAGAATTTATTGTAACAGAAGTTAATAAAGAAAAAAATAATTGTTTAGAAATTATCACTCCTAAAGAAAACAGAGGTTGTCAGTTAAGTATTGTTGCGCATGGATACGGAAAAGCCCTTTACAATAAACTCATAGAAAACGGTGTCATTCCAGATTGGCGCGAACCAAATGTGATTCGTTGTGCTCCAGTTCCTTTGTATAACTCTTTTGAAGATATTTTTAGATTTGGAGAAATTTTAAAATCTATTCTTTAATGATACATGATTATATCTCTGCCCCATTCATAATAATGTTTAAATTTGCTCACCAATATGGCAAATTCTAATCAAGAAGAAACATCAACCCAAATGTCGTTTATGCAGCATTTAGATGCTTTGCGTTGGCACTTGATGCGAAGCGCAATTGCTATCGTTGTGATTGGTGTCACTCTTTTTTGTTATAATAATTTTTTATTTGACACGGTTATTTTTGGCCCGTTAAAGCCCGATTTCTTTTCATACAGAGCGCTCTGTGCCCTTGGACATAAATTAGGTGCTGGCGATGTGATGTGCATGACCATTAAGCCAATGCAATTGCAAACGCTAGCCGCCTCAGAACAATTTTTTACTCACATGTGGATTGCCACATTGGGTGGAATTATCTTAGCATTTCCTTATATCATTTACGAACTTTGGAAATTTATTAAACCGGCTTTAAAAGATACCGAATCTGCTCCAGCTAAGTTATTCGTTATTGTTGCCTCTATTCTTTTTTTAATTGGCATAATGTTCGGCTACTTTGTGCTATTTCCTATGTCCTATAATTTTCTAATTAACTACAGTTTATCCGATGGCAATTTTGTTCATACTCAAAACACCCTCGACGATTATATTTCTCTTATATCGACCATGACCTTAGTTTCAGGGCTCGTTTTTGAATTACCAATTATGGTTTATTTGCTTTCAAAAATTGGTTTACTAACCCCCACTTTTATGAGGAATTATCGTAAATATGCCGTTGTTGTTATTTTAATTGTGGCAGCAATTATAACGCCCTCTCCCGATGTAACATCTCAATTAATTGTAGCCGTGCCGATGTACTTACTTTATGAAATCAGTATTTTTGTAAGTGCTTATGTTGTAAAGAAACGAGGCTAAATTATTTCAATTTTTTTTATTAAATTCGTTCTCCTTTTTTTGCGATAAAGCAACTAAGGAAAACATGCATTTCATGATAATGTCGTGCTATTAAAATAAAATGAAATATGAAAAAATATCCTACATACAACCAGCTTAATTTATCTCAAATCACAAAAGATATGTTACAATCGTGGAAAGAAAAAAACACGTTTGAAAAATCTATCTCCACTCGCGAAGGAAAAAAACCATGGGTTTTTTATGAAGGTCCGCCAAGTGCCAATGGCTTACCTGGCATCCATCACGTGATGGGAAGAACGATTAAAGATATTTTTTGTCGTTACAAAACATTACAAGGATTTCAAGTAAAACGTAAAGCGGGTTGGGATACGCATGGTTTGCCAATTGAACTAGGTGTTGAGAAAACCCTAGGAATTACAAAAGAAGATATCGGAAATAAAAACTCTGCCAAATATATTTCGGTAGAAGATTATAACAAAGCTTGCCGCAAGGAAGTGATGAAATACACGGATGTTTGGGAAAACTTGACAATCATGATGGGCTATTGGGTAGACATGAGCGACCCTTACATCACATATGATAATAAATACATTGAAAGTGTTTGGTGGTTATTACAAAATTTATCGAAAAAAGATTTATTATATAAAGGCTTCACCATCCAACCTTATTCGCCAGCTGCTGGCACAGGCTTATCTTCTCACGAATTAAACCAACCGGGCTGTTATAAAGACGTGAAAGATAGAACAGCAGTGGCGATGTTTAAGGTTTTAGATTCAAATTATAACAAACTTCCAATTAATATTAATAGTATCCCAGAATCATTTCGAAACATTTATGTTTTAGCATGGACAACAACTCCTTGGACTCTACCCTCTAATACAGCATTAGCAGTTGGGAAAGATATTGATTACGTGGCAATCCAAACTTTTAATCCTTTTTCGTTTGAGGACATTACAGTTATCGTTGCAAAAGATTTGCATGAAAAATATTTTGTTAAAACAGATTATGCTTTTTTAGGTGAAGCTGAAATAATTGAATTAAAAAATAAAGCAAAGGAATCAAAAAAACCTCAAGCTATATTAGTAAATGTTGCGGGAGAATTTAAAGGCTCTGACTTAGCTGGCATTCAATACGAACAATTATTACCATTTGTAAAACCAGAAGGGAAAGCATTTGAGGTTATTATTGGTGACTTTGTTACGACGACTGATGGAACAGGGATTGTGCATATAGCGCCTAGCTTTGGTGCAGATGACTTTAGAGTGGCCCAACAAAACGGTATTGATTCATTAACCTTAGTGGATAAACGTGGGCGATTTGTTACTGAAATACAAGATGGTGTTTTTCTTTATGGAGAAGAATGCGTGAAAGAAGCATACCATACAGATGCAGAAAAACAAATTGAGTTCGAAAAACAAAAACAAATATTAGAATCAACAGGAAAAATAAAAGAACTGAAAGCTTACTTAAGTGTTGACGAGCGCATTGTTTTAAAACTACAAGAAGAAGGAAAATTATTTAAAAAAGAAACCTATGAACACAGCTATCCTCATTGTTGGCGAACAGACAAGCCTGTTTTATATTATCCCTTAGATTCGTGGTTTATTAAATCAACTGCTGCTAAAGACAGAATGATTGAATTAAACAAAACTATTAACTGGAAGCCAGAAGCCACTGGAACTGGTCGTTTTGGTAATTGGTTAGAAAATTTAAATGATTGGAATTTATCTCGTTCTCGTTTTTGGGGTATCCCTATTCCTATTTGGACAAGCGAAGATAAAACAGAACAAGTAGTAATTGGAAGTGCAGAAGAATTAAAAAAAGAAATTGAGAATGCTGTATCAAAAGGCTTTATGACTGAAAATCCGTTGGCTAAATTTGAAGTAGGAAATTTTTCTAAAGAAAATTATGACAGTTTTGATTTACATAAACCTTATGCCGACACCATTTTTTTAGAAAAAAACGGGAAAAAATTAATTCGTGAAACTGATTTAATTGATGTGTGGTTCGACTCTGGTGCAATGCCATATGCACAATTACATTACCCATTTGAAAACAAAGAACTCATTGATGAAAAAAAATACTATCCTGCTGATTTTATTGCAGAAGGCGTAGATCAAACACGCGGCTGGTTCTTTACGCTACACGCCATTGCAACTATGAATTTTGATTCAGTTGCTTATAAAAATGTGGTCTCTAACGGTTTGGTGCTTGACAAAAATGGTGTAAAAATGAGTAAGCGTTTAGGCAACGTAATTGATCCATTTGTAACCATTGAAAAATATGGAGCAGACGCAACGCGTTGGTATATGGTTGCCAATGCAGCACCATGGGATAATTTGAAATTTGACCTAGACGGGATTAGTGAGGTGCAACGAAAATTGTTTGGAACTCTTTACAATACTTATGGATTCTTTGCTTTGTACGCAAACGTTGATGGGTTTGTTGTTGATGCAACAAATACAGTTCCCGTGCCTAACCGCGCCGAATTAGACCGTTGGATTTTATCAAAATTAAACAGTTTAATTTTAGATGTTACTGAGCAATTCGAAAACTTTGAACCCCATAAAGCAGCCCGTTATATCGAGGAATTTGTTGACGAACATTTAAGTAACTGGTATATTCGTTTGTCTCGTCGCCGTTTTTGGAAAGGTGAAATGAGCGAAGATAAAAAAGCCGCATACGAAACATTACACGAGTGCTTAATGGTCTTATCAAAATTAATGAGTCCTATTGCTCCATTCTTTTCTGATTGGTTATATACTAACTTAAATGATAATAAAACGGAAATAGATTCGGTGCACATTTCTGAGTTTCCAAAAACAAGCGTTGAGCGGATTGATTCTAATTTAGAAAAGCGGATGGAAATGGCTCAGAAAATTTCTTCTATGGTCTTATCCATTCGTAAAAAAGAAAATTTAAAAGTGCGTCAGCCTTTACAAAAAATTCAAATTCCTATTTTGGATACTGAATTTAGGCAACATGTTGAAGCCGTAAAAGATATTATCCTTGCTGAAGTAAACGTAAAAGAATTAGATTTTGTAACAGAAGCTGAAGTTCAAATTGTAAAAAACTTGAAACTTAATTTTAAAACCTTAGGGAAAAAATGTGGAAAGCACATGAAAACAGTTCAGGCTTACGCAAACGACCACGGTAAATTAATCATTACTGAAATTGAAAAAACAGGACAGTTTAAAATGAACTTAGAAGGCGAAGAAATCATTTTAGAAACCGAAGATGTTGAAATTATGCCAGTTGATATTCCAGGCTGGAAAGTAGCAAATAGTGGACAAATAACTGTTGCGCTTGACATAACATTGACAGACTCTTTGCGCGAAGAAGGATTGGCAAGAGAGTTAGTAAATCGAATTCAAAACCTAAGAAAAGAAGCTGGTTTAGCGCTCACCGATAAGATTTTGGTTAAAATTCAACAAAATGATGCATTAGATACTGCCATTCAAAATAATTTGAACTATATTTGCGCCGAAACCTTAACAGGTGATTTGCAAATTGTACAACATTTAATTCTAACTACCGCAAATGCCGTTGAAGTGGATGAACTGGTCTCTACTCTTATTTCTATTGAAAAATTAAATTAATTTATTAAAAAAAAGAAAATGGCAAAGAAAATAGTAAAACCTGCGAAAAAAGCAAGCAAACCAGCGCCAAAAAAGATTGTTGCGAAAAAAGCTATTACTAAAAAAGTAGCTGTTAAAAAACCAGCTAATAAAAAATTGGTGGCAAAGCCTACTAAAAACGTAGTGAAATCAACAAAGCCCATCTCTAAAAAAGTGGTTTCAAAACCTACTAAAAAAGCAGCAAAAGTAATTACAAAAGCTCCAGTAAAAAAAATTATTGCTAAAAAACCTACAGTAAAAATAATTGTAAAAGCTTCCGTTAAAAAAGCTGTTACTAAAAAACCAGTAGTAAAAATAAATGTAAAAGCACCAGTAAAAAAAACTGGTGCTAAAAAATCTGTACCAAAACCAGCCCCTAAAAAAGTGATAAAAAAAGTTCCAAAAGCACCAGCCAAAACAACAAAAACAACAAAGCCAACTCCTAAAAAAGTTGAAGTAAAAAAAAGCACTAAAAAAGAGATTGTAAAACCTACTACAAAAATAAAGCCCGTTGTAAAAGGTAAACCAATTGATGCTATTGCAAAGAAAGCTACAGCAAAACCATCAAAAGTTGCCAAGAAAGCTAAAAAAGGAAAAAAAGATGAGGATGAAGAAGAGGATATTGAACCTGAAGAGGAAGATGATTCAGATGTTGATGTAAAAGATGATTATGATAAAGCAGATGACGATGATGTGGTTGTTGATGTTGATTTAGATGAAGCGCCTGTTTTAGATTTAGAAGGTGGTGGTATTCCTCTGGATGATGATGATGATGATGAGATTCCAGAAAAACGTGGTCGTGGTCGACGTAAAAAGAATGAAGGCCGTTCATCAGGTTCAGAAACTTATATTCGTAACAGACCTTTACATATTGACATTACAAAGCCTTTGGTGAAAAAACCACAGGCTGCTCAACCAAAGCCGTTTTTAAATACATCTGATAACCGTAGCCGTTATTCTGATAAAGAATTAACTGAATTTAAAGAATTAATAATTGGTAAGTTACTAGAAGCTCAAACCGATTTTGATTTATTAAAATTAACCTTGTCAAACGCCGATAATCATGGAACAGATGACACATCTCCTTCATTTAAATTATTAGAAGATGGATCAGACGTTTTATCAAAAGAAGAAACTGCACAATTGGCAATTCGTCAAGAAAAATATATTGTGAATTTAAAGAATGCATTAATGCGTATTGAAAATAAAACTTACGGAATATGCCGCGTTACTGGTAAATTAATTCCTAAAGAGCGTCTACGTTCGGTGCCTCACGCTACGTTAAGCATTGATGCAAAACTAGGACAATAAAAAATAAGTTACGTGAAATTCGCGTATTTGATTTATTTTAACTGACTTAAAAAAAAGGTTATCTTTACAAAAGATAACCTTTTTTATTTCACAGGCTTTATGCTTCATAAATATAAACTACCCATTATAACAGTATTATTGGTTTTAATCATAGACCAAAGCATTAAGTTATATATCAAATCCCATTATCCTACTGGAGAAATTTGCCGCATAATTGGCAATTGGAGTAGGATAACCTTTACTGAAAACCCAGGAATGGCTTTTGGTTTAGAATTGGGTGGTGATTATGGAAAATTAGCCTTGAGTTTATTTCGAGTACTAGCAGTTATTGCAGGAGCTATATATATCAAAAAAATAATTAATGATGGCGAACACAAAACATTTATAGTATGTGTGTCTCTTATACTGGCAGGAGCCTTAGGCAATATCTTAGACTCTGCTTTTTACGGATTATTATTTAGTGAAAGCAATGATTATGAAGTTGCACAGTTTTTAAGCACAAACGGGGGATATGCAGGTTTTTTACAAGGGCATGTAGTAGATATGTTTTATTTTCCAATGTTTGAAGGGCGTTTTCCAACTTGGTTGCCAATATGGGGCGGAGAGCATTTCGAATTTTTTAGTGCAATTTTTAATTTTGCTGACATGGCTATATCTTTCGGTGTAGGAATCATTTTAGTGTTTCAAAAAACTTTATTTAAACCAAAACAATCGTTAGAACCATTACAATAATTAATTCAAAACCTACGTTTATAACATAGTGAAACACCTAACATTCATATTCATTTTTATTCTTTTATGGAGCAACGTTTATTCGCAGCATAAAGAAGAAAGCGGTGTTAATTTGCCAAAATTTTATAAAGGTAAAATGCATTTTGGTTTTGCTATTGCATACAACAATACAAACTTTAAAATTCATACCGTTAAAAACTCAGCGTTTCCAGATACATTAATTGATAGCGTGCGTTATGGTATGAAGACAGTTTTAACTAATTCAGATCCAGGATTTGCACTTGGCATCATTTCAGATTTTAAACTTCATGAATATGTGAGACTACGCTTTACACCAAATATTAGCTTTGCCTCACGCAGCATTCAATATAAATTACAAAATGCAAAGTTTGATAGTACGCGTATTTATAAAAAAAGTGTAGAATCGACCTTCTTAATATTTCCTGCGGAATTAAAATTACAATCTAAACGATTAGATAACTTTGGGGCTTATATTATTTTAGGTGGGGGATATACGCTCGATTTAGCAACAAAGAAGAAAGGAATCAATTCAATTGGCGGAGCAAGCCAACTAGAAGATGCTGTAAATTTAAAACGAGATGATTATTTTTACAGTGGTGGCGCTGGCGTAGATTTTTATTTGCAATACTTTAAACTTGGCCTAGAATGTAAAGTCATAAATGGGACAAAGAATTTACTGAATAAAAATCAAAACATATTTTCAAACAGTGTAGATAAAGTAAACTCAAAGATGTTTGTCTTTTCTATTACGTTTGAAGGTTAATCAAGCTCAATTTAATTGACATGAAAAAATTACTGTTATTTTTATTGACTGCTAATCAATTAGTTTCTCAAGATAAGCTTGGTTATATAAATAGTGAATACGCAGGAATAAGCAGTATATATTCAAACCCAACAAACTTTCTTAACTCGAAACTATTTATAGATATTAATATTATTGGAGCAAATGCCTTTATAGCAAATAACCTCGTTTATTTTCCTAAATCTACATCCTCCGTTTTAAAAAATAACTTTTCAAATACTGGCCAAAATTTAAAAGATGTTACTAAACGGGGTTTTGCAGATTTTAAAATTGAAGGCCCTTCGGCTGGGGTCTCTTTTGATAACTACTCATTCGGTTTTTTTATCAATGGCCGATCCATGGCAGAAGCAAAAGTTTCAAAAACATTGGCCTCATATGTTTTGAAAACAAAAGACCAATCCTACTTTAATGAAAACGGCATAAAAAATCAAAAAGCATTTTTTGGATTCGGGGCATGGACTGAATTTGGCGTGAATGCTGCATACATGTATCGAAGAAATCATTATAGTTTTAGAAATGTAGGCTTGAATTTAAAATACTTGGTTGGCATTGCACATGCCAGTTTTAGGGTAAATGATGCAGACTATGACATTTCAAACACAGGGGATTTAGAAAATGTACACGCTATTATTTCTTATAAGTACAATATCCCTCAATGGAATGCTGGAAAAGGTATTGCGATTGATCTTGGTTGGAGTTACACCAGAATGCTTGAAGCTGTGAGTAATTATTCACCAAACAATAAAAAAATAAGTGGTTGCAAACACATTGCTTACAAGTATAAATTAGGTGCTTCCATTACAGATTTAGGATTCATAAACTATAAAAAAAATGCTTCCTCTAAAAAAATAGAATATGATTCTGGAAGCATAAATTTAGATAGTACAAAAGCAAACTCCTTTGAAAGCATTGATCAAGAGCTTACTCGGGTTGGAAACGGGTTAAAAACAACCAGTAAAAATCATTTTCTTGCCATAATGCCAATTGGAATAAATGTTCAGTATGATTATAATTTTGAAAATAATTTTTTTATTAATTCTTCCATAAGCGTTGGGCCACGAATTGTTGGTCAGTTAAAAAGACCTGATTTAGTAAGTATTACACCGCGTTATGACAAAAAATATTTTGGAGCTGCATTACCCATTTCACTTTATAATTGGACGTATCCACAAGTTGGTTTTGCTTTAAGACTTGGCACTAATTTTATAATTGGAACTGATAGAGCTGGATATATATTTGGTATAGTTAGAAACACTTATGGAGCAAATATTTATTTTAATCTAAAAATTGCGTTGTTTAACCATTGTGGACAAAGAAAAAGAAGAATGAAAAGTACAAATGATTGTATTTCAAAAGATCAACCATTACTTAAGAATAAATAATATAAATAAAGGATAATAACCTTTCATTATGAAAAAAGAAATAAACCTTGCTGTTGCGCCACACATCGCTTATAACGAACAATTATTAAAACAGGAAATTGCAGACCAATTATCGCTAGAAAAAAATGATGCTTTTCATATAAAATTACTAAGACGAAGTATTGATGCGAGATCGAAAAACATTAAAATAAATTTAAAACTTGGTGTTTGGATTAACGAAGTTGTTACTAACGAAACATTAAACATACATTATAAAAATGTTGAAAGCTCTAAAAAAGAAATTACAATCATAGGTGCAGGCCCAGCTGGACTTTATGCCGCTTTAAGATGTTTAGAATTAGGCATAAAGCCCATTTTATTTGAAAGAGGAAAAGATGTAAAAGCACGACGAAGAGATTTAGCCGCTATTAATAAAGAGCACATTGTAAATCCAGAAAGCAATTATTGTTTTGGTGAAGGTGGTGCAGGAACCTATAGTGATGGTAAGCTTTATACACGTTCAAGTAAGCGTGGCGACATTGAGCATATTCTAAAAACATTTGTGTTCCACGGCGCAGACGATGTTATTTTAATCGATGCACATCCTCATATTGGCACTAATAAACTACCTCAAATTATTGCGAATATGCGCGAAACCATATTAAAAAATGGTGGAGAAATTCAGTTTGAATCAAAGCTCATTGACATTAATTACACCAACGATACGATACATTCTATTATCATAGAAAAAGATTCAACAGCATTTGAATACCATTGCTCCAATTTAATTTTAGCAACAGGTCATTCAGCGCGTGATATTTATCAATTATTACATGATAAAAAAATAGCCATTGAGGCCAAGCCGTTTGCACTAGGTGTAAGGGTAGAACATCCACAAGAATTTATTGATAGCATACAATATAGTTGTATAAATTCTCAAGACGTAAATTCAAAAAGAGAATACCTCCCAGCAGCGTCTTATAGCTTAGTAAATCAAATTGAAAATCATGGTGTCTATTCTTTTTGTATGTGCCCAGGTGGAATAATTGCGCCTTGTGCAACAGCGCAAAATGAAATTGTTACAAATGGATGGAGTCCTTCAAAACGAAACAATCCTTACGCTAATAGCGGCATTGTTGTAGGCTTAGAGCTTTCTGATTTTGAACCTTATAAAAAATTTGGGCCCTTAGCCGGACTGCAACTACAAAAAGAAATTGAACAACGCGCTTGGCAAATGGGCGGAAAAACACAAACAGCACCAGCGCAAAATTTACAAGACTTTGTGAATAATAAGGTAAGCTCTCAACTTATTAAAAACTCTTACCAACCAGGCACACATTCTGTTCAAATGAACGATGTACTTGGTAAAATGATTGGGACGACATTACAAAAAGGATTCAGAGCTTTTGATAAAAAAATGAAAGGCTATATTAGTAATGATGCTATTATTGTTGCCGTTGAATCGCGAACATCAACACCTGTTCGTATACCAAGAGATAGAGAAACTCTACAACATACTCAAATAAAAAATTTATACCCATGCGCTGAGGGTGCTGGTTACGCAGGCGGCATTGTAAGTGCAGCTATGGATGGCGTTAACTGTGTAAACGCTATACATAAATTAAACTAATCTTTTGGCGTTTCTGTAAACTTGCCTTGTTTTTTATTGAAAGCTTGTCTTTGTTTTTTATAAATATACACACCGCCCATTAATATTGCTGCAAAAATAAATAAACCTAACATTCCCCAAACCAAACCGCCAGTAGACTTTACAATCACTAGAAATACTATGGCTACTAATAACACAGTGGCAACTTCATTAAATAAACGCAGCTTAAACGAACTTGTATTGAATAACCCTGCTAATTGTTGCTTATAAAAATAATGACATTGTAAATGATACAAAGCTAAAAGTCCAACAAAAATAAGCTTCAACCACATCCAAGGTTGCATAAGCAGGACAGGCTCTTTATAAAGCATCCAAATACCAAATACAAAAGTACCGACGCCTGCGGGCCAAGTAATGATAAACCAAAGTTTGCGCTGCATAATCAACAACTGTTGAGTTAATATGCTTTTTGTTGGCTCTTCTTTTTCACTCGCCTCCTTGGTATAAATAAACAATCTTACAATGTAAAATAAGCCTGCAAACCAACAAACAACAAAAATAACGTGAAGAGCTTTGATATATAAATAGTCCATAATGATTTTATTTGCAACAAAGGTAGTATTTTTACCATCACATTTAATCAACACTTTATATGAAAGCAAAAACAGCAAAAGAGTCATTAACTATAAACACAGAAGTTGTTTTGCCTAATGACACGAATCATATTGGAAATTTATTTGGTGGTAAATTATTACAATGGATGGATATTACATCTGCGATTGCTGCAGGCCGACATTCAGGAAGAGTGGTTGTAACCGCGTCTATTAATCACGTTTCATTTGATAATCCTATCTCAAAAAATTCGGTGGTAACATTAGAGGCAAAAGTATCTCGAGCGTTTACAAGTAGCATGGAGGTGTTTATTGATGTATTTGTAGAAGATAGAATAACAGGAAATAAAACAAAATGTAATGAAGCTATTTTTACGTTTGTTGCCATTGATCAAAACGGTTCTCCGTTACACGTTCCAGAACTTATTCCAGAAACAGAAGAAGAGAAAAAAAGATTTGATGGTGCTTTACGCAGACGTCAACTCTCACTAATTTTAGGAGGTAGAATGAAACCAGATGATGCGACTGAATTAAAAGCGTTATTTACTAAAGATTAATTGCGCTTAAATCAATTTCATTCATGCATTTAAAATGGCCTTTTGGACATTTTTTATAACCTAACTTTGAGCAAGGTCTACATGATAAATTATTGACTTCAAGGATTTGTGAATCGTTTCCAGCCATATATGGACCCATTCCAAACTCTGGAATAGTATTACCCCAAATTGATATAATATCTTTTTTATAAGCCGCTGCAATATGCATTAATCCTGTATCAGATGTGATTACTTTTTTTGACTGTTTAATAATTGAAGCAGATTGATTTAACCGCATCTTCCCACATATGTTTAATGTTTGTGTCGGAAACAAATTATGCAACGATTCAGCAATGCTGAAATCTTCCTTTCCTCCAAGTAAAACTAACGGTAGAGTGCTTTTAGTACAAATTTCTTTTAGTTTATTAATAGGAATTTGTTTTGTAAAATAAGATCCTCCGATTACCAAAGCATAATATCCATTTAAAAAATGAGCTGGCAAAAAAGACCCTAATTCAACATCATCTTTATTTGAAATAAAATAATCAAGGCCCTTATTATCATTTAAAACACCTAAAAAATTAATGGTTTCTAAATACCGATCTACAATATGTTGTTTTGGTAATGTATTTATTTTAAATATTGTGATTAAAAATTTTTTCCAATTAAGCTTATTGAACGAAACACTTTTTTTACCTAAAACGTACTTTAATCTTAAAGTTCTTACATTATGGTGTAAGTCAATTATAAGATCAAAGTTTTCCTTTTTTAATACCGGTGTAATGCTTTTCAAATCATTCCCCATTGTATGAATTTTATCAATGTATGGGTTGTTTTCTATAACTGAAATAAAATTATTTTTTGTTAGATAATGAATTTCAATATTATCTACTTGTTGTTTTAAACATCTCACAACAGGAGTTGTCAAAACAATATCGCCAATAGAACTAAACCTAACAATTAAAACTTTCAATTTTATTATGAAATTAATTAGAATAAGATAAATAGTTATTCTATGATTAGTAAATTTACATACAAAAATACTAAATAATGTTTATTGACACACACACACATTTATATTCGGAAGAATTTGATGCTGATAGAAATGAAATTATAAAAAATGCAATTTCCAAAGGAATAACAAAGCTCTATTTACCCAACGTCGATTCTTCAAGCATTGATGACATGCTACAATTAGAAAAAGAATTTCCTGAAAACTGTTTTGCCATGATGGGCCTGCATCCTTGTTCGGTAAAAGAAAACTACCTTGAAGAATTAGCAATCATAGAAGATTGGCTTACTAAAAGAAAATTTGTTGCAATTGGTGAAATAGGCATAGATTTATATTGGGATAAAACATTTTTGAAAGAACAAGAAATAGCATTTAAAAAACAAATTGATTGGGCTCTAACATACAACTACAGTATTATTATTCATTGTAGAAATGCATTTGATGAAATTTACTCGATTCTTAGTTCATACCAAACATTACCAAAAGGCATATTTCATTGCTTTAGTGGAACTATTGAACAAGCTGAAAAAATTTTAGCATTAAAAAATTTCAAGCTTGGTATTGGTGGTGTAGTCACATTTAAAAATTCAGGACTTGATAAAGTATTAGAATCCATAAGCATTGAAGATATTGTTTTAGAAACAGACGCGCCTTATTTAGCGCCTGCGCCTTTCCGCGGAAAAAGAAACGAAAGCTCCTATATTCCTTTAATAGCGAATAAAATAGCAGATATAAAAAACTTATCTATAGAAGAAGTACAACGCATTACAACCAAAAACGCAACCTCTATTTTTGAAAACTAACCTATTGATATCTCATCCTATTTTTAAAACATTCGTTTACGCTAATGTTTTTATTTCCTTGTGTGCCTTAGCACAGGTTATTGTGACATACACTGTGTTTTCGATTCCTGTAAATTATAATAACACTTCGTATTTAGCATTTGTTTTTTTATCGACCTATCTACAATATAATGTACAACGTGGTTATTTAGTTAATCAAACTAATTCAAATAGCGAACGATCCAAATGGCTAGTTAGGCATAAAAAAACATTACTGCTGAGCGTTGGGTTAGCCTTTATTACAGTTTTGTTTTTATGTAATTCACTTAGTTCAACGTCCATTACCATTATGGTTATTGCCGAATTAATATCTACACTTTATTATTTGCCACCTTTTAACATAAGAAAACATGGATACTTGAAGCCATTCATTATTTCAAGTATTTGGGTTATTAGTTGCGCTGCGATTCCGCTGATCGAAAATAATATTCTAACACGCCACAGTGCATTTTTCTTAATTGCACAATTTTGTTTTATTTCCGTGTTGTGCATTTTATTTGACATAAAAGATAGTATAGGTGACCTTATAAATGGTATAAATACATACGCTAATAGATTTGGAATTAGTATCACAAAAATAATTTGCTTCATAATATTAATAATAGGATGGTTTTCTTTCTGTGCCTTTACAGAAAACATTTATTTACTCATAGCGATGATGTCAGTATTTATTATCAGCACCATAACTGTTTTAATTAGTAAAGAAAAACATCATAGTTTTTATTTTTACTTATGGGTTGATGGATTACTAATTCTACAAGGAGTTGTTTTTTATTTTACCATTAAAAATAACGATGCCCATTTAGGTAATTTGTTACATAATCTGTAACACCATCTTCCAAGCTAGTAAAAGGTTTGTTATAACCCTGATGCACTAATTTGCTCATGTTAGCCTCTGTAAAATATTGATATTTGTCTCTAATATCAATTGGCGTGTCAACATATTCAATGTTTACTGATTTATTTAAGGCCTTAAATGTGGCTGTTGCTAAATCTAAAAATGTACGTGCCTTTCCGCTTCCTAAATTATAAATTCCATTATTTAGATTATTTGTATAAGTAAAATATAAAACATCAACTAAATCTTTTACATATATAAAATCGCGCAATTGCCCGCCATCTGTATATTTTGGATTATGGGATCTAAATAATTTTACACATGCATTATCTTGTATTTGATTATAAGAGTGAAAAATAACAGAAGCCATTCTTGCTTTATGAAATTCATTAGGACCGTAAACATTAAAAAATTTAAATCCAATCCATTTTGTTGGCGCCTCACTTTGTACAATCGCCCAATTATCAAAATCATTTTTACTATCTCCATAAGGATTGAGTGGCTTTAATAATGGGATTTTTTCTTCATCATCATCATATCCAAATTCACCTAAACCGTAAGTTGCAGCAGATGAGGCATACACTAAAGGAATATTATTTTCAGTACATAATTTCCAAATAGATTTGGTATAATTTAAATTTAAGGTATTAAATAGGTCTACGTTAAATTCTGTTGTATCTGTTCTCGCCCCAATATGATAAACGAATGAAACTGAACTAGAGTTGTTTTTAAACCAAGATAAAAAATCAGAGCGATCTATCGTTTTGGTAAACTTTTTATTGGAAATGTTTTTGTTTTTATTTTCAAATGAAAAATCATCAACTAAAAGGATATCAGTAATTCCTTCGCTGTTTAACTTAGATAATAAACAGCTTCCTATAAAGCCTACAGCGCCTGTAATTACAATCATTTTACTACTTAATTACTGTTAATTTTTTTACTGTTTTTAATCCATTGATTAAAATCTCAACGCTATAATTACCTTGCATTAAATTCTTTAATGATAATTCTTGAGTTACGTTTCCTGTACTTTTATAACTCACTTCCGAATAAACTAATTCTCCTAACATATTATATACCGAAACGGTTACTTCTGATTCTTTAGTTAAATCATAGTTCAAATAGCAGATGCTTGTTGTTGGATTAGGAAATATAACAAAATGAAAATCTTTCATTGGCTGGTCTTTAATACCGACAACTTCTGACGATGCTGTTAATTTTTTTTCAGCCACATTAATAACCGTTCGCTTTTTTGAATCAACATCAAATTCGGTTAATACGCCTATTAAGTAGATATTATCTTCGTTGTATCTATATTCCGTTCCTGTAGGCAATGCTAAGGTGTAGGTGTAAGATTTGGTGTAGGTTTGTCCAATTGTAGATCCACTAAGAGGAATAATACCTGAAACACCATAAGACCCACTTAACATGGTATCTATAACATACTGGTGTTTGTAACGATTTGATCCCATGATAAATGTTGTTGGATTTAAATAATTTCCAAACTGATAATAAGGAGAGGAGGGAATATTATATAAAAAACTATATTGATTCCACCCATTATCTAGCAAACTATCTGCAATCGCACCAAACACATTATTTTCTTTAATGTATAAATTCAAACGATAATCTCCTTTTACATCAGCTAAAAATGAAGATGAAACTGATGCAGTGATTACACGTGTTGATGCATTGTAATTAATGGCCGTTAATGAAACACTTGCAGGAACCAACATTGTTTGTCGTTGAGAAATATAAGTATTCCAATTATTTCGTTCAACTGCAACTTCCGAGTTTCCCGGAAGCAGATATTGGTCTATCGTCGCCGAGGGAAAAACAGTAGCATAATCAGTCATAAGATTTTCTCCCGAAACAATACTCATATTATCATCGTTATGAAATGATGCAACTACAACATTCGTATTTGTTAAGGCAACCTCTGCGAGTTTTAATTGCCCATCAGGACACCAGCCACACCACGCACCAGTAAAATTCTCAACGAGCACTTTCTTTGGTGGCACGCTGCTTGAAATAATTAATGAACCTGAAATGCTATCATTATTACTTTGTTGATCCACAAAACCATTAATTAACGTTACCCAAATTTTTAATGAATTATAGGCAGGTGTGGATGTAATATATGGAACCGAAAAATTTAATTGTTTACTATCTAAATAAGAAAGGGGAGAGGACAGCGTTTGAGACTCACTAATTGTAGGGTTAGAACCAACCTTATAGTTTATTTGTAATGATGTAATTGGTGTAAAACCATTGTTTTTAAATGTTGCAGAAATGACATTAGTCATCCCAACCGACGAATACTTATATGTATTGTTTATTGATGTACTAGCATCGTAACCGTTAGTAATATTCTTTACAATAATATCATCTATCCACAACTGGTATTTATCTGTAGAATTATTACGAAAGGCAATTCGAATGTTTTGGCCAGCATACGCAGCTAATGATAATCCTCGTTTTTGCCATGTGTTTTTTTCTGCGGATATATTAAACACTTTATTCGCTGCCGAGAAATCGCCCACAACAGGAGTAGAAGACGTATTTGTTGTTATGTAAATTTCATAGCCATCTAAGTTTGTGGCATCAGGAGACATTGCATCCCACATTAAAACGGTATTAGCTGCAATTGAATTAATTGTTGGTGTTATTAACCAAGCATCGGCTACGCCTGTTGGTTTTAACCAAGAAGTCGATACAGCAAAAGTATCTGCTTGATTAGCTTGCTTATAAGATAAAAATGCCTTTTGTTTTTGTCCAATAGCTCTAAATGGGTAATTGCCAGATAAAGTGTCGGCCGTTTTTAATCCATTGTTAATAGTAAACATCGTGGTCGGAACATCTTTATACAAATACGTTTGGATAGAACTAGACGAGCTGTATGTGCCCGTATTTAAAGTAAGTGTATTAAAACTTTCCGAATAAAGCGTTTGTGCTTTAACTGAAAAAAAAGACATGATGATTAAAGTGAGTGCTATTAATTTATTACGCATATCTAAAAATAATAAGAGGCTGGCAAAGTGCCAACCTCTTACAAAAATAAGATATTTTGCAGTATTATTTACTGATAATTAATTTATCTTTTAAAACAAACTCTTTTGTATCAATCTGAACATAATAGTATCCAGAAATAAAATCGCTGATATCAATTTTTATTTCTTGGTTTTCTACTTTTACTGCACTATTATCATAAACTATTTTTCCTGATAAGTCTACCAATTTTACAGCGACCTCTAAAGGCATTGGTTTGCTGAACTTAATAGTGACAATATCTTGAGAAGGATTTGGATAGGTGAAACACTTGATGTTAATATTTTCTAGCGATTTCAGCCCTGTTGGGTTGCCTACTGTGATAATAATGGTTAAGGTGTCAACCGTTGATAAAAGGGCGTTTTTAAGTAAATATTTAATGGTGTTAACGCCTATTATTCGTCCTGAAAACATGTGCATTTTTAAGAACCCTATTTGTCCAGGAGGTATTGTTGGCATCACGCCACTATAAGGTAAATTATTAAAACATATGCCACTATTACATAAATCGAATTCTGAATCAATTAGTGTATCCTTTAATAATAGCTCCCACGTAAAATTTAAATTAGTCGTTCCTGTATTTTGTACTTCAATACCATTATAATTTAACTGGCTCGTATCTACCACAGCATTATAAATCTTTCCGGGACTAAAAGAATATGATTGAGCTTTGCCATTAATAAACAACATCAACCCCACTAAACATAAAGCTGTTTTTTTTATAATACTATTGTTTTTTTTCATATTTAATTAGAATGAGTTGTGCAGATATTAAAGGAAACAAAAAAGGTTGGCAATTGCCAACCTTTTTTAAACAAAATTAAATACTTATTTACTAACTACTAATTTAATATTAGATGTTCCGTTTGCAGAAGAAACATTAATGCTGTATACACCACTAGCCCAATTTTCAGTATTGAAATTCACAATGTGATTTCCTGCTGATAAATTAGTTAATGCTTCAGCATAAACAACTTGTCCGATTGCATTTACAACATTTACTGAAATAGATTCATTTTGTAATAAATCTAAAGACAATGACGCCGCGTTTCTTGCTGGACTAGGAAAAACTGAAATATTAGAAATATTAGAGATTTGCTCATTAATTCCTGTTGCACTTGAAGATGTTTTAAACAATTTAATGTCTTGACTGCCCATAACACCACTCATCGTATAAATAACGGTCGGATTAGCTATAATTTGGTATTTTCCTGCTCCGTATCCAGAATTAAATCCATCTCCATAAGAATCGTTTACAACTACTTTGTAACACTTGTTTGGAGCAACTGTAAATGGAACTGTGTGAAGTAATACGCCAGTAGCTGATAAATCAGCGTAAGGTCCGCCAGATGCAATTAAAGCATTAGAAACCTCATCACGAACTTCCCAAGATAATTCAGAACCATAACGATCTTGCGTAAAGTCCATTTTTAAATTCAATCCGCTAGATATTTTTGTTGTTAAAGGAATAGACTTCGTTAATAAATTATTTGCAGGATTTTGATCCGTGCTTCCGTTAACTCCAGTAACCGCAATATTTAATGTATTTGTTGCTCCTGCTGTAAATGCATATCCTGGTAATGTAATAACCGTTTGAGTAAATGGAGCTAAATTACCTGAAAAACTATATGAAGGAGTTGTTCCACCAACTACTCCATAAGAGATAGTAGCAGAAGTCATGTTTGCGCTTCCATTATTTACTAAATTAAACTTTGTTGGTTGTAAGTTTCCTGCACATGTTTCAGCATCAGCAACAAGATTATTTAATGAAGCATCTCTTGCGTTAGCAATATTAGTAATAGCAATTGGTCCATAAGCACCATTAATTGTATTTCTATCCGTTTCAGTAACAAATGCTGCTAGTTCGATATTTCCTAACAAACATGGATTTTCTTTCCCAGTAGCACCATAAGTAGCAGGAATTGTATACGTTCCTGTTGTAGAAAACGTTGTTCCAGATGTAGTAACTGGAATTGTAATTCCAAAGTTACCAGCTGTTAAACCTGCACGTAAAACGTGGTTGTGGTTATATGATCCATCTGCATTATAATTTGATGCGTTATATAATGTAGGTGTTCCATAATTATGCTGAGGGCCAAGAATTTTATCTTCTAACAACATAATGGTTATAGAGTTTGTACTAACTGGGCTGTTTGCAGTATAATATACTTGAGCTGTATAAGTTAGAACTCTTGTTGTAGCGTTTACGTTTCCTTGAACGGCAACGTTACAATAGGCTGTTTGGGTTTTAATTGAAGTTGCCCACGCAGCCCAGTTTCCTCTTCCGCCAGCCATAACAGAACTTGTTAATACTGTTCTATTCATAGATCCAGCAGGATATCCTGTAATTCCCATTCCTGGCATTGCATCAATTGCAGTACCCATTGTAGTTTTTAAATCAGGCTCGCCAACAGCAACGTTTGCATATCCACCAGAGTGAATATTAATTAATACAACGTTTGCAGGATCAGACGCCTGAATTACATTAGCAGTATAATGGCCGTCCGGACAATATCCACAGTAGATACCTGTGTATTCCTCTAATATTGCTTTTTTGTTTTGAGGAGTAGTTCCTACAGGTAACTGAGCAAACATTGAGCTTGCCACTCCTACTGTTAATAATGTTAGTATTTGTTTTTTCATTTTGTTTGGTTTATTTGGTTGTTTATTATTTAGTTAAAGTGAATTTTTTTACGATTTTATGATTAGATGATGATATGGTAACAAAGTAAATGCCTGAGTTCAAAGAATCATTATCTAATTCAATAATGTTCTTTCCTGAACTTAAATCTACTTTTCTACTTGAAACCACAGAGCCTAAAGCATTAGTGATTTTTACTTCTACATCACTTAGACTTGTATTCGAAGTAATATTAATTTTAGAATTGATTACGGTAGATGGATTTGGATAAACATCTGAAACAGAAGCTAAGCCAAAATTATTTTCTTTAACTGATGAAATTATCGAATTAAATTTAAATGTAAAAATGATATTATCTGAAATGTTGTTAATGTCAAAAATCTTATATTTTACCTCCGAATACCCTGCTAAGGTTGCATTTTCATCATAGTATAATGAACCAGTAGCATCAGATTGCCCAGTAGTTAATGTTAATTGATTCGCTGCAGGCGAGGAGAATACAATTGGCGTGTAACATTGCCCTGCAAAACAAAAATAAGCGACTGATCCTGAATTCATTGTTATATCAGTTCTAGTAATGCCAAATATTTTTGTGCCAGTACCAATGTTTTTTATAGTTATGGATGTATGACTTTGTCCACCAGCTATCACTGTTTCAGAAATTACTGAGTTATTAGCAATGATAACTCCTGAAGTTGAGTTAGAGACTTCAAGGCTAATCTGAGCAAAAGACTGCATGATACTTAGTGCAATAAGGACGATGCTAAATAAAACTTTATACATAATAATTTTCTTTCATACAATGTTACATATTTAGACTTTTTATTCCTAACTTTTATTGAAGATAAAATAGTATTCCTAATTTTGTTTTTTAAATGCGTTTTTTCTTATAAAAACTCATTTCATCTATATAAGCCCAAACGGGTTCGGGCACAAAAAAGGCCATACTTTTCTTATTAAAAATAGAGTTTCTAATGAAGGTAGACGAAACCTCAACAAGCGGCGCGTCTGTTAAAATAACACTTGGATGCGCTTCTAAATCACATTTTGGTACGTTTGGTCTAGGATAAATAAATAATTTATGCTTATTTAAAATTTGCTCAAAGTTTTTCCACTTATGAAAAGTTGGTAAATTATCCTGTCCTAAAATCAACGAAAAAATGTGTTGAGGATACTTTTCTTTTAAGTGGGCCAACGTATTTATTGTGTAAGACGGTTGTGATAAGCTAAATTCAATATTACTACTCTTAAACAAATCGCTATCGCCTATTGCCAAATTAACCATGTGCAGGCGTTGATTTTGATCCAAAAGAGATTCTTTTTTCTTTAAAGGATTATGTGGAGATACAACAAACCAAACAGTGTCAATGTCAGTAAACTCAACCATGTAATTTGCAAGAACCATGTGACCAATGTGAACTGGATTAAATGAACCAAAAAACAAACCTATATGCATAACGTAAATTTAAACATTTTTTATAAAATTAATCTGTATTTTTAAACTGTGTATTTTAATGATATAATCGGACAACATGAGGCAAAAGCAAAACTACTAAGTATGTTTGCTGATAATCGTATTCCCCACGCTTTAATGCTTACAGGGCCGGAAGGAAGCGGAAATTTACCTGCTGCTTTTGCTTTTATTCAGTATGTGTTCTGCACCCAGAAGAAAGAAAAAGACTCTTGCGGTACTTGTCCTTCATGTTTAAAAATTTCTAAATTAACACACCCTGATTTGCATTTAGTCTTTCCTATTGCAAAAAGTAAAGAGATAAAAACTAGTAACGATTTATTGCAAGAATTTAGAACGTGTTTTTTAGAAAATCCATATATTAATTTAAATGACTGGTTTAATAATTTAGACGCCGAAAACAAACAGCCCATCATTCCGGCAGAAGAAGCGAGCTCGATTTTAAAAAAATTATCTTATACAAGTTACGAAGGGGGTTACAAAGTTATGTTGATTTGGCAGCCCGAAACGATGAATGCAGACTCTGCAAACAAACTTTTAAAAGTACTGGAAGAACCGCCAGAACAAACTTTATTTGTGTTAGTTTGTAATCATCCTGACCGATTATTAAGTACTATTCTGTCAAGGGTGCAACAACTACTGTTTCTAAAAATTAACACCGAAGATATCACCGCGGGTTTAGTAAATGAATTTGGTTGCAATGAGACATCGGCAAAACAAGCCTCATATCTGTGTGATGGTAACTATAGAGAGGCTCAAGTATTATTACAGCAAAATGAAACTGAATACGGCTTTCTACAATTGTTTAGAAATTTCATGATGATCTCATTAAACTTTGATGCTATTAAAGCTGTGGCATGGATAGATGAAAACGCTCGGGTTGGTAGAGAAAAACAAAAACAGTTTTTACAGTATGGTTTAGAAATTTTTAGAGATTGTTTAATGCATAACTTTGGAAACGTTGATCTAGTTAGACTTTCAGGAGAGGAAAAAACTTTTGTGACAAAATTTTCAAAGTTTATTAATCATCGTAATTATGAAAAAATTACAACTGAATTTAACTCTTCTTTTTATTACATTGAACGAAACGCAAATCCTAAAATTTTATTTATGGATTTAATTATGAAAACAAACGAATTAATTAATTTGAAAGATTAAACATGTCATTACCAAATATTTTCAGCCCTTTGACAACAGAAATAACTTTAAAAAGGTTAGAAAAACTAAATCCTAATTCTCCCCCAAAATGGGGAAAATGAATGCCTCGCAAATGTTAGCTCATTTAAACATTGCTTATGATATCGCTTATGGGAAAATAGAAAATAAGTCCAGCTTTTTCATAAAATTACTCATGAAGTTGTTCATTAAAAATGGAATAGTAAGCGAAAAACCATATCCTCAAAATTCAAGAACAGCTCCAGAATTCATTGTTGCTGAAGACAGAGATTTTGAAAAAGAAAAAAAACAATACATTGAAAACCTAAGAAAAACTGAGAGTAACGGCGTAGAATACTTTGAAGGAAAAGAAAATCCTTCAATGGGAAAATTAACTACTATAGAATGGAACAATTTATTTTATAAGCATACTAATCACCATTTTCAACAATTTGGTATTTAATATTAATTCTCAAAAAACAATGTTAAACAACGCATTTAGTTTATTTTGTTTGATAAAATTCAAAAATAAATCAGTTTTCGTTTTTTCACTCATTCAAAGGTGGGTTTCGGCTAACTTACATTTAAAGAATTTTTGTATTTGTTAAATAATATTTTACATTAGCTTATATTATTTTTTTACATGAAGATACTTTTTTTTTATATTACACTCTGTGCTAGTTTTTTAATCTTTAAAGATTCAAACGCACAACAAAAATTTCAAGTAATAGATTCTTTAAAAGGTTTTGATGAAGCCCTATTTTTAAAAACAAGTGAGGCTGACGGCTTGTTTGGCGCCAAACTAAGCTTAGAACTAGCTATTGCGAAAAAAGAATTTATTTACACCAAATATTTTCAAGACAAATCAACTGCCCTATCTTTTAAATCAACTGCAACAACAATTGTACAACCATCTTGTACAAATATGGATTTTGAAACAGGAACATTTTTTGGTTGGATAGGGTCAACAGGAACAAGCACAAACTCTGTAACGATGGGAGGTTGCTGTCCAACGATTGGCGCTGCAAACTCTGCTGTTATCAATTCAACGGGATTTGACCCAGCCGTTGGCGGAACAACGCTACCGTTAACATCACCATTTGGTGGATCTAAAATTGCAAGAGTTAACAATGTCGCTACTGGATCTAAAGTTGATAGAATAGAACAATCTTTTAATGTAACTTCAAGCAATGCTATTTTTCAAATTGCTTTTGCTGCTGTTTTAAATAGTGCAGGCGCCCACGTGTGTAACCAGCAGCCGTATGTAAATATTAGCTTGATAGACAGTGCTGGCAATACTTTAGCTTGTCCTTTTTTATCCTTCTCAGCGCCAAGTACATTATGTTCCTCTGGCGATCCAAGCTGGATTGCTTTTGGCGCCGGACACTATAAACCTTGGTCAATTCAAACATTAGATTTGTCGCCATACATTGGCTCTTTTGTTACTATACGATTCACCGTTGGAGATTGTACGCAATCAGGGCATTATGGTTATGCTTATTTTGATTGTCAATGTTTACCTTTAGAAATTAGTTTAAATAGTACTATTTTCGATGCCACACCAACAACTCCAATCAACGTTTCAACTTGCGGTGCTATTTCAGCTTTAGTAATTGCACCAACAGGATTAGGACCTTACTTATGGGAAGGGCCTTCTGGAAGTAGTATTTCATCCGTAACCACGCAAAGTATTTTAACATCAACACCTGGAACCTATACTCTAACAATGTCCCCTGCAGGCTCATGTTATGGTCCAACAGTAAAATACATTATTTTAAATGTGTCTCCAAATCCAATTGTAACAAACTTAACCTCACAAGCGTCTTGTACCAATGCCGCTGGATCAGGAACTATAAATGTAACTAGTGGAATTGCACCATATACTTACAGCTGGACTCCTTCAGCCTCAACAACATCAGTAGGTTTAGGTTTAAGCCCAGGCGTTGATTACACAGTACAGGTTATTGATGCCTTTGGTTGTCGCAATACAACAACCGTATCAATACTTTCATTTAGTAATGCGCCAACTTATACCATTAACCCATTAACCGCTAACTTATCCTGTTTAATTAGTACTATAACTGTTAATGCCTTCACTGGAGCAAATACAACCGCTGTTTGGACTAACACCTCAACCTCAAGCTTTGTGGCGACAGCAGCAGGCAACTACTCTGTTATTCTTACAAACACGTTAAGTTTATGCACAACCACTGTTCCAGTAACCATTACATCAAACACCGTTGGACCAGTAGCAACTTTTTCTATTGCTTGTAATTCTGGAACTATTGGTTTAAACGCAACATCAACAGCAGGAATAGCTTTGGGTTGGCTAGCGCCAACGCTTCCTTTTGCCTCGCCTGTAAGTAATCCAGGAACATCAACTGCATCAGGAGTTTTTACATTAACAGCAACGAATTTAAGTTCTGGTTGTAAAACCACCTACACTGTACAATCAACTATCCCCAATCTAAGTGTAACCGTAACACCGCAATTAACACTAACCTGTGTTCCGAGTTCTTTACAAGGCACTTCAACATCATCACTTGCTGGAGTCGTTTTTGTTTGGGATAATGGAGTAACTTCTGGTAGTGCAAATCCTTATGCAATAACTAGTGGTGGAACTTATACCGTTTCAGCTTCTTTTCCAGGTGGTTGCGCAACAAAAACGGTTATTACAATTGCAACAAACACCTTGTCAAATGTTAATATTTCATCCATATCCTCAATTATCCCTTGCTCAACTAATAGCTTAACATTAAATGCAAGTAGTACTTTAGGAGGGCCATATACTTATACTTGGGCTCCATCTTTAGCTACAGGTTCTAGTTATAGCGCGTCAAGTGCTGGTGTATATACTGTTGCTGCAACAAACGCTGCAAACGGCTGCGTTGCCATAGCAACTAAAACGGTTACTCATGAAGTGGTGAACGCTTATTTCATTGCAAACCCTTACCAAGGATTTATGCCTTTATTAGTTACATTTACAAATACTAGTATAAATACACCTAGCAACTCTGTTGTATATTCTTGGAACTTCGGAAACGGAAATCCTATTATTACAACAACCGGTCCACTACTTTCTCCAAGTACAGTTTATAATAACCAAGGAACTTACACTGTGGTTTTAACAGCGACCAAAGGATTTTGTGTAGATACGATGACCCGACTGATTATTGTAGATATTGTCTCTGATATTAAAGTTCCAAATGTTATAACTCCTAATGGTGATGGTAAAAACGATATTTTCTATTTAGATTTACTAAATGTTAATTCAATTACAATGACCATCTTTGATCGATGGGGATTAATGATTTATGAAAGTTCTGATTCTGGAAAAATAAGTTGGGATGGAAAAAACAAATCAGGAAATCTTGTTTCAGACGGCACTTACTTTTATATTATTAATGCAACAGGCTCAGATAATAAACCATATAAATTAAACGGAACTATTTCTGTCTTTAAATAATAAAATAATTAAACATGAGATTATGCTTTCAGGAAAAACTAATTTATTTTATTTAGCGCTTTTGCTTCTTTTTTCAAGTTCTCGTGGTTCTTCTCAAACATTTAGTCCTATAACTGTTTCGGGATTTAATATAGATGCTGTTGCAGAAGTGGCTCCAAATGCCTTATCAACCACATCGCAGGCGCTAGATGCTGTTGGAACTTCTAATACCGTTTTATACAGCGCCTCTTTTGGAACGACTTTAGGTTTCGGCGGAGGATTACCAAATACTGGAACAATTGTCAATGGAACACGAACCTATCAGTTAATGCCTTATACAGGCAATAATGCTTTTTATGTTCAAACTGCTACTACAAAAACAATTACAGTAACAAGTCCTGCAAGTTATAGTAAATTAAGTTTGCTTTTATTCTCTACAGAAGGAACGAGTAATATTTCTATTACCGTTAAATATACAGACTTAACAACAACAAGTTTTGGAAGTTCAATTGTTGCCGATTGGTTTGGTGGAACGCCTATCGCCAAATGTTGTTTAGGACGATGCGCAAGAGTTGCCGCAGTAACAACAAGTGGTGGTTTGCCAAGCAATCCAAATTTATACTATTTAGATTTAAATCTTTCTTGTGCAGATCAATTAAAAAGTGTTGCGTCCATTATTTTAACCGGAAACACGGGAACAATTGGAAGTTTTATTATGGGTGTTTCTGGCGTTCCATATGCATCTACAACTACACTTAGTTACCCGAGTAGCATATTTTGTAACACAACAAGCTTTGTTACTGCCTCTTTAGTTGGCATAACAACAGGTTCTTTTTCTGCTAGTCCAAGTGGGCTAAATTTAAATGCAACGAATGGTTTAATTAACGTCCTATTAAGCGCGCCTGGAACATATACAGTTACATTTACACCATCAGTGCCATGTGCGTCAGGCTCAACGTTTAGCTTAACGGTTGCAAGTGCTCCTGTATTATCGGTAAGCTCTTCACCGATACCAACACCCCCGTCAATTTGTTACGGTCAAACTGCAACGTTAACAGCAAGTGGCGCAAGTACCTATAGCTGGAGCACTGGCGCAACAACTTCAAGCATTAGTGTTTCTCCAACAGTTACATCTAGTTACTCTGTAACAGGTTTAAGTTCTGGATGTTCTTCTAACAACATTACAACAATTACTGTAAACCCTTATCCAGTTATAAGCGTTACAACACCTACGATATGTGATGGAAATATCGCGACTGTTTCTGCCAGTGGAGCGACAACATATACTTGGAGCACAGGCGTTTCAGCCAGTACACTGAGCGTTTCGCCATCTAGCACAACAACTTATTCTTTAATTGGTAGCAATTACGGATGTTTATCATCAAAAACAGCGACTGTATTTGTAAATCCATCTCCTACATTAACTGTGATTTCACCAACATTGTGTGCGGGAGAGACCACAACTATCAGTGCATTTGGCGCATCTACCTATACATGGAGCACTGGCTCATCCAGTAATATTACCATCGTATCTCCACTTATATCAACTAACTATACCGTTACTGGAGAATCATTAGGCTGCACAACAGCTATTACAGCTAGCATCCTTGTTACTGATCTTCCTACTATTAGCGTCAATTCAGCAACTTTATGTGTTGGTCAATCGACAGTAATTAATGCAAGTGGTGCTTCTTCTTATGTTTGGGATTCGGGCGAAACAACAAGTTCAATAACGGTAGCTCCAACATCCTCTACAATATATACTGTTACCGGTACTGCTTTTGGTTGCTCTAATACAGCTTTTGTTTCCGTTACAACCAGCACTGTAGCAGATGTAAGTATTAGTCCTACATCCACCCTCATTCCTTGTAACACGAACAGTATTGTGCTAACCGCAAGCAGTATTAGTGGAGGACCGTATACTTATAATTGGCAGTTGCCAATAGGAACAGGGTCTGATTATACAGTATTTACGTCTGGTACCTATACAGTTATAGCAACCAATTCGATTAATGGCTGTACTGTTTCAGCAACACAAGTTGTAGAACAAGAAACCGTTATGGCTTCTTTTGTAGCTGATACTTACAGTGGGTTATCTCCATTAAACGTTTCTTTTTTGAATACAAGTACAAGTGGGGTTGATGTAACTTACTTGTGGGACTTAGGTAATTCTACGTCGACGTATACAACAACAAACTGTTCCTCAACCTATATAAATACAGGGGCTTACGAGGTAACATTAATAGTTAATAAAGGCTTTTGTGTAGATACTGCAAAGACATTCATTTATGTTGATTTACCTTCAGGGCTAATTGCGCCTAACGTCATTACACCTAATGGCGATGGAAAAAATGACGTATTTTATTTGGATGCGCTTAATATTGGACAAATAACTATGTTTATTTTTGATCGTTGGGGATTAAAACTTTTTGACGCCACCGATTTTGGTAAAATGAGTTGGGATGGAAAAAACCATTCGGGAAATCTTGTTGCTGATGGAGTATATTTTTATGTTATAAAGGCAACAGGATTAGATAATAAACCATATGAGCTAAAAGGAACAATTAGTGTGTTTAAATAGACTCTTCTTGTTTCGTTTTTTCTTTTAATTGATTTAATAAAAAGATCATTTTGATCTTAATGATTTCATAATCACAAACCTCATTACTAAGGTATACAAACATAATATCATACTTACTTTTTATAATTGCTTGATATAAGTCATGTTTGTTTAAACGATATATTTCTCGCATGCGACGCTTTAGTACATTCCGTTGATTCGCTCGTTTATGTTTTTTTTTAGGAACAACAAACATAGCTCGAACTGGAAATGGGCTTTCGAATTCTGAAAGTGTGTAAATAAGCTTTATAGGAAACTGTGTTTTTGATTCACCATTAGCAAATAAATAATCTATAGACTTTTTACTACACAAGCGCTCTATTTTTGAAAAAGAAAACATGGTTAAAAAGTTTAATATATTACAAGGAATTAAAAAAGGATAAACGTTTAACGCTTATTTGCTTCTTTTATGTATTCGTCAATTGCGCCAGACATACTTGGATTCTTTGGATTAGGAGCATATACGTCTAAACGGTAACCATGTTTTTTTAATTCATTTGCCGTTGCGGCCCCGAAACAAGCTATACGAGTATTGCTTTGCTTAAAATTAGGAAAGTTTTGCTTTAGAGAATTTATACCTGCCGATGTAAAAAACACTAACATATCGTAATCATTTAAATTTTTAATATCAGATAAATTAGCACTTACTGTTCTATACATAATAGCTTTAGTATATTTAATTCCAATAGCATCTAAGAAATCACAAATCTGTTCTTTATGAACATCTGCTGCTGGTAATAAAAACTTTTCTTCTTTATTTTTTCTTATTACATCAACTAAGTCTCTAATTGTTTGATGTCCGAAAAAGATTTTACGTTTACGATACTGTATGTATTTTTGTAAATAATAGGCTGTTGCTTCGTTAATACAAAAATATTTCATTGATTCAGGAACCGTAACTCTCATTTCATTACACATTCTAAAATAATGATCAACCGCTAATCTACTCGTTAAAATAACCGCTTTGTGTTCTAAAATATCAACTCGTTGATTTCTAAAATCTTTTACTGGCAATCCTTCTATTTTTATAAACTGTCGGAAGGTTTCTATTAAATTATATTTTTTAGATAAATCGTAGTATGGGTTTTTATCGTTTTCAGGCTTAGGCTGTGATATTAAAATCGTCTTAACTTTTGTTTTAGGATGATTTGAAACCTCGATGACAGGCTGAGGTGGTTCTGCAACAAGTTGTTTCCGTGTTTTTATGCCAATTTTTAGTGTTTTTTCTACATTTACTGCAGCTGGAACAAGATTCTTTTTTTCAACACTGGTTCTCTTTTCAACTTTTGCTTTTACCTCTTTATTGCTTGGTTTAACGGACTTTACAATTACTTTTTTTGCAAGCTTTTTAACAGGTTTTTTTGTTAAACTTTTTTTAACCGCTGCCTTCGGTGCAGATTTTTTAACAGAAACTTTCTTATTTTTTACTATTGACTTAGCTTTTACAGTCAATTTTTTAACTGCTCCCTTTTTTATTGGTATTTGTTTTTTAGCAACTGCTTTTTTTAAATCAATGGCTTTTTTTGTTGTTACTTTCTTTTTTACAAGAAGTGTTTTTTTGCTTTTTTTAGCTGCACTTCCTTTTTTTGATTTAGCAACCACTGCCTTACCTGATTTTTTTTTCTTTATTGCCATTTAAAAACAAATACTTAAAAATTTATAAATAAAAATTTTATTAATACTAAAAAAGGTAAAATTTCTAAGGCACAAAGGTACATAATAATATAAACAATAGCAACGTTTTGTTCGGAATACATTAAAGCTAAAATACGAACCAAGCGGAGGATATAAAATCCAATAAACAGAGATAAAGCGATATATACCAAATAAACCGTTTGAACGCTTGAAAAGAGCAAAATAACCATGATTGGAAATAATAAAATAGTTAACGCATGAGAAAAAACTAAAACCGTAAACCAATATTCTTTAGTAAGGTTTGCAGCCTTTAGTAGCACTGATAAAAAACTAATAAATAAATGTTTAACACTATAAACCGTAAGTGTTATGATTAACAAAAACAAGTATTGTATAAACTCTGAATTTGTTTCAAACAAACCAAAATTAAAAAACCGGTTGAGTTCAAAAATTAATAGTGGTACTAATAAGATATAGATAACACTAAAAAAAATAGCGCTTCTTTTACTTAGGCCATATTCTTCTCTGTATAATTGCTTAGCTATGGTTAAACTAAATACTGCTGATATCACATCTCTTATTTTTTTTACATTAGAACTTTTAATAGCGACTATTAGCACAAATGCAATAAAAAGAATAATTGCTGGCCATATTAAATAGTGACTAGTATTGTAAACTAATTCTAAATTAGTTGTTGGCTTTAATAAATTATCTGAAAAAATGGATGGTACAACATTGTTTGAGTTATTTAAAATCGTTTCATTTAAAGCAACAGAAGTTACCGTTTTGTATACGACTAAGCTAGCCATATTTATAAGATAAACCATTTTGAAATATTAAATCCTAGTTTAAACTGTCCACTTAACCAAGTGCTTCTTGTGTATGGCATAAAATTACTTTCTAATATAGCGTCACTATTTGTGAAATTAAAATTAAATATTCTTCCTCTTAAAGTTAACTCCATGCCTGCACCAAAAGCATTATAATAGCCTAACGGATTTTTATTTTGAAACGAAGAAACATTATAAAAATAATCAAAAACGAAAGTAGCTTTCTTTGATAGTTTTAAGCGTGCGGCAAACCCCATTGAAAACAATCCATTTTTATCTTCTGCAAAATTCTTCGTATTAACATCTAATTTTATAAAGTTTCGATACACATAGGTTGGCATCATTTGTAAAGAAATTTTTTCGTTTATTTTTCGGGCGATTAACAATTGGCTGCAATATTGTAGTCTATGAAATTCGTTTTTTTTAATTGGAACAATGCCCGCATAGAGCTTTTCTGTGCTCATTGTCGAATACCCTAAGTTTCCGTAAAAAGTAATCGATACCGGTCGGTTAGCCGATGTTTGAGTAAGCATTCTCCATTTAACGGTTCCATCAAACATTTCTTTGAACTTACTTCTGCCAATTCCTAATGTCAAATAATTGGTTAAACCATAATCCATACTAAAACGGATGTCACTAATATTTCCAAGTCCGAAAAAATTATGGGCGGCTGTATTTAAAGAGCTTTTAAGAGATGAATTATATGCATTTTCAAACCGCGATGATAAACTAACGGATAAAAAATTTTTTCTAATAGTCTCTGTTGTTTGCGAATTAACAATCTTAGACGTTGGAAAAACATACTCGGTATTTGGCGTGTAATACGTCAGTATATCTACCTTTAATAAGTTTTCCTGCCCCAACAAAGAAAAAGAAAAACAAACCAAACTACTAAACACAATTTTTCTAATCATTCTTCCTTTTTATTAGCAATCAAATATAAATAAAAATATGTAAAGCGTTTATAGATTAATCACTCTGCTGACTTGCCTTACCCTCTAAATACTTATTTATTAATTGTGGAAAACCATAGTGAAGTAATTCAGAACGCTTTACTTTAACAAACCTTTTATCAGTTATTTTTGAACTCGTTTCTAACTCATAAAAAACAGCGTAAATGTGTTGATGTGATAAAATATGTTTACTAACTTTTGTTTCTTTTTTAAATACAAAAGTCTTTGCCATTTTTTTTAAGTTTTCGTTTGCTAAAACAATTTCTGCCTCTAATGGTTTCGAACTTTCAATTAGATAAAACTCATATAGATTTTGCCAAATATCTTTTTCTGTCCGCTTTGTTATGTATACGCTATCCTTATCATTCAAAATAATGTAATTAAAAAATCGCGGTTTGATTTTTAATGTATTGTTCTTGACTGGTAAAGATGATACGGTTTGATTTTGAAATGCTAAACAATATTCTTGAAGAGGACATTCATCACACCTTGGATTTTGTGGTTTACAATATAAAGCACCAAATTCCATGATAGCAGAATTATGCACATCTGGTTTTTTAGTATGTAATAATTCATCAGCGATTGCTTGAAATTCTTTCTTTCCCCGCGAAGAATTTATAGGCGTATGACAATCAAATAACCTTGATAGTACTCTATACACATTACCATCAACCACAGCGTGTGGTAATTGAAAAGCAAAAGAGGCAATGGCTGCCGCCGTATAATCTCCTACTCCTTTTAAACTTTTTATATCAGTATATGTTTTTGGAAATACACCAGCGTGAACTTCTACAATGTGCTTAGCCGCTGCATGTAAATTACGGGCCCTAGAGTAATAACCTAAACCTTGCCAAAGCCTCATCACTAAATCTTCGGGAGCATTTGCTAAATCTTTTACTGTTGGAAAATGTTCTACAAACTTTAAGTAATAACTTAAACCTTGTATAACTTGGGTTTGCTGTAAAATAATTTCGGATAGCCATATTTTATAGGAATCCGTTGTGTTCCTCCAAGGCAAATCTCTTTTATTGATTTTATACCACTGAATTAATGTATTGGAAATTGGATGCATGAATTTATTCCTCTTCTATAGCAAAAATTTTATTTATAATATGTACGTTTTTTTCTTTTATTATTTTTCGTTTTAAACTCATTTTTGGAGTAAGTTCGCCGCCCTCAATACTCCAGTCAGATGACAGTATTTGACACCGTTTTAATTGTTCAAATGGAGCTAAATCTTTATTGACGTTTTTAATATGATCATTTATTATTTTCTTTAAGGCATCATGCTTACTCATATCTTCTTTCGTTGTCCATTCAATATTATTTTCTTTACAATATTCCTTAAAGTTAATAAATGAAGGCACAATTAATGCTGATGCGTGTTTTTCGCCTTCACCAATGACCATAGACTGTTCAACGAAACGAGATTCTTTAATTTTATTTTCTATCATTAAAGGTGCAATGTACTTGCCCGAACTTGTTTTAAAAATTTCTTTAATACGATCTGTTATTTTTAAGAACTTTCCTTCAACAAATGTACCTACATCTCCTGTATGAAACCAACCATCAGCATCAATAACGTCATTAGTAGCGACTTCATTCTTATAATAACCATTCATTAAATTTGGGCCTTTTACTAAAATCTCTCCGCTACCAGAATCTATTTTTACAGTTACGCCTTCTATCACTGGTCCACATGTTCCTATGCAAATATTGTCGTTTCCATATCTATTTACGCTAACAACCACGCATGTTTCTGTAAGTCCGTACCCTTGTAAACAAACAATATTGGCACATAAAAAAACACGCTCTAGCTTTGGATTCAATGCTGCTCCTCCTGATGCAATACAAACTAGCTTTCCGCCAACTGCTTCGCGCCATTTACTGTAAACTAATTTATCTGCAATTGTATGCTGCACGTGATACCACCAGCCGTTTTTATTATTTAGTTCATACCGATGCGCTAATCGAATACTCCAATCAAAAATTTTTCTTTTAAACCCCGTTAATTTTTCACCTGTTGCTGTAATCTTTTCATAAACTCGTTCAATCAAACGAGGAACAGAAACAAATATTTGAGGCTTAATATCTTTTAAATTATCTCCAATGGTCTCAAGACCTTCAGCATAATAAATAGAGATGCCTTTGTATAAATATAGGGTACAAACCATTCGCTCGTAAACATGATTTAATGGCAAAAAACTTAAAGCCCTCCAAGTACTCTTAAAAGGAGCAAAATCTTGACACGCTAAAACATTTGATACTAAATTATGATGTGTTATCATAACACCCTTTGGAACGCCGGTGGTTCCTGAAGTATAAAGAATGGTTAAAAGGTTACTTGGTAAAATAGCGTTTTTTATGCCCTGTAATTCTTCAAAACAATCGTTTTCAATTCCTAAATTAATAAATTCATCAAAAGACAACAGTCCGTCTATCTTTTCAAAACTAACAATGTGTTGGACGTATGGTAGTTCTTTTTCAAGAGAAACAAGCTTTTCATAAATAGATTTATCTGAAATAAAAATAAGCTTTGCTTCAGAATGGTTTAATATAAATTGTAAATCATGTTTGCTGGCCGTAGGAAAAATTGGCACCGTAACAACATTAACCTGTTGTGATCCGTAATCACAAAAGTTCCACTCTGGTCTATTATTAGAAATAATAGACACTTTTTCGTTTTGAGAAATGCCCATTTTTATTAAAGCATAACTCACCCAATTACTATAATTGATAAAATCTTCGTTCGAATATTTTTTCCAACTCTTATTTACTTTGGAGCTCAACACATCGTCTTTTACAAATGTAGTTTTGTATAAATCCAAAATATCAAATACGCGTTTTATTTCCATCATGTTCGCTTTTTTTGGTTGCTATTCAAAGGTTACAATTTTTATAAGAATAAACAAATAGCCAAACTTAAGGAATCAACTTAATCATTTCTTCTAAGTAATAAGCATCTGTTTTGTCAAATGTACTAAGGCTTTCGCTATCAATATCTAAAACAGCAAACACATTATTTTGTTTATCAAACAATGGTAAGACTATTTCCGATTTTGAAAGTGAACTACAGGCAATGTGTCCAGGAAAACTATCTACATCATCAACAATAATTGTTTCTCTTTTTTCCCAAGCTGTTCCGCACACACCTTTTCCTAAAGCAATGCGAGTACACGCTATTGGCCCTTGAAAAGGACCGAGTACTAATTCATTATGCTTAACAAGATAAAAACCAACCCACAAAAAATTAAAGGTCTCCTTTAGTGCAGCAGATACATTTGCCATGTTTGCAATCATATCATTTTCTGCACCAATGAGTTGTTTTACTTGAGGAAGCAAAGACGTATACTTTTCTGCTTTACTTACTCCAACAATGATTAAATTTTCTGCCATACGTTTTTTGTTTATTTTAAGAAGTTAAATTTATTAAAGAATCGCGTCTTGTACTATTAATTTTAAGATTAACTTTATTCTTCTTTTTTGCTTTATACCCATGTTAAAAAAATATTTCATTGCCATTGTTCCTTCCGATTCTTTATTATCAGAAATAGAAGACATTAAAAAGTATATATCAAAAAAATATCAGTCGCATGGCGCGCTTCAATCACCAGCTCACATTACCTTACACATGCCTTTTAGCTATGAAAAAGAAGATAAATTGTTAACGTGTATTGAATCATTTAAATTTAAGTCTCCATTTAATATCGATTTAAATGGTTTTGACTGTTTTGAGCCTCGCGTTGTTTTTATTAATGTTGCTAAAAACGATTCTCTTTTTTTACTACAAAAAGAATTGGTTCAACATATTAAAAAAAATCTTGGTATTTTCAACCAGTCTGATGACTTAAAAGGGTTTCATCCCCATATTACTATTGCTTTTCGTGACCTAAAAAAACAAACATTTTATAAGGTTTGGGAAGAATATAAAACGCTATATTTTTCTTCGCTGTTTAGTTGTAATGATATTGCTGTTTTTAAGAAAGAAAACCGGGATTGGAAAATTTATAAACGTTTTAGTTTTACGTCATAAAAAAACCACAGTACATTTACCGTGGTTTTTTTAATTTATTGATTTACACTATGGTTTTTTCATTAACACCTCGTCAATCATACCATAGTCTTTAGCCTCTTGTGCTGTCATCCAGTAATCACGATCGCTATCAGCCCAAACTTTTTCATACGTTTGTCCGCTATGAGTTGCAATAATGTCGTATAATTCTTTTTTCAATTTTTGAATTTCACGTGCTGTAATTTCAATATCAGATGCTTGTCCTTCTGCGCCGCCTAAAGGTTGGTGAATCATAACACGAGCGTGTTTTAACGCCGTGCGCTTTCCTTTTGTTCCAGCACATTGTAAAACAGCTCCCATACTTGCTGCCATTCCGGTACATATAGTTGCTACATCTGGTTTAATAATTTGCATGGTATCATAAATACCTAAACCAGCATAAACAGAACCTCCTGGAGAATTCAAGTAAATTTGAATATCTTTTTTAGGATCTACCGATTCTAAAAACAATAATTGAGCTTGAACAATATTAGCAACTTGGTCGTTAATGCCAGTTCCTAAAAAAATAATACGGTCCATCATTAATCTCGAAAAAACGTCTAATACAGATACGTTTAATTGTCTTTCTTCAATGATATTAGGCGTTAAATTTCTTATTCCTGTTGATATTGCAGAAGCGTAACTATCGTAAGTTAAGCTATTAATGCCTACATGTTTTGTGGCATATTTTTTAAATTCATTTTGATCAAACATGGTTCGTTTTTTTAGTTGTTAAACAAATGTAATTGTTGAATAGAAATAAATAGAAATAAAATTAAAAAAGTTTTAAACCTAATGCCGTCAGTATTTATTTAGAAATTAAGAATAAGGACCAGCTTATTTGAAAATACTTACCGATATTTACCATCAAAAAAAATAATGGAAAACATACCTTATATTATATATGCAGAAGCAACTCCAAATCCTGCTTCTTTAAAATTTGTAGCAAATAAAATTTTAATAAACCAAAAGGGGGCTAGTGCAGAATATAAAAATAGTTCTGAAACTCAAACAGCTCCTATAGCGGCCAAACTGTTTCAATTTCCTTTTGTAAAAACAGTATTTATATCCGCTAACTTTATTACAATTACAAAAACGGACAGTGTTAACTGGGATGATATTATCATTGAACTGCGCAGTTTTATTACGGAATATTTAAATAATGGAAATTTAATTGTTACAGCACTACCAAAACAAGAAGTAGCTATTGATAATACCTTTACAGAAACTAAAACTATTAGCACACAACATAATGCTCCAAGCAATGATGTGGAAGCAAAAATTATAGAAATTTTAGATCAATACATTCGTCCAGCTGTAGAACAAGATGGCGGTTTAATAACATTTAAAGATTTAAAAGAAGGAATTGTAACTGTACAAATGCGTGGCGCTTGTACTGGCTGTCCAAGTAGTACCATGACACTTAAAGCTGGAATTGAAGCACTATTAAAGCGTTTATTGCCTGATGCAGTAAAAGAAGTGGTTAGTGAGGCGTTGTAAATATTAAATAGTTTACTAATTATTATTTCAAATACCTATAAATGTGTGAAACTAATAATCAACGTTAATTAACACTCATAAAAAAATTGCTTGACAATGAGCTACTTATAAACTCGGGTAATTAACAATTAAGTAGTTTAAAAATAAAGTTTACGTTAATAACTATCTATAAAAAATACAACCGTTGTTAACATCAACTTTACTTATACAAAATTTTCATGACACAAAATTTACTTTTAAGAATTTAATGGTTCTTTTTACAATTTTACACACATAAATAAACATGTGCTTTTTTAAAAAAGTATTAAACAATTAAATAAATACTGTATTGTTTATTACTATATATTAAATTAACTTTCAATGTTTTATATAACTAATAGATGTTTGTCAATTGTTAATGGACTGATAACAAGTTAAAAAACAACTAAACAAAATATTAATTTTAAACCATACTAACAGCTTATATACTATACCTATAATTTTAAAATTTTAAAAAATATAATTATTATAATATGAATTTAGAAAAAGGTTATCTCGAAAAAAAAATTGATCCATCGCTTGATTTGTTCAAAGAAATTGCGCATCTTAAGAAAACAAAGAATGCAATCATCCTTGCTCATTACTATCAAAGCGCTGATATACAAGATATTGCAGACTATATTGGAGATAGTTTAGGACTTGCTCAACAAGCAGAAAAAAGTAAAGCAGATATCATTTTATTTGCAGGAGTCCATTTTATGGCTGAAACGGCTAAAATCTTAAATCCAAAAACAAAAGTTTTAATTCCAGATTTAAATGCTGGTTGTTCTTTAGCTGATTCTTGTCCAACTAGTGAATTTTCGACTTTTAAAGCTGCTCACGCTGATCATATTGTATTAACCTATGTAAATTGTACTGCAGAGATAAAAGCCCTCTCAGATGTCATTGTAACGTCTACAAATGCAGTTCAAATTGTAGAATCATTCCCTAAAGAACAAAAAATTATTTTTGCACCAGATAAAAATTTAGGAGCTTACATTAATAAAGTAACGGGTAGAAACATGGTACTATGGAACGGAAGTTGTATGGTTCATGAGCTATTTAGTTTAGAAAAATTAATAAAACTTAAAGCTCAGCATCCAAATGCATTGGTATTAGCTCATCCCGAATGTGAGGCAGATTTATTAGAACATGCTCATTTTATTGGAAGTACAACAGGACTTTTAAATTATAGTAAAAAATCGGAAGCTCATGAATTTATTGTTTTAACTGAAGCTGGTATCATTCATCAAATGCAAAAAAGTAGTCCATCAAAAACATTTATTCCTGCTCCACCAAATAATAATTGTGCTTGTAATGATTGTCCGTATATGAAATTAAATACATTAGAAAAAATTTATAATACGTTAAAATACGAGCAACCAGAATTAATAATGAGTGACGATTTATTAATAAGATCTCGAAAGCCAATTGAGAAAATGTTAAAATTATCAGCTGAATTTGGACTATAATTAAATTTATTTTTATGAGATATTAATGATAAATTTAAGTCTTAAATAAAGTACTAGTGCATAAAAGGTTCGTTATATTTTTTCTATTTAATTTTTTCTATTTGGCTATCTATAGCCAAGATATTAATCCTAATGGGTATAATATTTTTTATTATGAAAATGGACTAAAATCTTCTGAAGGTACAATGCGAGATGGGAAAGCAGATGGTTATTGGAAAAATTATTATAAAAATGGGTTTTTAAAAATAGAAGGGAATCGTAAAAACTTTGTGTTGGACAGTATTTGGAAATTTTACTCTGAAAATGGAAGTATAACAAAAGCAGTTCATTATTTAGAAGGAAAAAAAAACGGTTACACTTTAAATTATGATACAAATCAACGAATTTCAGGTAAAGAGTTTTTTATAAATGATATAAAGCAAGGAAATTCATTTTGGTTTTATCCCTCTGGAAAAACAAAACAGATTACACCTTATGTAAAAGGAAAACCAGATGGTTATGCGTATGAATTTTCAGAGGATTCCATTATTATTTCCATTATTAAATACCAATCTGGAATTTTAGCTAACATAGAAAGAATTAATAGAAAAGATACACAAGGTAAAAAACAAGGTGTTTTTAAATCATTTTATGAGAACGGTGTATTAAAAGATGAAAAAGTTTATAAAGATGATTTAGTTGATGGCTATGTTAAAACGTTTGATAAAAAAGGTAATTTATTAGTAACAGAAAAATTTAATAATGGCAAGTTAATTAATAATGCGCCCGAACTTGCAAAATTGGATGTTTATAAGGATTTTTATGAAGATGGAACCTTAAAATATGAAGGTGGCTACATAAATGAACTTCCAGTTGGGATACACTATCATTACAAACAAAAATATATTTGCGATTCTTTGCCTGTTGCTCGTGATGATACAAGTAACATAATGATTAAAAAGAAAATTTGTTCAAATAAAGCCGTTCCAGATTCAGCTATTATTTTTAATGAAGGATTTAAAATTGAATATGGTGCTGTTGACAGCTTGAGACAAAAAACAGGAACTTGGTTTGAATTTCATAACAGTGGTGAATTTCGAGCAAAAGGTTTATACTCAAATGACAAACGAATCGGAGAATGGGTATTTTTTTATCCAAATACTAAAGTAGAACAAAAAGGAAAATTTGATAAACGAGGAAGATTACAAGGTGATTGGAAATGGTTTTATGAAAATGGCGCTTTATTAAGAGAAGAGGTATATTTAGATAACTTAAGGAATGGCACAATGATTGAGTATACTGAAGATGGTAAAATAATTACAAAAGGTGAGTATATAGATGATTTAAAAGAAGGTATTTGGTTTTATGAAGCACCCGAATATAAAGAGATAGGGAAATATGTGAATGATAAGCCGGATAGTTTGTGGAAACAGTTTTATATGCCAAAAGAAAAAATCAAGTTTGAAGGAAAATATGTAAATGGTGATGAAGAAGGTAAGCATATCTTTTATTTTCAAAACGGAAGAAAAATGACGGAAGGTTTTTATAGTGGTGGTTTGAAAGAAAACGATTGGAAATTTTATGATGAATCAGGATTTAATTATTTAACTATTTTTTATGAAAACGATATTGAAATAAAATTTCAAGGAGTAAAAATAAAACCCACTTATGAAGAAAGCCTTCGTGATTATTCAACGATTAAGAACACTCAAAAAAAGATTAAATTAGATAAGTAAATCTTAATAGATTCTAATGAATAATCAAACAACGATACACCTTGAAATGGATGCAAATACTGTATCTACACTTCAAATTTTACCAGTTGCAGCATTAATTTATAACAGCGAAACCTTTGTTTACGCGAATGGTGCAGCAATCAATTTATTTGAAGACGATGATTTATTCACTATGTTATCAAATAAAATATATAGTGATTTATTCATCGACGAACACAAGCCATTAATTAAAAAACGCATTAATAGTTTGTCTAATAAAGAAACAGAAGAATTAGCCTCTGTAAATATTATAACAAAAAATAACACCGATGTTGAAGTTAATGTAAAAATGCAGTCGATTGTTTTTAATAATAAACCATGTGTGTTATCAATTATTACTAATATTTCGGCTGAGAAAAAATTAGAAGACGAATCATTACGTGCAAGATTAGCAGAAAAAAATAATGATATATTAGTAAAAGTAATTAGGGAAAGAAATGCAGTACAAGCAAAATTGAATACTATTTTTAATACATCTAGCCATTTAATTTGGACCGTTGATTGTAACTATAAAATATCATCTTTTAATGAGAACTACCAAAACGTTCTAAATAATTTTTATGAAACAAAAATAGAAAAGGGAAATGATTATAAATTGCTTTACCAATCCATTTTAAAAGAGGAAGAATATCACTTTTGGATTGATAAGTTTGAATTGGCTTTTAAAGGTAAAAACATAGTATTTGAAACCCGTCAAAATGTAAAGTCTAACGTTACTTTATACCGAGAAGTTTTTCTGAATCCAACATTTGATGTTAATCAGAATGTGGTTGAAGTTGTTGCTATTTCGCATGATATAACCGAAAGAAAAGCTAATGAGTTAAAATCGTTAGAACAGTCCGCAAAACTAAATGCCATATTCGAAAGCGGAGATCAATTAATGTGGACGGTTTCAAAAACAAAAAAGCTAACGTCTTTCAATCAAAATTATTCAACCGCTGTTAGTGAGCTATACAACTATGCACCAGTAGCAAGTAGTCATGCTGAAAACGATTTAAATACAGTAGATCCTTTTTGGAATGATAGTTATAAAAACGCCTTTAATGGAAAGAAGGTAGAATTTTTTTTAGAAAAAAATACACTCAAAGGAGAATCAATCGTCCGGCAAATTATTTTAAGCCCGATTAAAGATTTAGAGAATAATATCGTTGAAGTTTCAGGAATTGCTTTTGATATTACTAAAAACAAGAAAAACGAGGAAAGAATTTCTCAATCGTTAAAAGAAAAAGAAATATTATTAAAAGAGGTTCATCATCGTGTAAAGAATAATATGCAAGTTATTTCAAGCATATTAAACTTACAATCATCTTATGTTACCGACGAGTATGCGCTATCTCTCTTAAAGGAATGTCAAAATAGAATAAAATCAATGGCTTATATTCACGAAGGTCTTTATCAAACTAAAAACTTTGAAAGCGTTAATTTTACAGAGTATTTAAGCACCTTAATTAAAAATTTAATACACACCTATTCTGTAAACTCAAAAAAGGTAAAGTTAGTTTTAAATCTTTCGGAGTTATTCTTAAACCTAGATTTATCAATTCCCTGTGGCCTAATAATTAACGAAATTATATCAAATTCGTTAAAATATGCTTTCACTAATAGAATGGATGGAATAATCTTTGTAAATTTAGCAATTGAAAAAGAAATTGTTCGAATTGAAGTTGGTGATAATGGTGTAGGAATTCCTGCGCATGTTGATATAAAACAAACACAAACGTTGGGATTGCAGTTGGTAGACACTTTAATTGAACAGATAGACGGAACTTTAGAATTGGACAGAAAAAATGGAACTAAATTTATTATAAAATTTAAAATTTAAAAAATGGAAAACACGACGAGCGTTTATATTGTAGAAGACGAAAGCATTGTTGCAAAAGACATACAAAATAGTTTAAAAAAATTAGGCTACAATGTACTTGGAATTAGTAATAATGGCGCCGATGCAATTAAACAAATTGTTGAATTAGAGCCAGACATTGTTTTAATGGACATCATGATTAAAGGACCATTAACAGGAATTGATGTCGCAGAAAAAATAAAAAAAGAATACAACATTCCAAGTATTTTTTTAACCGCTTATGCTGACGAAAGCACTTTATCAAAAGCGAAAATTACCGAACCTTATGGATATATTTTAAAACCATTTAAGGAAGTTGATTTGCAGTCTAATATTGAAATGGCTGTTTACAAACATAGAAAAGATTCTGAAGTAGTAAAAGAACGTGATTTTTTATATTCGCTTGTAGATAATAAAGAAGACTCTTCAAGAGATATTTTATTTGTAAAATCCAACAGCCGTTTGGTTAAATTAAATACCAGTGAAATTTTCTTTGTTGAAGCGCTTAAAGATTATGTTGTGCTTAACGCTCGATATGCCCGCTATACAATACATTCAACGATGAAGGATATTGAAAAGAAATTAGATAACGGAGACTTTATTCGCGTTCACCGTTCGTTTATTGTGCGCATTGATAAAATTCAAACCATCGAAAATCATACGGTTGTTTTAGAAGAAATAAAAAAAGTAATTCCAATTGGTGGTTCTTATAGAGAAGAATTATTGAAGAGAATCAATCTTATTTAAGAAACATTCTGTTTTTATAATAGATAATCTTCTTAGTTAGCGTTGTAGTTTAATGAAATATAATTTTGTTAAAGTTTATAAAGTTTGATGGTTGGAAAATTATTAAGCATTAGTTTTCTAATTTCGAAACAAATTTCTATTCCTTAGTTTTTAATTATAAATTTGCAGCCTAATGCAAACACAATATGATGTTATAGTAGTTGGTGCTGGTCATGCTGGTTGTGAAGCTGCCGTTGCAGCAGCAAACATGGGTTCCAAGGTTTTACTTTTAACCATGAACATGCAAACGATTGCTCAAATGAGCTGTAATCCTGCTATGGGCGGAATCGCAAAAGGACAAATCGTTCGTGAAATTGACGCGCTCGGAGGTTATAGCGGAATTGTATCCGATAAGTCTGCCATTCAGTTTCGAATGCTTAATCGTTCAAAAGGACCAGCTATGTGGAGTCCGCGTACACAAAATGATAGAATGTTATTTGCATCAACGTGGAGAGAAATGTTAGAACAAACGCCTAACGTTGATTTTTGGCAAGACATGTGTCGTGAGTTAATTATTTCTCAGGATGGAAAGCGTATTGAAGGCGTTGTTACAGGAATGGGTTTAGAGTTTAAAGCTAAAGCAGTTGTGCTTACTAATGGAACGTTTTTAAATGGCTTAATTCACTTAGGCGAAAAACAAATTGGTGGCGGAAGAAGCGGAGAATCAGCAAGTTACGGAATTACCGAACAATTAGTTAAACTTGGGTTTGAAAATGGAAGAATGAAAACCGGGACGCCTCCTCGTGTTGATGGCAGAAGCCTTGATTATTCTAAGATGGAAGAACAGGAAGGCGATTTTGGAACGGACAAGTTTTCGTATTTAGAGAATACTTCTCCTTTTTTCTCAAACAATCATTCTCATAAACCTACCCTAAAAAAACAATTACCTTGTCACATCACTTATACCAATCAAGCAGTACATGATATATTAAGAACGGGTTTTGAAAAGTCCCCTATGTATTCGGGAAGAATTCAGGGTTTAGGACCAAGATATTGTCCAAGTATTGAAGATAAAATTACTCGTTTTTCAGAAAGAGATAGACATCAATTATTTGTTGAACCAGAAGGTTGGGATACCGTTGAAATTTATGTAAATGGTTTTTCAACATCATTGCCTGTTGACGTTCAACAAAAAGCCATGAGGTTAATTCCTGGATTTGAAAACGCTAAAATGTTTCGACCAGGTTATGCTATTGAGTATGATTATTTCCCACCTACTCAGTTAAAATTGACTTTAGAAACAAAGTTAATTAACAACCTTTATTTTGCTGGACAAATTAATGGGACTACCGGTTATGAAGAAGCGGCTTGTCAAGGACAAATGGCTGGAATAAACGCGCATCTAAAAATAAATGAAAAAGATCCTTTTGTATTAAAAAGACATGAAGCGTATATTGGTGTTTTAATAGATGATTTAGTTACAAAAGGTACTGATGAACCATATCGTATGTTTACGTCACGCTCAGAATATCGTCTACTATTAAGACAAGATAATGCAGACGTTCGTTTAACCCCTCTATCCCACTCTATTGGTTTAGCTAGTAAAGCACGTTTTGAAGCTGTAACAGAAAAGATTAAGAATTATGAAGCTCTTATAAAGTACTTTAAAAACACGAGTGCCGAACCCGATGAAGCGAATCCTTATTTAGTTGGAATTAATTCGGCGGCCATTACTCAAAAGGTGCGGTATTTTAATGTACTGTCTCGTCCTGACGTCAATATTATCGACTTAGCTAATCATTGCAAGGATCTAAAAAGTACCATTGCTAGTTTAGATGGGGAGACTATTTTGCAAGCAGAGATCTTGATGAAGTACGAAGGTTATATCGAACGTGAAAAAGAAGGAGCTGAAAAAGTTGCTAAATTAGATAATTATAAAATTAGAATTGATTTTGATTATAAGGCAGTAAACAGTTTGTCTCTTGAGGCACGCGATAAGTTGACAAAGCTTCGTCCTGAAACAATAGGACAAGCGAGTCGCATCTCGGGAATTAATCCAGCCGATATTTCTGTTTTATTAGTCCATTTAGGTAGATAGTTCCACGTGGAACATTTCCGTGTAGTTAAAAGATAGTGATAGATAAATTATAGAGATATGTTAACAATAGATAAATGTTTAGTGTGTGGTTCTGATAGTTTTGAGCCGTTTTTAGTTTGTAAAGATTACACGGTTAGTCAAGAAAGTTTTAATATTGTGTCGTGTAAATCTTGCGGCTTTAAGTTTACTAACCCCCGTCCCGACAACTCTGTTTTAGGAAGTTACTACAAAGCAGAATCCTATGTGTCACATACAAATTCAAAAAAAGGTATAGTTAATAAGCTTTACCATGCTGTTAGAAACTACACATTAAAGTCTAAGATTAAGTTAGTTTCTTCTTATGTTTCACGTGGAACAATATTAGATTACGGTTGTGGGACTGGTATGTTTTTAAATGCTTGTAATGTTTCTGGTTGGGATACTTATGGAATGGAACCTGATGATAATGCCAGAACAATGTCTCTAGAAAAAGGCTTACAGGTTTTTTCTGATAAAGTTAAAGTTTCTGATTGCACTGGTGATAAAAAGTTTAATGCCATTACCTTGTGGCATGTTTTAGAACACGTTACGGATATGGAAGAAACCCTTTCCTTCTTTAAGTCTAAACTAAATCCTCATGGTGTATTAATAATAGCCGTTCCAAATCATGTTTCTTATGACGCACACTATTATAAAGAGTTCTGGGCTGCTTATGATGTTCCTCGTCACCTTCATCATTTCGATATAAATAGCATGACTTCACTGGTTGAAAAAGCTGGCTTTAAGTTTCAGGAATCTAAGCCCATGAAGTTTGATAGTTTTTATGTAAGTATGTTGAGCGAGAAATATAAGACAGGTTCAGTTAATTTAGTGAAGGCTTTTCTGGTTGGATTAACTTCTAACTTTAAAACAAAAAACACTCACTCCTATTCTAGCACTATTTATATATTTAAACATAAATAGTTTCACGTGGAACACATTTAAAAAGTCCTGTCGTATTCGGCAGGACTTTTTTGTTTAATTTCCTTCTAATAAAATTCGGCAGGACTATTTTTCAAGTGTTTCTTAAAGCAAGAACATAAAAAAATGAGCTCTAACTGAAGACTATTAAGCTTAATCACTTTAGAATTCCTAAAGAATATAATCCTATATTTATAATATGAAAATTCTATTAATAGAAGATGAACCAGAACTAAGAAAGTCAATTAAACTCTATCTTCATCAGGAGGGTTATTTAGTAGAGTCTGCTAGCGATTTTTTACAAGCATCTGAGAAGACTGCAGAGTATCAATATGATTGTATATTACTTGATATCACGCTTCCTAAGGGTAATGGATTAGATATCTTAAAACAATTAAAAGCACAACATTCAAAGGCTGGGATAATTATAATTTCTGCAAAGAATTCTTTAGAAGATAAAATTACTGGTTTGGATTTGGGCGCAGATGACTATTTGCCGAAACCATTTGATTTGGCGGAATTGAATTCTCGAATTAAAGCAGTTATAAGAAGAAAGAGTTTTGATGGAGATAAGTCTATTGTTATTAATGAAATTACAATTACACCTGATGCAAGAAGTGTAAAAGTGAATAATGATCTTGTATCACTAACCGCAAAAGAATTTGATTTATTATTATTCTTTATAACTAATAAAAACAGGGTGGTTTCAAAAAACACAATCGCTGAACATTTGTGGGGAGATGATAGCGACCAAATGGATAGTCATGATTTTATATATGTTCATTTAAGAAACCTTAGAAAAAAATTAGCAGAGAAGGGTTGTGTTGATTATGTTCATTCAATATATGGAATAGGTTATAATTTTAAAACTAACTAATGATGCGCTTAATTTCAAAAACTATATTTTATTATTTTATTATTAGTATACCATTATTATTATTAGCCGCTCTATTTTCCTATTATCATATTGGTAATACATTAGCTGATGAAACGGACGAATCTATTCTAAAGGAATCGATTCAAGCTGAAAAATTAATTGTTGATATTGATAATGACCAAATAATCTATTTAAATTATGACAGCCTTTCATTTATAATACCAGGAGTTAATGAAAGGCATCCTCTCTCCTATTCAGATACGAGTATTTTTGATACGCAAGAAAAAGAGGTTGTTAATTATAGAGTTTATAAAAACACAATTAAAAAAAACGATAAAAATTATTTGATAGTTATCCAAAAAAGCACTCTTGATAAAGAAGATTTGCAAGAAAGTCTGTTTCTTGTTTTTGCATTAATAATTTGTTTTTTAGTCGCTGCTTTCTTCATAGTAAATTGGGTTTTATCTAAAACGCTATGGAAACCATTTTATAAAACTTTATTTAAATTAAATACGTTTGATATAAAAAATAGCAACAATATAAATTTCGATTTAAGTACTACCTACGAATTTAACCAACTTAATGTTGAGTTAAATAAAATGGTGGAAAAGTTGCAAGTAGATTTTTTGCAACAAAAAGAATTTACAGAAAATGCTTCACATGAAATGCAAACGCCCCTGGCAATCATAAAAACAAACGTATCAGCATTAATGCAGTCTAATAGTCTTAATTTATTGGAGGTCAGTCAGTTACAATCCATTGAAAACACAATAAAGAAACTTAGTTCCTTAAACAAGGCTTTATTATTGCTTACTAAAATTGAGAATAATCAATTCAAAGAAAACAAGGTGATTAATGTGAATGACATTATTTTTAATTCATTAGAACAACAGGCAGATTTTATAAAGTTAAAAAATATTACAATTCATTATGATTCTGAGCCAGATTTGTTGGTAAATATGAACCCTATGCTCGTTGATGTTCTTATTTCAAATCTAATTAGAAATGCAATACGGCACAATTTTGAAAATGGAGATATTTATATCTCATTTTCTGAAAATACGTTAATAATTTCAAATTCAGGAGAATTGATCACTATCAATCAAGAGGAAATGTTTTTGAGGTTTAAGAAAAATGATAGCTCAAAGGATTCCTTAGGCCTTGGATTATCAATTGTAAAAAGCATTTTAGACGTATATAATTTTACAATTTCCTATTCCTACATGAATTCCATGCACACTTTTTCAATAAAGTTTTAATTCCAAATATATCCTACATTTTCAAATTTTGAATTCACTGAATTCGGTTTTGACGTAATAATTTTAAATTTCTAATATTTTAAAACAAATGTTTTCAATTAGATTTCCTTTAGATTTCTATGCTATTTTTACGTTCATAAATTATAGACATGAAAATCATATTTTTTTTATTCCTTTTTGTTTTTTCGAATACATTTTTATCATCACAAAATAATCTAGTAAGTGTTTCTGGACACATCAAGGATAAATCGACTAAACTTGGTTTGCCATACGTCAATATTATTTTATTAACTCAAAAAGATACCGTTTTTGTTACGGGTGTTGTAACTGATGAAGACGGTAGGTTTACATTTTTAAATATTAAAGATGGTGATTACCTCGTATCTGTATTTTATCTTGGTTACATTTCTAAAAAAATAGATTTGCATGTTGGACAATTGAGTAGTTTCTTGGATTTAGGGACAATAGACATGGTAGAGGATTCAAAAATATTAACCGAAATAGAAATACAAGCTAAACAAGATGAGGTGAATGATAAAATGAATAAAAAATCATTTAATGTCGACAATAATGTCAGTCAAAGCGGAGGCTCAGTGTTACAAACCATGCAAAGTTTGCCTGGAATTACAGTACAGGATGGTAAAGTCCAACTTAGAGGTAGCGATAAAATAACCGTTCTAATCGATGGAAAACAAACAGCATTAACTGGTTTTGGTAATCAGTCGGGTTTGGATAATATCCCAGCCTCTGCTATAGAAAAAATCGAGATTATAAATAATCCTTCAGCGAAATATGATGCTAATGGGAATGCTGGAATTATAAATATCATTTATAAGAAAAACAACAAAGTTGGATTAAATGGAAAGGTAGGATTATCAAGTGGTTTGGGCGCATTATGGATTAAAAAAGAAAACCTACCAACCATTCGACCTCAATATCAGTATACGCCCAAAATGAACCCTTCTCTTTCTCTCAATTACAGAAAGAAAAACATCAATCTTTTTTTTCAAGGAGACTATTTATATAACCAAACATTAAATAAAAACGAATTTGTAGAACGCACATATTCTAATGGCGATATAATTAACCAACAAACAAAACGGAATAGAAATACAACCGTTGCAACTGGTAAAACAGGATTAGATTGGAATATTAATGAAAATAATTCTTTAACCGTTTCGGGATTATTTAGCAGCGAAAGAATTTTAGATAATGGAGACGAGCCCTTTTTTAACAGCGATTTTACACAGAGAAAAAGATTGTGGACTTTTTTAGAAGATGAGTTAAAAACCACAGCAACTGCTGCCTTGGGATATGAACATAAATTTAAACAGCCTGGACGAAAATTAAATATTGGGTTTAATTATACGTTTCATAGAGAAGATGAAAAATATTTTTTTGAAAATACATTACCAACGTTTATAGGCTTAGATTCTTTCAAATTAATTTCGGATGAACGAGTAGCAGATTTTAATCTTGATTATATTCAACCATTAAAATACGGAAAGTTTGAAACAGGTGTAAAATTTAGAAGAAGAGTAATTCCTACTAATATGATTTTTATTCCCGGCTTAAATTCACCACTTGATGTAAACGCAGGCGGCTGGGCAACATATGAAGAAACCATACCGGCACTATACGGAAATTATATATTTGAAAATAAAAAAATGGAGTTAGAAGCTGGTTTAAGAGTTGAATATGTTGATTTAAAATACAACGTTAATCCAAACCACAATACTTATAAAAGTGATGGTTATAGTTATATACAGCCATTTCCAAACGTTAGGCTGGGAATTAAACTTAGTGATAAAAACAAAGTAACTTTATTTTATAATAGAAGGGTTGATAGGCCAAATGAAGTTGATATTCGTATATTTCCTAAATATGATGACGCTGAAATTATTAAAATTGGAAACCCAGCTTTACGACCACAGTTCACTAGCTTGTTCGAATTAGGCTATAAGTCTAATTTTAAGAATGGGTATGTTTATGCCTCTATTTATCATCGAAATATACAAAGTGCTATTTCTCGAATTGCGAGCACTGATAGCAGTAATTTAATTTACTCGATTATGCAGAACGCAGACAAAAGCTATAATACTGGTTTTGAATTTGTTTTATCAACGGAGGTTAATAAATGGTATTCGGTAAACATAAACATTAATGCCTATTATAATCAGATAGACGCTTTTGTTGTAACGAATAAATATCCAACAGCAAACTCTTTTACCGTTGATAAACAAGAAATAACGTCGGGAAATGTTAAGCTAAACAATAGTATCAAGGTATTAAAAAAGGTTGATTTGCAATTAATAGCTATTTATTTAGCCCCCGATTTAATTCCACAGGGTAAAATTGCTCAAAGATTTTCTTTAGATTTAGGAATAAAAAAAAGCATACAAAAAGGAAAGGGTGAAGTTTTTTTTAATGCAACAGATTTATTAAATACAATGAAAATAAAAAAGGAAATTAAAGGAAATAGCTTTAATTATACAACGACAGATTATTACGAAACACAAGTGTTTAGGCTTGGTTATAGTTATAAGTTTTAAAACGAATACCTTAAGAATTAAAAAAGAATTACCTTGTAATTTTGAATTATAAATTAACACATCTAAAAAACCATGAAAAAACTCATTTTAATAGCAAGTAGTTTATGTTTAATAAACGCTGCAAAAGCCCAAGATTTAAAAGAAGCTCAAGTGCCAGAACTTGTGAAACAAAGTTTTTCAAAGGTATATCCAAACATTAAAGTGGATGCTTGGGAAAAAGAAGCCGCAAATTATGAAGCAGAATTTCATTTAAACAAAGTTGAATCTTCCGCCCTCTTTAGCGAGCATGGCAATTTTATAGAGCTAGAGCAAGAAATTGTTTTAACTGATTTGCCAAAGGCCGCTATTGATTATTGTCATTTAAACTATAAAAAATACAAGCTTAATGAGGCCGCCATCATTACAGATGTTTATAAAAAAGCAAGCTATGAAATTGAATTAAAAAAAGTAAAAGAAAAATTTGATCTCTTGTTTGATGAAAAAGGAAATTTTATTAAAAAAGGAGACGTTGAAATGTCAACAGATAAAAAAGACTAAAAAAACTAGCCTATAAAAAAAGCCTTTACAGCAATGTAAAGGCTTTTTTGTTTTTATGATTTAACTAGTAAAAGTTTATTATTTTTTCTTGACTTGTTTTTTCGCTTCACACATTGAGTTGCCACAGTTTTTTATTAAAAAGCCATCAGGCGAAATTTTTAGTATAGACGAACATGTATTAAATGAAGAAGATTTACTGGAGGGCTTTCAATTAAGTAAATGTGATTCTAACATGGCATTTGATAGCGTTACCTCTGAGTTATATAAGGTAGATTTAGACGAAACAAAAAGTGATTACACGCCAAGTTTTGTAAAACTTGATGGTGGCGTAAAAGAGAAGTTGATGGAATACATTTTAGATCCATCACGAAAAGAAAGTAGAGCAAAAAACTTAACAGCTCAAATTATGAGTATCATAGGAAATATGTATCCTATTACTGAGCAAGAAATAAAAAAATACGTTCACAAATTAGTAGAGGATTTTACGGATGAACAATACCATGATTATTTAAATCATCACTATAGTTATACATCCAAAATAAAAGGAAAAATAAAACAATTATCTGCAGTTTATGCCGAACAAAAGTTCAGAGATTTTTTAGATACAGATAAAGTTTTTATGAAACCCGTTTACCGTTTTCAAAAAGAAATTGCACCTGGTAATACAAGTAAAGATATTACCAAATCGCTTTACGAAAAAGAAGCAGAGATGAATGGCTTCGAAGAAAGGGTGATTAACGAAATAGCCAATTTATCGAACATTGCTTTTTGGACAAGAAATATTTCTAAGAAACAATTTAAAATTAATGCTTTTCAAAATCATTATCCTGATTTTATTATTTACACAAAAACCAAAAAAGTTATTGTTTTAGAAACGAAAGGCGATGATAGAGATAATTCTGATAGCGAAGCTAAAATAAGATTAGGCAAAGCTTGGGAACGTAAAGCAGGAAATAATTTTAAATATTTTATGGTGTTTGATAAGCAATCTGTTTCTGATGCTCACAAATTAGACGACTTTTTGAAATTGATAAAAGAGATATAGTTTTACAAATTGTAATCATTAATTCTTCTTTACAAATTTGCAAAGTATAACGATGGTTTGTTCGTTAATTTTGCCTTCGATTTGTTCGGCATTATCGCTAACTAATTTAATTTTTTTCACAACGGTTCCTTTTGATGCAGTGAAGTTTGTTCCCTTTACATTAAGTGCTTGCGTTAAAACAACCGTGTCTCCGTTTTCTAAAACATTACCAAACGCATCTTTGTGCACATCTGCAACTTCAAGAGCGCTCATAGCCCATTGCACAACAGTTTCATCCAAATCAACAGAACCTAATAAATTATTGGCCCAATCTTCGTCTTTAAAATTTTGTAAAATTCTATAACTCAATGCTTGCACACTAGGTTCTTGGCTCCAGATACTCCCTTCCAAACAGCGCCAGTGAAAACTTGCTTCTTTGTCATCAATAGCCGCTAAACACTTATCACACAACGCTACTTGATGATCGATTGTATCGTCGTTTTTTGGCGACACGGTGTAATCATGTGTTGGCGTTTCAGCATTGCACAATTCACATAAGTCTTGATTTCGTTGTTTTAATGCTGAGCTAATTGACATAATTTTTTAATTAAAGAGGTGTATCGGTTCTTATAAGTTGAACAAAAAAAACAAACCCCCAATAGCATTTAACTATTGAGGGTTTTCGAGGTCCCGTCCAGGTTCGAACTGGAGTAGCAGCTTTTGCAGAGCTGAGCCTAACCACTCGGCCACAGGACCAAATTTATTCTTACTAATTTTTTATAAGAACGGGTAGCAAAAATAAGATATTTTTAGCAACTTGCCCTATATAATTATAAAAAAAATGCAAATACATTCAAAATTACCACATGTAGGCACAACAATTTTTACCGTAATGGGCGGTTTAGCTAAAGAATACAGTGCAATTAACCTCTCGCAAGGCTTTCCGGATTTTGAATGCGATACTAAATTAAAAGAGTTGGCTAATAAATATGTAAACGCAGGGTTTAATCAATACGCTCCCATGCAAGGCGCTTTGTCTTTGCGTGAATGTATAAGTGAATTAATGCAAAATTGTTATGGCGCAACATATCATCCAGAAACAGAAATAACTGTTACTGCAGGAGCTACTCAAGGTATTTTCACAAGCATTTCGGCATTCGTAAATCAGGGCGATGAGGTTATTGTTTTTGAACCAGCTTACGATTGTTATATACCTGCAATAGAAACAATGGGGGGTGTTGTAAAACCAATTGTTTTAACGTACCCAAACTTTACCATTAATTGGCAAACAGTAAAAAACACAATCACTGATAAAACAAAATTAATTATTATTAATACGCCACACAACCCAAGTGGAACAACGCTTTCGGAGAGTGATTTATTAGAATTGCAATCAATTGTGGCAGGAAAAAATATTATTGTAATCAGCGACGAAGTATATGAACACATGGTGTTTGATGGACAGCAGCATCAAAGTGTTGCACGCTTTAAGTCTTTAGCTCAGCAATCCATCATCGTTTCTTCTTTTGGAAAAACGATACACGCCACAGGTTGGAAGATTGGATACGTCGCAGCGCCAAAAGACTTAATGATTGAGTTTAGAAAAATTCATCAGTTTTTAGTGTTTTGCGTCAACCATCCATTTCAGATGGCTTTAGCCGATTATTTAAAAGATGAATCAACCTATAAAGGATTGCATTTATTTTATGAAACGAAACGAAATTATTTTAAATCTCTAATAGCGTCTTCGCGCTTTGTTTTGGAGCCTTGCCAAGGCACTTATTTTCAATTGGTGAATTATAAAAACATTTCTGACGAAAACGATTCTGATTTTGCTATTCGTTTAATAAAAGAAAAAGGTTTAGCGTCTATCCCTTTATCTGGATTTTATTCAGTACCGAAGCAGCAGCAATTGTTGCGTTTTTGTTTTGCAAAAAAAGAAGAGACATTAGAGCAAGCTGCAGAAATTATCTGTAAATTATAAAAAATAGATTATGGCGAATTTAGTGGTAAGCATCATACAAAGTCATTTATATTGGGAATCGGTGGATCAAAATTTACAAGCGTTCGAAACAAAAATAAATGCCATTTCAGAAGCAACAGATGTTGTTGTGTTGCCCGAGATGTTTACTACGGGCTTTACGATGAATCCTGCTAATTATGCAGAGAGCCATGAGGGTAAAGGCTTACAATGGATGAAAAAAATAGCGCAACAAAAAAACTGTGCTGTTGTAGGAAGCATTTCTGTCAAAGAAAACGATCAGTTTTTTAACAGACTGTATTGGGTTTTTCCAAACCAAACGGTTGAGTTTTATGATAAGCGACACTTGTTTTCGATGGGAAATGAGCCCGGACACTATGCTTCAGGAAATAAAAAAGTAATCATAGATTATAAAGGATGGAAAATCTGCCCACTAGTTTGTTATGATTTACGTTTTCCAGTTTGGAGTCGTAATACAAAACAACAACAGTATGACGTTTTAATTTATGTTGCGAATTGGCCTGCTGTTAGGTCTTACCCTTGGAAGCAATTATTAATAGCAAGAGCTATTGAAAATCAATGTTTTGTTTTAGGCGTAAATAGAGTAGGAGAGGACGGTAACGCCGTTTCTCATTCTGGAGATTCTATGGCAATTAATGCTCGGGGTGAAATAATGAGTAAAATACAATCAAACGAAGAGATTACAGAAACAGTTGTATTGCTAAAAAATGAACTTACAGATTTTAGAACTTCGTTTCCTGTTTTAAATGATGGAGATGATTTTACACTAAACTAAATAGATAGTTGATTTAAGTCGTACAAATACTTTACTTTATAAATCGTGGCAACACTGATGGCATCTGTAATTTCTCCATTCAACACCATTTGAAAAGCATCATTTAAATGAATTTTTTTTAGTTTTAAGTCTTCAGATTCTTCTGGCTCAGACTCTTCAAAAGATAGATCGGTTGCTAAAAAAACATGCGCGTGTTCGTCTGTTGCCGAGTTACTCAAATCTAATTGCATAATTTCTTCAAAAGTAGAAGCTACAATGCCTGTTTCTTCTTTCAATTCTCTTTTAGCAGTTTCCAACGGCAATTCTCCTAAAGGACCGCCGCCTTCAGGAATTTCCCAGCTGTATGCGTTAAGGGGATAGCGCCACTGACCAACCAACCAAGTAAATCCATCTTTATCTAATGGAAAGATACCAATCGCTAAATTTTTAAAATTAACAACACTATAAATGGCCGGTTTTCCAGCAGGATTAGTGGTATGGTGTTTGTTTACGGCAATCCAAGCCGATTCGTAAACAAGCTCTGAACGGAGCGTTTGCCATGTATTTAAAGGGTTTTTCGACATTATTTTAGGGGTTAAGTCGGCACTTATGTTTGGTAAGATATCCAAAATACTCAAAGTTAAATATTTTTTTAACAGAATTAAAATCTTCATTTTACTTAGTAGAAGTCCTATAATACTGAGTTAATGGATGGATTATTTTGGTTACAAAATGTATATTTGTTGATAAATTTTTAAAAAATGAATCGATTTATATTTATCATATTTTTTTCCTTTATTTTTAATACATCGCACGTTTACTCTGCGCATATTGCTGGTGGCGAAATCACTTACACGTGTTTAGGTGGAAATGTATATCAGTTAAAGCTAAGTTATTATTGGGATTGCATTGGAGGGTTTAACCCAGGCTCCTCGCAGGTTATTGCCGCAACAGGCTGTGGTAATGCTATAAACGTTACTGTGTATCAAAGTACCTTAACGCCTGGTCCTGGAGTGAGCGTTGCAGGTGTTTGTCCAGGCTACACATTATCTTGTAAAAATAGAATTGATTATGTTGGTACTATAACCTTGCCAATGGCATGTAATAGCTGGACCTTTGGTTTAGGAAGTTGTTGCCGTGGAGGAAGCATAACGAACTTAACCGGAGGAACTGGCGCAAGTTATTATCAATTTGCAACGTTAAACAATGTGGCAGCACCTACTAATAATTCTCCTTATTTTACTGCGCCTCCGTTACCTTATTTCTGTTTAAACCAACCGGCTTGTTTTAATTTAGGTGTTGTTGAAAACGATGGTAATACCCTATCGTATGCTTTAGTAAGTGCTTACCAAACAGTTACTACTTTTGTTAATTATTCCGGCACATATACGGGTTTAGCACCAATATCAGGGATTACCATTAATGCCACAACGGGTCAAGTTAATTTTACGCCCAATGCATTAGGCGATTTTGTTGTTGTTGTTCGTGTAACCGAGTATGATGCAATGGGAAATATTGTAGGCACCGTGATGAGGGACATTCAAGTCGTTGTTATTAACTGTTCTAATTTAACGACGGGATGTGGCGGAGGTATTGTGTCAAATCCTACTGCAGGCACTACTAGCACTTTAACGCCTTATAATTTACAAATTTGTGAAGGAATTCCTTTTTGTTTTGATATCAACTTTACTGATCCAAATCCAGGGGATTCGGTGAAGTTTTCCTCACCTAATTTATTAACGGCTTTGCCTGGTGCAACCTATACCGTTACTTACTCTACCATAAATTCTTTAACAGTTCATGTTTGCTGGACTCCAGGTGTTGGAACGGCTAATTCAAATACAAATTTCAGCGTTATTATCAAAGATAATGCTTGCCCGGTGCCAGGGGCGCAGTATTATACATATATGATAAATGTTTTACCTGCCGCCAATGCTGGGCCTGATTTAACCATATGTGGTACACAATCCGTCACTATAAATAGTTCTGGGCCAGGCGCTCTGTTTACCTGGAAATACCTAAGTGGAGCCACGGTTCCTGTTGGGCCCGCATTCAGTTGTAATCCCTGTCAAAATCCAGTTGTTTCTCCGGTCACAACACAAACGTATGTTTTGCATACCAACGGAGCTATTAACTGTGTAAATGCAGATACCGTTGTCATTAGGGTTGCTCCTGATTTTTCTTTAACGGCGAGCGCTAATGTTGGTAACAGTTGTTTAAGTAGTTCAGTTCAGTTTACTTCAACAGTAACTCCCGTTTTAGCTGGTTATACATATACGTGGGCACCTTCTGTTGCTTTAAGTTCAACGAATACGGCGGCTCCAACAGGAACGTATAACACCCCTGGAATTTACACATATACGCTTCAAGCGGTTAGTCCATTGGGTTGTAAAAAGCAATCTGCGCCAGTTTCAATAACGATTTTACCCATTTCAGCTGCTAATTTTAGCGCAACGCCGTTAAATGATACGGTGTTATGTGGTGGTGGAAATGTACAGCTAAATGTCAATTTTTTAAATGGCGCTCCAACAACATGTGGACTTGCGACAACGGGTTGTACGTCGGCATCTACTATTCAAGTTGGAACCGGAACAACAGTAAACGGAACAACAACTTGGCCGGCGCCTTATGGAAATTTTTATAAAAATGCAAGGCATCAGCTTTTATATTTAGCTTCTGATTTATTAGCCGCAGGAGTTGTGCCAGGAAAAATATCTAGTGCAGCATTTTTTGTTAACTCTATAAATGGTACAACAAATTATCCTAATTATACGATTAGTATGAAGTGTACAAGCTTAACAACTTTACCCGCAACACAGGCCTTTGAAACCGGCCTAGTTCAAGTATACACTACATCTATGTATAATGTTGTTACGGGTTGGAATACACACAGTTTTAATCAAGCTTACGAATGGGATGGTGTTTCAAATATCATATTAGAAACATGTTATTCGATGACATCGGCTTATACCTCAAATTGTGTTACTCCATCTGCATTAATGTCTTACAATGCTAGTAAAGTGTTTTATAGCGACGTTACTGTTGCTTGCGGTCCTGCAACTCCAGGAACATCAGTTTGGATAACGGGCACCAAATTGCCAAATACAAAATTTGGAAATTGTACGAGCACGCAAAATCCAACAAGTTTTACTTACTCGTGGTCACCATCAACGTATTTAAGTAGTACAACCATTAAAAATCCAGTTGCGGTAGGAGTTACTTCTAACATTCAGTATACGGTTACGGTTTCGCCAATAGGAACAAGTGCTTGCCCTAAAATAGATACGGTTAGAATTACTGTAACGCCAGCCTTTACAACAACCTTAAGTTCATTAGCACCTTTTTGTACAAACTCTTCTGCATCCACTTTATCGATTGCTTATACAGGCACAACTACTGGTGTTGTAACGAACACTTGGACAGGACCAGGAATTACAAACTCAGTAACCGGTGTTTTTAACCCAAGCGTATCCGGAGCAGGAGCTATTAAAGTGTATGTTTTAGCTTCAAATAATGGTTGTTTAAAGCGTGATTCTATTATTATGAATGTGGAACAGTTTATCCCTTCATCGTTTACTAGCTCAATCATTCCTCAATGTATAACAAATCCAACTATTGATTTAGTTTCTATTTCAACCAGTTCTTTAGGTGTTTGGTTAGGTACGGGCGTTTCAGGTAGTATTTTTGATCCTTCCGTTTCTGGAGCAGGCACATTTACAGTGACGCACGTAACAAATTCCTTACCAACAGTAACGCTTTGTCCGTCAACGTCTAGTATTGTTGTTTCAGTCAGTTCTGTGGTTCAACCAACTATTTCAATGGCAGGACCTTATTGTGATAATTTTGCAGCAAAAAGTATGACCGCTACGCCTCTTGGAGGCAGTTGGACATCAGCAACCTCTGCCTCATCAGTTACTTCAAGCGGATTGTTTTCGCCAGCCGCTAGTATGATCGGAAATAATCAGCTTTTTTATACGCTAACAAGTGGACCGTGTGTTAAGAAAGATTCTATTTTAGTGAATGTGGAACATTTTGTTTCAGCTGCTTTAACAGGAACATTAGGCCCATATTGTGATTATAACCCATTAGTAAATTTAAGTTCTATTTCTCAGTTTACAACAGGAACATGGACGGGAACAGGCGTTACAGGAAATATGTTTGATGCGTCTTTGGCATTAACAGGAAACAATACATTAATTTATACGACAACATCTTTGCCAACAGCTACACTGTGCCCTGATGTTCAAAGCACAATCGTTTTTGTTATTGATAAACCAGAGGCGAATATTTTATCAGATAAAACGGATGGTTGTAATTATCCATTGGATGTGAATTATTTTACCAATTCTGTTTCAACCGGAACAGTGTCGTGGGATTTTGGAGATGGCTCTCCTATGATGACAGGGTTGAGCGTTTCTCATCCATATATTTATGCAGGAACATATACCGCATCATTAACATATATCGATAATTATGGTTGTAGAGATACAACGATTGCTTCGTTTGCGGTCTCTAATTATTCGCTCCCAGTTGCTTCTTTTTATGCAAGTCCTGAAGTTACAACAGTTGTGGATGGTCAAATATCATTTACAAACAATTCTACTATTTTAAATGGTAATACGTATTTATGGGATATTGCTGGTGAAGCAACATCAACACAAGTTAATACAGATCATTTATTTCCAAATGCTGGTCAGTTTATGATTACATTAATAGCGACTAATGTGTATGGTTGTTTGGATACCATTTCTAAATTTATAACCGTAAATCCTGATGTGGTTATCTATGTCCCTAATTCGTTTACGCCAGGGAATTCAGATGGATTGAACGATGTGTTTCAAATTTTTATACCAGATTCTGGTGTTGATTATGCGACGTTTAATATTAGTATTTTTGATCGTTGGGGAACAGAAGTATTTAAGTCTAATGATATTAATAAGTCTTGGAATGGCCGTAAAAGGAATACGGGAGAGCTATTAAAATCTGAGACGTATGTTTACCGAATAACGTTTAGTGATCTCAATAGGAAAGATTATGAAAAAGTTGGACACGTAACATTATTAACTAAGTAAAAATCATAAAAAGCTCCGTTATTTAACGGGGCTTTTTTTTCCATCAGTTTTTTTATTTCCAAGAATCCAAAATAATAAGACGGGCAATAAAAAGAAATCTGCAATGACAGCTATAATGATAGTTATGCAAATTAAAAAACCAAAATAAAAAGTACTTTGAAAATCACTAATCATTAAACTTACAAATCCTCCTATTAAAATAAACGTTGTTAATACTATTGGTTTTCCTGTTTCAAAATAGGTTCTTTTAAAAGCATAAACTAATGATTTTCCGTAAGCTAATTCTATTTTTAATCTGGAAATAAAATGAATGGTGTCGTCAGTTGCAATGCCGAACGCTATGCTAAATACTAGTGATGTCGCTGCCTTTAATTCTATCCCTGCAAAGCCCATGATTCCTGCAATAATAAGTAATGGAATAACGTTTGGTAAAATAAAAACAAGTACCATTCTCCAACTTCTGTGTAAAAAATACGTTAAAAAGGCAATCACTAAAATAGAAAATAAAAACCCTTGAGTCATATTACTCACCATGTATTCGTTGTTTCTATCTATTAAATGGGCTGCTCCGGTAATCTTCACCTCAATTTTATTTTTATCAATTTCAGCTTGTATAAAAGCAAATAATTTATCGTTATGTTGTTTGATAATAATACTTCCAACGTCTTTTATTTTTGCGCTAATGCGAGCATGCTTGCCGTCACTAGATATAACTTTTTTTATTTCTTTATTTTTTTTATTTGAAATTAAGATAGATTTTATGTCAATATAATTTTCTTTGCTTGGAAATTGTAATGGCGATTGAACGTCTCCATTAATTGATTTATTTATGGTTTTACAAACCATAGCTGGAGAAAAAACAAAACCTGCATCATATTCTTTTTTTATAAATGAATCTATTTTATGAAGTTGATAGATGATTTCATAATCCCAAACCGTTTTATCTTTTATGTCGATGGCTAATTCTAAAGGGCGAACACCACTATAGTGTTGATCAAAAAACAAAAAGTCTTGTTTGATTTTTACGCGATCAGACAAATCTTCAAGTAAAACATTATTTACTTTTATTTTGTATACACCAATAACAGATAGTGTAATAAGAATACTAGTTGCTAAAATAATTGTTTTTTGATGTCTAAAAATCCAAAACAAAACATTACGCATAATATGATGCGTTTTATTATCATGATGATGAACTTCAAGAAGTTTTTTGGGAGTGAATAAAATTAACAAAGCGGGCAACAGTGTGTAAGTTAATACAAACGCAATAATAATTCCAACTGATGTGTAAATACCAAAGTCACGAATGGGTTTAATGCTCGAAAAAAGTAATGATAAAAAACCGACAACGGTTGTAATAAGTGTTAAGAATGTAGGGAAGCCAACTTCTTTAAATATGAGAGAAAATATAGTTGTTTTATCTTTTCCTTTCGAAAGTTCTTCAAAGTATTTCGAAAAGAAATGAATGACATCGCTCATTCCTGCAATAAAAATCATGGTTGGAAGCATCACCGTCATAATATCTAATGGATGACCGAAAAGCGCCATGATGCCTAAAGTCCAATAAACAGATATAGCAACGATAATAATAGGAACAACGATACCATATAAGGATTTAAAAGAAAACCATAAAAAAATCACAACGAGAATAATAGAGATACTCAAGAAATAAAGGAATTCTTTTTCTAATTTTTTTAAGTAAACATCTTGTGCCACAATTCTTCCAACAAAATGAACCTTTTCGAAAGGATAGCGTTTAAATGTTTTTTCAATAACTTGAGTTAACGAGTCGGATTTAGCCTTATTTAGTCCCTCTTTTGTTTTTATTAATATGGAAATGGATTTACCGTCAAGTGGAAATATAGAACCAATTAGTTCAGGTGAGTTGTATATATTAATACTATCAGTTTTGTAAAAGCTTGTATCGTTGACATGGATGATTCTTGTTTGAATTGGAGACAATCCGCCTAATGATGTGTTTTTAATAGTAGTTGGAGAAACAACGCTACTTACATTGTTTATTTTTTGTAAATCTTTAGTAAGCTTATCAACGTTAGTTAAAAAATCTTTTTTGAAGATACCTGTTTTGTTTTCAATGCCCAGTAAAACAAACTCATTATCCCATTCAAAACGATCTCTGTGTCGATTGTAGGTTTCTAGTTCGTTATCTTCATTAGGAAAAAAAGCTTCAAAGTCATAATTGAAGCTTAAATTTTTTAATGTAAGTGTAAATAAAAAACTAATGAGTAGTACTGCGAAAAGTATTAATAAACTTAGTTTTTTTTGCATAGAAAGTTTCATGTATTGACGTTTACCAACCTCGAGTATCTATTAAAAATAATAATCCGCCAATCACTCCAGCACTAAGTTCTAATTCTCTTTTATTAACTTTATCAAAGGTATCGTCGGATGTATGGTGATAATCAAAATATTTTTGTCCATCTGGTTGAAATCCAATTAACGGAACGCCTAGTTTTTTTAATGGATTAATATCTGCACCACCACCACCTTGGGTTATGTATTGCACAAAATAAGGATTTAACAAAGTAGCCCATCCTAGTGTTTTTTTAAAAGCACCTAATGTTGTATCAACACTAATTCCCCTTGGAGAAAAACCTCCGGCATCACTTTCAAGCGCAGCAATGTGTTTCAAATTGTTTTTTTTAGTGTCTTCAAAATAAGCTTTTCCTCCCGCGCCACCATTTTCTTCATTCATAAAAGCAACTGCTCTAATTGTATGTTGAGGCTTTATATGTAAAGATTTAAACATGTTTAACACTTCAATGCTTTGCACGACGCCAGCACCATCGTCGTGTGCGCCTTGTCCGTTATCCCATGCGTCTAAATGACCACCCGCTAAAATGATTTCATTTGGTTTTATACTGCCTTTAATTTCTCCAACAACATTATACGAAAGCTCATCTGCCAACATTTCACAACTCATGTTGAGTGTTATATTTAATTGTGGATTTTCTTTTAATTCTTGTAAGAGTTTATCGGCACTGGAAAAGCTTATGGCACAAGCTGGAATTTTTGTTTTACATACGCTTGTATCATAGCCCATCACTCCAGTGTGAGGGAAATCATTATTTATAGAACTCATACTTCTAACAATACTTCCAACTGCTCCATATTTAGCTGCCTTACTTGGACCAGCATATCGGTAAGTTACGGTTTCTCCGTAACATGCCCCAGTAGATAAATGCTTATGATCAAAGTAGACATTAAAAAAAACAATTTTACCTTTAATATTTTTTTCACCAAGCGAATCTAGTTCTTTGTAGTTTTTTATTTCTATAATTTGTGCACGTAAGCCTTTTTTAGGTGTTCCTATAGAATTTCCTAACGCACAAATCGTGTAATTAATGACTTTGTTTTTACTATTTTTTGTAAAGCACGTTTCTTTTTTACCTCTTACCCAATGAGGAACCAAGCATGGTTGTAAATACACGGTGTCTGCTCCTGCTTTATACATAGCTTGCTTTGCCCAAATTACCGCTTTTGCAGCACCAGGAGAACCACTTAGTCTACTTTCTATTTTTGTTGAGAGGTATTCAAGATTTGAATAACAGTTGCTTTTAGTTAAGTAAAAATCAAAAATAGTACGAAGCATAGTACTATCTGGAACTTGAGATACTCCTATCTTTACGAATAGAATGAAACTTATGATATATCGTTTTTGCATGTAAAAATTATAAGCTATTTAAATAAAGCTCCTCCGCCTTTTCCCAGTTAACAATGTTCCACCAGTTAGTTATATAGTCTGCGCGCTTATTTTGATATTTTAAATAATAGGCATGTTCCCATACGTCTAATGCGAGAAGGATGGAAGTTGAATGATATCCACTAATTTCTTTTGGCATATAAGGATTATCTTGATTGCTGGTTGTTACAATTTTCAAAATGCCATGTTCATTAATTAACCAACACCAACCGCTGCCAAAGTGTTTAGTAGCAATTTCCGAAAATTGTTTTTTAAAAAACTCGTACGTTCCAAATTGTTTTGTAATCGCTTCTAATAGTTTTGCGTTAGGTTGATTTATATTTGCTTTGGGATTTGGCTTAAGTAATTCCCAAAACAAAGAGTGATTGACATGGCCACCTAAATTATTTTTTATAATAATACTTTCAGCATCACCTAACTTTAATGCATTACATTTTGTTTGGTCATTGATTTCAAAATTAAATTTAGTTGATGAAATTGAATTCAACTTGTCTACATATGCTTTATGATGTTTTGAATGATGAATACGCATGGTTTCTTCATCAATAAAAGGCTCTAAAGCATTGTAATCATAAGGGAGTTGTGGTAATACAAAAGAATTTTCGGAAATTTTATCAAGGATGTTTTCAACGGAAATCGTTTGGCTATTTAATTTTGTTACAACGGATGTTAAGCCCAAAATGCCTAACTTTTTAAAAAAGTCTCTTCTATCATTCATTTTAAAACTGAATTAGCACTTGGTTTTTTTCTACTGCAACTCCTTTTATTACTGCAATTTTCTTAACAGTTCCATCGGTTGGTGATTTTAGAACATTTTCCATTTTCATGGCCTCTAAAACAATAAGCGGATCGCCTTTCTTTATCTCTTGTCCTTCTTTTACGAGAATATTAAACACCATACCTGGCATGGGCGCTTTAATGTCGTTGACTTTTTTTACAGCTAAACTGTCTAAACCCAAATTATGAAGCAGTTCATCATACTTGTCTTTGATTGACAATGAGTAAGATGTATTATTTATTTTCACTGTGATTTTTTTTTCTTCAGGAACGTGTTTTACAATTTCTAAAGTATATGTTTTATGATCTTTTAAAAGATGATAAATGCCATCACGAATTTTTATGATTTCTGAATGAAAGCCAGTATCATTTAATTTTCCGTCAATGGTGAGGTTATTTGTTGATTTAGATAAATCAACTTTATATTCGTTCGAATCGTTAACAAGTATAGAATACATAGTATAAATTATGAATGTAAAAGTAGGTTTAAATACTAAAAATACAAGAACTTGTTTAATAAAAAAACCCCGAAATTCGAGGCTTAACAATTAATGCATTTTAATAAGATTTATTTCTTAATAAATTCACTCATTTTGTTATCGTAATTTAAAAAATAGCCTCCTTTAAGTAACGTTGAAACATCTACTGTTGATCCAAAACCTCTTTTTACTATATTGCCATATTGATCGTATATTTCATACATGGTTTCAACAGGTTTATCTGAAAAACTAAATGTAATTGTTTTTGATGCTTTTATAGGCGAAAACACTATATTCGAAACATCCGAAATAAAATCAACGGGCTTTGATAAACGTGGCTGACCCGTATAATCTGTTTGTCTTACACGTATTTGGTTTTTGCCTGAATGAGGAGTTACTTTAAAAGAATAATTATTAACTGACGGAAGGCCATCACCTTCTACTTCTCCAACTTTTACCCATTTATTCCATCTAAATTGTTCAATCGCAAACGATAATTTTCCAGATTCTAATTTTGAACTCCATTTTAATAGTCCATCCTTTTCTATTTTAATAGAGACAATTTCAAACGTACTTTTTGGTTTTAATACTTCTGGATTTAATATTTTAGGTTTGCAATCTTCTTTATATTTTATTTTTATTTCTAGTTTTTGTCCAATAGTGAGCTTTTGAGCTTTTAAATCTATTTCAAACGCGTTTTGATTTAGTTCATCTGTTGTAATATTGCCGTTCACTAAAATTTCGGATACACAAAAGCCAACTCCTCTTGCTGCGTTTGGGTTTTGTACATATACATTTTTCCCTTGATAATTTCCCTCTAAAATAAGCGTGCCAACTTGAGAGAATCCCTTTAAAAAAAGGATGGAAGAAAAAAACACATATATAAAAAGTAGTCTCATGATATTTAATTACTTACGCTCTTGCCAAAAAACTTACAATATTAAAAGGATATTTAGACAAAAGCAAAATTAATCATCTTTATTTATTGTAAAATTCAAAATAAACGCAATTTTTAACAGAATGGTCGACGATAAATTATAATTAAGCTATATTGATAAATTTAGGATAGTTTTAGCCTTAATGCTTGATTAACTGTATTTTACTGATTCAATTATTACTATTTTTGAACGATGACGGATTACTATTCTATATTAGGCCTAAACAAATCGGCAACCCCTGTTGATATAAAAGCGGCTTTTAGAAGATTAGCAAAAAAACATCACCCTGATAAAAACCCAAATAATCCGCACTCAAGCGTTTTATTTAAATCTATTTTAGAAGCTTACACAGTCTTATCAAACCCACATAGCAAAGCACGATATGATAATTTAAATAGATCGCCCTCTTTTCAATCAGATCATAAAGTTAGAAGAGATAACAAGCGCCATGTTTCCGCAGAGGATTTAAAACAAAGACAGTATTATCAAAACTATTATAAAACAAAATTAAAACGCCAAGCCGAAAAGCCAAAACAAAAAGTTTATTCAGATTATAAATATGTGTTGTTTGCTACACCAATTGCTGTTGGTTTACTGTTACTAGTTTTGTCCGTTTTTTCGCCAAAGCCACCTCAAATTATAAACCATTCATTGGAGAAAAAAAACCACAAAGAAAAAGTCCGATTTAGTCCGAAAAACGGAGACAAGCTGTATAGTGGTTATTTCGGAGAAAGTAAAACGTTTGAAACTAATCATAAATTGAAAATAAATAATCCTACCATATTTGATGCTGTTATTACTATATATTCTATTCAATCAAATCAATGCATTCAGCATGCGTATTTACAGCACGGATATTCTATTGAGCTCGATTTTTTGCCAACGGAGGGTGTGTACTGGAAATGTGTGATCGGTAAAGAATGGAGCCCAACAAAAAAATTATATAACGATAAAATAATAGGCGGTTTTGATTCTGTTATCCAATATCAAAATTTTATTAAAAAACCAGTTTTCTTTAATCAAAGCCAATTTATTAAAATGGAAGCTATAGCGATTATAAAACAGGACTACAAAAATAAAAAGTACATTAGCTCTGAGGTTGATTTTTTTAAACTACCGTAAATGCAAAAAGTCATTTCATATAAAAACGCAAAAGTTAATTTTTCTGATTCAGGTCGGGGACGTGTGGTTGTGTTATTGCATGGATTTTTAGGATCACATAAAATATGGAATAAAACAACTTTAAATTTATCAAAGTCGTATCGAGTTATAGCAATTGATTTGCCAGGACATGGTGCTACAGATTGTTTTGGATATGTTCATACAATGGATTTGATGGCTAAATGCGTAAAGGCTGTTATGGAAAGTTTGAATTTAAAAAAGTATGTCATTATTGGCCATAGCATGGGCGGTTATGTTGGTCTTGCTTTTGCTGATTTATTTCCAGATAAATTAAGAGGGTTGTGTTTATTTCATTCAACAGCATATGCTGATACAGAAGAAAAAAAGATAGATCGTAACCGTGCTATCAAAATCGTTAAACGAAATCCAAGTATTTACACAACCGAAGTTATAAAAAATTTATTTGCCACCAAGCACTTAAATCGCTTGAAAGCGGAGATTTCTTTCGCACAAAAAATAGCTTCAACTATCTCCAAGCAATCTATCATTTCGTCTTTAGAAGGAATGAAAGATAGGCCAAACAGAGATATTATTCTAGGCTTAGTTGAGTACCCTGTTATGATGGTTATAGGTGAATTAGATAATGTCTTGCCCTACCAACTATTGATGGAGCAATCGAATTTAATTAAAAATAAACATGTGCTGTATTTAGAGCATGAAGGCCACATGGGATTTTTAGAAAATCCAAATGTATGCATAAAGAAACTTCGTAAATTTTTAAGAAACTCTTTCAAATAATTTTTAAAATGGAATTAGATTTTGTAATTGCTCAACGCCATGATTTAGAACAAATAGTTTCTACTTATAATGCAACGGTTGATTCGCGTTTAGTAACAGCAGATTTGGTTGAGGTAACTGTAGAAAGTAAGGTAGCTTGGTTTGATCAACACACTTCAGACTCGCGGCCGCTATGGCTTATTTATAAAGACAGTAAGTATGCTGGTTGGATGAGTTTTACATCTTTTTATGGTCGACCAGCCTATGACGCTACAGTAGAAGTTAGTATTTATTTAGAGCAAGATTATAGAGGAATTGGTATTGGAAAAATGTGCTTGCAAAAAGCATTTGATGTGAGCCCTCATTTAAAAATCAAAACATTGCTTGGATTTATTTTTGATCATAATGAACAAAGCTTAAGTTTATTTTATAAAATGGGGTTTGAAAAGTGGGCTCATTTGCCTTTGATAGCCAAAATGGATGATACAGAGAGAGGACTTATCATTTTAGGCAAACGAATACATGAAGAAAAAAATTCTAAGAACAATTAACATTAATTACTTAACTTTATAGCATTATTGGTTTTTGGGTAATACCAAAAATAATAGGGAATGTAGTGAAAATCTACAACTGTCGCGCAACTGTAAGTTCTGCTACGTTTTTGAAAAATACCATTGTTAATCGATTTAACGAGAAGGCTCAAAAATAAAAGAACAAGTCAGGAGACCTGCCAATAATTTAAACACGATAACTTTCGCGAAAAAAGTTGTGTACTATGAAGAAACAAGATAAGTTTTATATAAATTACGTTCATGTATTTTTTAAATACATATTAAATACTAGTGTCTTATATAAAAGTAAAAACGTTTCGATATTTGTACTTATATTTTTTTCTCGTTATATATCAGCGCAGTTTTATTCTCCTTCCGCTGGTTTTGCAGGCACTACAGCAATGTTTAAAGACAGTGTTGCATTTGTAAACTGGGCTTCAACGTGCAAAGTGAATAGGGGGCTTCAAGACATATCAAATTTAAGTTTAGGATATACCAATGTTGGAGATAGTTCTCTTGCTCTCGGAATAGCACAAAGTAATGGCGTTGTGAGTTTAGGTGATGGTGGCTATGCTATCTGTCAATTTCCTTATCCAATAAAAGATGAGGTAGGCCATGATTTTGCTGTTTTTGAAAATAGTTTTGATGGTTTGTTTTTAGAGTTGGCATTTGTTGAAGTAAGCAGCGATGGCATTCATTTTTTTCGATTTCCTTCGCATTCATTAACAGATACCCTTCTTCAGGTTGGACCATTTGATTATTTGGATGCAACTAAACTAAATAATCTAGCTGGTAAATACATCAATGGCTATGGAACACCATTTGATTTGGGTGATATAGCAAATAGTATTTTATTAGATAAAAATAACATTACACATGTAAAAATAATTGATTGTGTTGGGTCTATTAATAATGAATATGCTTCTCGAGACAGTCATGGAAATAAAATAAATGATCCATGGCCAACGCCATTTGCTAATTCAGGATTTGATTTAGACGCAATTGGTGTTATACATCAAAATAGCATCACTGAAGTAAACGAGATGAATAATATAGAAAACTCAATATCTGTCTTTCCAAACCCTTTAAACACAAATGAAAAATTAACAGTGCGTTCTTCTAGCCCCATTTTATTAATAGAATTATTTAATACTGTTGGTCAAAAGTTAACAGAAAGTAAAGGCGATACCGTTATGTTAAATAATATTACCGCTGGACTGTATCACTTAAAAATTAATTTAAAAAATAAAACAGTCGTAAAAAAAATAATTGTAAACTAAACGGTTACTATCTATGGTAATAAATAACCCGTGTGTTTATTGTATTGTTCTAAGGTGCGAATGCCCGAAGAGCTGATATGTTCAAACTCTTTATTACAAAAGATATTTACAATTTTGATGTCAGGTTTTAATTCTTGTAAATAACGGTATTGATTTTGTTCGTACTGAAAATCTGTTGAATTTCTTAATCCCCTTACGACCGTTACATCATACGTTAAATAATCTAAATAATCAGTAAGTAAGCCATTATATTCAGCATGCTGTCTGTTCGCAATTGTTTTGGGAAGTTCCCACGTTCGTTCATGTTTACTTACATTTTTACCAAACGCAATAATGACTTTATCAAATAGTTTTTCTGCTTTTTGAAGCACATTATAATGCCCTTTATGAAAAGGGTTGAAACTTCCTGCAAATACAGCAATGTTAGGCAATCTAGTTGTAACGTAATCTATGAGTTCTTGTTTATTTTTAAAGTCAGCTTGCTGTTCAATAAACAATAAGCGTTTTTTTTTATAAATCAAATAATCGACGTGCTGATGTAAAACAAATTCTTTTTGCTCTAACTCAAGCAATTCAGCAAATGTGCTGTTTGGGTTTATGGAAGAAAAATGGTTCATTCTGTTTTATATTATAGTCTTACAGTTTTAAGCGAAGTGTTATTTATGTTTCTTTAGATAAAATAACGTACTGCAATTTGTTTTTCTTAAAATCAAGTTTGCTTGTTCTTTAATTTGTTCTGCCGTTACTTTTTGATAATTTTCAATTTCTAAATTAATTAAGTTTGCATCACCTAAAAGCTCCGAAATGGCAAGGTTTGTAGCCTTATTCAAAACGTCAGCTTCGCTAAAAGTAACTGTAGATTCTATTTTATTTTTACATTTTTGTAACTCCTCTTCGCTTACTAATTCCGTTTGTATCCTTAATATTTCAGCATCAATGCCGGCTTCAGCGGCTTCAATAGTAATTCCATCATTTACTTTACCAGATATAACAAACAATCCTTTATCAAAATCACCCATCACATAAGCATGAATATCACTAAACAACTGCTTATCTTTTATTAAGTTTTTATACAAACGCGATGAATTACCTCGTGATAAAATATCAGAAAGCATATCTATTGTATGGTATTCTGCATCTACACGAGAACACATCCGATACGCTCTGTATATGCTATTAATTGGCACATCGCGCTCAACAGTTAAACTGCGGTATTCTGTTTGTTCTGGTTCAATCGGTAAATTTCTTTTTAACTTTGATCCTGCTTCTATTGGAGCAAACCATTTTTCACAGAGTGCTTTTACATTGTCTAATTCTACATCACCTGCAACAACCAAAATAGCATTACTAGGATTATAATGTACATTAAAAAATGCCTTTACATCTTCCATGGTAGCATCTTCAATATGCTTTATTTCTTTACCGATGGTTGCCCATTTATACGGATGCACATTATAAATTAAAGGACGTAATAATAACCATACATCGCCATAAGGCTGATTTAAATAACGCTGTTTAAATTCTTCTATAACAACATTGCGTTGAACTTCTAAGCTTTTTTTATCAAATGCTAAACTCAACATTCTATCGCTCTCCAACCAAAAAGCTGTTTCTAAATTTTCGGCAGGAACGGTGCAATAATAATTAGTAATATCGTTAGTTGTAAAGGCATTGTTTTCGCCACCAACCATTTGTAATGGTTCGTCATAATTTGGGATATTCACACTTCCTCCAAACATTAAATGTTCAAATAAGTGAGCAAAGCCCGTTTTATTTTCATCTTCATCTCTTGCTCCAACATCATAAATGATATTAAGGCAAGCCATAGGCGTACTTTTATCTTGATGAACAATGACGGTGAGGTTATTATTAAGTTTGAATTTTTCGAACTGAATCATATAATGGTTTGAGGACTAAATTTATGTTTAAAGATACTAAAAACGGATTAATAGTATTAAAAAAGCGTATTTTTAAAATTAGAAAATGGAATTGTTTGAAAAAATAAAAAAATTTGAAAGTTTACACATTGTTTTTTGGCTAATCAAAGATAGTTGTTGGATGCTTGAGTTGCGATGGCTCGGTATTTTAATGGTTATTCCAACTATTACGATCGCTATTATCATTGTTTACATTTCTAGAAAAACAGTAGATGTTTTTTTAAATTTAGCCATTCTTTTTTGGATTTCGGCTAATAGTTTTTGGATGTTTGTGGAGTTTTTTACAAACGGAGAGTTTAAATTATGGGCAATAGTTCCCTTTGCATTAGGATTTGTTTTTACAGGATTGTATTATTTAAAATATTTGAAATCAAAGCAGTCATTCAAGGCATGATTTTTTGCTATAAAACCTCTTTATTTTTCTTGTTAAAAACGCATAAAAACTGTTATCTTAGCCAACTTAAATTAAAATTATTTTCCTATGGAAATTACACCATATCAATCAACACATAAAATAAGAATTGTAACAGCAGCCGCTTTATTTGACGGACATGATGCCGCTATAAATATTATGCGACGCATTATTCAATCAAGTGGAGCAGAGGTTATTCACTTAGGTCACGATAGAAGTGCTCAAGAAGTTGTTAATTGCGCCATTCAAGAAGATGCAAATGCTATTGCAGTAACAAGTTACCAAGGTGGACATGTAGAGTATTTTAAGTACATGCACGATTTATTGAAAGAACAAAATTGTGAGCACATCAAATTATTTGGTGGGGGCGGTGGAGTTATTCTTCCTGAAGAAATCGAAGAATTACATCAATATGGTATTGCACGTATTTATTCACCCGATGATGGTCGTTCTTTGGGTTTACAAGGAATGATTAATGATTTATTACGTCAATGTGATTATGCAACAGGAACAAATATCAAAGAAGATGTTGCTAAAATTGCAGATAGAAATTATAAATCAATTGCTCGAATTATTTCTGCTGCAGAAAACTTTAACGAAGATAATTTAGCCCTATTAAATGAATTAAAAATTAAGGCCGAAAGTTCTACAACATCTGTATTAGGAATTACAGGAACTGGTGGCTCTGGAAAATCAAGTTTAGTAGATGAATTAGTACGTCGTTTTTTAGTTGATTTTAAAGACAAACAGATTGCTATTATTTCTGTCGACCCGTCTAAACGAAAAACAGGCGGAGCTTTATTAGGAGATAGAATTCGTATGAATGCGATTAATAATAACCGTGTTTACATGAGATCTTTAGCAACTCGTCAAAGTAATTTAGCATTAAGTAAATATGTGCAAGACGCCGTTAATATTTGTAAAGCAGCCAACTTCGATTTAATTATTTTAGAAACATCTGGTATAGGACAATCAGATACTGAAATTATTGAACACTCTAATATGAGTTTATATGTTATGACTCCTGAATATGGGGCAGCAACTCAATTAGAGAAAATTGATATGTTAGATTTTGCAGACATTATTGCATTAAATAAATTTGATAAACGAGGAGCCTTAGATGCTATTCGTGATGTTAAAAAACAATACAAGCGCAACCACAACTTATGGGAAACAGCGGATGAAGATATTCCTGTTTTTGGTACTATTGCTTCACAGTTTAACGATCCAGGCATGAACCGTTTATACAAAGCGGTGATGAATAAAATGGTTGAAAAAACAGGGAATAAAAATTTAGCTTCTGAATTTTTTATAACCGAAGAAATGAGCGAAAAAATTTATATTATTCCTCCTTCTAAAACACGTTATTTGAGCGAAATATCAGAAAACAATCGCGGTTATGACAAAAGAGCCAATCAACAAAGTGAAGCGGCTCAAAAATTGTATGGCATTCAAAAAACAATTGAAACCATTTCCGAATCTAAAATGGAAGATAAAGACCGTTTAATAAAAGGGCTACAAGAAGCTTTTGAAAAAACAAAATTAGATTTAGATCCTCGTAATTTATTAGTGATTGAAAATTGGGAAGCAAAGAAAAAATTATATTCTAATGAATTTTATGAATTTAAAGTGCGCGACAAAGTTTTAAAAATTGAAACGCATTACGAATCCTTATCACATTCAAAAATTCCAAAAATTGCTTCACCAAAATATACTTCTTGGGGAGATATTTTAAAATGGAGTTTACAAGAAAACTTTCCTGGAGATTTTCCATATACTGCAGGTATTTATCCATTTAAACGTGAAGGAGAGGATCCAACGCGTATGTTTGCAGGCGAAGGAGGTCCAGAAAGAACGAATAAACGTTTTCATTATGTAAGTAAAGGCTTACCTGCCGCTCGCTTAAGCACTGCGTTTGATAGTGTTACATTGTATGGTAACGATCCTGATTATCGTCCTGATATTTTCGGTAAAGTTGGTAACAGTGGTGTAAGCATTTGTTGCTTAGATGACGCTAAAAAATTGTACAGTGGATTTAATTTAGCGGATCCAAAAACGTCTGTTTCTATGACGATAAACGGACCAGCGCCCACATTAGCTGCCTTTTTTATGAATGCAGCCATTGATCAACAATGTGAAATTTATATTAAAGAAAATAAATTAGAGAAAGAAGTTGAAGCTAAAATCGTTTCAATTTATAAAAAGCTCGGAACCGTTAGGCCAACTTACCAAGGCGAATTACCAGAAGGAAATAATGGTTTAGGTTTACTACTATTAGGTGTAACTGGCGATCAAGTTTTACCAAATGATATTTATGAAACGATTAAGGCAAAAACCTTAACACAAGTTAGAGGCACTGTACAAGCTGATATATTGAAAGAAGATCAAGCGCAAAACACTTGTATTTTTAGTACAGAATTTAGTTTGAGAGTAATGGGTGATGTGCAACAGTATTTCATTGATAAAAAAGTACGTAACTTTTATTCAGTAAGTATTAGTGGTTATCACATTGCTGAAGCTGGTGCAAATCCTATTTCACAACTAGCATTTACATTAGCTAACGGTTTCACCTTTGTTGAGTATTATTTAAGCAGAGGTATGAATATTGATGATTTTGCCCCAAATTTATCATTCTTCTTTAGTAATGGGATTGATCCTGAATATAGTGTAATTGGCCGTGTAAGTCGCAGAATATGGGCTAAAGCAATGAAGTTGCGTTACAATGGAAATGAAAGAAGTCAAATGTTGAAGTACCATATTCAAACGTCCGGTCGTTCGTTGCACGCTCAAGAAATTGATTTTAATGATATTCGTACAACGTTGCAAGCCCTATACGCTATTTACGATAACTGTAATTCTTTGCATACCAATGCGTATGATGAAGCAATTACAACTCCTACAGAAGAATCTGTTCGTAGAGCAATGGCTATTCAATTAATTATTAATAGAGAGTTAGGCTTAGCAAAAAATGAAAATCCTTTACAAGGGTCATTTATTATTGAAGAGCTAACTGACTTAGTAGAAGAAGCTGTATTAACTGAATTTGATAGGATTTCGGAACGTGGTGGTGTTTTAGGCGCCATGGAAACCATGTATCAACGTGGACAAATACAAGAAGAAAGTTTGTATTACGAAACATTAAAACATAATGGCGAATACCCTATTATTGGTGTAAATACATTCTTATCAAGCAAAGGAAGCCCAACTGTAATTCCTTCAGAAGTTATTCGATCAACACCTGAAGAAAAAGAATATCAAATTACAATGCTTAATGAGCTTCATAATTCTCACAAACAAAAACACGATGAGTTTGTGAAAAAACTGCAACATGCCGCTATTCAAAACCAAAATATTTTTGATGAATTAATGGAAGCGGTTAAATTCATGTCGCTCGGACAAATTACAAAAGCCTTGTTTGAAGTTGGTGGGCAGTATAGAAGGAATATGTAATATTAATTTGGATCTTATTGAAGTATGCGATGAATGCATGTGTTATAGCTTTTGAAAATAATTTATGCGACTCATTTATCTAGTGTGAAGTTGAAACATAATCTTTGTCTAATGATTATGTTGTATATGATTCTAAATCTAGGATTATTTTTATTACACACACCTCTTTTTCATACGGAAAATTACAAAGCCAATTACAACATAAAATCCTTTATGATAACTAATTAGCTGTTAGAACAAACTATCTAAATACTTGTTTTTAGTCGGTAAAAAAGACCTCGTTTTAGCCTATAATTTGGTCTTTTTTTTGTAATATTGCTACACTATATATTTTTTATGAGCAAAGTAGCATTAATTACAGGCGTTACGGGTCAAGACGGCGCCTATCTATCAGAATTATTATTAAATAAAGGCTACACCGTGCATGGTGTTAAGCGTAGATCTTCTTTGTTTAATACCGATAGAATAGATCATTTATATCAAGATCAACATGAACAACACGTTAATTTTAAATTACATCATGGTGATTTAACAGATAGCACCAATTTAATCAGAATTGTACAGGAAGTACAGCCTGACGAAATTTACAATTTAGCCGCCATGTCCCATGTAAAAGTTAGCTTTGACACACCTGAATATACTGCAAATGCAGATGGAATTGGAACTTTAAGAATTTTGGAAGCGATTCGTATTTTGGGTTTAGAAAAGAAAACACGGTTTTACCAGGCCTCAACTTCTGAATTATATGGCTTAGTTCAAGAAATTCCTCAAAAAGAAACCACTCCTTTTTACCCTCGCAGTCCTTACGGCGTTGCTAAACTTTATGCTTTTTGGATTACAAAAAATTATAGAGAAGCATATGGCATGTTTGCTTGTAATGGTATTTTATTTAATCACGAAAGTCCTTTAAGAGGAGAAACCTTTGTTACTAGAAAAATTACAAGAGCTGTTGCAAAAATAAGCTTAGGCCTACAGCAAAAATTGTTCATGGGTAATATTGATTCAGAAAGAGATTGGGGTCATGCAAAAGATTATGTAGAAGGTATGTGGCGCATGTTGCAACAAGACGAGCCAGAAGATTTTGTGTTAGCTACTGGAATAAAAATAACAGTGCGAGAATTTATAAATATGGCTTTTGCTGAAGTTGGTATTACACTGAAATGGGAAGGAAATGCAGAAAATGAAAAAGGAATTGATGCGGCAACAAATAAAGTGTTAGTTGAAATTGATGAAAAGTATTACCGTCCAGCGGAAGTTGATTTATTAGTAGGTGATGCAACAAAAGCAAAAGAAAAAATGGGGTGGACGCCAACTTATACAGTTGCTTCGCTTTGTAAGGAAATGGTTGCAGCGGATGTTGAATTATTTAAACGCGATAAGTATCTTATTGATGGCGGGCATAAAGTTTTAAATTACAAAGAATAAACTGTGGAATTAAATTCGAAAATATATGTTGCCGGACATCGTGGAATGGTTGGTTCTGCTATTATGAGAAACCTTGTTAAAAAAGGATTTACAAACTTTGTTACACGAACTTCAGCAGAGTTAGATTTGCGAAGTTCGCAAGGCGTTAGTGAGTTTTTTAATGAAGAAAAACCGGAGTACGTTTTTTTAGCAGCTGCCAAAGTGGGAGGTATTCAGGCTAATAACACATATAGAGCAGACTTTATTTATGAGAATCTCATGATTCAAAATAATGTTATTCATTGTGCGTATTTAAGTGGCGTAAAAAAATTAATGTTTTTAGGAAGCTCTTGTATCTATCCAAAACTAGCGCCACAGCCTCTTAAAGAAGAATCTTTATTAACAGGTTTATTAGAAGAAACAAACGAGCCGTATGCAATTGCAAAAATTGCTGGTATTAAAATGTGTGAATCATACAAAAGACAATATGGTTGCAATTTTATTTCGGTAATGCCTACAAATATGTACGGTCCAAACGATAATTATAACTTAACTAATTCACACGTTTTACCCGCATTAATTAGAAAGTTTCATGATGCAAAAGAAAATAACTTGCCATTTGTTGAAATGTGGGGAACAGGAACACCGATGCGTGAGTTTTTGCACGCGGATGATTTAGGGGATGCTTGTGTGTATTTAATGAAAACGTATGATGGAGAACAATTTGTAAATATCGGCTCAGGGACTGATTTAACCATTAAGGATTTAGCATTATTAGTAAGAAAGATTGTTGGTTATGATGGAGAAATAAAGCATGATTTGTCAAAGCCTGATGGCACTCCTCGTAAGTTAATGGATGTTTCTTTTTTACACTCGTTGGGCTGGAAACATAAGATAGAATTAGAAGAAGGAATTATAGGTGTTTACGAAGATTTTAAAAACAAAGAAGGGATAAAGGGTTGGTAAAAATTTCTTTTATAAGAATAAAAAATAAATGGTGCTGAAAATAATATCTACACATAAAACAAATTATATCCTAAGTCTAATCGTCTTTTGTTTTTTGTCTATATCAGTAAAGGCACAGTTTTATAATTTACCGAATGATTTTTTTTTTAATATCCTTACCGACAAAGCATTATCAAAAATAGATACGATACAAGTTCATTCGAGTATACAACCTTATAATCCTTTTTTTAATAAGCGTTATGAATTTGAAGCAGATAGTTTTAAAGTGTTTAAATACATTACGGATGATTTAGCATTAGATAAAGTTTTTGCAGAGCATTTAATCCATATTAAATCCAAACAACGTAAATATGAATTTAAAATTGACCCTCTCTTAAATATTGAGCTAGGAAAATCTTTTTGTGATACAGCTAATATGATAAACACTTCAACAAATACACGCGGATTTATAGCAAGCGGAAGTATTGGCAAAGATTTTTATTTTGAAACGATGTTTGCTGAAAATCAAAGTTATTTCCCATACTATATTTCAAATTTTAGTAATCAAACTAAAGTTGTTCCGGGGCAAGGACGATATAAAACATTTAAAACAAAGGGATATGATTATGCCTTTTCATCTGGATTTATTTCTTATCAACCCTTAAAAAATTTAAATATTCAAGTTGGACACGGTAAACAAAAGATAGGAAATGGATACCGCTCACTATTATTAAGTGATAACGCTTTTAATTATCCTTACTTAAGACTAACATCGCAATGGTTAAAAGGAAAAATTCAATACAACAATATTTATGCTTCTTTAATGAACTTAGAAACAGGCGGTTCAAAAACACCGCCAAACACGGAACCATTATTTCAGAAAAAAGTCATGGCAATTCAATATGTAAGCTTCAACGTTCATAAGCGCATTAACGTTGGATTATTTCAAAGCATCATTTGGAATGCAGCAGATAGTTCAAACAAGCAGCATTTAGATTGGCAATACATTAATCCTATTATATTTACTAATCTTGCATCATATGGTTTAAATAATAAAAACAATATGATGATTGGAGCCAACATGGCCATTAAATTAAATAGTAATATTAATTTATATGCACAGTGTGTTGTTGATGATTTAAGTAATTCTTCTAAATTAGGAAATGCAATGGGCTATCAAATAGGAATGAAATATTTTAATGCATTTAATGTTAAAAACTGGCTTTTTCAAGTAGAATATAATGATGTGACTGAAGGCACATATAACAGTCCCATAGGAACAACTAGTAATCAAAGTTTTTCGCATTATAATCAAACACTAGCATTTACCCCTGGATACGGAAAAGAATTTGTTGCATTAACAGATTACAAATACAAACATTTTTTTTTAAACGCTAAAATTAATTTTCAATGGCTAACATTTAATACATTTGATTTTTATACTAATAATTTTTCACGTATTGTTTTTGGTTACACAATTAATCAAGCGTATAATTTTAATGTATCATTATCATATACTAAACGTCAGCAAACTTTTACCGACTTTAATTCATCAAACAATACAACGTCTTTTTATTCGTTGAGCTTGAAGTCAAATTTATATAATACCTATTACGACTTTTAAAATATAAACTATGGCAGTATTAATTTTAGTGTTTCTTACAGCGTTTTCTGTTGTTTTATATGCAACACCATCGCTTATTAAAGTGGCATATCTTAAAAATCTGATTGATTTACCGTCCGAAGATCGCAAGATTCATAAAAGAGCTGTGCCAACTATTGGCGGTATTATTATTTATGCTGCTACTATTTTTTCATTTTCACTATGGTATACAGTAAATGATTTACATGACATTAATCAAATTTATGAATCAGTAAAAGAATTTAAAATTTTAATTGCAACCAGTTTAGTTTTGTTTTTTGTTGGAGTTAAAGATGACATTATTGGAACTGCTCCAGTAAAAAAATTATTTGCAAATATTTTAGTTGGTCTAATTCTCGTTTTAATGGGTGATATAAGGATTACAGGGCTACATGGTGTTTTTGGAGTTGATGAAATTCCTCATTGGGGAAGTGTATTTTTATCCTTATTTACATACATCGTTGTCGTAAATGCAATGAATTTAATTGACGGGGTTGATGGTTTAGCAGCTGGAGTTGGTTTTATTGCAACTACAATGTTTGGCACATGGTTTGTTTTTGCAAATGAATATGCCTTAGCTTCTTTATCATTTTCTTTATCAGGAGCAATGTTGGGGTTTTTAATTTTTAATTTTTCTCCGGCTAAAATTTTTATGGGAGATAGTGGTTCTTTAATCATAGGAATGTTTATTTGTGTATTAAGTATTAAGCTAATCGAATATCCATTGGTTCCGTTGAATAAATTTTGGATACATGTTTCAAGCCCAGTTTTTGTTATTGCAACACTTACTTATCCACTTACCGACACGCTTCGTGTGGTTATCTTGAGGGCATTTAAAGGCCAATCACCTTTCGAAGCTGACAGAAATCATTTACATCATCGACTATTAGATTGCGGTTATTCGCACTCTAAAACAGTTATTATTATTTATATATATAGCTTGTTAACTATTGGCGCATCCTTATTAAGCTATTATTTAAATCCTAGTTTCGCATTATTTACAGTAATAGGCTGTAGTCTATTGTTTATTTTATATGTAAACGGATGCTATAAATTAGCACTTAAAAATAATACTTTAAAAAATAATGGTTAATTTTTTTTACATAAAATGTTTAATAGTTATTTGTGTCATTATTTGTTACAATCAAGGCATTGCTCAAGATAAGCCTCAAGCACAAACTGTTTTTATTAATGATGATACACAGCAAAGTATAGATGTATGGAATATAACAAAACCAACTTTACAATTTCATTCATCCTTTAAGCCCTATTTATCATCAACGCTTAGTGAGTTTTCTGACTCTTTAATATCATATACGCACTTCCCAATCAACAATAATTTTTTAAGCAAAACATTTAATGAAGGGCCAAGTAAACGAAATCAATTTAATTTTCAAGTTTTACCAATTGTCCATTTACAATTAGGGTATGATTTATTAAATTCAAAACTTGTATCAGAAACATTTGGAGGAGTAAATTTAAAATTAAATATTAATAATGATTTTACCTTTGTATTATCATCTATAGGAGGAAAAATTTCATTGCCTGAATTTAATGACACAATCATTAAATCAACTGGTATTATCTCAGGTTTAGGGAGAGCTTATAAAAATACCGATGGTTCTTATAATTTTTCAAACCTTAGTGGATATGTTTCATACAGTCCAAATTCTATTTTCAATATTCAAGTAGGGAAAGACAAACATTTTATAGGTGATGGCTATCGTTCGCTACTATTATCAGATGTATCAGTCAGCAATCCCTATTTTGGATTCAACACTAACATTTGGAAAATACAGTATAATGTTTGGTACAGCTGGATGCAAGATTTTTCCCAATATAATGGGTTACAAAAATCTTTAAAAAATAAATTCGGCGCATTTCATTATTTGAGTTTCAATGCCACACCAAAATTAAATATTTCATTTTTCGAAAATGTTGTTTGGCAAGGTTCGGATACAAATCGCACGCGAACAGTTGATGTAAATTATTTAAATCCTATTGTGTTTTATCGTCCACAAGAATATTCTGTTGGTTCCTCAGACAATTCCATGATGGGATTAAATGTATCGGCAAAATTGTTTAGCTGTCTAAAGCTATACGGACAAGTTGTCGCCGATGAGTTTTATTTAAAAGAAATTAAATCAAGAAAAGGTTGGTGGGGTAATAAACAAGGATGGCAGTTGGGGGCAAAATATTTAGATGCATTAAACATAAAAGGCTTAACGCTACAAGCAGAATATAATGAAGTAAGGCCTTATACTTATTCGCACGGAAGTGTTCAACAAAATTATAGTAATTATGGTCAAGCTTTAGCACATCCATTTGGCGCTAACTTTAAAGAATGTTTAGGGTTTATTAGCTACAGAAAAAATAATTGGGCATTAAGTATACAGGGTTTAACTGCTATAATTGGAATGGACACAATGAATTCAAATTTAGGTCAAAATATTTTTTTAAGCTACACAACAAGACCATACGAATATGGGCATAAAACAACGCAAGGAAATAAATTACATCTTATGCAAAGCGATATTAAACTGACCTATTATATGTTGCCGCCGTTAAATTTACGTGTAGAATTAGGTTATATCCAACGGAGCACAAAAGACAATCTAAATAATCAACTACAATCACCGTATTTTTATTTTGCTATAAAAACAAGCATTCATCAATTCTATCGTGATTTTTAACGTTGGAAAGTCATGCAGATAATTATTTTATAACCCTTCCCGAACCAAGCCAATCGGCGCTCTTATACCTTCGTCAGTTTTTTATGGATGAAATGGGTTTAACGGAAGCCTGGAAATTTAATACACCTTTTTATTATTATAAAAATAAATGGTTTTGCTATTTAATTTATATTGAAAAGAAAGATGAAACATATATCTCGTTTGTTCTAGGAAATAAAATCGAATTTGCAAACCTAGTGAGTGAAGGAAGAAAGCAAATGAAAATTTATAGGATTAATCCGAACGAAAACATCAATAAGTCCGATTTAAAGGAAATTGTAGCGTTATTAAAAAAGTTTTATTAAAAAAAATTATGGAATTTTAATTTTTCTGCATCTCTATATAAAATTAGAAACTATGACTATCTTAATTAATAAACCATGCCACGAAAAATGGGCACAAATGACACCAAATCTGCAAGGTGCTTTTTGCGGAAAGTGTTTAAAAACCGTTGTTGATTTTAGCGCAAAATCAGTCAGTGAAATCAAAGATTTTTTTAGTACCAAACCAGATCAAAACGTGTGTGGGCGTTTTGATGCAGAACAACTAATCGACCTAAGTTTCGATCATTTTTACGCAAAATTTAAGCGTTTTCAATTCTCAAAACGTTTTGCCATCATTGTATGTTTCACATTTGGAACTTGGCTGTTTGAAAGCAATAACGCATGTGCTCAAACAATAAAAGGAGATGTGGCTTATACACAGGAGAAAAGAGATACAACTAAAAACTGCGTCAATCCAACCCCAGATAAAAATATGATTATGGGAAAAGTTGTGTTACCGAAAAAAGTGCTTGTTGATACAGCTAAATTAAACCAACATTATATTATGGGTGAAGTAGCTGCGCCTCCAGTAAATAATAACAAACTTAACCCTAAATCAAAAAAAAGGAAATAATAACCAATGTTAAGATTTAAATTAAAAGTCTTCCCTAATAAGGTGCTTTAGTTCATTCATAATCATTGCAGTAGCGCCCCAAAGTATTTTTCCTTCTACCAGGTAAAAAGGCGTTGTAATGCTTGTATTGTTTACTGTTATCTTTGTTTTTTTATTACTATTTTGTTGAAGTAAATCTTGTAAATCCCATTCAATAAGATTGACAACTTCCGCTTCATTTATTAAAAAATTAGGCCTTTCGTTAAGATAAGCCACATAAGGCTTTACTATAAATTTACTAATTGGAATATGTACATCTGATAGTTTTCCAATGATAAAAGGCGTTTCATTCGCACCGGTTTCTTCATAAAACTCACGTAATGCAGTGCTTTGTAAATCAGAATCTTTCTCTTCGTATTTACCGCCAGGGAAAGCTATTTGTCCACTATGATGACCATTATAAACAGAACGTTCTATGAGTAAAACACAAGGTAAGTTTTGTTTATTAGGATAAATTAGTAAGATAACAGCACTTAATCGATAATCAGATAGTTCGGTCGAGCTCGGAAATATACGCTCGCTATGTGCCATTTCTAAATGGGCCTCTTTGCCCACTAATGGTAGTTTTAGTTTTTCTGATAAATGGTGTATTAATTTTTCAAACATTTTTAAGCTACGGTTGTTTACTATTAAACAAAGGTATCATTATGTATTTTCATTCGATAAAAAGCACACAACATTTACCAATTAGTTTAGAAGAGGCTTGGAGTTTTTTTTCATCGCCTTATAATCTTCCAAAAATTACCCCGCCCGAAATGGGCTTTTTGATTATTTCAGATAAAAAAGATGCAGAGAAAATGTATGCTGGACAAATTATTTCCTACATATTAAAACCATTATTTAATATTCCTGTCAAATGGATGACAGAAATCTCTCACGTTAAAGACAATGAATATTTTATTGATGAGCAACGATTTGGCCCTTATAAATTATGGCATCATAAACACTCTTTTGTGAAAACAGAAAATGGAGTTGAAATGACCGATGTTGTTAATTATGTTTTACCTTTTGGAATATTTGGCGAGATAGCTCATAATCTATTTTTAAGAAAACGCATTGAATATATTTTTGAATACAGAACAAAAATACTGAACGAGAGATTTAAATAGAATAATAGTTTAGTACATAACTTTTATTTCTAATCCCTGTATTTTTTTTAGTTGCTCTTCACATATTTTACTTTGAGATTTACGAACAAAAAAATTTAATTCACACTCTGAATTAAATTGCTGTTGTTGAATATTACAGTTTAACTGTTTCAATAATTTCATAACATCATTTAGGTGTATGTAAGGAAATGAAATACTGTATTTATAGGTTATTTGTTTTTCAACTATTTTAGAATTTCTAATGGCTTCTAATGCTGAGGTTTTATATGCTTGAATTAAACCGCTCACTCCTAATAGCGTGCCTCCAAAGTAACGCACAACCACAATGAGTACGTTGGTTAAATCGTGAGATTGTATTTGTCCTAAAATTGGTTTTCCTGCTGTATAAGATGGTTCGCCATCATCATTCGCTCTTAGGTTTTGTTTGTCTGGGCCTACAACATAGGCATAGCAATGATGGTTGGCTGTGGGGTGTTCTTTTTTTAAATTTCTTAGGTATTCTTTTATTTGTTGCTCCTTTTCTATAGGATATACATAAGCAAGAAATTTACTTCCCTTATCTTTAAAAATAATGTTTGAAGTGGATTCAATAGTAAGATATGTGTCGCTAAATAACAGGAGAGGGCTTTCTAAATTAGTTTCTATAATCTAGCAACATACTATTGAGGAAGATGTTTGTTTATTAAACAAGGAAATCTATAAGAACAAATTGGATATAGTAATTTATACTCATCGTATTCAATTTTTTTACCGACCGTAATTTGCATATCAGGTTTTGCCCATTCTAAAACCAAACAGTCCATTTTAATATTACTTTCTATTTCTCCATATGGAATTTGCTTATAGTATTTCCAAGGCTCAAAAAATTTATATGTTCCATACGCAAGCTTTATATTTAAAACACCTTTTGCATTGGTTACAGTGCTATCTATTTTATTTTTATCCGAAACATAAATTAATGTTTTATTAGCATATGGCACTGGCGCATTTAGTTTAGTAACAATTTCTGGGCTTGGTTTTGCTCCGCCACAATATGAAATATATTGAGTCATTTTAAATTTTACGATTTTCTTTTGAGAGAAACCTGTTAAAAAGGTAGTAATTGATAATATTAAAAAGATATTTTTCATAGTCTATAAATTATGGGGTTGATAAAGAAACAGGTAAAATTTTACCGTTATAAAAGTGATGACCCTTTGTAGTAAAATCGAAAATATAGTCTGCCATTTGAATTGGTTTAACAGGCGCTTCGTAGCCAGGAAAAGCTTCAGCGAGCATTTCTGTTTGAACAGCGCCAAGTGCCAAGCAATTAACCGTTATGTTTTTTTCTTTAAATTCTTCGGCCATACATTCTGTTAATCCAACAAGTGCAGCTTTAGATGAGCTATAAGATGAAAGACCAGCAAATTTTACACTTCCTTGAAAACCACCAATACTGCTTATGTTTACAATGTGTGCTTTTGTTTTTTTCCCTAATACACTCAATAGTTGTTGTGATAAATAGAATGGAGCGAATACGTTAACTTGATATGTTTTTTCTAAATCGCTATATAAAATATCTTCGAAAGGCTTGTTTACTAATGCACCTGCATTGTTGATCACAAAATCAATGGTTTGGTGTTTTTCTTTAATCGCAAATACTGCTTTATCAATACTCATTTTAGATCTTAAATCAGTGGAAATGATTTGTAGTTTTTCGTTTGACAATGCTTCAAGCGTTTCAGTATGCCTTGTTAAAGCAATAACATGGTAATTAGCGTCTAAAAATAATTTTGTGAGTTCAAAGCCAATGCCTCTGCTTGCTCCTGTTATGATAACGGTCATGTAATATACTTTTTTAATAATTTATGACTTGCTCTCTAATTTCTTTTGGAACCGGCCTTTCTTCGTATTGTTGTGTTCTTAATTGAGGTTCAAATCCTGCTTCAGTTATGGCATCTTGAATTGTTTTATAAGTAAAACGATGGGGCGCGCCAGCTACACTGACTACGTTTTCTTCAATCATAATACTACCGAAATCATTGGCCCCAGCATGTAAACAGATTTGTGCAGTTTGTTTTCCAACCGTTAACCAAGATGCTTGTATATTTTCAATATTAGGTAACATAATTCTACTGAGGGCTAACATGCGGATGTATTCATCATCACTAACATTATTCGTAATTCCTTTGACGCGTTTTAACAATGTGCCATCATCTTGAAATGGCCAAGGAATAAAGGCTAAGAATCCTTTTGCATCTTTTGGTTTTTCTTCCTGCACATCGCGTATCCAAACTAAATGTTCAAAACGTTCATAAATGCTTTCTACGTGGCCAAACATCATCGTAGCAGATGTCGTAATGTGTAATTGATGACAAGCTCGCATTACGTCTAACCACTCTCGGCCCGTGCATTTTCCTTTAGAAATTAAACGACGCACGCGATCATTTAGTATTTCTGCACCGGCACCAGGTAAACTATCCATACCAGCATCCACTAAGGATTTTAAAACTTCAAGGTGGGTTGATTTTTCTAATTTAGTGATGTGTGCAATTTCTGGCGGACCTAACGCGTGTAATTTTAAATTTGGATAAAGAGATTTTAATTCTTTAAATAAATTAACGTAATAATTTAATCCTAAATCAGGATGATGTCCGCCTTGAAGTAACAGTTGTTCGCCACCTAATTGAAATGTTTCTTCTATTTTTTTCTTATAAGTTTCGATAGAAGTAACATAAGATTCGGGATGCCCGGGTATTCTATAAAAGTTACAAAATTTGCAGTTTGCAATACACACATTGGTGGTATTTACATTGCGATCAATAATCCAAGTTACTTTTTTAGAATTGTTCTTTTTAATGTTTCTGATTTCGTTTGCTACAAACATTAAATTTGATGTAGCAGCATTTTCATATAAAAAAACACCTTCTTCAATCGATAAGAACTCGAGATTTAGTGCGCGATTTAGTAAAGATTGAACATTCATTTTAAATACATTAATTTCTATCAAAAATAAGCAATTTATGAGAAAAGAACTTATTAATTTTATTTATCTGTTAGCTTAATTATTCTCTGAAAACAATCAATTTGAAACTATGTTTAATCAATCGTAAACAGTTTTATTTTTTATTCAATGTATTTAACGATTTTTAAAAGTTCGTTCCAGTTCCATATAAAATACCAAATGCGTTGATGCCCACGGAGTAATTAACGCCAAAATACATCACAAAATTTTCTCCTCTGCAAAGTTTGAAGCGTGATGCTAAAACAGGTGAAAAACGTATTTTATTATTTTGGTCAGCTAAAACACTGGCCAATGGTCCAACTTCTAATTCTATTTTGGATTTTCTATCTAAGTTTAATTCAAGCAATCTAAATACAATTCCTGTTCCAAATGTAGGAGAAGCTCTTTCGTTTACCAGTTGTCCATCAATAATGTATTGTTTGCTTTCTGTCGCTATGTTTACAAATAATGGAATACGCATCGTCTTTTTAGGGCGAAATTCAGCGAAAAATAGAATAGCTGATGTTGGAACAACAACGGCTGATTGTTTCCGAAGATTAATTTGTTGACTATTTGAAATATATAATAAATTTTGTCCAAAACTAATTTCAAATCTATTTCCGCTTTGTGTTGTATCGTTAAAGTATTTTGATATTTTTTTATAGAATGGTTTTTTTATAGTCGCACTGTCTTTTTTTTGACCATAACCAATTTGGAAAATAACAGTTAAAACAAAAAGTAAAATAATTTTATTGAAGGGGTGTTGTGTTTTCATTTTATATTTTTTGTAAAATGCGTTTTAGTATTTAACATAAGAGCCATTAATATAATAAGTAAAACAACAAAAAATCTGCCAAATTTTAGTATCTATTAAAATTTGGCAGGCATTAAAATGGGTGATTAATCAGCTTGTAAAAATGGATAAGTATAATCTACTGCTGGTATTAAAGTTTCTTTTATGGTACGAGGAGAAACCCAACGTAATAAATTAATTTTTGCACCTGCCTTATCGTTTGTTCCACTACCACGTGCACCGCCAAATGGTTGCTGTCCAACTACTGCCCCTGTACATTTATCGTTGATGTAAAAATTCCCTGATGCGTTGTTTAATTTTTTAGTTGCGAATTCAATGGCATAACGGTCTTGTGCTATAATAGCGCCAGTTAAAGCATATATAGAAGTTGAATCTACTAATTCTAATGTTTCTTCAAATTTACTAGCATCATATACAAAAATAGTTAACACAGGGCCAAATAATTCTTCGCACATAGTAACATACTTTGGATCCTTTGCTACAATGATTGTAGGCTCAATAAAATAGCCTTTTGATTTATCATAATTACCACCAGCAATTATTTCAACATTGTTATCCTTTTTAGCAGCATCAATGTATTTTGCTAATTTGTCAAAACTTTTTTCATCGATAACGGCATTAATGAAGTTTGTGAAATCTTCAGTAGGGCCCATTTTCATTGACTTTAAGTCAGCTAAAACCAATGATTTTGTTTCATCCCATAGATTGCTTGGAATATAAACACGAGAAGCTGCTGAGCATTTTTGTCCTTGGTATTCAAATGCTCCTCTTGAAATAGCAGTAGATAAAACTTTCACATCTGCTGATTGATGAGCTATGATAAAATCTTTTCCTCCAGTTTCACCAACTATACGTGGGTAAGATTTATATTTATGAATATTATTTCCTATGGTTTGCCAAATATTTTGAAATACTTCTGTACTTCCTGTAAAATGAATGCCTGCAAAGTCTTTGTGATTAAATACAATCTCTGCAGCATCTGGACCACTCGGGTAAATTAAATTAATCACGCCATCAGGTAAGCCAGCTTTTTTAAATATTTCCATTAATACGTTTGCACTGTATACTTGGGTGTTACTTGGTTTCCAAACAACTACATTACCCATCATTGCACAACTTGTAGGTAAATTACCAGCAATGGCTGTAAAGTTAAATGGAGTTAATGCATAGATGAATCCTTCTAATGGTCTCCATTCAATTCGATTCCAAACTCCAGGTCCAGAAACGGGTTGATCAGTATAAATTTCTTGCATGTATTGTACATTGAATCGTAAAAAATCTATGATTTCGCAAGCAGAATCAATTTCAGCTTGGTATGCATTTTTACTTTGACCAAGCATGGTTGCTGCGTTTAATTTAGAACGGTAAGGTCCTGCAATTAATTCAGCTGCTTTTAAAAAGATACTCGCGCGATGTTCCCAACTCAAGTTAGCCCATTGCTCTTTAGAAGCTAATGCAGCCGTAATAGCTTGGTCTACATGCGTTTTATCGCTTTTGTAAAAATAGCCTAAGGTGTGATTGTGATCATGTGGTGGTGCTAAACGAATTTTTGTTTCACTCGTTATTTCTTTATTTCCAATGTACATTGGGATATCAATTTCTTTGCTACGCAATTCTTTAAGCATTGCTTGAAGCTCTTTTCGTTCAGCACTTCCTGAAGCATAATTTTTAATAGGCTCATTAATAGCGGCTGGTACTTTATAAATTCCTTTTGGCATAATGTAAGTTTTTTTAGATGTACGAATTTACTATTTTATTTTAAGAGTCGTTTTATGATTTTTAATTTAATAGCAATTGGTTAATTTTTTGACTCAATTGTTCTGAACGTTAAATTAATACGTGGGCTATGGCATTTTTTACTTAATGGTAAACGGTGCATCCAATGTGTTTGCGTTTTTTCTTTCATCACTAATAAGCTTGCATTTTCAAGCAACAGAGAAACAACTTCTTTGGATTTTTTATGTTTGAAAGAAAATTTTCGGTCGGCACCAAAACTCAGTGATGCAATATCGGCATGTTTTTTTAAAGTTGTTTCATCATCAGAATGGTAACCCATTCCTTCATTTCCATTGTGATATAAATTGAGTAAACAAGAATTATATGTTGAAGTGGTTTCTTTTTCAACAATAGCTTTTAATTCTAGCAACTCTTTAGTCCAAATTAATGCTTTTTTGGTTACGTTAGAATAAGTATAAGAATATTCAAAGTCCCCATACCAAGCTACTTTTCGAGCTGTTATGATTTGTTTCCCAAACATGTTGGAAATGTCGTTTTTCCAATCAATTGTCTGAAGTAAAATTTGATAATAGTGATTTGAAGTATCAAAGGGAAAAATTGGACCATGATAATTTACAACGCCATCATAAGGTAATGCGTTATGTGGCAAATCATTTAATTCTGAAAATAAATCACTCACTCCTTTAGTTTAATTTTTTGCTTTAAATGTATTAATGGCATTAATTGTAAAATCTGATAATACTAAAGTTCCGCTCATGCCGGCTCTTTCTAATAATAATGTATCCCAATTTTCTGTTCCTTCCCACATTATTTTTTTAAGCATCATCATAGCTTCCGGATTACTAGCTGCTAATTTTTGAGCTAACGTTTTAATGCTGTTATCCATTTCTTCTGTAGTTGAAAAAATTTCAGCATATAGGCCTTTTTCTTTTGCCCATTGTGCAGTTTGCCATTCAGTTGCATTGATTGTTAATTGACAAAAAGCAGAAGTTCCTACTTTGCGTTCAACTGCCGGGCCAACTACAAATGGACCGATACCAACAGCTAATTCGGATAATTTAATAGAAGCATCATTTACAGCAAATGTATAATCGGCACTCGAAGCAATACCAACACCGCCACCAACAGCTTTACCTTGAACACGAGCAATAATAAATTTAGGTGCTTTACGCATGGCATTAATTACCATAGCAAAACCTGAGAAAAATTTTAAACCCGTATCAATATCTTTAATTGAAATCAGTTCATCAAAGCTTGCCCCAGCACAAAATGCTTTCTCTCCTTCACTTTGGAGTACAATTACTTTAGCGCTTTCATCTTTACCTAATTTTTCAATTTCTTCGGCAAGATTTCTTAATTGTGTGCCAGGCATTGAATTACTTTGTGGATGAAAAAAGGTGATTGTTCCAATTCCGTTTTCAATTGATGATGTGATTCTTCCTTCCATTTATAATATTATTTAGTTTTTATTTTTTTAATGACCTTGATTATTTTTGGGCTTTGACTTCCATGTAAAGCTCTTAATATTTCTATTTTATTAGCTTTAATTCGTTAAATAATCAAATATTTTCCAAGAATAATATTTCTATAAATTTGAGTTTTTGTTTCAAGATTCCTGCATTCAGGGTTTAAATAATAGTTTAAATAAAGTCCTGATGTATGGTTTAGAATTTGATCTTGTAAAATTTCAGCCATAATTTCGCCAAATGTTTCTAAACCATAGAAGTAGATGGATTTTAAATCTTCATAAAAAACAGCACTATAGACTATTTTTTTAATGACTTTTTCCATACGCTCATTTTTACTTGAATTTCTTCTAAAGTATAAAAAGGACCTTTTCCACCCTCTTTAATTAAATCTACAAACTCCAACTGAGGCATCGGTTCTCCGGGAATAGCTAAGTTTCTTTTTATTTTAACTTTTGATGAACGCATATACTAATTTACAAATAAATCAATAACTAAGCAAGCATAGTCACAGGATTTTCAATAAACATTTTTAAGGTTTGTAAAAATGCTGCTCCTGTTGCTCCGTCTACGGTTCTGTGATCGCACGCTAAAGTTAATTTCATCACATTACCTGGAACTACCATATTGTTTTTTACAACAGGTACCTGACGAATTGCACCAACTGATAATATACAAGATTCGGGTGTATTAATAATTGATGTAAATGATTCTATTCCAAACATTCCCAAATTAGAAACGGTAAATGTGTTTCCTTCCCAATCAGCTGGTTGTAATTTTTTATCTTTCGCTCTCTTACCTAAATCTTTTACTTCTTTAGAAATTTGAGTCAGTGATTTTTGATCAGCAAAACGAACGACAGGCACTAATAAACCATCTTCTACTGCAACTGCAACACCAATGTGTACATGTGAGTAATAACGAATTTTATCTCCCATCCATGAAGCGTTAACTTTTGGATGTTTACGTAAAGCTGCTGCACAACCTTTAATGACTAAATCGTTAAAAGAAACTTTTGTATCTGGAATTGCGTTGATGGCAGCACGTGAAGTCATAGCATTATCCATATCTACTTCAATAGTTAAGTAAAAATGAGGTGCTCCGTTCGTACTTTCTAATAGTCGTTTTGCAATTATTTTTCTCATTTGAGACGTTGGTTCGTCCGTAAAGCTTTCTGTCCCAACAACAAATGAACTAACGGTTTGAGAGCTAGTATGAGATTGAGCAGAAGGTTTATAATTTTCGATGTCTGTTTTTGTTACTCTGCCATGATCACCTGTTCCGTTTACTTTTGAAATATCAATACCTTTGTCCTTTGCTAAAATTTTTGCTAATGGAGAAGCTTTTATTCTTCCATCCATAGAACTGTTGGTTGTTTGGGTAGAGTTGTTTGTTGGGGCAGAACTTATTAAAGGGGTTGTTTCCTTCTTTTCTGAATTAGTTGCAATTTCTGTTGTTCCTTTATTCCCATTAATTGTAGCTAAAATAGCATTAATATCTTCACCACCTTTTCCTAAAATTGCTAAAACACTGTCAACAGGAACACTTTGTTTTTCAGGAATACCGATGTGTAACAATACGCCATCTTGGAATGATTCAAATTCCATAGTCGCTTTATCAGTAGCAATATCTGCTAATAATTCGCCACTTTTAACTTTGTCCCCAACTTTTTTGTGCCATTTTTCAATAACTCCTTCGGTCATTGTATCACTTAATTTTGGCATACGAATTACTTCAACACCTGCAGGAAGCGATGTGGTTGGGTTATTAGTTGCTTGAGCTGGTTTTATTTCAGCAGCAACTTCAGTTTTTTTAGCTTCAGGAGTTCCAATTATCAATGAAGAAATATCTTCGCCTTCTTTTCCTAAAATAGCAATGATAGAATCAACAGGAACACTTTGTTTTTCAGGAATACCGATATGTAACAACACACCATCTTGAAAAGATTCAAATTCCATGGTTGCTTTATCAGTTTCAATATCTGCTAACAATTCGCCGCTTTTAACTTTATCGCCAACCTTCTTGTGCCATTTTGCAATAACTCCTTCGGTCATTGTATCACTTAATTTGGGCATTCTTACTACTTCAGCCATCTTTTTAAAATTTTGAATTTTGAATGTTAAATTGTTTCTGCACTTGTCTTAACAATCGTTGTTAAAATGTTAATTAAATCATCACAATCATTTATTAAAACATCTAATTTGTTATTTGAGATTTTACTTTCTTTTATTAGCCTAAGCCAATATTTTGTTTCCCTTGCTTCTTTTGAAGATATTGATAATTTTGATATAAAATCTTTTTTAGACTGTGCTGCTTGAGCTTCTTCAACATTAGCACCAATACTTGTTCCACTCCTTATAATTTGATTTGCGATTTCATAATTACGCTCTTCTTTAAGTGATTGCGATAATTCTATAATTTTTAATGCAAATTGAAACGATTTGTCTCTAATTATATTAGGCTTTTCAATATTCATTTCATTCAACATTTAAAATTCAAAATTTAGCATTACTCTTGTATATACGGATAATTTGGTTCAGCGTAAACATCTTTAAAAAGTTCGTCTGCTTGAGGATATGGACTTTCTTCAGCAAACTGCACTGATTCATCAACTAATGCTTTTACTTGTGCTTCAGCAGCTTCTATCCCTGCATCATCAATCCATTTATTTTCAATCAGTGTATTTAATACTTTTTGAATTGGGTCTTGCTCTTGGTATTCTTTTACCTCGTCTTTTGTCCGGTATGTTTGAGCGTCACTCATACTGTGGCCTTTATAACGGTATGTTTTCATTTCTAAAAATGTTGGACCATCTCCTCTTCTTGCTCTTGCAACTGCTTCTTCCATTGCTTCGTGAACTGCCTCAACATTTAATCCATCAACAGGTTTTGAAGGCATATCGTATGCTAATCCTAATTTCCATAATTCGTGCACGTTACTCGTTCTTTCTACAGAAGTACCCATAGCATACATGTTATTTTCAACAATAAATATGACAGGTAATTTCCATGTCATGGCCATATTAAACGCTTCGTGCAAGGCACCTTGTCTTACAGCTCCATCGCCCATTGAGCAAACGCAAACATTGTCGTTTCCTGCGTATTTATCAGCAAATGCAATACCTGCACCTAATGGAATTTGACCACCAACAATTCCATGCCCTCCAACAAAATTATGTTCTTTACTGAAGATATGCATTGAGCCACCTTTACCCTTACAGCAACCAGTTATTTTAGCGTACATTTCAGCCATGATATATTTTGGATGTAACCCTAAACCAATAGCGTGAGCGTGGCAACGGTATGCCGTGATGTGTTTATCTTCTTTTTTTGTAGCGCTTACAGTTCCTGCTACTATTGCTTCTTGCCCGATGTATAAGTGGCAAAACCCTTTTATTTTTTGTTGAACGTATACCTGTCCTGTTTTTTCCTCAAACTTGCGCATCAATAACATGCTCTCATACCATTTTAGGTATTGTTCTTTTGAAAACTTACTCTTTTTTTCAGCTGATTTAGCCATAAATCGTTTAAATTTAATTTGATACAAAAATATAATTAATTGTTAAATCTGAAAGGCTTTCAGCCTATTTTAAGTGTTTTTTATTAAACATAATTGGTAGTAAGTTTTCTATGCTATCAGAAACATAAATTTTTCCTGTTTCGCCACTCATAATAATACTAATTGGGGATTCATACTTCATTTCATATTCTGAAATTACCTGTCGACATCCCCCACAAGGTGAAACGGGCTCATTTATAATTTGGGTTTTTGAAGCCACGCTTACAGCGATTTTTTTTATGGGTATGTTAGGATATTTTGCACTTGCGTGGAATATGGCCACTCTTTCGGCACAGAGTCCTGAAGGGTAAGCGGCGTTTTCTTGGTTATTGCCAATACTAATTTTTCCATTCTCAAGCAAGATGGCCGCACCTACAAAAAATTGAGAATACGGAGCATAAGCTGACTTAACTGCTTTCTTGGCTAATTTTAATAATTCTAAATCCTCTTTTGGTAAATCCTCCATGGATTTATAAACAGTTAAATTGGTTGTTATCGTTAACTTAGTTGCTTTTGATTTCATAAAAATGAGAGATTATATGGTAACTAACTAGAAGCAAAAATGGATTTTGATCAAATATTAAGATAGGTCTAACTTATCAGATATGTTATTTTTTTTAATCCATGCTTGTAATTGCGCTTCGAAAATGGATTTATCTTTTAGAATATCAGTTCTTAGTGTAAATGATTTGTTTGTATTGTCTACAATAAAAGTTAAACCATGTCTTTTTTGAATTTTTTTGACAGAGCCCGCATGCATAATGTCTAATTTATTTGTACTAATTATGAGAAGTTCATTATCAAAAGCAATGTATGATAAGTTATTTGTATAGCGAAACACAACAACAATTATTTCAGTGAAGGAAATTAAAAAACAGGCAAAGGATAAATATTTAATCATACTACCTGAATAATATAAAACAATTCCGCAGCATGCAAATGCTATAACTTTAATAAATCGCTTGGCTAAAAAACCATATGTAAAATAAGTGATTTTTATTGTTGAGGTATTTATTTGCGAAATGGAATAGGCTTCGTAACAACTAGCTAGGATGAATAAAATACCAATTCCTCCGAACAAATAGTTTACTTCTTTAAATCCAATATTCTTAGAAAAAATAAAAACTAAACTGACGCCTAGTAAAAAAAACAAAATTAAGTTTTTGATTAAAATAGAAAGAGTAGGTCGCATCGAAGTAAGTGTTTAAATCTATGCGAATATACGTGTTTTAATGCAGATTAAGTGTGGGGAATAATTTATCTAATACCAGGCATGGTGTTTTTTTTGCGAGTCTTAAACAATGCATTAAATTTATATTCAATTCCTTCGCTGGGCGCTAAAGCGGGAGATTGTGATAACTGCATTTGTTTATTGATAAAGAAGAATCCAGATAAAGAGGTAATGGAGTAGGCCTGTTTTGCAGTGCTGTTTTTTGCTTGATGCAGGATGATCCAATTTTGTTTCGGATTATTTTTTAGGTGTGCCAAATAATGTTTAACGCTATCATCTAAGCATACACTCACAAAGGTAATTTTTCCATTAAAATTATTTTTTAAGTCTATTATTTTCTGCATTTCTTTCAAGCTTATTTCGCTTTGGGTCGAAAAGAAATTTAAATAAATATACTGACCTTTTAAACTGTTTAATTGAAAAGTCATTCCTTTTAAATCGTTCGCCATAAAATTTGGAGCATCCGCACCTGTTTGTAATTGATAAAAATTTTGTAATGCGTTAAGTGCTATTTTTTGATGCTCACTTATTTTTGTTTCGTGGTATAATTGTTCTAAAACAGATTTTACTTGTTGTTGATTAATATCAGGACTATAATAAAATTCTACCAATCCTTTTAAAATTAATAATTCTCTTAAGGTGTCGTTTTTAATCGATTTATCAGTTTCGAGTTCTTGTTTTAAATCTTTGTAATTTCCAAATGCATTGATGCTATTATAAATTGAACCGCCATGTTTTGTTGATGCAATTCCTTTGAGGTAGCCTTTAAAATGCGTATTAAAAAACTCCATGTATTCATAATTATTATATAAAATTGGCTTGTGCGATATAAATTGATTGAAAAGAAGTTTTTTGTTTTTAGAGGTATTGGCATAAAAATTAGCAAAAGCATATTCTACGTATTTTTTAAAATAGTTATTTGATGTTGTTTTATATCTTTTTTTTGATGCGACTAAAAATGTATCTAGTAAGGCATTAATTTTTGCTGGTGTTAGGTATGCGCCGTCAGTTTTAATAAAAAGCTGATTGTATTCGTTATTAAAATCATTAATTAGTGCATTAAGTTCTGTGCTGTCATTGCCATAGATACTTATATTTACTGGGCTTTGTGTCCCAATTTGATTATTTGTTAAAGAATCTGCTTCTGGAAAGTAGATGCCGAAATTAAAATTAGGTTGCACGTACAATTTTCCAACGAGGTTATGAATACTTAATAATAAAGGTTTTGTTGTTTTGCTATAAAATTTAAATTCGAAGTAGCCATCTTTATCAATGGTATCAATTGCTTCAACCACTTTAGTATACGTTATATAATCTAGGTAATCATATAAAATAATTTCTTTACCAATATGAGAGGGGTGTGCTTTTCCTTTTATGACAATATTTTGAGCATACCCACAATAAGTAAACACGAGAATTAAAACAAAGGAGAAATATGGTTTCATACTAGTGTATATTACTTAATCTTAATTAAAGTGACAGGTCTGTTTTAAAATTTCAAATGTCTTTATTAATAAAAAAACTAAAATGGACATTTCCATATTTTCGACATTCTACAAAATATGGCTTAGTGCTTAAATCAGTTTGTTTACCATGTTCAATAACTAGTATTCCATCAGTGTTTAATAGTTTTTTTTCAATCACTAAGTTGTATATTTTTTCAATGTCTGGCAAATCGTAAGGCGGATCAGCAAAGACTAAATCATACGTTCCATGCGATTTAGCAAGAAATGTAAACACATCAGCTCGTTCGGTGAAGATCGTTTTAAAATTTAACTGTTTAGATGTGTCTTTTATATAATTTAAACATGGTGTGTGGCTATCAATGCTAATTATTTTTTTAGCGCCTCGCGATGCAAATTCTAATGTGATATTTCCTGTGCCACAAAATAAATCAAGAACGGTTAAATCCTCAAAATCTAATTTATTATTCAAGATATTAAATAGACCTTCTTTCGCAAAATCAGTAGTTGGCCTTATTGGTAAATTTTTTGGCGGCAATAATTGTTTGCCTTTATGTGATCCTCCTATTATTCGCAAAACAGTCTGTTTAATAAAGTGTAGTTAAAATGTTGTGGTGCTCCTTCAATATGGCTGTAAATTAAATTTTTATGGCCACTTGCAAAACGGATGTGTTTGACGTATTTTTTTAGCATGATGTATACTTCTGAAGTTGTATTAACATTACCTATCAAACAAACATTAACAGAACTTGGCGCTAATTGGTATTGCTCTAATAAGAATAAAAGATAATATAATACATCTTGTTCTGTTTTAACTGAAAATTGATTGGCGATTAAAAGTTGATGATTGTTTTTTACAACAAATTCGATTCGAGATTCATGAATAGATAATAAAACGTCTTCACTTGACAAATCTTTTGAATTCATCATAAGTTGTGATAAGACGCACATTGAATGTTTGATACGATGATTTGGAAACGTTTGGTCGAACATTGATTTTAATGTTTCGGGAATGCTATAAATTAGTTTTACATCGCTAGAAATATCATTACTTAAAACTATTTTATTCTCAATACTTCCGCAATTAAACTCTAACAATGTTTTTTTTTCAGATTCGTTGAAGAACTGACTTGGACATAGAGTGAATTCTGGTGTGAAATAATTAATACATACTGTACTATAATTTTTTTTGGAAAACTGAAAGTAGTTTATTGCAGTTAAGAATGCAGTATGCCCTTCAGCCTCATTGATAGGATAATGTGAAATAAACAAAGGTTTGAATGTGTCCATTTCAAATTCACAAAATGACACAAGGTCTTCAGCGTAATCGATAACTAATCCATTACTATTATTTATTGGATTGCCATATGATTCGTTTTTTATAGTTAATGCCATATCGTATACGAAATTAATTATAATTTAATTGACGGTGAAATTCGCTACAAATAATTGCGCAAGCATTTGCTGCGTTTAATGATTCGCTGCCGTTAATTGTGGCAGAAGGGATAGTGATTGGTGTTGTTATGTGGCGTAAAACAGCATCAGAAATTCCTTTAGCTTCGTTTCCAATTACAATGATTCCTTTGGTTAACTTTTTAGTGTATATATTTTCGCCGTTTAAAATAGCCCCGTAAATAGGCGTGTTTTTATTAGTTGCAAATAAATCATCAAATGTAGTGTAAGTAACCTGAACTCTTAATACAGCCCCCATAGTTGCCTGTAATGTTTTTGGATTGTAGAGTTCGGTGCAGTGTTGTGAACAAAACACCTGTTTAACTCCAAACCAGTCGGCAATTCTAATGATTGTGCCTAAGTTTCCAGGGTCTCTAATATCATCTAAAAACAAACATAATTCTTCTTGGGTGTTTATACGATTGGAATCAAGTGAAGGTGACTGAACTATGGCAAGCACTTGGTTGGGAGATTGTTGAGCGCTAATTTTTTTTAACTCTTCATCATTTATTTCGGTAAATAAAATGTTTTTTTCAAGCATTACATTTTTGTTAACACTAATAAATTCTGGTAAAGCCAATATTTCAGTAATTTTATATTGATCACTATTTAGAAACTCAGTTACAATTTTAATCCCTTCAATTATAAATAAAGCATTTTCTTCTCTATACTTTTTAGAGTGTAATTGTTGAATATGTTTAACCTGGTTTTTACTAATCATAATTTAAACCTAAATTAGTACGCTATAAATGTAATTAAACTTTTGGGCTTTAAGATTTATATTCAAAAAAAAATAGAATGGAAGGGGTATTTAAAATACTTCATTGTTCTCTTTGTGAGTTCAATTTTAGGGTCGTGTCAAGTAAATAAACATCTAAAAGATGGCGAGTATTTGGTTGAAAAAAATCAAATCAAATTTAATGGCACAAACATTGATCATACAGAACTAGAATCTTATTTGAGGCAGAAACCAAATCGTAAAATTTTAAAGGCAGTCCCCTTTAATCTGTGGTTATATTTTCAGATTGATCAAAAAAAAATGTTGTCATATAAGGCAAAAAGAAATTTAAAATTTGATAGAATAAATCAAAAACGAATAGCCAAAAACACAAAGAAAAATGAGGCAAGAATTGCAAAAGGAAAAAAGACAAAAGAACCAAAGCTAAAAAACAAGGAAAAATTAACCCTTCGAGAAAGTTTGTTAGATGCAGCCGAATCTCCTGTTATTTTGGATTTTGCGCTCAATAAAATAACAACTTCGCAATTGCAAAAATTTGTTTTTTCTCGAGGTTATTTTAATTCGGTCGTAAAGGATACGGTGATGTTATTTAAGAAAAGAGCAGTCACTAATTATTATATTTCAAAATCTGTTCCATATTGTATCAATGATATTTCTTATAAAATTGATGATCCGTTTATTGAACAGTTTATATTTACCGATACGATACATAGTCTTATTAAAAAGAAGAGTGTTTATAATGAAGATTTTTTTCAAAAGGAACGTGAGCGAATAACGGATAGATTATTAAACAATGGTTACTTTTATTTTGCACCAGAATACATTCATTATACTGTGGATAGTAATTTAACTGGGTATTTAATTAATATAAAATTAGAGTTGCGTAAATTTTCTCAAGCGGTGAGTGAGTCAAACGACTCTTTAATTTACTTAAATCACCCGAAATTTTCTTTAAAAAATATTTACATCATCCCTGAAACCATTAATGATTTCAGAGGAAAATCGAGCGACATTTATATGAGAGATACAGCTTATTATAATGGTTTTAAAATACTACATAATAAGAAGCTGCAATTTAGATTGAATGATTTAACGCGAGATATTTCTATAGCTGAGGGACAGCTATATCAAAAAGATTTAGCTGAAGAAACCTATAAAGGCATTTCTGCATTGAAAGTTTTTAAAAGTGTTTTTTTACAGTTTGTAAAAAATTCTTTATATGAAGATAAATTGGATTGTTATATTGTTTGTCAGCCACTTGTTAAGCAATCTATTACAATAGAAAGTGAAGGTACCAACACGTCTGGAAATCTTGGAATAGCTGGTAGCTTGGTGTTTCAAAATAAAAACACATTTAAAGGCGCAGAGTTAGTAGAATTAAAATTAAATGGTTCGTTGACAGCCCAAAAGCAGTTTAATACAACCCAAACTACTGACATAAAAAATGTAACAAGTACGTTTAATACCGTACAATTTGGACCTCAATTAAATATTTATTTTCCAAAACCTTTATTTCCATTTACATTGTTTTATTATAAAAAAAATACTAATGAAAAGCGTTATTTTGTTCAACCCCGTACTATCCTTAATCTTTCTATTAATTATCAGGCGCGTCCAGAATTTGCCCGCACCATTTCATCTATTTCCTATGGATTTAAATTTAATAATTCAAAAGGGTTGTATACGTATGAAGTTGTTCCAGTTGAAGCCTACTTAGTGAAGGCCAAGTTATTCGGGACTTTTCGAGACGAACTCTTAAACTTAAAAGACTATTTTTTATTGAATTCATTTCAAGATCACTTAACGACTCTTTCAAAAGTAACGGCTATTTTTAATAACCAAAACATAACTCGTAAGCGAAATGTTATGTATTTAAAAATGAATTTAAGTTCATCAGGAAATTTTTTAAGAGGTACTTACAATATAACAAATCAGCCAAAAGATACATTGGGGCGATACCAAATTTTAAACATTCCCTTTTCTCAATTTGTAAAAATAGATGTGGATTACCGTTTTTATTTTAAAACTTGGAAAACGGATAAATTAGTGTATCGTATTGCAGGAGGAATTGGAAAGCCACTTAATAACCTATCTAGTTTGCCATACGAACAAAGTTTTTTTGGTGGAGGACCGAATACGATGCGAGCTTGGAGAGCGCGAACACTTGGACCAGGAAGCTATAAATCACTGACTTCAGATGCTAAGTATGATAAAATCGGAAACATTCAAATAGAAACAAATATTGAATATCGATTTCATATTTTTAAATCCTTTTACGGAACATGGTTTGCAGACGCAGGAAACATTTGGCTTTTGAAGCCAGAGGAATCTAAACCAGGGGGAGAATTTAAAGTAGGTAATTTTTATAAAGAATTTGGATTAGGCAGTGGTTTTGGAATTCGGTATGATTTCGGATTTTTTGTTTTGAGATTTGATGGAGCAATAAAAGTTATTGATCCAGAATATGAGTTGAGCGAACGATTTATTTTAGGAAAAAAAACGATGAGAGAATCCTCGATTTTAAATTTTGGTATTGGTTATCCTTTTTAACTAATCATTTAGTCTTTGTCTTTATTTCTAAAAAGACGTTCTAAAATACTATTGGTAAATGAAAGAATTAAACTGAACCATAAAGCAGTCCAAAATCCATCTACATTAAATCCATCAACTAATTTATTAGCAAATAAAATAATAAAGGCATTAATAACTAGTAAAAATAATCCTAACGTATAAAATGTAATAGGCAGCGATAATACCGTTAAAATAGGCTTAACAATTGTATTTAAAAACGAAAGCACCACTGCAACAAGCAGCGCAGTAACAAATCGGTTTAGCTCATCTGATTGGCCTTTATAAAATTGATTATCACCAATGGTTACACCATTTAATAAATTCGCCGTAATGATTACAGCGATGGTTGATAATAAAAGTTTGATAATTAATTTCATTTTACTTTTTAAACAAGAGGTTGTCTCCAGAGAGACAACCTATATAAATTTATTTTCGTAAATCTAATTCAGCAATGATATTAGTTGCTCCACCTAATTTTTCTACCACCCAAAGTAAATAACGTACATCTAAATTAATTGTACGGTTTAAATCCTTATCAAATTTTATTTTATGGCTTAAGGCTTCGTAATTCCCATCAAATGCTAATCCGATTAATTCACCTTTCGCGTTCATTACTGGAGAACCAGAATTTCCGCCAGTGATATCATTAGAACTAATAAAAGAAACAACGATGTCTTTCGCTATTGCATCAGCATATTGTCCATAATCTTTTGCCTTTGCTAATTCAATTAATTTAATTGGCGCGTCAAATTCATAATCCCCAGCTTTGTATTTTTCTAATACACCAGATAAGGTGCAAATGTGGCTGTATTTAATTGCATCTTTTGGAGAGTAAGATTTGACATTACCAAAACTCACACGCATGGTAAAGTTAGCATCAGGATACATTTTTTTACCCTTATTCATTTCTAAAATTCCTTTTAGGTAAGTTCTTCCTAATACAAAATTTTGGGTATTAAATTCAGTAAAAGCTTTTGCGTATTTAGTACTGAAGTTGGTATTAAAAGCGCTAGCAATCATGAATGCAGGGTCTTTATGTAAAGACGCTGTATCAGGATTTGCCATCATGGCATCCCATTTTGTGTTATCTAAAATGGCCGTTGTTGAGAAAACGTAATTTGAAAATGCTTCATAGGTGGATTTATTTTTTAAATCACCAAACTTTGAATTAACCTTAGCATAAAAATTATCAGGATGTTGATTTAAGTCAACGTCGGTAAAAAAGGCTTGCACAACAAATGCCAAAATATTTTTATCGGATATGATATTTTCCGATTTTATAAAATTAGCTCGAGCTGTTTTAACAGCATCTACAACTTTTACAACATCTTCTTTAGTTGCGTCTTTTTTGGTTAAAACAGTTTCTAGTTTTTGTAAAGATGATGCGAATGAAATTAATGGCGAACCAAAAATTCCTTCTGTCATATAAACACGTTGTTTAGAATAAGGGCGCCAAGCATCATAAATTTTTTGATAGTCTGTAAATACATTTTCAAATTCTGTTTTGCCCTTCGCCCATGTTAAAAATGCGGCTTCGTTAGTTTGTTTTTCTTCGTAAGTTTTAAATTTTAAAAGTTGCTTTGATTCTCCATCAAAAAACTTCCAATAGTTTGCAATGCCTGCATACGAGCCTGCTAATTGGATTTTAACTGCTGGATCTTTTTTCATTTCTTCCAACATAAATTTTAAACGTGCATCACGTAAACTAACTAATGATGGGTTTTCGATGTCTGTTTTTAATTTAACACCAAAGGATGTTTCATAACGATTTGTTCCACCAGGATAGCCATAAATCATGGTATAATCCCCATCTTTAACGCCTTTGATAGAAACTGGCAATGAATATTTTGATTTTAAAGGCACATTATCTGCAGCATACTCAGCAGCTTTTCCATCTTTATTTGTATAAACTCTAAAAATTGAAAAATCTCCTGTATGACGAGGCCATTCCCAGTTATCAGTATCACCGCCAAACTTACCAATACTTTCAGGAGGGGTGCCAACTAAACGAACATCTTTATAACGCTCATAAACAAATAATAAAAATTGATTCGCTTTAAACATCGATGATACTCGGCCTTCATATCCAGTACCTTCCGTTTCTTTATTTCCCATTTCAGTTAAAATGGCAGGCAGTTTTTGTGTTAACTCGTTAGCTGGAATGTTTTTAATTTTTTCGTTTACTTTATCAGTTACGTCTAAAATTTTAATTAAAAACTGAGCGTTTACGCCCGGAGCGTAAATTTCTTCAGCTTTTGATTTAGACCAAAAGCCATCTCTTAAATAATTATGTTCTACAGAACTAGCGGCTGCAATGGCATTATAACCGCAGTGATGGTTTGTAAAGATTAATCCTTCCTTACTTACAATTTCTCCAGTACAACCACCCCCAAAAATAATGATAGCATCTTTAATACATGCTTGGTTCATGCTGTATAATTGTTCTTTCGAAACTTTCAAACCTTTTTTTACCATGTCAGCGTATACTTGCTCTCCAAGTAGCATAGGTAACCACATGCCTTCATCGGCTTTAACAATATTATTCGTTAAAAACGTAATAATAAAAATGGATGCGAAAATTTTTTTCATGTTTTGTTTTTTAATTAGTGAAGGTACAGTTTAGTTTATAAGTAAAAATATAAGTGTTCAAAAATAGCAGAAATTCCCAATATATTTTTGTTTTTTATAATTTGAATGATGAATTTTAAATATAAATTTTAGTATGGTTTTCAAGGAATGATGAAAATAATTTGTGATTTATACAACCCATTTGTTCTTAGGAATAATGGTACAGGTGAATCTTGAAATACAGGTTAATTCTTGAGCATCATTATAAATTTTTATTTCCCAAACATGATTTTTACCCGCTATGTGTATAGGTTTGCAAATACCAGTAACTTTTCCCGTAAACACTGCCTTTAGGTGATTTGCATTTATTTCAGTGCCAACGCCGATAAACAATTCTTGATTTACAACGAGTAATGACGCAACACTTCCAAGTGTTTCGGCTAAAGCAACATTGGCGCCGCCATGTAATAATCCGAAAGGTTGTTTTGTTCTTTCATCTACAGGCATTGTTGCTGTTAAAAAATCGTCTCCGAAATCTATAAATTCTAAACCAAGCGTTTCCCCTAATGTGTTTTTATTTAGTTCGTTTATTGAATGTAAATTGGGAGTGTTTTTCCAGATAGATAAATTCATGAGTAGTTATAAGTAAATTTTAAAAGTGTGAATATTGTATTTATGCGAATAAGTAATTTGCCAATTAAAAGCTTCAATGATTTTTTTAATAAGCGAAAGACCAACACCTAGAGAGGAAGATGTTGATGATTTAGTAAATCGTTCGAATAAAAACTTTTTTTCTATTTTTCCGATATTACTTGTGTTTTCAATAGTTAGTGTGTGTTCGTCTAGTCGAATGATAATTTTACCATCTTGATCTAAATTATATTTGATAGCATTTATCATTAAGTTGTTTAACAGGATATCGAATAGGATTGGGTTTATATATTTTTTATTTTGAGTTTTAAATTCGGTTGAAATAGTAATTTGTTTTGCCGAAATAAAATCTTCTAGTTCGTTGATTTTTTGTTGGATGGCATGTTGTAAATGAATAGGCTCACTAGCTAAAAACTGTTTATTTTCGATGCGCGACATTAAAATAAGAACTTGATTTAATTTATAAATACGCTGTGTTGATTGAAATATTTGTTGTAGGTATTCTTGTTGTTTTTCGTTGTAATTAGTGCCTTGCATTAGTAGTTCTACTTTAGAACTTATTATAGATAAAGGTGTTTGTGATTCGTGCGAAACGTTTTCTGTAAATTCTTTTAGGTTTTTATAATCTGTTTTTATTTGTTGTGTTAACTCTTGAACCGTTGTGTTAATTAAATTAAATTCATCAATATGTGTTTTCTTAAATATTAGAGGTTCGTTTTTTTTGATGTTCCATTTTTTTATTTTACTTAGTGTATCATAAAAAGGTGAAAAAATATGACTTGAAATATATCTATTTAATAAAAATAGAATGAAAAGTGATATAAATAAATAGAGAGCTACAATTGCAAAGATATACTCACCTATTTTTTTATCTTGCGACAGAGAGATGGAAACACTTATACTATAAGCTGTTTCATTAATTAAGCATTGAAAATTTAGTTCTCTTATTTTAGTGTAATCTTCGCCTTTTTGTATTTCATATTCTTTAAAATAGTTTAGGGCTGAAGTTTGTGCATTAATTTTTTTTATTGAAATTATTTCTCCAATGTTTGATGAGAATTGTTCGGGAGTTTTACCTTTTTTTAATGACTCAATAATTATTTTTTTAGCCGACAACAATTGTTCATCTTGTTCGCTGTCGAATTTCATAAAAATAAAATTAAACACAACAAAGATTCCTATAATAAATAAAATAATTGTAGCTACCGACGAATAAATATTGGTTTTAGTAAGTAGCTTCAAAATAAAAGTAGGGGTTAGTTTTTAAATTTATAGCCTAATCCATACACCACTTTAATGTAATCTTTTAAACCAACTTCGTTTAATTTTCGTTTTAAATTTTTTATTTGGCTATAAACGAAATCAAATGTAGTTGCCATTTCGGCTTTATCTCCCCAAATATTTTCTGCTAGCGCTTCTTTTGTAATTAAATGTGTAGGATTGCTAGCAAGGAAGACTAAAATATCATATTCTTTTTTTGTAAATTGAAGGGCTACTCCGTTTGATATAACTTTTTTTTCAGTGGTATCAATTTCTAATCCATCAAAAACCAGCGCATTTTTTCCGCTAAAATTTCTTCTTCTTATGAGTGAATAGATGCGAGCATTTAATTCTGATAAATGAAAAGGTTTTGTTAAATAATCATCAGCCCCCATTTTCAAACCGTTTAGTTTATCTTCTAAAGAGTTAGCTGCAGTAGTAATAATAATTCCCATTTCTGGAAAGTTGTTTTTTATGTAGGATATAATCTCTAATCCAGATCCATCAGGTAAATCTAAATCAATCAACGCTACGGTATATTTATATTCGGCTAATTTATTTAAGGCACTTTTAACTGTGGTTGAATAGTCGCAATTATAACCGTTTTCAGTTAGGTAGTGTTTTATGTCTTCTAGTAAAGATTTTTCGTCTTCAATTATTAATATTTTCATAGTCGTTTAATTAGCGTAAATATAATTGTTAAATTCAAAATATTTGTATAGCTTTACTGAAAAGATTAATGTTTCATGAGTGCTCATTTCAAGTTTTTTCTCCACATCGGTTTTTTATTTCTATTTTCAACTTCTTGCAAGCATAAGCCCAATTTTTCTGCCCTTTCTACTGTTAGTTATGCTCAGCATATCCAACCTATTATTAACAGCAACTGTACTCAAAGTGGATGTCATGGTTTGCAAAATCAAGAACAGTTTGGTTTATTAACGTATTCAGATTTAATGAAACACACAGAAATTGTGTCTGGCTCGCCCGAAAAGAGTGGCTTATACAATGTTATTAGAACGTATAATGCGCAAAAAATAATGCCTACAAAACCGTATGCTCCTTTAACAGAGAAACAGATTCAACTCATTTATATTTGGATTGGAGAAGGAGCATTAAACAATTAAAAGATCAATATGAATGCAATGAAATTTTGTTTTGTGATGTTTTTTACAATCACGCTAACCAGTTGTTATTATGATAATTTTGGAGAATTAAAGCCTGAAGGTGCATTGAGTCAGTCAGGTTGCGACACAACGGCTGCTATAAGTTATTCAAATCATATTGTACCATTATTGCAAGCGAGTTGTACAGGCGGCTGTCATAATACAGTTTCTTCAAGTTTTGATTTAACAAATTATTCTGCCGTTAACGCAAAAGCTATTGATGGGTCGCTTTTAGGAAGTGTGCAATGGACTTATCCCTACCGAACAATGCCTGAATCATCTAATAAAATATCTGATTGCGATATTGCAAAAATAAGATTATGGATTTCTCAAGGTTCATTAAATAATTAGTAATAAAAATAGGACCTATGTCAAAGTTAATTGTTTCAATAGTTTTTTTACTCTGTCAATTTGGGCTTGTTTTTTCTCAAGAGAATCCTGACGATCTTTTAAAGATGTTAGAGGAAAAACCCAAGAAAGAGTATACAACTGCCACCTTTAAAACAACGCGTCTAATTAATTTTCATACCGTTGAAGTGCTCAGTAAGAGAAGTTTGGATTTTAGAATCTCACATCGTTTTGGCGATTTTAATAGCGGTGCTTATAATGCTTGGGGAATTGACGGTGGTGCTAATATTAGATTAGCTTTAGAATACTGTCATGGTAGTAGATTAATGTTTGGATTAGGAAGAACGTCCTCAAAAAAAATAGTAGATGGCTTTTTAAAATATAGAGTCCTCAAGCAAACTAATAATGCAGGAGGAATGCCAATCAGCTTAACATTATTTAGCAGTATGTATAATACGTTTGAGCGTTCTAAAGTTGCGGGCATTGATAAGTACACACATACAACGGATCGATTTTCATTCTGTAATCAAATTATGATTGCGCGTAAGTTTAATTCACGTTTTTCTTTTCAACTTACAGCTGCCATGGTGCATATTAATTTAGTTGAAAAAATTTCGGATAAAAATGATTGTTTCATTTTAGGGGGTGTAACGCGATATAAATTTACAAAGCGCCAAGCCGTTACACTAGAGTATGGATACCGATTAAATCAATACAGTAGATCTAATTATTATGATAGTTTCGGAATTGGATATGATTTAGAAACGGGCGGACATGTATTTCAAATACATCTAACAAATTCATTTGGATTAACAGAAGATCAATATTTTATGTATACGAATAAGAGTTGGGATAATTGGGGCATTCGATTAGGCTTTAATATTTCGCGCGTTTTTAGTTTACAAGGAAGACAATAATATTTACCAAAATTATTTTTATGAAGTCAAAAAGTTTCACATTCGCTTTATTGTGTTTATGTGCCTTTAATTTAAAAGCACAATTGTTTATGGGCGAAAAATCTAAATTATCATTTTTTAGTTCGACGGCTTTAGAAAATATTGACGCAGTAAATTCCTCTATAAAGCCATTGTTTAACTCTAAAACAGGTGCTTTTGCCATACAAGCAAGGCAAACGGAATTTAAATTTAAATCTTCATTTATGCAAGAGCATTATAATGAGAATTATATGGAGAGTGAAAAATTTCCATTCGCCGTTTTTATTGGTAAGGTTAATGAAGTTATTGATTATACCAAAGATGGCGTTTATGAAATAAGTATGACAGGTAAACTATCTATGCATGGTGTTGAATTGCCTCGGATTATTAAAGGAACAATCGCCGTAAAAGGAGATGTTATCACTATGGACTCAAAGTTTGATGTAAAAGTTGCTGATCATAACATAAAAGTACCATCCTTATATGTGGCTAAAATTGCTGAAGTAATTGAAGTCACATTTCATAGCGATATGGTTCAAAAAAAATAAACACGTTAATTTTTTTTGGAACAATATTTTTTTAAAGCAAAAATAATTTGGTTGGCGTCTTCGTCGTTAAGTTGCATTCCCATCTTCACGATTTTGTTTTGACAAGAAAACTCAATGCGTTCCCCACCTTTAACCCAGAAACTTTGAGCAAATACATCTTGATAATTTCTGTTATCTAAAGGAATTAACTTAAAGTCAGAAGCTAATCCTAAATCATACTCATGAATTTTTTCTGTGCCTTTTATAGAGTGTTGGTAATAGATGGTGCCATTTTTTATCCAAAATTTTTCTTTCCCAAATTGTTTCCATATATAAACGGTAACAATTTTATATTCGAAATAAGCCCAAAACCCTAGCCAAATGATTACAAATAGTTTTGAGCTTTGTTGAGTTAATGTATTATAATTTGCAAAAATAATAATACCGCCAACAGTCCAAGCTAATAGCCAGAGAAGCAATAGAATTATTTTCTTTTTTTGTTCAGTGGGCATAATCACCAAACTAAACACATTATTTTTTTCGAGAATCGAACAACGCTTTCCAATAGCTTTAATATTTTCTACCATATAGTTACCTTACATTTTCACTAAATATTTTCCTTCCAAGAATGGAATGACACTGCATTGGTTAAGTGTTAAGCAATATTGTATATCACGTTCTAAATCTAATTTAGCAAGTCTTTGGCGATGAGAAGAAGCGGATAAAAAAGAAAACAAATCTAGTTTAGCTAAGTTAAATAAATGCCTGGAGGCTATTGCAGAATCACAGTTATATGTAACAGAATTTTGATGCGATAATTTTTCGATAATTGCGCCTGCAAACAACGTATCTTCTATATTAAATTTATTTTTCCAACCTGCACAAAGTAACACCACATCTTTTTGTTGTGCTAATAAATAATCGCATACAACATCTAGATTTAAAAAACTACCGATAATTATTTTAGAGGCATGTTTACTCACCTCAATGGCCTGTGTTCCATTGGTTGTTGAAATTGCGATGGTTTTTCCTTTTATTTTATTATTCATATAACCAAAGGGACTATTACCTAACTCAAAACCTTCAACGACTTCACCATCTCTTTCAGCGGCTGCTAAAAATCCATTTTTTTGATATTCTTTGGCCTCTTCTATAGTGGCAACTGGAATCATTTTACTCACGCCATTATAAAACGCTGTGACGATTGCAGAAGTTGCCCTAAAAACATCTATAACAACCACAACCGCATCTGGTTTATGAAACAGATGGTATGATTGTGGAGAATAGCAAACTTCTATATTCATTTAAATTAATGTATTACTTTTTCAAAAAAGGAATCTTGCAAACTATAGCTTTTATAGCTTTATCTCTAATCATAATAAAAATTTCAGTACCAGCTTTTGAAAATTCTGTATTAACATAACCCATTCCTAGAGCTATGTTTAAACTTGGTGATTGCGTTCCTGAGGTTACTTTACCAATAATAGTTCCATTGGCATCAGCTATTTGGTAATCATGACGAGGAATACCACGATCAATCATTTCAAACCCAACTAATTTTTTTGTTACCCCATCAGTTTTTTGTTTTTCAATTGCAGCTCGGTTAGTAAACTCTTTTGTGAATTTTGTAATCCATCCTAATCCGGCTTCAATTGGAGATGTTGTGTCGTCGATGTCATTTCCATATAAACAGAAACCCATTTCTAAACGTAATGTGTCTCTTGCGCCTAATCCAATTGGTTTAATTCCAAATTCATGGCCAGCCTCGAAAATCGCATTCCAAATTTTATTAGCGTCTTCATTTTCAAAATAAATTTCAAATCCTCCAGCACCAGTATAACCAGTGTTTGAGATAATAACATTTTCTACACCACAAAATGTGCCTTTTGCAAATGAATAATAAGGAATTTCAGATAAATTGACGGACGTTAATTTTTGAAGAGTAGTTGTTGCTTGAGGCCCTTGTATGGCTAATAAAGATGTTTTTTCAGAAATATTATGCATTTCAACACCAAATGTGTCGTGATCCGCTATCCAATTCCAATCCTTTTCAATATTTGAAGCGTTGACTACTAACATATACGTTTTTTCATCAATTCTATAAACCAACAAATCATCTACAATTCCACCTGTTTCATTTGGCAAACAAGAGTATTGCGCTTTTCCATCTGTTAAAACAGAAGCATCATTACTTGTTACTTTTTGTATTAATTTAAGTGCATTATCGCCTTTTAAAATAAATTCGCCCATGTGACTAACATCAAAAACACCTACAGCATTTCGAACAGTAGCATGCTCATCATTTAAACCGCTGTAAGAAACAGGCATGTTGTAACCTGCAAATGGAACCATTTTAGCTCCTAATGTTATGTGTGTTTGTGTAAGTGCTGTGTTTTTCATAAGAATAGTTGGTTGTTTTGGTATAAAAATGGGATAAATTTAGTATTTAATTACAGATTTAAAGTTTATGACAGAGGTTAATTATAAACTCGATTATAACAAAAAAGCCATCTATTAACATAGATAGCTTTTGTATTCGGTTAAACAATAGAAAAGTCTATTATTTGTGAGTTTTTTCGCTAGAAACTGTTAATTTTTTTCTGCCTTTTGCTCTACGGTGCGCAAGTACTCTGCGTCCGTTTGCAGATGCCATACGCTCACGGAATCCGTGTTTGTTTTTTCTTTTTCTTTGCGATGGTTGGAAGGTACGTTTCATGTTGTTATATATTTAAATATGGTTATTATCAAAAATGGAGTGCAAATATAATAGAATTTTATATTATGACAAATTTTTTTATTAAGAAACAAACAATTTTATAAAAATGAATGAGATTTAGTCGTTTTTTTGACTCATAAAAGTTAAAGTTTTAATGATATTAATTCAACTAAATGGATGAAAAGTGTTTTGTATACCTTTTTATAAAGCTTACCTTTGCACACAATTATTAATGAAACATGGCAAGCGCAAGAGAATCTAAACAAAAATCAATGGAAGGTATTCCAAAAGCAAAATTTTCGAAGCAAAATTTCAAAAAATCGCTGCGTTTATTTAAATACCTTCAAAAAAGTAAATGGATTTTTAGCTTAGGAATGATTTTTGTTGTAGCAACCGCTGTTGTGGGGCTTTATTTTCCTATCATGGCAGGAAAAATGTTTGGGTATCTTGGTCAAACAAATATGGCGCCAGATGTATTTAAAAATTCGGTATCTGGTACAGGTTTAGAATTGCTTATTTTGTTGGTAGCTCAAGGATTTGTTTCGTTTGGCAGAGTTTATACATTTTCAATAGTGACGGAAAATATTTTAAAGGGATTGCGAACCGATACATTTAAAAAACTAGTGCAATTGCCCATGAGTTTTTTTTCAAAGAATCAGGTTGCTGATTTGAGTAGTCGTTTATCTACTGATATTAATGTTATTTCGGAGGCGTTTACGGTAAATATTGCGGAGGTCATTAGGCAAACAATTGTTGGAATTGGAGGCTTAATTTTATTAATCAATTTTACAGGTTGGGATGTTGCAAAATGGTTTGTGGTTATCATACCGCCAATAACATTGATTGCGATTTTGTATGGACGGAAAATACGTAAATATTCAAAGGGATTGCAAGATAAAATTTCAGAGTCTAGCATCATTGTTTCAGAAGCACTTACTGGTATAACAAGTGTTAAAGCATTTACAAGTGAACATTTAGAAATAAAAAAATACGATAAAGTAACTAATGAGATTAGAAGTTTCGGGATACAATATGGAGTGATGCGTGGTGCATTTTTTGCGTTTATCATCATGTGTGTATTTGGCTCTATCTTTTTCATTTTATATAAGATGTTGTTGCTAATTAATTCACATGTTTTGAGCCCAGAAAATTTTGGAATCTTTATGATGCTTTCTCTTTTTGTGGCAGCATCATTGGGTGGTTTGCCTGAACAATTAGCCTCAATTCAAAGGGCTTTAGGCGCAACAGATAGAGTATTTGATATTATTGATGAAAAAAACGAGAAAATTAATTTAGCTTTTCATTCAAATAGTCATAGAGTCAAAGGTGATTTGGAGTTTAAACATATTCAGTTCACGTATCCTACACGCCCCGATTTCCAGGTACTTCGCGATGTTTCTTTTGGTGTTAAAGCTGGCCAAACAGTCGCACTTGTTGGAGGCAGCGGTAGTGGTAAATCCACGTTAGCTGCACTAACGTTGAGGTTTTACGAGCCAAATGAAGGTGAATATACCATTGACGGAAAAAAATCAACCGAATATGAGTTGACTGAGCTACGAGACCAGATGGCAATCGTGCCACAAGACGTTCTATTATTTGGAGGCACAATCAAAGAAAATATTTTATACGGAAAGGCAAATGCTACGGATGAAGAAGTGATGGAGGCTGCAAAACAAGCTAACGCCTATGATTTTATTATGAGTTTTCCTGATCGTTTTGAGACTTTAGTTGGCGATAGAGGGATTCAGTTGTCCGGTGGACAGCGTCAGCGTGTTGCTATAGCAAGAGCTGTTTTAAAAAATCCATCTATTTTAATCTTAGATGAAGCAACAAGTAGTTTGGATAGTGAAAGCGAGCGTTTGGTTCAAGAGGCTCTTGATAAGTTGATGATAGGAAGAACGTCGATTGTTATCGCTCACCGATTATCAACCATCAGAAATGCAGACAAAATAGTTGTTTTACAAAAAGGTGAAGTCCTTGAAATGGGAACGCATCAAGAACTTATAAATAATGAGGATGGTCTTTATAATAAGTTGAGTAAGCTGCAGTATGATTTAAATTAAATCTGATAGAAAGGTGAAGGAGATCTAGTATTTAAGAGAATTATTCTAAAACCGTATATATTTTTTTAATTTTAATAGTGATGTCATCAAAATCTACAATTGTATTTTTATTCGCATGAAATGCAAAAATCTTTATTAAATTATTAGAATCATTGAATTGATTTTCAGCAAAAGTTACGCTATCCACAATATTTATCCATTCATTTGGTTTTGCATGATAATTTAAAATATCGAAACTGTTCCAAGTGCATTCACCATTTTTTTTGCAAAATGAAAGCGCCAAGCAATCGCCTTTTTTTACATCAGTTGCTTTGGCCCAAAAATTAACGCACACGCGTATACTTGAACCTAATAAGGAATCTTCTAAATTTTGAGAAAAACCTGCAGAATATTGATTAGCAGAATCTATTCTATATGCAAAATTTCCAGTATGACCTTGACCTTTAATTTTAGGATCAAGAGATGTGGAATCTTCAGCATTTAATGTTGCTTGTGATATTTCTGTGCTTTTTTCCACTTCCATTGTTTCATCAGAACAAGATGCGAAAAGAAAAGAATAGACAAATAAAATGGCAATAAATGTTTTCATAATTGGTTTTTTTGTAAAAATATAAATTTATTTATTAATATTACCGTTCTTACAACTCTTTTAACACATGTTGCTTACTCGAAATGCCTTATTTTCTATAGTAAATCAAAGAAAAAATTTGATTCTAGTTTTCTTTTGCATCATTTATTGTTTGATATCATTAGTCAATCATTCCAACTACAGGACGTATGCGTTTGATTTAGGAATCTATAACAATTGCTTGTACCAATATGGCCATTTTCATAAAAATCATTATCCGTATTTACATTACATGTTTACTAATTTTTTGTCTGATCACTTTTCATTATACACTGTAATCTTATCACCACTTTACTATATTTTTGGCACTCCAACATTATTATATATTCAAATACTATCTGTTTTATTTGGTTCTATTGGAATTTTCAAACTCATCAAGAAACGATTTGACCAACCATATTTGCCCGAATTAGCGATGATTCATTATTTATCGTTTTTCGGAATTTATTCTGCGCTTGCCTACGATTATCATGACAATGTGGTTTCTGCTATGCTTTTGCCGTGGTTTTTATATTATTTTGATTCTAATAAAATTAAGCTAACCATAGTATTTGCGATATTGATTGTCATCGGTAAAGAAAATATGCCTATTTGGTTGGCGTTTGTCTGCTTTGGGTTGTTTTTATTAAATTATAAAGATAAGGCTAAACGAAATTTTGCCTTAATCCTTGCATTTTCCTCGTTAGTTTACGTCGTTATCATTCTTAAAGTTGTTATGCCAGCAATGGATCCGATTATGGCAAAAAATGGGTACAACGCTTTTAAATATACTATACTAGGAAATAATTTTAGTGAGATAATGTCAAACGCAATACATAATCCATTAAAAATTATTAATGCCTTATTTTACAGTCATATTGACAATTTGCCAGAATTGAAAGACATTAAATTAGAATTATATACATGTCTTTTGTTCTCTGGTGGCTGGATGCTATTGTTTAGACCTCAGTATTTAGTCATGTTAATTCCAATTATTGCACAAAAAGTTTTTTCAGATGATTTCGGGAAATGGGGAATTTCAAATCACTATTCTATTGAATTTGCACCCATTGTTGTCTTATGTTTTTATGATGGGGTTATGTTCATTAAAAAACAAAAACTTAGACTTCTTTTAGTCATTATTGTTTGCATTTCCACTATGTATATTACCTATGCAAAAATGGAAGACAGATCCTCTATCTATTATAATAAGCTACAGGGATGTTTTTATTTAAAATCGCATTATAAATCAGAATTTAGAAAAAAAGAAGTGAAAAGAGTGTTTAAATTAATTCCTGCTGAAGCAAATTTAAGTGCCTTGAATATGTTTTGCCCGCATTTATCTTTCAGAAAAAATATATACCAGTATCCTGATGTTTATGATGCAGAATATATTTTATTGGCAAATACTGAGAATGCATATCCTGTTCGTGGAAAAGAATTAGCTCAACAAATTCAAGATTATTTGGCTTCTCCTCTTTGGGAAACATTGTCGGCAAATAAAGGCATTTATTTATTTAAGAAAAAGAAATAATTTTCATAATAATCTAAAAAAATTTCAATTATAAATCATTTAATTGCCTATAAAGAAAAATACAATGCCTTATTTTTTATTTATAATTCGATAATATGAACATTCTTTAAAACTTAATATAGGCTCTAAAATAAATAAATTTTTTACGTCTACATCTCTCTCATATTGCTGTGTAAGAATATAACTACCTGCATGCAATTTGCGGTCGTTTTGAGATACAACCTCGCAATTGTTTCCTTTTAAACAATCTTTTTTAGCATAAAAGTGCATGACAAAGTTTGGCCCTGAATTAATCATGTATACGCTATCTTTTTGATGTCCCTTAGCACGTATTTGTTTCATAAAGTTTCCAAGAGAAGATCCTTTTGCCACGTCACAATTGTTTGAAATAACTTTATAAAAAGGCCAAGAAAAAATGCAAATAAATAAGAGCCAAATTTTTATTGGATGTTTTTTGGACACTAAATAGAATGCTGTTCCTATTATTATGGCCATAATGGTATAGAGTGGTGCATCATACCATTCGAGTTTAGTTTTTGATAACGCCAATAATAAAGCGATACTAATAAAAATAAATATAAAAAATACACCTAACTTTTTAGCGCCATCATTTGCACGACTTAAAATATAAAATAAACCAAATGGCAAGATAAAAATCCAAACAAAAAATCTATCTTGAGTAAACATTAATTCAAAGTAGAAGTAAAACGGTAATGTTTTTTGATTTAAAAAGTCTTGCCGTTCTATCCTTCCTCCAATTTCATTTTCCATAACGGCATTAAAGTAGCCTTCTGTTAAATAGCTTCTTAATGCATAGTAACCAATAACGAGGAATAAAAATGTTATAATGGCAATATAAAAACCTTTGTTTTGAAACGTCTCTTTTAATTTACGCGAATACGTTATCCAAGCAAAAAATCCTGGCATGGCTATTAACCCAGCTATGCCTTTTGTTAAACATCCAAATGAAAACGCGAAACCAAACAAAATTAAATACATGGTTGCTTTATTTTTAGAATCACTATTCGTAAACTCATATATTAGTAAGGATTGTAATAATATCCAAAATGCTAAAACAGAATCTGTATCTCCAGTTCGTGAAATGTGCCAGCCTACAAAGCCATAGCTGCTCAGTAATACCATTGGGATACTTAAAGCAGTCCAATAATTTTTGAATGTTTTTATGCCAATTAACCAAAGTAGCAAGGCACTTAAAAACGCAAAAATAGCTGAAGACATGCGAACACCTAGTTCATTAAAACCAAATATTTTTATACAGATAGCACTGCACCAAATTGCAAAAGGTGGTTTCGAATTAAAAACATCTGGTTCGTCTAAAAGAAATAGTTCAATAGGATTTCCTTTTTCAATCATTTCTTGGGCATTTAATGCATAACTTGATTCGTCCCATAAATGCATTGGCTGTTTGCCTAATTGATAAAAAAGAGAAAAATAGCTTAATAGAAAAAAAACAAAAAGAGCGCCGAAAAAATGATAATTTTTAGAGATAGACATGAAATTTTTCTATCAAAAATAGTAAAAAATAGCATTTAAAGTTAGGGTATTGATTTATATCAATCGGATGATGGTTATATTTAAAATTATCTTTAATGGATAAATTATAAGTCTTAAATTATAATGCTTTAGTTTGAAAAATTTAAGTAAAACATCCATTTAGTTTAGTAAAATTAGTATTTTCGTTATTTGAAAATATATGAATCATCCACAAATTATAGAATTTCCAAAGCTTGGAAGCCCTGATATTGGTTATATATCTGTTGCAGAGAACCAAAAGAATGTCCCATTTGATGTAAAGCGAGTTTTTTGGAGTTATCATACGCCTGATAATGTAGTTCGTGGTCGACATGCCCATCATCAAACTGAAATGGTTTTGATTGCAACGTTAGGCCGTATTGTGGTAAACACAGAAATGTCAGATGGCAGCTTAAATGTATTTTCTTTAGAGTCTCCCAATCAAGGATTATATTTGCCAAAGTATTGTTGGCATACCATGCAATACAGTCACATTGCTGTTCAACTAGTGTTAGCTTCCGAATTATACGATGAAAAAGATTATATAAGAAGTTACGAGGAGTTCAAATTAATTAAAGGTTAGCACATGGAATATTTCAAGCATGCATTAGCTCAAGTAGATTCTGATTTTATTGGAAATGGCACAAAAATATGGCAGTTTGTATCCATTTTAAAAGGGGTGAAGATTGGTGAAAATTGTAATATTTGTTCACATTGTTTTATTGAAGGAAATGTAAAAATTGGGAATGATGTAACAATCAAAGCTGGCGTATATTTATGGGATGGTATAGAAATTGAGGATAATGTGTTTATTGGGCCAAACGTTGTTTTCACAAATGATATTTATCCGCGGAGTAAACAATTCAAAGAACCATTAATAACGGTTATTGAAAAAGGCGTTTCGTTAGGTGCTAATTCTACAATATTGGCAGGAATAAAATTGGGAAATTATGCCATGACGGGTATTGGAAGTGTAGTTACTAAAGATCTAAAGTCTCATGGATTATACTTTGGCAATCCAGCTAAACAGCATGGTTGGGTAGATGAATTTGGTGAAAAGCTTAAATTTAATGAAGAATCACAAACATGGGTTAATACGACCAATGTTAACTACCGTGAAGAAATAACAGGGTTAATTAAAATAGAAACGACATGAATATTCCATTTTTAGATTTAAAAAAAATCAACCAAAACTACGAGCAAGATTTAGTCGCTCAACTCCATAGTGTAATTGATTCTGGCTGGTATATCATGGGGAATAAATTAACTGCGTTTGAAAAAAACTACGCTGATTTTAATGGTTGTAAGTTTAGTTTGGGAGTTGGCAATGGATTAGACGCCTTAATTCTTTCTTTAAAAAGTTTAAATATTGGAAAAGACGATGAAGTCATAGTCCCTTCAAATACCTATATAGCAAGCTGGTTAGCCGTTTCTTATGTTGGCGCCATTGTGGTTCCTGTTGAGCCTAGAATTGAAACTTATAATATTGATGTTAGTTTAATTGAAGAAAAAATCACAGCAAAGACAAAGGCGATCATGCCTGTCAATTTATATGGTCAAGCTGCCGAACTTGATAAAATTATGGCCATAGCAAAAAAATATAATTTATATGTTGTTGAAGATAATGCTCAAGCACAAGGCGCGATGTGTCATGGCAAATTAGCGGGCAGTTATGGCCATATTAATGGAACAAGTTTTTATCCGGGCAAAAATTTAGGCGCATTAGGTGATGGTGGTGCAATTACAACGAACGATTCTGAACTTGCAGAAAAAATAAAGGTATTGCGAAATTATGGTTCTCAAAAAAAATATTACAATGAAATAAAAGGATATAATTCGAGGTTAGACGAACTTCAAGCTGCTTTTTTAGATGTTAAATTAAAAAAGTTAGGATCTGAAAATGAACAACGTGTTATCATAGCACAAAACTATTTAAAGCAATTAGCAAACATTGACGATTTAATATTACCTCAGCTTGCCGAAGGCTGCTCCTCAAATTATCACTTATTTGTAGTGAGAACAAGGCGAAGGAATGAATTACAAAAGTTTTTATTAGACAAAGGTATTGGCACCGTAATTCATTATCCTGTTCCTCCACACATGCAAAAAGCCTATGAAGAATATGAGTTTTCTGATGTTCAATTTCCGATCGCCACATTAATTGCGGAAACGTGTTTATCTTTACCACTATATCCTGGAATGGATGATGAACAAATAAACTATATTTGCAATACAATAAAATTATTTTATGCCTAAATTATCCATTATCATTCCTTGTTATTTTAATGGAGAAAATATTCCAATTACAAAACAACGATTAATTGACAACGAATCTCTGTTTGATAATGACGTAACTTTTGAGTACGTTATGGTGGATGATGGGAGTAAAGACAATACCGTTGAAGAGCTGATTCAATTTAAAAATGAGCATCCTGGTAAAGTTAAAATTGTAAAGCTTGCTGGTAATGTTGGGTCTTACAATGCTATACTAGCCGGAATGAATTATGCTACTGGTGATTGTTGCGTTGTTATTGCGGCCGATCTTCAAGATCCTCCCGAATTAATGGTAAAAATGTATGCCCATTGGAAATCTGGAATTAAACTTATAGTAGGTAATAGAGCAGATCGAGCGGAGTCGTTTTTTCAAAAAGCATTTTCAAATTCATATCATAAGCTCATACAAAAGTTTGCTTTAAAAAATATTCCTAATGGAGGCTTCGATTATGTTTTTTTTGATAAAAAATTAAAAGACGAAGTGGTAAAAATAAATGAAAAAAATACCAATACGCTATATTTACTAGCTTGGTTAAATTACGATATGGTTTGTATTCCATATTCCCGCGCTAAAAGAGAAATTGGAAAGTCACGCTGGACACTTAAAAAAAAGATAAAATTATTTATAGATTCTTTTATTTCTTTTTCTTATGCGCCACTAAAATTTATTTCAATTACAGGAATTACTCTTGGTATAATTGCGTTTTTTTATAGTTTAGTAATCATTGGCTTAAAATTTGCAGGGTCAACAGAGCCTTCAGGTTGGTCAAGTTTGATGGTGGTTATTTTATTTGTGTCTTCCTTTCAAATGATTGGATTAGGAATCATTGGTGAATATGTTTGGAGAAATTTGGAAGCGACTCGTCAACGACCAATTTACGTGGTTGATGAGGTTATTGAGTAATAAATTAATTATAACTATTATAAAATCATCTCAGGAATCTCTCCTTCAATGATAAGTTTCCCTGAGGTAGCATTTTTTATTTGTTCAACACTTACGCCTGGAGCGCGCTCTAATAAACGAAATCCACCGGTTGGTAAAATATCTAAAACCGCTAATTCGGTTACTATTTTTTTTACACATTTAATGCCTGTAAGTGGCAAATCACATTGAGGTAATAATTTAGATTCTCCTGCTTTATTGACGTGTTGCATGGCTACAATAATGTTTTTCGCACTGGCTACCAAATCCATAGCGCCACCCATTCCTTTTACCATCTTTCCTGGTATTTTCCAATTTGCGATATCGCCATTTTCACTTACTTCCATGGCACCTAAAATAGTTAAGTTTACCTTTTGCGAGCGAATCATGCCAAAGCTCATGGCGCTGTCAAATATAGAAGCTCCTTTTAGTAAGGTTACCGTCTGTTTTCCTGCATTTATCAAATCGGCATCTTCTTCCCCTTCAAATGGAAAAGGGCCTGTTCCTAAAATGCCGTTTTCTGATTGTAAAACAACATTAACACCATCAGGAATGTAATTAGCAACTAATGTAGGAATCCCGATTCCTAAATTCACATACATGCCATCTTTAACTTCTTTTGCAATGCGTTTTGCGATACCGTTTTTATCTAACATAATTTTTATCAAAAATTTTTATACTTCATTTGAAAGTTTCCAAAAGCTAAAAAACTAGATTTCTTTTTTTCTTACAGTCGTTTGTTCTATTCTTTTTTCGTAATGATTTCCTTTAAAAATACGATGCACGTAAATGCCCGGCGTATGAATGTGGTCAGGATCAAGCTCTCCAACTTCAACTAATTCTTCTACTTCTGCAATGGTTATTTTTCCCGCCATGGCCATCATAGGATTAAAATTTCGAGCCGTTGAACGAAAAATTAAATTACCAGCAGTATCTCCTTTCCATGCTTTTACAATGGCAAAATCAGCTTCAAAAGCATGTTCCATTAAGTATTCTTTTACTTCTCCATTATAATCAAATGTTCTAACTTCCTTGCCAATTGCAACTTCTGTTCCCACACCCGCAGGAGTATAGATAACAGGCATGCCGTAACCTGCGGCTAAACAACGCGTTGCTAATGTACCTTGTGGAATTAATTCAACTTCTAATTCTCCATTGAGCATTTGCCTTTCAAATTCAGCATTTTCGCCAACATACGAGGAGATCATTTTTTTAATTTGCTTAGTTTTTAATAATAGTCCCAATCCAAAGTCATCTACTCCCGCATTATTACTGATACAGGTTAAGCCCTTTATACCTTTTTTTACTAATGCTGAAATGCAGTTTTCCGGAATGCCACACAAACCAAATCCGCCAACTAAAAGCGTCATGTTATCTGAAATGTCTTTAATTGCCTCTTCTGCGTTTTTTACAACTCTATTTATCATAATTTAATGTTTTTAATATTCAGCTTCAAACGTATGATCACTAATTTCAAGTTCATTAGCTGCATCATAAGCGCTACAATCAAGTTCTACGTCTCCCATATTAGCTGGTTTTTGGAAGCCTGCTTTTGTCAATTTTAATGTTTTATCAGCATAAATTTTTTGAAAAAATTTCCCCCAGATTGGTAAAGCCATGCTAGCACCTTGCCCTTCATTTGTTGAATTAAAATGAACGCTACGTTCTTCCCCGCCTGTCCAGCAACCTGCAACTAATTCAGGAGTTAAACCCATAAACCATCCATCTGCATTGTTTTGAGTTGTCCCTGTTTTACCAGCTATTTCATTTCGTAAATTATATTTACTTCTTAAACGTGCGCCAGTGCCATAATCGACAACACCGCGCATTAATTGAATGATAGCGTAAGCGTTTTGTTCGCTAAAAACTTCATCCGTTGTAGGCATAAATTCTTCTAACACTTTCCCGTTTTTGTCTTCAATGCGAGTTATAAAAGTTGGTTGAATATAAGTTCCTTTATTTGCAAATGTCGCATTAGCGGCAACCATTTCAAATACTGAAATATCGGGTGTGCCCAGGCAAATTGAAGGTACTGCTTCAATTGGGGCGGTTATACCCATTCTTCTTACTAAATTTATAACAGCTTCAGGTCCAAATCTTTTGATTAAAAATGCAGAAACATAATTAACCGAGCCCGCTAAAGCTTTTCGAAGAGTTATCATTTTACCGGTTCCCTTTTCACCATCAGAATTATCTGGGCACCATTCTTTTCCATCAGGAGTTGTTATACACGTTCTAACATTCGGCACTTGATAACAAGGCGAATATCCTTCTTGTATAGCTAATGCATATACAAATGGTTTAAACGTAGAGCCTACTTGTCGCCTTCCAACCTTAACATGGTCAAATTTAAAATGCTTGTGATTGACACCTCCAACCCATGCTTTAACATATCCTGTCGTTGGTTGAATGGCTATAAAACCTGTGTGAAGAAAAGATTTGTAATACCTAATGCTATCCCAAGGCGACATAATAGTATCAATTTCACCACGGATGCTATAGACCAACATTTTCACAGGTTTCTTAAATTCTACTAAAATACCTTCTTTTGAAAGGCCATCATTTTTTAAACTTCGGTAACGATCACTTCGTTTCATAGAACTCATCAGGATGTTTTCTATTTGCTCTTTATTGACATTCCATGCAAATGGCGCGTTCTTTTTTGTTTTACATTCTTTATTAAACAGCTTTTGAAGATCCGTCATGTGCTCATTAACAGCCTCTTCAGCGAAAGCTTGCATTCGAGAGTCAATGGTTGTGTATATTTTTAAACCGTCTTTGTAAATATTGTAAGGTTTATTTGTTTCAGGATTGATGTGCTTTTCGCACCACGCTTTCATAAAGTTTTCTCTTAAATATTCTCTAAAATAAGGAGCAAGACCATCGTTATGATCCTCTGGTTGAAATTTAATTCCTAGTGGTAATATTTTTAAGCTATCAAATTTTTCTTTTGATAAAAAGCCATATTTTACCATTTGAGATAGCACAACATTTCTGCGATGTAAAGTCGTGTCGGCTTTCTTGATAGGATTAAATAATGAAGGATTTTTTGCCATTCCAATAAGCATAGCAGCTTGTTGAATTTCTAAGCTATCTTGACTTGTATTAAAATAAATTTGAGCAGCAGATTTAATGCCCACGGCTTGATTTAAAAAGTCAAATTTATTTAGGTACATCGCTAAAATTTCATCTTTAGTATAGTTTTTCTCAAGGCGAACGGCAATGACCCATTCTTTTAATTTTTGTAATACCATTTTTGGTTTACTTAATTTTTGTCGAGGAAACATCATTTTTGCAAGTTGCTGGGTAAGTGTGCTTCCCCCGCCTTTGTTCATGTTTCCAGTTAGGATACCTGATGCCGATCTTGCAAGTGCTTTAACATCTATTCCACTATGGTCTTTAAATCGAGCGTCTTCTGTGCTAATGAGGGCATCAATTAAATCTTGATCTAGTTCGTAATACCTTACACTCACTCTATTCTCAGAATAGTACTTTCCAAGGGTTTTAGCATCACTACTATAAATAACTGTAGCTAAATTACTTTTTGGATTTTGAAGTTCCACAACACTTGGAAGGTCAAAAAATAAATCAGTAGAAATAAGAGAAATTAAACAAAAAAGAAACAAAATCGGTAGCCAAACTATCAACCATGTTAGCTTTACGAATGAAGATGTTTTTTCTTTTGGCATGACAATATTTGCGCAAAGTTAATTTAAAACTTTATACATTAAAATTAAAGATATAATTTATTGTTTTATTTAGGAATCCAATGAATGGATTGTTTTAGGTAGCGAAACTACCAATTCCTTTAGTGAAAGCATTGTGAAATTTAAAATAATTTACTTAAGTTTGCTTTAAAATTTACATATTATGAAAAAACTATTACAATTAGTTGTTTTAATTTCCAGTGTTTGTTATTCTCAAGTAACCTATTCTCAAGCTAATTCAAGTGTTGAACAAGATAAAAAGAAAATAGCAGAATATAATAAACGATTCTTTAATGAGGAAGAGGCTATAAAACAAGCTAAATTAAAAGGGATTCCAGATTCAGACATTAAAGGGTACGTTGAATTTTTGAAAAACGACTTTTCTTCTAAAAAGGCTTTAGAACAAGCGCCTCATAAACATTCTCCTTATGAAACTACACAGGAATTTGAGGAAAGTGTAATTTATTTAAGTCCAAATAGGACAATGAGTGCAGGTTGCCCAAACATGGGATTTGAAAATTATAATTTTACAAATTGGACCGGTGGTATAGGAACGGTTGCAACTGGAGCCGCTTTGCCAGTTTATACTTCTACAGGAGCTAGTATTATTAATTTAGCAGGAAGTAATGTGTCTGTTGTGAATACCATAAATTATCATACAATAATGACTCGCCCATCTGTTCTAAATAACATTTACCCAGCTTGTTCTTCCTTTGGATATGATAGCGTTACAACCCGTGCAGTTGGATCTACTTTAGTGTCTGACGTTCCATTTGTAAGTCCTTATAGCTTTGACCCAGTTTCAGTAAGGATGAATGGGACTAATGCAAACTACAGAGGCTGTAGATTAAAGTATATTACAACAACGGCAACCAATAATAAGCAAGTTTTATTTAGTTATGCTTGTGTACTTCAAAATGGTGGTCATCCAGCAAATCAATCTCCCTATTTAAAAGTTGAGGTTAGAAATGAAACAACTGGCGCTATTTTGCCAGGATGTACATCCTATACATTTAACCCAGTTTCTTCTTTACCATCTGATTCATTAATGGTTACCGCTACTCCTGGTTATACTGGGGTTAGTTATAGAAAGTGGAAATTATACTCCGTTGATCTATCAGCCTTGCCATTAGGAACTAATGTGTCTGTAAATTTTGAAGTTGGAGGGTGTACCCAAGCAGGTCACTGGGGTTATGCCTATGTAGATGCTGAATGCGGTGGAATTGGAACACCTTATGCTAATATGTGTTCTGGATCCATTTTTGCAACGCTTGTTGCTCCTTTGGGTTATAATTCTTATCAGTGGTTGAATTCAGCAGGTTTACCTATTTCAGGGGCAACTAATGATACATTAATTGTTTCTCCAGCAACTCCTGGAACTGTTTATTCTGTTCAGATGTTGTCTCCAGGTGGTTGTACGTTAACTTCAACGGTTTCAATTGTATTAACAACGGTTAATATTGTAAGTATAAATGCGTTGAGTTCATGTCCAGGCGGAGCTTCTGGTTCTGCTGTTGTAGTAGCAAGTGGTAGCAACGGAATCTACACTTACCAATGGACAAGTACTTCAGGACCTTCTACCGGCTCCGTCGTCAGCACGTCACAAACCGCAACAGGGTTGGCCCCCGGAACGTATAGTGTGCTAGTTGCTTCAACAACTTGTGGAACTGCTACAGCTAGTATTTCAGTTGGAGTTTCACCACCTTATTTTACAGCTGTTGGAAAACCATTCTGCGGGACCTCAGCCTTTATTCCTGCAGGCCCAGGAAGTTCTTACGTGTGGTATGGCGGGTTAACAGCTACTACGCAAACTTTAATTCCAGGCCCAGCAGGAACTAATGATACACTCTACCTTCCATCAGTTGCAGCTGGGAACATATATACATTAGTATACACGACATTATCTGGATGTAAAGATTCTGTTAAGTATACAATGAATCAAATACCTGGTGGTTCTACTTTTATGTCAAGTTTAGTGAATGTTTGTCCAGGTAATTTAAATGGTGCCGCAAGTTTAAATTTAACAACACCGTTTGGAGCGCCATACAGTTATAATATTACTGGTCCAGGAAATACAGTCATTTTAAATACCAGCACAGCGTCTACTGTTGCAACAGTAGGGTCTTTAGCTGCTGGAACTTATACAGCAATTGTAAATGATGGTGTTTGTATTTATCGAAGCACCTTTGCGATTAATGTCATTTCAACCACCTTTACCATTATTCCCACCAATACTGTTATTTGTTTTCCTGCAGACACTGCCAAAATTAGGCTTGATTTTGGTGCGACGCCACCATCCGTTTGTGGAGTGACTTCAGCTCTTTGTTCTGGCCCTGCAACCCAATTATTTAACACGGGGCCCTTCACAGCAAATACGTCTTATGATTACCCAACTCCCTATGGTAATTTTTATACCTATGCTAAGCATCAGTTCTTGGTAAGAAAAGCGGAATTAAACGCGGCAGGAATTACAGCCGGAAAAATTTCCAGTTTAGCCTTTAAAATTGTTAATATGAATACAAGTATTACCAATTATCCTAATTTTAGTATAAAAATGGGGTGCTCAAATTTAACAACGATGCCAACCGTTTCTTTTTCATCTGCAACACCTTGGATTACAGGATTAACTTCCGTTTATTCTGTGGCCTCTCAGCCAATAGCTTTAGGTTGGGTTACTCATAACTTCTCTCAGAGTTATGTTTGGGATGGTATTTCAAACATTGTTGTTGAAGTTTGTTTTGGAATGAATACCTCATCTACGTGGATTCAAAACGCTTCTGTTGAATTAAAACAAATGTCTTATAACGCTACCATGTTGTATAGAGAAGATGGATCTCCAGTATGTTCTGGCCCTCAATTACCTAACAATTCAGGAGCAATGATCAACGGAGCACAGATGTTACCTAATATGCGTTTCGGATATTGTGGCGCTGCAATACCTGCAAGTAGTTATACTGTTGCTGTAACAAGTAATGGAACTATTACAGCAAATTATGGAAACGACTCTTTAAAAATTTCTCCAACTTTTGTAACGCCACCAGCTGGAAACGTTCCAACTACGTATACGATTACTGTCACAAATCCTCAAGGTTTATGTTCAGCTACTCATACAATTTCAATATTATATCCTGCAGGGCCGATTAATATGTCTACGATTCCTACCTCAACTACAATCTGTGAAGGAAGTAATTTAGATTTAATTTCTTCAGGAGCCGTAACTTATAATTGGTTTTATTATCAAAGTGGGGCGTTTATTCCAATAGCAACTACTCCGAAAATAAATGTGACCCCACCTATTGTTGGAACTAACACCTATATTGTTACTGGAACAGCGCCATGTGGAATTCCACCTCAAACAAAAACGATTACAGTTAATGTTATTCCTAAAGCAGAATTGGTTATTACTCCTTTGCAAGACGTTACAAAATGTCTAGATAAACCTTTTACAATAACTACAGGAGTTGGCTCAACTACTCCGGGAAGTTCAGGAACACCTTATACTTATAATTGGACAACTCTGCCACCTACTGTTTCTTTAGGAACAGGATCAAGTTATGTGCAGAACACAAATGCGACTACAACATTAGTTGTAACCGTAAATGGTAATTGTGCAAAACCAACGAGTGATACGATTGTTATTAACAATTTTGTTAACGATTTGGATATCGCAATTCTTGATTCATCCGCAACTTGTGCTAACTCTCCATTTACGTTATCGAGCCTTGCTACAGGAGGTTATCCAACTTACAACTATGCTTGGAATATTAATGGAAATCCTTACCTAATAGGAACAGGGCAAAATTTAGGATTTACAAGTCCATCAAGTTCAGGAAATTATACTATCAGTGTTAGTGTAATGGACAGTTGTGGTTATCAAAAAACGGCTTATGAAGTGATTACAGTATTACCTCCATGCTCAATTACAATTCCAAATGTAATTACACCTAATGGAGATAATGTGAATGATTTCTTTATTATTCAAAACATTGAATACCACGCAAATTCAAGTTTATTAATCTTTGACAGATGGGGTAAAAAAGTATACTCTAACACTAACTATAAAAATGAGTGGAAGGCAGAAGATACAGTTGACGGGACTTATTTCTATATCTTAGATATCGTTGACGATAAAAAATATACAGGATTTATTTCCGTATTCCACGGAAAATAAAAATAAAAAAGCCTCACATTGTGAGGCTTTTTTATTTTTAAAAGGTATGATTGTTAAACCGTATAAACAATTGAAATCGTTCCAATTAAAAAAACCTCTTGAATTCATTTCAAGAGGTTTTTTATTTATAAGTTAAATACTACTGATTAATTTATTTTTTAGCTAATGCATATAATTCAGCTACTTTATCCCAGTTAATAACATTAAAAAATGCGGCCATATAATCCGGGCGTCTATTTTGGTAGTGTAAATAGTAAGCATGTTCCCAAACATCCATTCCTAAAATAGGCGTTCCTTTGCAATCGGCAATGTCCATTAATGGATTATCTTGATTGGGAGTTGAACATACAGCTAATTTACCATCAGCTTTAACGCATAACCAAGCCCAGCCTGATCCAAAACGAGTTGCGCCCGCTTGTGAAAAGTCAGTTTTAAATTTTTCAAAGCCACCTAAATCATTTTCAATGGCAGCTTCTAATTCTCCTTTTGGACTTCCACCTGCATGTGGAGCCATAATTGTCCAAAATAAGGAGTGGTTGTAATGTCCACCACCATTATTTCTAACAGCCATCGGATATTTTGAAATGTTTTTGCATATGTCTTCGATGCTTAATTTTTCTGCATCCGTTCCAGCTAATGCGTTATTTAAATTAGTAACGTAGGCTTGATGATGTTTACCATGGTGAATTTCCATAGTTTTAGTGTCGATATGTGGCTCAAGTGCGGCATGCGCATAGGCCAATTGTGGTAATTCAAATGCCATAATAGTTAGTTTTTAGTGGTTAGAAATTATACTTGTTTTAATTGTTTGATTGCATTTGTTGGGTTTTCGTTTCCAAAAACGGTGTTGCCCGCGACTAATACATTTGCGCCGCAAGAGATTAGTTCATTATAATTATTAAAATCAACTCCTCCATCTATTTCGATTAAAGCAGTTGATTTTTTATCTGTAATTAATTTTTTGAGAGCAGTTACTTTATGAAACGTATTTTCAATAAATTTTTGTCCACCAAAACCAGGATTTACACTCATTAGACATACAAGATCCACATCAGATATGATATCTTCTAATAGATGAATAGGTGTATGAGGATTAAGTGATACGCCTGCTTTCATGCCCGCTTGTTTAATATTTTGAATCGATCTATGAAGATGTGTACATGCTTCAACATGAAAGGTGAGAATGTCAGCACCAGCCTCTTTAAATGTTTGAGTGTATCTATCAGGATCAACAATCATTAAATGAACATCTAAAGGTTTTTTAGCATGTTTTTGAATAGCTTTTAAAACTGGAAATCCAAATGATATGTTGGGTACAAACACACCATCCATGATATCAATATGAAACCAATCTGCTTCTGAATTATTTATTAATTCAATGTCACGCTGTAGATTCCCGAAATCTGCTGATAATATGGAAGGTGCTATGAGGTGTGCCATTTGTTTTTATTAGAATCTAAAATTATACATAAAAATTTAGATTACATACTTTGTTTTTAACATCAAGCTAATTCTTATGTTAAATTTGCTTATTTGAGGCGTTAAAACAATCTCTGCAAAGGGGCTCATAACTATCGGTTTCGCCAAGAAGAACTAAATTTGTTTCTGCTGTTTTTCGATGAGATATATGCGCTAAACCTCCGCAATTCATACAGATAGCATGAACTTTTGTAACGTATTCGGCACAAGCTAATAAACCAGGAATTGGGCCAAATGGATTTCCTTTATAATCCATATCTAAACCTGCAACGATAACTCTAACGCCACTATTTGCTAATTGGTTGCAAACGTTTATTAATTCTAAATCAAAAAATTGAGCTTCATCAATACCAATCACGTCCACATCGTTTGCTAACAATAAAATAGTTGAGCTTGAAGAAACAGGCGTACTCATGATTTCGTTTCCTTGATGCGAAACGACATTTTCTTCATGGTAGCGTGTATCAATTTGTGGTTTAAATATTTCGATTTTTTGTTTAGCAAATTGAGCACGTTTCAAGCGACGAATCAACTCTTCTGTTTTTCCTGAAAACATTGAGCCGCAAATGACTTCAATCCAACCTTTTTTATGGGAGCCTTGTTTAATGTTTTCTAAAAACATGGTTAATTACTATTTAAATATAAAGTTTAAAAATAATCTAAGTAAATTAAAATACTGTATTTTTAATTCTTAATTATTCACAAGATATGCAAACTGATTTATTATCTAAACAATTAAATTCCTCACTCCAAGATTTAAAGAAAGTGATTGAGGATTTTGAAAAACACCACTCGCCAAGCAGCAGTATTGCTGAGCAACTTCATTATGCCATCACCCAAACTAATAAATTTGTTTCGACATATTTAGTTTTAAATGAGCATAAAGAAATTTCTTCTGAAATAGAAGCTCATTTAACAAAAACTCATGTAGTTTCTGATGCGAAAGTCATTGAAGTCGAAAAGGGAAAGATTGAAGAGACTCTTGTAATGACCGAAGAACAAAATGTTGTTTTGGAACCTATTCTAACGCTTGAAATAAAGTCGGAAGAAATTGAAAGAGTAAACCATCCGAAATTAAACATAAACATTAACGATAAATTTAGGCTCATAAATGAATTGTTTTCGGGTAACGCAAACGAATATCAAATGGCTATTGAACAATTGAACGCGACAACTAACCTTCATGAAGCCAATGTGTTTTTAAATGGATTAAAAGACATTTATGCTTGGAAAGAAGACAATGAGTTAGTTAAAAGCTTTATGAATTTGGTTGCAAAGAGATTTTAATTACTGAGAAATGAATAGATTTTTTTTAGTTTTTCTTTTTTTCATTTCCATTCTGGTTGTTGAGGCTCAAGACACAGTTTATGCGCGAAGTGTGATTAAAAAATTAACTTCAAAAAAATTTTTAGGAAGAGGTTACGTAAATAATGGCGTTAATAAAGCAGCGCACTATTTAAACAAAGAGTTTAGAGAAATTGGGCTAGATCCATTCACTGCAGCATTTTCGCAAACATATCGATTTGATGTAAATTCTTTTCCAAATAAAATCGATGTAGTTGTGGATGGAAAAAAACTAAAAGCTGGGGAACATTATTTAATTGACCCGACTTCACAAGCCATAAAATCCAATTTTAAATTAATAAGAAAAGATAGCCTTACTTTCGTTTCAGCTAATGAGGGTAAAGAAATCGAAGTAAGATTAAAAAAGAAACTGACATATACTGTCGCTACAAGTTTAAACAATAAACTGGTTATTGAACTATTAAAGGATTCGTTTATGGGTGATTTGAAAGAGATAAACGTTGAATTTAAAAATAAATTCATTCGTGATTTTGAATCTCAAAACATAGTTGGATACGTAAAAGGAATAGAGCAGCCAGATAGTTTTTTAGTGTTTTCTGCTCATTATGATCATTTAGGTGCCATGGGTAAAACAGCTTATTTTCCTGGCGCAAACGATAATGCAAGCGGAGTAAGTATGTTGCTAAACTTAGCAAAGTATTTTCAAAAAAATCCATCAAGGTATTCTGTAGCTTTTCTTTTATTTAGTGGAGAAGAGGCAGGTTTACTGGGATCAAAATATTATACCGAGCATCCATTATTTCCATTAAAGCAAATTAAATTTCTTACAAATCTTGATTTGCTTGGAACTGGCAACGATGGCATCATGGTAGTAAATGCTTCCATGTATAAATCTCAGTTTGAAAAATTAGTAAGTGTAAATAATGAAAAGAAGTATGTGCCACAAATTAAGCAAAGAGGTAAGGCCGCAAATAGCGATCATTATTGGTTTTCAGAGAAAGGAGTTCCTTGTTTTTTTATTTACACATTAGGAGGAACAACATCCTATCACGATGTATATGATATTGAAAAAACATTGCCTTTAACAGATTATAGTGATGTCGGAAAATTATTAATTGACTTTAATAGTAGCTTATAATTTAATACTCATGCTGTGTTAAGCTCACACAGTGTGATATAGGCCATTAGTCCAGTTGAAATTTCTAAAGCTTTTTCATCAATATCAAATGTTGAGGTATGAACTCCTGAGATAATATTTTTTTCTTTGTTTCCTGTACCTAGTCGATAAAAACAACTTGGTACTTTTTGAGTAATGTATGCGAAGTCTTCAGCTGTCATTCTTAAAGGCAATTCTTCTACGTTTTCTTCTCCTAGATAATCTATCGCAAAATGTTTGCAGCGATTTGTTAACGCAACATCGTTTACCAAAAAAGGGTATCCGTTTTCAATATTAATATCAGCGGTAGTATTATACTTTTCGCATACTGTATAAATGATTTGTTTTATCTTTTCTTTTATTTCTGTTCGCCACTGTTCGTTCATAGTTCTCAGCGTTCCTGCTAAGTATACGCTTGAAGGAATAACATTAGTTGCTCCTTTTCCTTCTATTTTCCCAAATGCAACTACAGTTGGAATACTGTTATGTGTATTTTTAGAAACACCTTCCTCATCGAAATAAAACGGAAATTCTTTTTCAATAGTTTGAATAATCGTAGCTGCTGCATTTAATGGATTGATGTATTCAGCCGGCATAGCTGCGTGTCCGCCCTTACCATGTATGGTTATATGTATTTCATCCGTACTTGCCATATACATGCCACTTTTAAATCCAACTTTACCAACTGGCATACTCGGAAAAACATGCTGGGCAATTGCACAATCAACGTTTGGATTTTTTAAAACATCGGCATCAATCATTAAAGATGCGCCCCCAGGTAGCACCTCTTCGCCAGGCTGGAACATAATTTTTACAGTACCACTAAATTTGTTTTTTAATTTGTTTAAAATTATGATGGTACCTAAAACAGAAGCGCTATGCACATCATGCCCGCAAGCGTGCATTATTCCTTCATTAACAGAAGCATAGTCTGTTTTATTTTCTTCAACGATTGGCAAGGCATCTAAATCCGCACGAAGTAAAATGGTTTTTTTTGTAGGGGTTTGTCCTTCTATGATTGCAACGATTCCTGTTCCTACAATGTTTTTTTGATAAGCAATATCATATGTATCTAAAACAGAACAAATAAATGCTGCAGTTTTAAATTCTTGAAATGATAGTTCAGGATGTTTATGAATGTGTCTTCTAATAGAAACAACTTCTTGAAACCCAAGTTCGGCTAATATTTTTATTTCAGAAATTAACTGTTTCATATTGAATCTCGTGCCGCTATTTTATTAAGTTCTTCTAATACCTGATCGTAAATATTTTTTAAAACGATTGGATGGTGAGTATAAAAAACCATGGAGGAATCAAATTTTGATTTAGAACAACCGTGTTCTTTTAATGGATTAAATAAATAAACAGAATCAAATTGTTGTCCCGAAACTCCTTTAATATTAATGCCCGCAGCGCCTTCAGCTAAATAAGCATCAGTAAGTATTTCTACCAACTGATGGCTTTCAAGAATAGTTGGAGGAACTAAAACGTCGTCTTCATGTTTCGCTGCACACGATATTATAAAAAAACAAAAAGTAAATAAATGTAATAGTTTAAATGTCATACTAAAGTAAAGGTAGTAATTTACAATAGATTTTTAAACTCATCATAGGAGTGTAATAAACAAACGTTTTTTGGCAACTCAAGTTTATGACTAAAAAAGGAAAACACTCTGCCTGAAATTAATATGGACTTATTTTTGAAAGTCTTAGCAATCGTTTTTAAATAATCAGTAACCGTGTTCTCATCCATTGGATTTGTGAACGAGGTAACAATCACATCAGGAGAAACTAATTCATTTGCTTTTTCTAAATCTTCTATCGGAACAGATTGCCCTAAATAGTAACACTTATGGCCTTTTACTTTAATCAAAAAGTAACAATACAGTAATCCTAAATCGTGTAATTCTTTATTTGGTAGATAGAGTAAAAATGTTTTTGGGTTCGGAGAAATTTCATGAAACAATCCATCAATACCAACAATAATTTTTTGACGAATTAAATGCGTTATAAAATGTTCTTGGATAGTGTTTATAAGTCCCATTTGCCACATATTTCCAACTTGTCTTAGGAATGGAAACACAACCTTCTCCATGGTATTTTCAAATCCAAAATGAATCACACAGTTTGAAATTATTTTTTCAAATTTCACTTCATTCATTTCGATCATACTGAGCACTAAATTATCAATTTGATCACTTTCTTTGCTAAATGTGCTTAGAATTATTTGCGCTTCATACAGAATTTCGCTACTTGATAATTTTGCAATTTTTGAAATCTTTATTCCATTATTATTTAATAAGGAAATGTTTAAAATATTTTTTAAATCTTCTGACGAATAAAATCTAATATTTGTATCTGTACGCTCCGGTTGTAGAATGCCGTATCGTTGCTCCCAAACCCTTAATGTATGGGCTTTTACCCCAGACAGCCTTTCTAAGTCTTTTATTGTGTAATGTGTATTCATAATTTATATGTAAATATAACAACAAAGAGCGCTCTATGTTCATTTTATTGGTTAAATAGAAAAAAGATCAAACCGTTTACTGTTGATTAAGAACTTTTTTATTTAGAATCATTATAAATTAGTAAAATATGTAATAAAATGTAAAATTTACTGCTTAGATATATAACATTCTGTTATTTTTGTGCCCATATTTTTGTCATAACAATGTCATTAAATTGCGTAACCACACTCAAAATTAGATACAATTCTATGCGTAACAATATGTCTCATTTCTCTCTAAAACCCATTATCTCTGCGGTTTTTTTGTTATTCGCTTTTTCATTTAATTTAAAAGCTCAAGATGGTGCTAAAATTTTTAAACAAAATTGTGCTGTTTGTCACTCATTAACCGACCAGAAATTAACTGGTCCTGGATTGTTAGGAGTAGCAGGTCGAGTTCCAAAACCAGAAACAGAATGGTTAACAAAATGGATTAAGAATAACAATAAAGTTATTGCATCAGGAGATGCTTATGCAAAATCATTAGTGGCTAGCAATGGCGGCGTTGATGGTATGAGTGAATTTGAATATTTAACAGATGATGAATTAAAAGCTTTAGTTGCATATGTAATTGCTCCACCAGCTGAAGTTAATCCTGCAACTTCTGCATCAGGCGGAGGCGGAACAACGGAAGAAAAAACTGAAGAGGTAAAAGGTGCAATTGATCCATTGTATTTATTATTAGGCTCAATTGTATTATTAGCTATTATCATTGGTGCTTTAAGAAGTGTTCGTCATTCATTAGCGAATTCTTTTAATAAGAAAGAAGGAAAACCTGAAGTGCCAGAAATGACTTTTGTTGAAGAAGTAAAATATTGGATGGGAAGTCATCGCAGATTAGTAGGTGTATTTGTTATTATTATTTTATTTATAGGAATGAAGTCTTGCTGGAATGCTTGTTATAATTTAGGTGTTTATTATGATTACAAAACTCAAAAAGGGTATCAACCTCCTCAACCAATTAAGTTTTCTCATAAATTACATGCAGGCGAAAACGAAATTGCTTGTCAATACTGTCATAATTCAGTAGAAAAATCTAAACACGCTGGTATTCCTTCAGTTAATGTTTGTATGAATTGCCACAAAGCAATTCAAAAAGGACCAAAATACGGGGAAAAAGAAATTGCTAAAATTTACGAAGCATCTGGTTTTGATCCTAAAACAGGAAATTACACAAACCCTCAAAATCCTATAAAGTGGATTAAAATTCATAATCTTCCTGACCACGTTTATTTCAACCACAAGCAACACGTTGTTGTTGGAAAACAAGATTGTGCAAATTGTCACGGTAAAATAAAGGAAATGGAAGTAGTACAACAACAATCTCCACTTACCATGAAATGGTGTATTGAATGTCATAGAAAAACAGAAGTTGCAATGGAAGGCAACGCTTATTATGACAAAATACATAAAGCTTTAAAAGAAAAATATAAAGGACAACATGACGTTAAGTTGACGGTTGAAAAAATCGGAGGACTTGAATGCGCTAAATGTCACTATTAATTGTTAGAAACCGGTAATTAGAAGAAATATCACACATGACAATGTCAAAAAAATACTGGAAAGGTTTACCTGAATTAAACAACAGCGAAGCCTTTGTACAAAGCAAAAACAATGAGTTTGCAGAGAATTTACCAATGGAAGATTTCCTTACAGGTGATGATGCAAAAACTAATGGCACAAGCCGTAGAGATTTCTTAAAGGTAATGGGATTTAGCACGGCTGCGGTTGCGTTAGCTGCTTGTGAAACTCCTGTTAATAAAGCAATTCCATACGTTGTGAAGCCAGAAGAAGTAACTCCAGGCGTAGCTAATTTTTATGCTTCAACATTTTATGATGGACATGATTATGCATCTATTCTTGTTAAAACTCGCGAAGGCCGTCCAATTAAGATTGAAGGAAATGATTTGTCGAAAGTGACAAATGGTGCTACTAGCGCAAGAGTTCAGTCTTCAGTTCTAAGTTTATATGATGGATCACGCTTAACTGGACCTTTAGCAAAAGGCGAATTAACAACATGGAAAAATGTTGATAATGCCATAGCAAAATCTATGTCAGTTGGTCAAGCGGTCATTTTATCATCAACAATTATTAGTCCATCTACCAAGGCTATTATTGCAGAGTTTACTTCAAAATTTCCAAACGCTAAACATGTAACATACGACGCTGTTTCATATTCAGCTTTAATCAGTGCAAATAAAAATGTATTTGGAAAATCAGTAGTTTCATCTTACGATTTTTCAAAAGCAAAAACTATTGTAGGCATTGCTTGTGATTTTTTAGGAACATGGTTGAATCCAATTGAATTTGCGAATCAGTATAGCAAAACACGCAAAGTAAGTAGAGAAAATTTAGAAATGAGTAAGCATTACCATTTTGAAGCTAACTTATCTTTAACGGGCGCAAACTCAGATGAGCGTTATATGGTCAAGCCTTCTGAATTTGGAAAAGTAATTGCATCATTATATAATGAGGTTGCTTCAGCTACAGGAAATTCAAAAGTATCTGAAGGAAAAATTTCAAACTCTGCGGCTGCTAAAGCAATTTCAAAAGCAGCAAAAGAATTAGTTGAACATAAAGGGAAATCGATTGTTGTTTGTGGTTATAATGATGAGTCATGCCAAACATTAGTGAATGGCATTAATAAAATGCTTGGTAATTATGGCAACACAGTTGATGTTGATTTACATTTTAATTTAAAGCAAGGAAACGATAAAGATTTTATTGATTTAGTTGCTGATATGAATGCTGGTAAAGTTGGAACTTTAATGACGTATAATTGCAACCCAGTTTATACCGCTCCAGCATCTTTAAAGTTTGAAACAGCTTATAAAAAAATTGCGACAAAAGTTTCTTTTTCTCAGTCATTAGATGAAACGTCTTTACTTGCTGATTATGTTTGTCCAGATAACAACTTCCTAGAATCTTGGGGAGATGCAAATCCAAAACGCGGACATTATTCATTACAACAACCGACCATCAATCAAATATTTAGAGCTCCACGTTATGAAGGAACTCGTCAAGTACAAGATACTTTGTTAAAATGGTCTGGTATTAAAACAGATTATTTATCCTATTTACAAGGATATTGGAATAATCATGTGTTTCCTCAACAAGGAAAATATTTAGATTTCGCTTCTTTTTGGGCTCATACATTACATGATGGAGTATTAAAAGTATCTGTTGTTAAAGATATTCCATTTACTCCTGTAAAAGTTGATTCAACTGGAAAAATTGAAGCTACAGGTGTCGCATCTGCTATTTCTGATTCATTAGCTTCAGAAGTTAATTCAAATGTTGGTGCTATTAAAACGATCACGTTACTTTATGCAACTGAAGCAACAGTTAATGTTGTTGATTACAATAAATTTGCAAATACAGCTACTTCTGCAAAAGGAGGAGAGTTTGAATTGGTAGTTTATGAAAAAGTAGGTTTAGGTAATGGTAGTCAAAGTAATAATCCATGGTTAATGGAATTACCGGATCCTATTTCTAAAGTAACGTGGGATAACTATATTACCATGAGCCCTGCAGATGTGGCAAAATTGGGTTTAAATGAAATGAAGCGTCAAGACATTATTGGTTCTATTGCAGAATTAACAGTGAATGGCACAACAATTAAAGTTCCTGTTTACCCTCAACCAGGACAAACTGAAGGAACGATTGGTTTAGCAATTGGGTATGGAAGACAAGCAAGCTCAATGAAAGTTGCTTTTGGTGTTGGACAAAACGCTTATCCATTTGTTAGTATTTCAAATAATACATTTACAAATTCAAATTTATCTTTATCTGTTAAAGCAACTAATGAAGAACATAAATTCGCTGCTACTCAAATTCACCATACAATTATGGGACGTGAAGAGTACTTGTTGCGCGAAGTTTCTTTAAAAGAATATAAGAACAAAGAAAAAGAAATTTGGAACCCTATTGCTGCATTACCAGCTCATGGTGGAGGTAAAACCCCTATTGCGGAAGTCGATTTATGGGCAGAACATCCTCGTATGAATCACAAATGGGGATTAACTATTGATATGACATCTTGTATTGGATGTGCAGCTTGTGTTGTTGCTTGTACGGTTGAAAATAACGTACATGTTGTTGGTAAAGAAGAAGTAGGTAAAACACGTGAAATGCATTGGTTACGTATTGATCGTTACTACACTTCCGATATGAATAAAGATAAGGCTCAGGAAGAACATATTGGAGCTAAACAGATGTATTTGGATATGGAAAATCCTTCGAATAATCCGACGGTAACATTCCAACCAATGATGTGTCAGCATTGTAATCATGCACCATGCGAAACTGTTTGTCCAGTTTTAGCAACTAGCCATAGTTCAGAAGGATTGAACATGATGACTTATAACCGTTGTATTGGTACTCGTTACTGTGCCAACAACTGTCCATTTAAGGTACGTCGTTTCAATTGGTTTAACTATATTGATAATACTGATTTTGCAGATGTAAATCCTGCACAACAAGATTTGGGCCGTATGGTGTTAAATCCAGATGTTGTGGTTCGTAGCCGTGGTGTTATGGAAAAATGCTCAATGTGTGTTCAACGTATTCAAGCTGGAAAATTAGTTGCTAAAACTGAAAAAATGCCAATTGTAGATGGGGCAATTAAAACGGCTTGTCAACAAGCTTGTCCTACAAATGCAATTATGTTTGGTGATGCTAACGACGAAACGGCTGAAATATCTAAATGGAGAAATGATGATAAAAACTATGTATTGTTAGAAGAAGTAGGGATTAAGCCAACCGTTTCTTATTTATTAAAAGTTAGAAATCAGGAAGAGGAAATGCATACTCACGCATCACATGTTGCCCCAACAGGGGAAGCGCATAAAGAGGAACATCATTCATAAAATAAAATAAAAACTAATTATAAATTCTGAATTAATCATATTATGCACGCAGAATCACAGATAAGAGAACCATTGATATTAGGTAACCCAACTTACCGAAAAATCACCGACGATATTATTGCTCCAATCGAAGGAAAAGCCAATCGTTTATGGTATATTCTATTTACTATATCGGTACTAGGTTTTATGTGGGGCATCGGATGTTTATCATACACAATAGGGGTTGGAATCGGAGCTTGGGGCTCTAATAACGGTGTTGATTGGGCTTGGGATATTACTAACTTCGTATGGTGGATTGGTATTGGTCACGCTGGGACATTAATTTCTGCAGTATTATTATTGTTCCGTCAAAAGTGGCGCATGGCAATTAACCGTTCAGCTGAGGCAATGACTATTTTTGCGGTATTATGTGCAGCTATTTTCGTAACACTACATACTGGTCGTCCTTGGTTAGATTATATGTTATTCCCATTACCAAATCAATTTGGTTCTTTGTGGCCTAACTTTAACTCTCCTTTGTTATGGGACGTTTTTGCCGTTTCAACGTATGCTACTGTTTCTATTGTGTTCTGGTATATTGGTTTAATTCCTGACTTCGCTATGATTCGTGACAGAGTTGTGAAACCTAAAATGAAAAAAGTATATGCATTATTGTCTTTTGGTTGGGGAGGAAGTGCTCGTCATTGGAGTCGTTTTGAAGAGGTTTCTTTGGTTTTAGCTGGATTGTCTACACCATTGGTATTCTCAGTTCACTCGATTGTATCTATGGACTTTGCTACATCCATTTTACCTGGATGGCATACAACTATTTTCCCTCCTTATTTCGTATCTGGAGCTGTATTTTCTGGTTTTGCTATGGTATTAACATTAATGTTAATCGTACGTAAAGTATATAAATTAGAAGCATACATTACCATTAAGCATGTTGAATACATGAACATTGTAATTATTGTAACAGGGTCTATTGTAGGTGTAGCTTATTTAACAGAGTTATTTATGGCATGGTATTCTGGTGTTGAATGGGAACAATATGCATTCTTAAACAGAGCAACTGGTCCAATGGCCTGGGCTTACTGGATTATGATGACTTGTAATGTTATTTCGCCACAATTGTTTTGGTTTAAAAAATTACGCACAAGTTTAGCCTTTACATTTGTTCTTTCTATTGTTGTTAACATTGGTATGTGGTTCGAACGTTTTGTTATCATTGTTCCTACTTTATGCCGCACCTATTTACCATCTACTTGGAATTCATATTCACCATCATTTATCGATGTAGGTATTTTTGTTGGCACTATTGGAATGTTCTTTACATTATTCTTGTTATATTCTCGTACATTCCCAGTTATTGCCCAAGCTGAGTTAAAATCTATTTTAAAATCATCAGGACAAGAACATAAAAAATTAGCAGAAGAACACGCTCACTAAATTAAATAGTGTCAGCGAAAAAAAATAAAATAAAAAAGTTTGATTTATTAAAACAATATGATAACAAAAAACATTATACACGGCATATTTTCAGATGAAGTTCCTTTGTTAGAAGCGTGTAAGAAATTACGCTCTTCTGGAATTCGTATTAACGAAGTTTATACACCGTTTCCATTACATGGCATTGATCCAATAATAGGTGTTCCGCGTACACGCTTAGCTATTTGTGCATTTATTTATGGCCTGATAGGTTTAGGTTTGGCTACGTTAATGATGTGGTATATGATGATCCATGATTGGCCAAATGATATTGGTGGAAAACCAAATTGGAGTTATTATTTTAACATTCCTGCATTTATTCCGATTTCTTTTGAGGCTACCGTATTCTGTGCAGCGCATGGAATGGCTTTAACCTATTTATTGCGTTGTATGTTAGTGCCAGGCGCAAAGGCAAAAAATCCTGATCCTCGCACAACAGATGATAAATTCATGATTTATTTAGAGTTAAACGAAGAACAATCAAAAAAGGCTGACGAAATCTTGAGAGCTAATGGCGCAGAAGAAATTAACTATAAAGGGACTTTAGTGATTGAAGCAAAATATTAATAGTACAAAATAAAATTAAAAATAATACTGATGAATATATCTTATAAAAATTTGAAACTCTTTACTTGCGGAACCTTCGTAGTAATGTTAGTTGCAGGTTTTACATCATGTGGTAAAAAAGACGCAAACAGTCCTGGATTCGAATTTATGCCTGACATGTATCGCTCGCCATCTGTTGAAAATTACGGAACTTATATTATTGGAGACGACACTTTAAATAGTGCTATGTTGCCAGTGAGCGGAACTATCGCTAGAGGTTATATGCCTTACGTTTATCCAAATACAGTTGAAGGATACGAACAAGCAGGTCTGTATTTAAAAAACCCCATCGCCTTAACGCCTCAGGTTGAAAAGGATGGAGAAGTGCTCTTCGGTAAATTTTGTATACACTGTCACGGCGCAACTGGAGCGGGTGATGGAAAGGTCGCAGCTAAGTTGCCAGGACCACCGCCAGCATACAATGGACCGTTAAAAAATTTACCAGAAGGTAAAATTTTCCACTCGATTACTTATGGAAAAAATTCTATGGGAAATCATGCTAGTCTTTTAAATACTCAAGAGCGTTGGACTTTAGTACACTATGTGCAAAAATTACAAGGACCAAAAACAGTTGCGGTTGATTCTACAGTAAAAGCAGTTCCAACTAACACAGTAGTAGCAAAGCCATAATTGTATATTAATTAAACGAATTTAAAGACATAACTGAATTACAAAAATATGAACACTGAAAAATTAAATTTCGTATTTCCTTCAAAAACAAAAATGGTATCCATGCTTTTAATGGCAGTCGGATTAATATCTATCATTTGTATGTTTGTTTTTGATACAAACGCTGAAGACCATCATTATCAGCATAATAGAGCTTGGGCTAATATTTTTGCAGGCTCATTTTACTTTATGGGTATTGCTTTAGCATCTGTATTCTTTTTAGCATTGCAATACGCGGCTGAATCAGGATGGTCAACTACTATAAAAAGAATCATCGAAGCAACAACAACTTTTTTACCTTATGGGTTATCTTTTTTACTATTGATATTTATTTTCGGTCAATTACACATGAATACCATATATCCTTGGATGGCAGAAGGTGTTGATGATGTTGCTTCTCCAAATTACGATAAAGTTATTGCTGGTAAAATTGGTTATTTTGGTGTGTTTTGGTGGGTTAGAACCATTTTATACATGGTTGCTTGGGTATTATTTTCTTGGAAGTTAAGAAAAAACTCTAGCGAAGCTGACGCACTAGGCCACGAAGATTCTAAAGGATTCCATTGGAAAAACATTAAGTTAAGTGCTTATTTTCTTGTATTATTTGCTTATACATCATCAACTGCTGCTTGGGATTGGTTAATGAGCATCGACACGCATTGGTTTTCTACGATGATGGGTTGGTATGTATTTTCAGGTATGTGGGTTAGTTCTATGATTACCGTTACAATTTTAGTTGTTTGGTTAAAAAAATTAGGCTACTTAGATTTTGTAACTGAAAGTACAGTTCATGATATCGGAAAATGGATGTTTGCTATATCTTTCCTTTGGGCTTACCTATACTTCTCTCAATTTATGTTAATTTGGTATGCTGATATTCCTGAAGAGGTTGTTTATTATAAAACACGCTGGGAATCTTACAAAGCATTAATGTGGACAGTATTTTTTGTAAACTTTGCGTTTCCAATGATCATGTTGATGAGTAGAGATTCAAAACGTAACTTCTTCTTCTTAATTTTTGTAGGCGCTATTATTTTTATTGGTCATTATTTAGACATGATTATGATTGTAATGCCTGGAACTGTTGGTCACAATTGGACTGGATTAAGCTGGATGGAAGTTGGTACATTCTTCTTCTTCTTAGGGTTGTTTATTTATGTGGTATTAACAAATCTTGCGAAAAAACCATTATTAGTAAAAAACCATCCTTTCTTATCAGAAAGCTTACACCACTCTTATTAATCAAACATCGAAAACATCAATAAATCGAACTATAAAATTGTTATAATATGAAATTGTTAATTTTAATCGGACTTGTACTCTTAATTATCGCTGTTCATCAGCTAATGCGTGTTGTTGAGTTATCTCGTCAATTTAAAAACACGAAAGAATGGAATGTTTCAGAAAGCGATAATACCTTTAACGGAAAATTAATGCTGGTTTTTGGGATATTATTTTTAGGATTCTTTTTTTGGCAAATAAACAGATGGAGTGATAACTCGTTGCCTGGTGCAGCTTCTGTGCATGGTTTAAAAGTTGATCAGCTTTGGGATTATAACATGTATTTGGTGTCTATTATTTTTGTTCTTGTTAATGGTGTATTATTTTATTTTGCCTATAAATATTCAGGAAAAAATGACACAAAAGCGACTTTCTTAGCGCATGATAATCGTCTAGAAATGGCTTGGACTGTAGCTCCAGCTATTGTGTTAGCTGGCATCATAATTTTTGGATTAAAATATTGGAATGAAATAACTGAACGTTCAACAGATTCTAATAAAATTACAGTTGAATTATATGCAAAACAATTTGATTGGACTGCCCGTTATGCGGGAAATGATAAAATATTAGGTTCAACAGATTACCGTCAAATTAATGGGCAAAATATTGTTGGGATAGATACTTTAGACGCTACTTCTTTTGATGATATTATTGTGAGAAATGAGTTTCATATTCCTGTTAATAAAGAGATTGAATTTAAAATGCGTTCGCGTGACGTTATTCACTCTGCATTTATGCCTCACTTTAGAGCGCAAATGAATTGTGTTCCAGGTATGGTAACAGAATTCAGATTTACGCCAAACAAAACGACTGCAGAAATGCGTAAAGATCCTTATGTAATTCAATTAATGAAAGGCATCAATGATATTAGAGCTAAAAATAATAAAGAACCTGTAGAGTTTGATTATATATTGTTATGTAACAAAATTTGCGGTGCTTCTCATTATAATATGCAAATGACTATTATTGTTGAAAGTGAAAAAGATTATAACGCTTGGATTGCAAAACAAAAAGTAGTAAAAACATTAGCTTCAAAATAAAATAATTAAAAAATATTGTTTACTAAATAAATAGTTAAAAAATGGCAAACGCACATTCAATAGATTTATCGGAACACGCAGGACATCACGCTCATGATCACGCTCACGAAGAAGAGCACCAATCATTTGTAGCTAAATATATTTTTAGCATGGATCATAAAATGATCTCTCGTCAATTTTTACTAACAGCAGTTGTTATGGCTGTTATTGCTATGACAATGTCAATTATTTTCCGTATGCAGTTAGCATGGCCTGGAGAAAAATTTGCATTTATCAACGCAATGTTAGGAGATACATGGGGTAAAGATGGCATTTTAGATCCAAATATGTATTTAGCTTTAGTAACCATTCACGGTACTATTATGGTATTCTTTGTATTAACGGGAGGATTATCTGGAACATTTGCTAATTTATTGATACCATATCAAGTTGGTGCACGAGATATGGCTTCTGGTTTTTTAAATATGTTATCGTATTGGTTTTTCTTTCTATCAAGCGTAATTATGCTTGCTTCGTTATTTATAACTGATGGACCTGCTTCAGGAGGGTGGACAATTTATCCTCCATTATCAGCTTTACCTGAAGCAATGCCCGGTTCAAAATTAGGGATGACTATGTGGTTAATTTCAATGACATTATTCATTGTTTCTTCTTTATTAGGAGGTATTAATTACATTGTAACCATTATTAACTTACGAACAAAAGGCATGAAAATGACTCGCATGCCTTTAACGATGTGGGCGATTTTAATTACAGCTATTTTAGGTGTATTATCTTTTCCAGTTTTAGTTTCAGCGGTTGTATTACTAATTTGTGATAGAAGTTTAGGAACTAGCTTTTACTTATCTGATATTTACATTGGAGGTCGTCCTTTAGATAATGTAGGTGGTAGCCCTGTATTATTTGAACATTTATTTTGGTTTTTAGGACATCCGGAAGTTTACATTGTTATTTTACCAGCATTAGGTATTACATCTGAAATTATTGCAACCAACTCTCGTAAACCAATTTTTGGATACAGAGCGATGATTGGTTCAATGTTAGCCATTGGGTTCTTATCGTTTATTGTGTGGGGGCATCATATGTTTTTAACCGGAATGAATCCGTTTTTGGGTTCTGTATTCGTGTTTACAACATTACTGATTGCGATTCCTTCAGCAGTTAAAGCATTCAACTATATTACTACTTTATGGAAAGGTAATATTCAATATACTCCAGCGATGTTGTTTTCTATTGGATTAGTTTCTTCATTTGTAACAGGTGGTGTTACAGGTATTATTTTGGCAGATTCAACATTAGATATTAACGTTCATGATACTTATTTTGTTGTTGCTCACTTCCACATCGTAATGGGTTTATCCGCTATTTTTGGTATGTTTGCAGGTGTTTATCATTGGTTCCCTAAATTATTTTTGCGTATGATGAACAAAAAGTTAGGCTATTTACACTTCTGGACAACTTTTGTTTGTGCTTATGGCGTTTTCTTTCCAATGCATTTCTTAGGATTAGCTGGAGTGCCTCGTCGTTATTACACAAATAGTAATTTCCCAATGTTTGATAATTTAGTTGACATTAATGAGATTGTTACGGTGTTTGCTATTTTAGCAGCATTAGCGCAAGTTATATTTATGTTTAATTTCTTTTATAGTATATTTCGTGGAGAAAAATCTCCTCAAAACCCATGGAATTCAAATACATTAGAATGGACAACACCGATGGCAAACATTCACGGTAACTGGCCAGGACCATTACCAGTTGTTCATCGTTGGGCTTATGATTATAGTAAGCCAGGTGCATCTGCTGATTTTATACCTCAAACGGTTCCATTAGCAGAAGGTGAGCATGATAATGGAGAACATTAAAAAATTTAAATCCCGATTTATTCGGGATTTTTTTTTGAATTTTTACATTAAAATTTAGTTGAATTAAAAATCACACATTTAACATTTATTTATATCAGTCTAACTGTATCTTTGTTTAAAATAATAACATGCAAGTATTTAAGTTTGGTGGCGCTTCAGTAAAAGATGCAGAAGCTGTTATAAATGTAGCTAATGTTCTAAAGCAAGTTCATAAAGACAGCAGGATTTGTGTTGTTATTTCTGCAATGGGAAAAACTACCAATGCTTTAGAAGAATTAACCAATGCCTTTTTTTACCATACTGGCAATCCGAGTTTAATTTTAGATGGGATCAAAAAATTTCATTTCGACATATGCAATCAATTATTTTCAAGTACTACACATTCGATTTATCAAGATTTAGAAAACACATTTGTTGAACTTCATTGGTCAATTGAAGACGAGCCAACACACCCTTACGATTTTGAATACGATCAAATCATAAGTATTGGTGAAGTACTATCTACTAAAATCGTTTCAGCTTATCTAAATAGTGTGAACGTTAATAACACTTGGATTGACGCACGTGGGCTTATTCAAACTGATAATACCTATCGCGATGCTATAGTTGATTTTGATTTAACAGAATCATTATTAAAAAAATCAGTAATACCACGTTTCAATCAAACTCCCATTATCATAACGCAAGGATTTATTGGAGGAACATCAGAAAATTTTACAACTACATTAGGTCGCGAAGGTTCTGATTACACGGCCTCTATTATAGCTTATTGTTTAAATGCAGAAAGTGTTACCATTTGGAAAGATGTTCCTGGGGTTTTAAATGCAGATCCAAAATGGTTTAATCATACCAAAAAAATTGAAGAATTGAGTTATCAAGACGCGATTGAATTAACATATTATGGCGCCACTGTTATACATCCAAAAACGATTAAGCCTCTTCAAAATAAAAACATTCCGCTGTATGTAAAATCATTTCTACAACCTGAGCAAACAGGAACAGTTATAAAACAATCAGATGCCAGGTTAAATATTCCATCTTATATTTTTAAGATGAATCAAGTATTAATTTCAATTCAGCCAAAAGATTTTTCTTTTATTGCTGAAAATAATTTGAGTTTTATTTTTGAAGTTTTTTCAAAACATCATGTCAAAATAAATTTAATGCAGTTATCTGCGATTAGTTTTTCTGTTTGTTGCGACCACGATCAAACAAAAATAAACTCATTGGTTGAAGAACTTAAAACCACATTTAAAGTGTTGTACAATTCAAATTTAGAATTGATGACAGTGCGATATTATACAACAGATACCATTTCTTCTTTGACAAAAAATAAAATTATTTTATTGGAACAACGTAGTCGATTTACTGTGCAAATGGTTATGCAAAATGAAATAGAGATATAACTATTATTCTTAAATTTAAACACATGGAAACACATTCTCAAAACATAGGTTCACCGCCAGGCACAATATTTTACAGTGGTGAAGTGAGAAGCGAACCAGTGAAAATTACATTAATTGAATTTAATGAAACAGAATTTTTTGAGGATGAGTATTATAGTTTAGAAGATTGTATCTCACACGTTAAGCCAAATATGGTGAAGTGGATTAATGTAGGCGGGATTCATCTAACCGATTTAGTTGAAGGCATTGGTAAAATTTATGACATCCATCCATTAACTCTTGAAGATATTGTACACGTTGATCAACGCCCTAAATTTGAGGATTTTGATCATTATGTTATTGCAATAATGAAAATGATTACTTACTCTACTCAAGTTGATTCCGAGCAGTTAGCTGTTATTTTATTTGAGAATACAGTTATTACTTTTCAAGAACCACAAGGTGGAGATGCATTTGATATCATAAGAAATAGATTAAGAACCGCAAAAGGTAGAGTAAGAAAATTAGGTTCAGACTATTTAGCCTATGCATTAATGGATGCTGTGGTTGATTGCTATTTTAAATGTATTGAAAAAATTGGAGATAAAATTGAAGACATAGAAGAAGATATTATTAATAATTCTGACAAAAAATCACTTCTTGAATTATATCACCTAAAACGTGAAATGATTTATTTACGTAAACAAGTTTGGCCTCTTCGCGATATGATTAATAACATGATTCGCTCAGAAACAAATTTAATTAATCCTTCAACCGATATTTATTTGAGAGATTTAAGCGACCATGTTACTCGGATAATTGATACAGTTGAAACGTACCGTGATTTATTATCGGGCATCATGGATATTTATTTGAGTACTAATGCCAATAAAATGAATGAAGTCATGAAAGTGTTAACAATCATGTCTTCTATTTTTATTCCTGTTACGTTTATTGCTGGCGTTTATGGAATGAATTTTGAAAACATGCCCGAACTAAAAACGCAACACGGCTATTATTTTATATGGGGAGTGATGATTTCAATTATTACAGGCCTACTAATTTATTTCAAAAGAAGGAAGTGGATGTAATCATTATTTTTTATAGACTCAAATTGTAATAAAAACGTAATCCAAATCCATTTTGTAATTTAAATTTTGGATTATAACCAATGCTAATTCTGTCGTAAGACGGACTGTATAAAAGTTGAACGGTGTATTTAGGATTTATAGTTAAATGCAATCCAGCACCTGCAAAAGCACCGATCCCAGCGCCAACTAAATACTTCGGACTGTAATAACTGTAAGGCACTTGATTGTAAATAGTCATTAAATCAACAGAAATATTATTTGCACCATTAAATAAATCACTGTTTAGATAAATCATATTTTTTTGAGCTTTAGAAAAAATAATATTTAATCCACCTTCAACCATCAGTTTTAATTTCTCGTTCTTTCCAATTATTTTTTGATATCCTAATTGCATCATCATGCGTTGTTCAGCTCCAGTAATTGTAAATTGATTTTGTTTCGCTTGACTTTGAAATCCATTGCTTGTTGTTGTCGAACTGATCGTAAATTTTCCATTGACAACTAACTTAGAAGCGTTGATATTAAAAATGATGTTTGTTTTTTTGTCAACTTGATAACGCGTATTTAATCCAACCATATACGTTGTGGTATATTTTAAATTGGATGGCATATTCTGTTCATTAAAATACCAATCTTTATGCTCTACATTGAGCAGTTGGGCAATAAGGTCAACGCCACCGTAACCACCGCCATAAATATTTACAATTTGATTGTATAATATACTATTTGCAAATGTATTTCTTACCCCAAATTCATCAAAGCCATAGCCATCATACAAACCAGCAGTTGAATGATTAGCCCAAAAGGCGCCCACGTAAACTCCCGCATGAAATGTTTTTTGATTTGGATTTATTGAAAAAACAGAACTAGAATCATCTTCTATTGTTTCGTTTGATTGTGAAAATAACCTAAGGTTTGTAATACTTAAACATAAGATTATACCAATAATTTTTAAAGTAAATTTCATAACCAAATGTATAATTTTTTGATTATCAATTAAAATAAATCGCTCATAAGATATAAAACTAGTTTTGCGACTTTAGAATGGATTCCATTAAAATTTTGCGAGCTAAAAATATTCTACTTTTTACAGTGCCTAATGGAAGTTGCATTTCTTTTGCAATCTCTTCGTATTTATATCCGTTATAATATCTTGTGAATGGAATTTTATATTGATCTTCCAAACGTTCAATTTTATTATAAATATCTTTTGCTGCTAATCTTGATTCTGTTATATCTTGATAATTATTTTTCCAAGCTCGAGCCATTGCCACATCCGAATTCGTTTGCATAATTTGCTTTGTTCTAACAGCTCTGCGGTAGGAATTTATAAATGTGTTTTTCATAATGGTGAAAAGCCAAGCTCTAAAGTTTGTACTATCCTCAAATTTATCCTTATAGGTTATGGCTTTCACAAATGTATCTTGTAATAAATCTAACGCATCATCCGCATTGTGTGTTAAACTCAACGCAAAATTATTTAATGATTGTTTTTCATTTGATAGTTTAGTATTAAATTCAATGGCTGTCATATGTGTTTTGTTTAACTGGTTTAATAAAAAGGTTAAACAAATATATCGATATGTTTAACAATATTGCTATATTGTTAAACAAAATAATTTAATCGACTGAATTTCAGCTAATTAAAATTTTATTTGCTCTTTGTTTTTAGGATAAACGATTTGGTTTTTATTAGAAAGTAAAATATCGATTTTGGCCTGAAATTGTTTCATAAATTGTGAATACTAAGTTGAAAGTGATTGCAGTAAACAAAGGCATTTTAGTTAACTTCGAAAAAAAATTGAACATGTCTCAAGAACTTAGCGAACAAGAAGAAATCCGAAGAGCGAAATTAGCCGAATTAAAAAAATTAGGAATAGAGCCTTATCCGGCCGAAGAGTTCCAAATCAACGTAACGGCTCAAGATATTAAGGAAAACTATGAACGTGATAAATTAAATTACAAAGATATCAGTTTGGCTGGTCGCATCATGAGCGTAAGGGATATGGGTAAAGCCGCATTTGCTGTGCTACAAGATAGTACGGATCGTATTCAAATTTATGTGAGACGAGATGATATTTGCCCGAATGAAGATGATAAGCAATTGTATGATACGGTTTGGAAAAAATTAATTGATCTTGGTGATATCATCGGAATTCAAGGCTATGTGTTTACAACCAAAACCGGCGAAACATCTATTCATGTTACCAATTTTAAATTATTATCCAAATCATTAAAACCATTACCAGTTGTAAAAACCGATGAAGACGGTAAATCATTTGATGAGGTAACTGACCCTGAGTTTCGTTACCGCCAGCGATATGTGGATTTAATCATCAATCCAAGCGTCAAGAAAACATTTGAACAACGAACGAAAATTATTTCATCTATTAGAAATTTTTTAAATGATCAAGGCGCTTTAGAAGTGGATACACCAGTATTACAGTCTATTCCAGGTGGAGCTGCGGCACGTCCTTTTTTAACGCATCATAATGCCTTAGACATGCCGTTGTATTTACGCATTGCAAACGAACTTTATTTAAAACGTTTAATTGTTGGTGGATTTGATTGGGTGTACGAGTTTAGCCGTAATTTTCGTAATGAAGGAATGGATAGAACCCATAATCCTGAATTTACAGTATTAGAATTTTACGCAGCTTATCGCGATTATTTTTGGATGATGAACACAACTGAAAAGTTGCTTAAAAAAATTGCTGTAGATTTACATGGTACTACTGAATTAACGGTTGGAGATAAATCAATTAGCTTTGCACCGCCGTTTAAACGCATTACTATTTTTGACGCCATTAAAGAGCACACTGGTGTTGATGTAAGTAAAATGGACGAAGTCGAATTAAGAGCCGTTTGTAAATCATTACATATTGATATGGATGAAACCATGGGTAAAGCAAAATTGATTGATACCTTATTTGGAGAGAAATGCGAAGCTAATTATATTCAGCCAACATTCATCACGGATTATCCTGTTGAAATGAGCCCATTAACAAAGAAACATAGAACAGAAGAAGGATTAGTTGAACGTTTTGAATTAATGATTAATGGAAAGGAAATTGCAAATGCCTATTCTGAATTAAACGACCCAATTGATCAGCGCGAACGATTTGAAGATCAAGTTAAACTCATGGAGAGAGGTGATGACGAAGCTATGTTTATCGATTACGATTTTTTACGCGCTTTAGAATACGGCATGCCTCCTACTGCTGGCATAGGTTTTGGAATAGACAGATTATGCATGTTGTTAACTAATCAACCTTCTATTCAGGATGTATTATTGTTTCCTCAAATGCGACCTGAAACAAAACACGAAACGGTTAACTAAAATTATTATATATGCGCAAACCGTTATACCCCTTATTTTTGCTTCTTATTTTAGTCGTATTTTCTTGCAGTGATGCGGTTAAAGTAGAAGAGAATAAGCCGCGTATATTTCCTGATTACGATGTTACTTTAGACGAAATTATTAGATCTAATGTTGGTGTTATTCGTGGTGTTGATTTAAATTCTAAAGCGTCTATCATCACCAAATCAGAGACAAAATTGCCAACTGAAGTAGCCCCAGATTTTTTGTATTTCGAATACCAAGTTGATACCAATACAAATTACTCGGTTTCCTATAGTTTAAAGAATGACAGCTTAGATGAAGTAGAAGTACAAATAAACTGTAAGGATTTAGAATTGTGTTCGAAATTATTTGCACAGTTAAAAACGTTTTACGAAAAAAAATTACCAAATCCTGTTGAAGATAAAGGTTACGTAGTTTATAATTGTTTTGAAGGTCAACGCAAACCTTTTGTTGTATCTTTAACGGATAATAGCTCACCGATACAAGGCATGATTAATTTAGTTATCTATAAAGACAAATAAAACCCTAAATCATCAACCATTTATACTATGACTAAAGGAAAACTCATTATATTTTCTGCGCCTTCTGGTTCTGGTAAAACAACCATTGTTAGGCATCTATTAAAAACATTTCCAAATCATTTAGAGTTTTCTATTTCAGCTACAAGTCGACCAAAACGAGGCGTTGAAGAGAATGGAAAAGATTATCATTACTTAACAGTTGAAGAATTTAAACAAAAAATAGACAATCAAGAATTTTTAGAGTGGGAAGAAGTTTATGTTGATAATTACTATGGAACATTGAAAAGCGAAGTGGATCGTATATGGGCTAAAGGGAAACATGTTATTTTTGATATTGATGTAGAGGGAGGATTGAATTTAAAAAAAATATTTGGTGAGGTAGCGATGTCTATTTTTGTGATGCCTCCAAGTATCAAAATATTAGAAGAACGCTTAAACACGAGAAGCACAGATAGCATAGAGAGTATTGCACGACGTGTTGAAAAGGCAGAAAAGGAAATTAAAACAGCAGATTTATTCGACATGTTTATTTTAAATGAAGTACTCGAAGAAGCTCTTATAAAAGCCGAAAAAGTTGTTCTTGAATTTATTTCAAAATAATTCTAACAATATTTTTCTAAATCGTGATTGGTTAATTTACAATTAATCCATTCGCTATCTAAGGTTGCATCGTATGATTTGTAAAAATTAATGGCAGCATTATTCCAATCTAATACTTGCCATTCCATACGCCTCACTTTTTCTTCTTTAGCAACTTTAATCACTTCGTTGAAAAGCAGTTTGCCGATACCTTGTCCGCGTTCGCTTTCGGTGACAATTATATCTTCTAAAAATAAACACTTCCCTTTCCAAGTACTGTATTTATAGTAATAAAGAGCCATGCCTATAATGGTATTGTTTTTTTCTGCAACGAAAAAATCAAACAACTTATCGGAGCCAAATCCCCAATTGATCATTTCCTCAACAGTTACTTCCACTTCGTTTGGAGCTAGTTCGAATGCAGCTAATTCTTTTACTAAATGTAATGCTTTAGCAATATCCTTTGGCAAACCTTTTCTAATAATGACGCTCATGTTAGTTTGAATATAATTCTTTTAATACAACTTTTTGCAAAATGCGTTTAATCATTAATTCTGCTAGCACTTCTTGTAAAGGCATTTCAGGACTATTAGCACATGCTTTTTTAATTTGTGATTCTGTTAAATCAACGCGATACAGTAAATTTTTTAAGGCATGAGATAATTCTAATTTCAAAATCGATTGATGAAATTCATATTTTAAGTCATGGATATGATGACTTTTAATCATTGGCAAGTATTCCAAAACGCCCGACAATTCATAGTCTTTGTAGGTTTGAACTTTAAATTTATCAAACAAGCTTGGCTTTTCTAAATCTCGAATATCAATTTCCATTTTTTAAAACTAAGCGCTCTACAAGTGTTTTGTTGATGATATGTGATTCAACTATTTCTTTTATATCTTCTAGCTGCACGCCAACATAAAATACTCCTTCAGGATAAATCGCAATCGTGGGTCCAAATTGACAGATGCCTAAACAGCCTGATTTTTGTGTTCTAATTTTTAATGGTAACTTGTGAGCGTTTAATTGCGCCTTAAATTCAGCAATCAAATTTAGACCGTGCTGTTCGCCACAACTCTTTTTTTCAATGGACGGTCTTTCGTTGTTGCAAACAAAAATATGGATATCAAAAATAGGATTCATTTTTTTATGTGTAATTTTAAACAAAATCTTTTATCAGTTGTAAAGATAATATAAGAACGGTAAGCTATGGCAAAAATTTTAATCACAGGAGGAACAGGATTAATTGGGGCAGCGTTATGTAAAAAATTAATTGAAAACGGGCATCAGGTTTCTGTATTAACACGCACGATTAAGAGGAGTGATTTAATCAATTATTTTCTATGGGATGTTGAAAAATCAACCATTGATGAAAAAGCATTTGATGGAGTTGAACACATCATACACTTAGCAGGTTGTGGTATTGCCGATAAAAAATGGACACGCGAGCGCATGAAAGAAATTTTAGACACGCGCGTAAAATCCGCCGAATTAGTTTCATCTGTTTTACAAAAAAGAAATATACGATTGAAGTCATTTGTAGGAGCAAGTGCCGTTGGTATTTATTCTGCGCGAACTTCCTCTCGCATTTATACAGAAAATGATTTAGGACTAGATGATTTCATTTCTGATACGTGTATAGAGTGGGAGAACGCTTACGATGATTTTGAAGCGTATTCAGATAGACAATCTATCGCAAGAATCAGTGTGGTGTTAGCAAAGGATGGGGGCGCGTTAAAAAAGTTACTGCCCATTTTTAAAATGGGCTTAGGCTCTGGCGTTGGTTCTGGCAAACAATTTATGCCTTGGATTCACATAGATGATTTAGTTTCTCTTTTTTATGAATTGCTTTTTAATCCAGCTTATAATGGCATTTACAACGCAGTAGCAACCGAACATGCCACTAATTTTTCTTTTTCAAAACAGTTGGCACAGGCATTACATCGACCTTTTTTTATGCCGTTAGTGCCAGCATCAATTTTAAAATGGATCTATGGTGAAATGGCAAATGTTATTTTAGAAGGATCGAGGGTGAGCAATGAAAGGTTACTGAAACAAGGTTTCGTTTTAAAATATCCTGATTTAAAATCAGCACTTACGCAACTTTGTAAATAGAAAATTTCAATCAATGGTCGTTTCAACATGAATCACTTTTTTTGAGGTATAATCACTTTTTTAGGATGTAATTTCTATTACAGTTTGTTAAAAAATATGTTATCTTAGCCTAAGTTTTTAAAAACCGTTTTTATGTGTGGAATTGTAGGATATATTGGGAATCGCGAGGCTTTTCCAATTATAATTAAAGGATTACAACGTTTAGAGTACCGCGGTTACGATAGTGCCGGTGTGGCGTTATTAAACCCAAAGGAGGAACTAAACGTCTATAAAAAAAAGGGAAAGGTTTCTGATTTGTTAGAATATTCTAAGGGAAAAGATTTAACTGGAACAATTGGAATTGGACATACGCGTTGGGCAACACATGGAGAGCCTAATGATGTGAACTCACATCCGCATTATTCTCAAACAAAAGACTTAGTCATTATTCATAATGGGATTATTGAAAACTATGCCGTTATTAAAGAACGGTTACAAAAACGAGGGCATCAATTTCTTTCGCAAACCGATACAGAAGTTCTTATTCATTTAATTGAAGACATTCGCACTCACGAAAAAGATATGAAATTAGGTCATGCTGTGATGGCTGCCCTGCAACAAGTGAATGGAGCTTATGCCATTGTTATTTTAGATAAAAACGATCCTGATACATTAATTGCAGCAAAAAAAGGAAGTCCAATGGTAATTGGTGTTGGCCACGATGAATTTTTTATTGCATCCGATGCTTCGCCAATTGTAGAGTACACAAAAAATGTAGTATACATCGAAGATGAACACGTTGCTATTATTAGAAGAGGGGAAGAATTAAAAATTCGTACCATTCGTGATAAAGAAATTACACCGTATGTTCAAGAGTTAGAGATGGAATTAGAGGCGATTGAAAAAGGGGGCTACGATCATTTTATGCTGAAGGAAATTTATGAGCAACCTCGTTCTATTTTTGATAGCATGCGTGGGCGATTAAATTCTTCAACCGGCCATCTAAAAATGGGTGGTATTGAAGAACATGAAACAAAATTCATAAATGCAAAACGCATTATCATCATTGCTTGTGGCACATCGTGGCACGCAGGTATGGTGGCCGAATATTTATTTGAAGAATATGCGCGCATTCCGGTAGAGGTGGAATACGCTTCTGAGTTTAGATACCGTAACCCTATCATTTATCCTGATGATGTAGTCATTGCTATTTCGCAAAGTGGCGAAACGGCGGATACATTAGCAGCTATTGAATTAGCAAAATCAAAAGGAGCCATCATATTTGGTGTTTGTAATGTAGTTGGGTCTTCTATTGCAAGAGCTACACACGCTGGTTCATACACACACGCAGGCCCCGAAATTGGCGTAGCGTCAACAAAAGCATTTACGGCTCAAGTAACAGTATTAACCTTAATGGCATTACATGTTGCAAAAGCAAAAGGCACATTAGCTGAAAGCCGCTACCGTCAGTTATTATACGAAATGGAAGCTATTCCTCAAAAAATAGAAGCTGTTTTAAAATTAAATGATACTATTAAACTTATTGCCGAAAAATATAAAGACAGTACAAATGCCTTGTATTTAGGAAGAGGTTATTCGTTCCCTGTTGCTTTAGAAGGCGCCTTAAAATTAAAAGAAATATCATACATTCATGCAGAAGGCTATCCTGCTGCAGAAATGAAGCACGGTCCCATTGCATTAATTGACGACCACATGCCAGTATTTGTCATTGCTACCAAAGGGCCTAACTATGAGAAAGTAGTTAGCAACATACAAGAAGTAAAAGCACGTAAAGGACAAATTATTGCTATTGTTACATCTGGCGATACAGAAGTAAAAAATATTGCAGATTATGTCATAGAAATTCCTGAAACCGATGAATCGTTAGTGCCATTAGTTTCTGTTATTCCTTGGCAATTATTATCGTATCACATAGCAGTGATGCGTGGCTGTAATGTAGACCAACCGCGTAATTTAGCAAAGAGTGTAACGGTAGAATAACGAATCATTTTTTATCATTTTACTTTTAAACCATTTTTATGGTTGTTTGTTTTTATAGTGTCATATCAAAAGTATGATGAAATAAAAACAGAATTATTTTTCTCATATGAACACTCACATCGAAAGATTAAAATTAAACATTGAACCACTTAGGCAAGAAATCATGAATCACAAAGTGTATTCGATGATTAAAAATGTGGATGATTTAAAAGTTTTTATGCAATTTCATATTTATGCCGTTTGGGATTTTATGTCGTTGCTCAAAACATTACAAACCAATTTAACGTGTACAACTGCGCCTTGGTTTCCTAAAGGCAATGCAGAAACAAGGCATTTGATTAATGAGATAGTTGTTGGCGAAGAAGCTGATGTGGATTTAGATGGGAATAGAAAAAGCCATTTCGAATTGTATGTTGATGCCATGAAACAATGCGGAGCCGACACAAAACAAATTGAATCATTTATTTCAGTATTAAAAGAAACAAACGATTTTGATGTAGCATTTACTAAAGCCGACATTCCTAAAGAAGCCAGAGAATTTGTGGAATTTACCTTTCAAATTATTAATAGCAAAAAAGAATATTTGCAGTCTGCTATATTTACCTTTGGTCGTGAAGATTTAATTCCAGGCATGTTTATGTCGATTATTAGCGACATTCATAAAAACTTCCCGAATGATATTTCTGTTTTTAAGTATTATTTAGAACGACACATTGAAGTGGATGGGGATCATCACAGTCACCTAGCTTTACAAATGACCGCTAACTTATGTGGTGAAAATGAGCAATTTTGGAAAGAAGCTGAAGAGGCAACCATTCTTTCTTTACAAAAACGAATTAAACTTTGGGACGGCGTTTTTGACCATTTGACCTCAAAAAATTAAAATAAAAGCCTAACCCGTTTCTTTTATAATTAAATTCTTCTAATTTAGTTGCCTTATAAAAAAAACGGATTGTGAAGACAGATACTAACATATATTTAATTGTGACTGCTATTCCTAACCCGAATGACGTGTTCAGTTATAATTCTTATGTATTTCAAATTGCAGGCGTTTTTAATTTGTATGGTGCAGTTAATTTGGGTCGCTACCGGACCATTGAACAGATTATGGGAAATAGTGGCATTCAAACAATGGCTATTTTTACGTTTCCAAATGTTCAATCAATCAAAGATATGATGGCAAGCGAAGAGTTTAACGCGTTGAATGAACTTCGCGAAAAGGCTTACACTAGAATGGTGGACTATATTATTTGCGAAAATTAATCGCTTTTCTTATTTTTAAAGTGCCTAGTGGTTAGTTATAACCTTTTTCATTGTAATTTTATCTATTGCCTCTTATCATGAAAAGTAACATTTCCATCGCTTGTTGTTTGTCTCTATTTTATTTTACCGCATGTAATAAAGTGTATAAACAAAACACGACTGTTGTTCAATCAAACATAACCAATGTGCCTTATACCGAAGCCAAGCAGTATTTTGTAAAAAACACTTATAAGGTAGGCTCATTAAAAAACCCAAAAATAACAACTCGTGAAGACTTTGAACTCATTTTTGGAACAGCAGCTACAATGGGCTCAGGCGGATTGCCAACAGTAATTGATTTTTCAAAACAATACGTAATTGCTATTATTCCGAATAGTTCGTTTAAACAAACAACCTTAACGATTAATAGTCTTGTAAAAGATAATCGAGAAATTAAACTGTATTATAAACTCACTGAAGGCGACCTTCAATCCTTTGAATCACAACTTTGTTTAGTGTTAATTGTAGACATGTTTCATGACGGCGTAGTGAAGTTATATAAAAATAAAGCACTAGAGAGCGAATAGAATTACAATCTGTTTTATTGGTTGTACTCTAAAATCAAAGTATAAAAAAAGAAAATTCCACATAGCCCTAAACCGTTATATTAATTTTTTCATAAAAAAAACGGAGGCCCTAAACACAAAGCCCCCGTTTCCACTCAACGTACACACTAAACAAAACTGTTATCCTAAATAGCCCGCTAATAATTTACTTCGTGAGGAGTGTTTTAAGCGGCGCACGGCTTTTTCTTTAATTTGCCTTACCCTTTCTCTGGTTAATTCAAATTTTTCGCCAATTTCTTCCAATGAATGCGGATGACTTCCGTTTAAACCAAAATACAGTTTCAATACATCCATTTCTCTGGGCGTTAATCCAGCCAACGACCGATCAATTTCTTTTCGTAAACTTTCAAGTAGTAAATCATTATCTGGCGAGCTAGTTCCATTTGCCATTAAATCATACATACTGCCTGCGTCCTCTAAGTTTCCAATGGGAGCGTCCATGCTTACGTGTCTGCCTTGGCTTCTCATCGATTCTCGGATATCAGCGGGCGACATATCAATCATTTCAGAAATCTCTTCTGGTATAGGTTCTCTTTCTAATTGTTGTTCTAATAGGGCAAAGGTTTTATTAATTTTATTAATGGCACCAATTTTATTTAAGGGCAACCTCACTACGCGCGATTGTTCTGCTAAGGCTTGTAAAATACTTTGTCTAATCCACCATACGGCATAAGAGATAAATTTAAAACCACGCGTTTCGTCAAATCGTCTGGCTGCTTTAATCAATCCCATATTGCCCTCGTTAATTAAATCGGGTAAGCTTAATCCTTGATTTTGATATTGCTTCGAAACAGAAACAACAAAACGAAGATTGGCTTTTACTAATTTATCTAAAGCAACTTCATCGCCTTGCTTAATTTTTTGTGCTAAAATAACTTCTTCCTCGGCAGTAATTAATTCAACTCTACCAATGTCTTGCAAATACATATCAAGAGACGCAGTTTCTCTATTTGTAATTTGTTTTATGATCTTTAGCTGCCTCATGGTTTTTAATTATTATACTAATATTACGATTGATTTAGCATAAAGTTACAGGCCTTTGGGTGAAAATATATATTTAATGATTGAACCATAATGTATAATTATTGGTCAAAATTTTAAAAATAAATTTTGTTGAAAAAACACCTATCTTTTTAACAAAAACAAAAACATTAAGCTTATTTAATTGCCGATATTTATAATCTATGTTACAAAGTTTACGGATACAAAATTTTGCCTTGATTGAAGAAACAGAAATTCACTTCAATAACGGATTAACCGTTATTACAGGCGAAACAGGAGCTGGTAAATCTATTTTATTAGGAGCATTGGGTTTAACATTGGGGCATCGTGCTGATGTGAATGTATTGAATAACAAACAAAAAAAATGCATCATTGAGGCTCGCTTTCATATTGCACCCTATCAATTAAATTCTTTTTTCGACGCCAACGAGTTGGATTATGAAGATGTAACAACCATTAGAAGAGAAATTACCGTTGAAGGAAAATCGAGAGCATTTGTAAATGATACCCCAGTAACATTAGCAGTTATAAAAGCGTTGAGCGAACAATTGATTGATATTCATTCGCAACATGAAACTATTTTATTGAAAGAAAATCAGTTTCAATTAGAGTTAATGGATGCCTTTGCAAAAACAAAATCTGATTATGCTCAATACAAAACAGAATATGCCGTTTTACAAAAGTTAAAAAAACAATTAACCATTCTCCTTGAAAAGGAAACACAAGCTAAAAAAGAATTTGATTACGTTCAGTTTCAGTTTTCAGAATTAGAAGAGGCTAATATTAAAATTGGAGAATTAGTAGCCTTAGAAACAGAAAGTGAAACGCTTGAAAATGCTGAATTTATAAAAGGGCATTTGGTAAAGGCCAGCGAAGCCATTAATGGTGGAGATGAAAATATGCTTTCTGTATTGGCGCAAGTTAAGCAAGGCTTACAAAGTATTTCAAAATACGGCACACAGTTTAATGAATTGCACGAGCGCATCCATTCGTTAAGCATTGAATTAAAAGAACTCAATGCCGACATCATGGCTACCGAAGATGATGTGGTGTATGATAATGAAAAGTTAGAAATCGTTAATGCACAACTTGATAAATTAAATAAGTTACTCAAAAAACATCAGGTCAAAACAGAAGATGAATTGTTAGTTATCAAGCAAACATTTGAGGATCAATTACAGCAATTTTCTTCTATTGAAACGCACATTGAAAAAGTAAAAAAAGAAATGAAGGTTCAGTATGATTTGTGTTTAAGTTTAGCAAAGCAACTTTCAAAACAAAGAAAAGCATCTGTTTCGGATATTGAAGCGAAGGTAAAAAGCATGTTAGCGAGTTTATCTATGCCTCATGCACAATTTCACATTTCTATGTCTGAGTTAGAGGAATTTTCTATCAATGGATTAGATAAAGTCGAATTTTTATTTTCAGCGAATAAAGGACAAGATTTTAAAGAGATAGGAAAGGCAGCTTCTGGAGGCGAACTTTCAAGATTGATGTTGTGTTTAAAATCATTATTAGCAGAGCGTACGTTATTGCCAAGCATCGTGTTTGATGAAATTGATACAGGAGTAAGTGGTGATGTGGCAGATAAAATAGGTATTATTCTCGAACAAATGGGTTCATCGCTTCAAGTTATTGTTATTACGCACTTGCCACAAATGGCGAGCAAAGGCGAAAACCATTTATTTGTTTACAAAACTGATCAAACAGATAAAACAACTTCACACATTAAGGTATTACAACAAAGTGAACGTATTGAAGAAATTGCAAAAATGCTTAGTTCGGGTAAGCCAACCGAAGCTGCATTAAAGAACGCTAAAGAATTACTGAAACTTTAAAAAATACACATAAAAAAAGGCAGAATAATTATTCTGCCTTTTTTTATGTCATAAAATTGGATATTATTTTTAGTGTGTTGTAGTTGCTTTATGTGCAGATAAAGAATCAGTAGTATGCATTGGTTTTAAAGTATCAACACTTGCTTTAACGGTTGTATCAACAGCTACTTCATGAGCTGCAGTTGATGTGTTATGGTGAGTTTCAGTTGCAACTTCTTCATGTGTAGTCGCTGCAACTTCTTCAGAGGCTTCGTGTTTTTTGTGGTCGCAGGTACTAACTGCAATCAAAATTAATAAAATAGTAACAAGGCCCATTATTAATGGTGTACTGAAATGAACTTTTTTAGGTTCTGTGGAATGATTGTGATCGTCGTGATGTGAACTCATAAAAGATGGTTTTAAAATTTTTTTGGTAAAAATAAATTATTTATTGACTATATAAAACTATTGCACTATTATTTTTAAGTTTTGCTTTTGTGAAGAAGTGGTTAAGGTTAGGAAATAAATTCCTTTCGCTAGCCTTTCAGTTTGAATATGATGCTCATTAAACACATCATTATTTTTTTCGAATGTTTGTGTTAAAACCACCTTGTTTTGCAAGTCTGTTAACACACAATTTACAGGTTCGTTTTGTTGTGGAATAATTACTGTAAAATCCTGATTTGTAGGGTTTGGAAATACGCTAATGGCAATTAATGCAGTGCTTTCTTCTTTCAATCCTACAATAGTTCTTGGCATGTCTCTGTATCTGTATTGCGTTGGTGTAAAATTGGTGCCTACCACATTTCCAATAATTTCAAAGTAGGGGATTTTTTCTCCTAATGTTAACCATTGGTATTTTCTTTCGTAATTCGGAAATCCAAATTTATTAAATGGAGCAGGCAAGGCGCTTATTTTAATCGTATCAATAGAGTATTGGGTCGTTACAACTCTTAAACAATTTGCTGTTCCGTATGGCGTTGTAATGGAGCCCCAGCCATCTGCTTTAGTGATTCTATAACCTCTTTTTTTATAGGTAAAAGGAATTAACGTACTTGTAGGCGTTGTTAAATTAAAAGTAGAAGAATCTCTGTCCATATAATTTAACGGAAATTGATACAGTTCATCATTATCCGTAAACGTTGCTCCTACTGGAATACCAGATAATGATAATCCTAATCCTTCTGCATCAAAGGATGTGGTTGTTCCAATGATGGGAGTTTTACGGTAAAAACTATAAATATTTTTTATAGAAATTGTTGAGCCAAGGCCAGGAATGGCTGGTATTGGCAGAGAATCTAATGTTTTTTCACCAAACTGAGGAGGTAAAAAATAAAAGAAATAAGGCGTTGAGGTTGATGCTAGAAATTTTCTAACGGCTTGCCCTGTAGGAACAAGCGTGCTAAAATTCCAATTATAATTTGCCCCTGTAACAGTGTAATTTCCAACACTAGAAGCTAACGCATTGCTATATCTGGCAGTGTCTCCAGAAACAGGCATTTGGCTTCCTGTTATAGATATTTGACTATTTGCGCTTAACGCAGAAATAAAAAATAAGGTTATTGAGAATAAATGTTTCATGATTTTTTTATAATGATGGTATTAACAAGTAACCTTATTTTTTAAAACAGGTTTATCCTTTCATATCCTGAATATCTAGCATACCAACTGGTTTACCGTTTTCAGTTACTACAATGGTATCAACGTTTGTTTTCTTAAACAATGTATTCGCATCATTTAAAAGCACGTTGCCATCAATAGTGATCGGTTCTTTGTATTCTAAATCAGATAAATTTTTGGTTAAAATGTCTCTTCCTTTTTCTCCAATTAATTTACGAAGGCTTCCATCAGTAAATACACCTTTAATGCTGCCATCTGCTTTAGTTACCGTAATGGCGCCAAATCCAAATTCAGTCATTTTAATAATAGCATCCGTTACTGAAGTATGTTCTTCTACTAAAGGATTCGTTGCTTTAATAGCTTCTTTCACTCTTACCATCATTAAACGCGTATCTTGAATAAATTGATCCGTACCTAATGTTGTGAAGTTATTTTCAGTTAATTGTTTAATGATTTTTAATGGAACTGTAATGGTATGAACACCAATGTTTATCGCATTACGAACGTGCTCAGCGTGACGCACGGATGAGAACATTATCTTTGTATCATAACCGTAAACTTCAACAGCATCCACACATTGCTCTACTAATGTTAACGCATCATGACCTTGATCTTGCAAACGACCAACTAATGGACACACATAGGTTGCACCAGCTTGCATCGCCATATAAGCTTGTTGTAAAGTATATACTAAATGTACATTTACTAAATAGCCTTTATCGCGTAACATTTTACAAGCTCTTACACCTTCTAATGAAACAGGAATTTTAAATACTGTTTTTTTAGGGTCTAAACCTAAAGCTAATTGACGTTCAGCTTCTGCTAAAACTTCTTCAGCGGTATTACCTAATGCTTCAATTTGAAGAACAGGAACAATTTTACTTAATTTTACAATAGTACCATCAATATCAGTAATACCTTCCTTTTGCATAAAGGTTGGTGTAGTTGTTAAGCCACTTAAAAATCCTAATTTAAAACCTTCTTCAATTTCTTTAAGGTTAGCTGAGTCTAAATATAATTCCATGTTTTTATTTTTATTAAGATTCAAATATAATGTATTTTTTTAATAATCGTCATGGCGTATTTATAAAGATTTTGCACAATTATCGCCTGAAAACAATCTTTTTTAATCAATTGCACTCACACCTGGCAAGGTTCCATTTTCAATGTATTCTAACAAAGCGCCACCACCAGTGCTTACATAACTTACCTGATTGGCTAAGTTGTATTTGTTAATAGCAGCAACACTATCGCCACCACCAATTAAGCTATAAGCGCCATGTTTGGTAGCTTCACAAATGGCTAATGCAACGGCTTTAGTTCCTGTTTCAAAACTGCTCATTTCAAAAACGCCCATTGGCCCGTTCCATAAAATAGTTTTTGAGTTTTTTATGACTTCCGAATAGGTGTTTATCGTTTCTGTGCTAATATCTAAACCCATCCAACCTTCAGGTATTTCATTGATATTGCAATGTTGTATAGCGGCATCATTTGCAAAGTTATCTGCAATAACTGCATCGGTTGGTATGTATAAATTAACTCCTTTTGCCCTTGCTTTAGCTAACAATTCTTTGGCTAAATCTAATTTATCATCTTCACATAATGATTTACCAATGGTTCCGCCCATTGCTTTTACAAAAGTAAATGCCATGCCGCCACCAATTAAAATGTTGTTGGCCTTATTCATGAGTTGTTCGATTATTAAAATTTTATCACTCACTTTTGCTCCACCAACAATAGCAGTAAAGGGCGCTTCAGCACCGTTAATGACTTTATCAATGCTTGCTACTTCGTTAGCCATCACATAACCTAAGCACTTTGCATCTGGCGCAAAAAATTGTGCTATCACAGCTGTTGAAGCATGTGAACGATGCGCAGTTCCAAAAGCATCATTAACATAAATATCACCGTGTTTACTTAATTTTTCTGCAAAGGCAACATCTCCTTTTTCTTCTTCTTTATAAAAACGCAAATTTTCTAATAATAAAACCTGTCCTGGTTTTAATGCACCCGATTTTGAATAAGCCTCTTCACCAATGCAATCATTAGTAAAATCAACTGGTAAACCAAGTAAATGTGAAATGGTATTTACAGTGTGTTTTAACGAATATTTGCTATTAGTATTATTTGCTGAGCCTGTCGAAGCTGATGCTGAGCCTGTCGAAGCTGATGCTGAGCCTGTCGAAGCTGATGCTGAGCCTGTCGAAGCTGATGCTGAGCCTGTCGAAGCATCTTTTGGTCGTCCTAAATGCGACATTAAAATAACACTTCCGCCAAGTTCAATAATTTTTTTTATCGTGGGAATAGCTGCAACGATGCGCGTTGTATCAGTTACTTCAAAACGATCATTTAATGGCACATTAAAATCTACCCTCACTAAAGCACGTTTATTTAAAAAATTTAGGTTGTCGATGGTTTTCATATGTTTAAATTATTTTTTTATTCAGTTTAATTATTTATAGTTGATGTTTATTCAACTATATAATTTACAGTCATGCGTTAGTTTTTTAGGCCGCAAAAATAATGTATTTTTTTAATATGGTTTTATCCATGATAAACCCTCGAAAACACAATGCATCCATTTTCAATTTCTAAAACTTCGCCAACCATTAAATCTTCATCACCGTCTGCATGACGAATGTACTCCATAAAAACTTGCTGATCATCAGCGGTGAGTTTTATTACCTCATAGTTTAAACTTGGAATTCTATCAAATGCAGCTTGCCACCATTGTCTTAAGGCATCTTTTCCGCAAATTAAACCATGTGTTTCGGGTAAGCGAATTTTTAATTTTGGACTGTAATGCTTGGCGGTTTGATGATACAAACTCAATAGTTTTTCTAAATCATGCGTATTAAAGGCTTCAAACCATTTAGTAGCAATTTCTTTGTTTGGCGAACTTATCATATAAAATTAAAACATCAAATTTAAATATTAATTTAAACCTCTTTATATTTAAAGTGTTTAATTAATGATATGTATAAAGATTTAAAATCCTGTCTCGACGACTTAGAAAAACATAACCATTTGATAAGAATAACCGAAGAGGTTGATCCGCATTTAGAAATGGCGGCTATTCAGTTGAGAGTTTATGAAATGAATGGTCCAGCAATATTATTTGAAAATGTAAAAGGCTGTGAATTTAAATGTGCCAGCAATATTTTTGGAAGTTTAGAGCGAAGTAAATTTATTTTTAGAGATACATTTACAAAAATGCAAACATTGATTGATTTGAAAAACAATCCAATCAAAGGTTTGAAAAACCCACTAAAGTATGTAAACATCGCCTTAACGGCTTTTTCAGCTTTACCATTAAAAAATCCAATCTCAAAACCTGTTTTGTATAAAGAAACAACGATTGATAAGTTACCCTTAATAAAGCATTGGGAAAAAGATGGTGGAGCTTTTGTAACGCTTCCTCAGGTTTACACCGAAGATGCTGATAAACCAGGCATCATGAATTCTAATTTAGGAATGTATCGCATTCAATTAACAGGAAATGATTATCTTTTAAATAAGGAAATTGGATTACATTATCAATTGCATCGTGGCATAGGAGTTCATCAAGCAAAAGCAAATAAGTTGGGTAAACCATTAAAGGTTTCAATTTTTATTGGTGGTCCACCGAGTCACACATTAGCCGCCGTAATGCCATTGCCAGAGGGTTTGAGCGAAGCGACTTTTGCAGGGGCTTTAGGTAAAAGAAGATTTCGATACACGTATAAAGATGGTTTTTGTGTTAGCACTGATGCAGACTTTGTTATTACCGGTGAAGTATTTCCAAACGAAAATAAACCAGAAGGTCCGTTTGGAGATCATTTAGGCTACTATAGTTTAAAACATGATTTTCCTTTAATGAAAGTTCACAAAGTGTATCATCGTAAAGATGCCATCTGGGCTTTTACAGCAGTTGGTAGGCCTCCGCAAGAAGATACAAGCTTCGGGGAGTTGATTCATGAATTAACAGGAGACGCTATTAAGCACGAATTGCCTGGTGTAAAGGAAGTCCACGCTGTTGACGCCGCAGGTGTTCATCCCTTATTATTAGCAATAGGCAGTGAGCGTTATACGCCATACAATCAAACAAAACAGCCCGCAGAATTATTGACTCAAGCCAATCTTATTTTAGGAAAAGGTCAATTAAGTTTAGCTAAATTTTTATTTATTACTGCCGACGAAACGAATAAAGTTAATACGCATAATGAAAAAGAGTTTTATAAATACATGCTCGAACGCATTGATTTAAAAAGAGATTTACATTTTTATACCAACACAAGTATAGACACTTTAGATTACAGTGGGACTGGATTAAACAGTGGAAGTAAATTGGTTGTTGCCGCTTATGGCGACAAAAAAAGAGAATTAGGAACAGCTATAACAGAAGATTTTAAATCATTAAAAACATTTATAAATCCCTGTATAGTCTTTGATGGCGTTTTAATTTTTCAAGGAGGTAAATTTGAGTCGTATGAAAAAGCAAAACAAGAGTTTGAAGATTTTAATAGAGAGGTAAAAGAAAATTTGTTTAGTCAGTTTCCAATCATTGTTATTGCTGATGATTCTGAATTTACGGCAGAAAAATTAAAGAATTGGTTGTGGGTTACCTTTACACGATCTAACCCAAGTCATGATATCTATGGCATTAATTCAAAAACGGAATTTAAGCATTTTGCTTGCGATGCGATGATAATTGATGCGCGCATAAAACCACATCACGCGCCCGTATTGGAAAAAAATCCTGAGGTTGAAAAACGCATTGATAAACTTTTTGAAAAAGGAGGAAGTTTATACGGGATAAAAAATAAGTAGCAATTTCTATTTAAAAAAATCCCCATGTTAAACAACATGGGGATTTTTTGAATAAGCAGATACGGTAAATTATCTTAAGTACAACATTTCTCTATACTTTGGTAAAGGCCAAGTCGCATCATCCACAATGTTTTCTAATTTATCTACGTTATATCTGATAGTTTCAAAAAATGGTTTAACTTTTTCACAGTAAGCGTGGGCTTGTTTTTTAGAGCTATCTAAGTTATTTGCTTTTCTGCGCTCTTCAGTCATATCATCAGCCGCTTTTTTAATAATGGCTACGCGATCACTAATTTCTTTAATTAAAGCTATTTGAGTATCACTTACTTTTTTAAAATCCGTTGTACTGAAAATATTTTTTAATCCAGTCACATTATCAATTAATACTTTTTGATACGTTAAAGCACTTGGTATGATTTGATTATCTACCATGTCCGCAATAATTCGACTTTCAATTTGTATTTTTTTAGTATACGTCTCTAAACTAATTTCATAACGCGCTTCTTGTTCACGGTGATTTAAAATACCTTGAGATTCAAACATCGCTAATGATTTTTTTGTAATCATCGCTTCTAAAGCGCCTGGTGTTGTTGGAATATTTGACAAGCCTCTTTTTTTAGCTTCTGCTTTCCATGCATCACCGTAACCGTTTCCTTCAAAACGAATACGCTTACTTTCAATAATATATTTTTTTAATATTTGAAAAATGGCTTCGTCTTTTTCAACTTTTTTGGACATCAATGCATCTACATCTTTTTTAAATGACACTAATTGCTCAGCCATAATAGCGTTTAAAACAGTCATTGGGCCACCACAATTAGCGGATGATCCAACTGCTCTGAATTCAAATTTATTTCCAGTAAATGCAAAAGGAGATGTTCTGTTTCTATCTGTGTTATCTAATAAAATATCAGGTATTCTTCCAATATTCATTTTTAAAGCTGTTTTTTCTTCTGGACTCATTTTTCCAGAATGAATGGCTTTTTCTAATTCATCCAACACTTTTGATAATTGTTCTCCTAAAAACACAGACATAATAGCTGGAGGTGCTTCATTAGCACCAAGTCTGTGATCGTTATTAGCCGATGCAATGGATGCACGCAATAAATCAGCGTGTTCGTAAACTGCTTTTACGGTATTGACGAAAAATGTCAAGAATTGTAAATTTGTTTTTGGTGTTTTGCCAGGAGATAATAAATTTTTCCCTGTATTAGTTGCTAAACTCCAGTTGTTGTGTTTTCCGCTACCATTAACGCCCGCATAAGGTTTTTCGTGCATCAATACTCTAAAATTATGACGAATAGCAACTTTTTCCATCACATCCATCAATAATAAATTATGATCAACCGCTAAGTTTGTTTCTTCAAATACTGGCGCACATTCAAATTGAGCAGGCGCAACTTCGTTGTGGCGCGTGCGCACCGGAATGCCTAATAAATGAGACTCGTATTCAAAGTCGCGCATATACGCTGCAACTCTTTCAGGGATTGAGCCCCAATAATGGTCTTCTAATTGCTGGCCTTTAGCAGGAGCATGCCCAAATAAGGTTCTGCCTGTTTGTTGTAAATCAAAACGAATATTATATAAGGCTGAATCCACTAAAAAATATTCTTGTTCCCAACCTAATGTTGCGATTACTTTAGTCACATTTTTATCAAAATATTGACACACATCGGTTGCTGCTTTATCAATAGCATGTAGTGATTTTAATAGGGGCGTTTTAAAATCTAACGATTCGCCTGTGTAGGAAATAAAAATGGTTGGAATACACAATGTTTCTCCCCAAATAAATGCGGGTGAAGTTGGGTCCCAAGCGGTATAGCCACGCGCCTCAAAAGTATTACGGATACCACCATTTGGAAAAGAAGAAGCATCTGGTTCTTGCTGAACTAAGGCATTTCCGCTAAAGCGTTCAATGGCTCTGCCGCCTTCAATTGGTTCAAAAAAACCATCATGTTTTTCAGCAGTTGCGCCAGATAAGGGTTGAAACCAGTGTGTAAAATGAGTCACACCTTTACTTTGTGCCCATGCTTTCATACAAGATGCAACTTGGTCTGCCATTTTTCGTTCAACAATAGTTGCTTTATTCATAGAGTTTTGAATACTATTAAAAGCCTCTTCTGATAAAAACTCACGCATGGCATCTAATCCAAATACATTCGCCCCATAATATTTTGAAACTTGTTGGTTGTTTTGACTAAATTCAACAGGAGTGCGTTTTCCAACTTCCTGCATAGCTAAAATTCTTCTAGTAGACATATTTTCTATTTTTTTGACAAATTTATAAAAAATAAAGGGGGTGTTGAACAAAAAAAGGAATTATTTTTTAATTTTATATTAAAAAAAGGGGGTCTATTCGTTAAAATGTAACTTTTAATTCAATAAACTAAAATCACCTTGTATCTTGCAAATATTTTCACTTTTTATGTTAATCAAATTTTAACTTTTTGAAATAGCGTTTACACTTACTGAAACCGATGTTTCACTAAGTGTTATTGTTTTTATTTAAATAAATAATGTATATTTATCTTTACTAATAAGTGAAATAAAAGAAGCTAAAACATAAAAGGCATTAAAAACCAATAAAATGAATTTAAAATTAAAATTAGAAAAATCGCTATTAACGTTTGCTTTAATGCTATCGACTGCCATTGCAATGGCTCAGGTTGTAGGAACTGGGGCTTATATTAAAGGAACCAGTGTTGAAATTGGCGTAAATGGTCAAGGAGGTTTTGAAGGCACTAATGCCACTCCACTGCCTGCTGGGATGCATCCGCGTGGTGGAGCTGGTTTATTTGGTTTTGTGGCTAACCCACAGCTAAACGCTTGGGCTACCTTTAATGGCGATTTTTTTACACCTGGATCACCAGAAAATGGTTGGGGCCTTTTAGTTGGTAATTCTGCCACAGGACAGCAGTTTAGTAACAATTGCTCTGGTAACTTATTGCAAATTGCTAGTACGCCATCTTTAACTTATAGCCAGTTATTGAATTGTTACAACATAGATTGGAGTGGCTCTGTAATTTCTGGAACAACTAATATTAAGGCTAAGGTTAACTATTTTTTACAATTGAATGATTTGTATTACACCACCACCATTTCATTGATAAATAACTCAGCATCGGCAATTCCTGAATTATATTATTATCGTAACGTGGATCCTGATAATAACCAATCCTATCCTGGCGGAGGAAGTAGTTTTACAACCATCAATACGATTGAAGATCAACCAGGCGCAAGTTCTTGTCCTGGTGTTCCGTTGGCTTGCGTAAGCGCTCGTCAAAATTCAACGACCGTGATGCCAGCTTCTTACATGGCCTTTGCAGCAGTGGGTGCAGATTTTAGAGTGTGTCATGGGGGTTTTTCAAATAGAAATGCGTTTAATTTATGGAATGGTATTGGGTTTACTCAAACGGTTGGAGCATCAACTACAGCCGATCAAGCAATATCACTATCTTATAAAATTATAAATTTTCTTCCAGGAGAGACTCGAACGTTTAAATTTGTGACTATTTTAAGTGCGGCCAATAAATTAGCTGCTGTAAATAATTTATTGTCTTTAACGTTTCCTGGTTCAGCTTATGTTGCTCCTTCTGCATGTTCACCATCTGCTCCTCCAGATACGGCAAGAACATGTGGTCCAACAAAAATTGAAATTGCTGGAGCAAGTGCAGGCGTTTACAGTTGGACATGGAGCCCAACAACAGCCTTATCTACCTCTACAACGTTCAGTGCTATTGTTAATCCTTCCGTTCAAACGACTTATACCATTATAGGAGTTCCTACATCTACGTGTGTGTCGCCAACACCACAAACGTATACAGTAGTAGTTATACCATCTCCTCCAACACCAACTGTAACACTCCCTTCTATCACCGTATGTAACAGTTCGTCGGTTGCGTTATCAGTCACAAGTGGAGGCGCAGGCGCTACTTATTTATGGACTGGTCCAGGTGGGTTTGGCTCTGCCTTACAAACGCCTACCATTGCTGTAACCAATGCAACAATGGCAGGAACCTATACTGTTTTCGTAACGTTAGCCAGTGGTTGCACAAGTACTGTGCTTAGAGATTTGATAATTTCTTCCCCGCCAACTGTTACCTTAACTTCAAATACGAATACGGTTTGTGTAAGTCAGCCAGCTATTTTAACAGGTGCAGGTTCATCAACTTATACATGGTCGCCGTCTTCAACATTAACATTTACAACAGGCGGTTCCACTACTGCTAGTCCGTCTGTTACAACAACTTATACAGTTGTCGTAGGAGCAGGTACTTGCACTAATTCAGCTGTTAAAACTATTACTGTGATTCCAACACCTACTTTAACTGTTAGTTCAGCTACTGTTTGTTTTGGTAGTGTTGCTACACTTACGGTGTCTGGCGCAACAAGTTATTTGTGGAGTACGGGAACAACAGCAAATACAGAGTCTTTTTCGCCAAGTACAACAACTACCTATACGGTTTTAGGCGCTAATGGCGGTGTTTGCGCAAGTGTTAATTCTGGAACAGTAAATATTGTAAATTACCCCGTGGTAAACACAGCGACAGTTTCAAATGTACTTTGTAATGGAGTAAGCACAGGAAGCATTTTGATTAATGCTACAGGAGCAACAAGCTATAACTGGACTCCGAACGTATCTACAACGAATACAGCAACAAGTTTAGCTGCCGGTGTTTACACGTGTGAATTGTCTATAGCCCCATCGTGTTCAATTGTTGCCACATATACTGTAACAGAACCAACTGTATTATTAGGAGCGATTTCCTACTCAAATACAACATGTGGAAATTGTAATGGCGTTGCTACTATCATAGGATCAGGCGGTACAGGATCATATCTTTATAGTTGGGCACCAGCTACATCAACATTGAGTGGAGTTATTGATTTATGTCCTGATGTATATACTGTTAGTATTACTGATGTTAACAATTGTGTTTATACAAATACAGTTGATATTTTGCCTTCGCCTGTCTTTACAGCAACATTAGCTGCATCAAATATTGAGCTTTACCAAGGTGAATTAATCACATTGACAGGACTTACGGGTGTATCATTTACATGGACGCCAGCATTTTCTGCCTTAGATTGTTATACGTGTTCTATTGTAAAAGCTCAGCCTTATGAGGATACACAATATTGCGTTGATATCACAACGGTTGATGGATGTCAAGATTCTGACTGTATAGGCATTTCAATTTTATGTGGTGATGTGTTTATTCCTAATGCATTTTCTCCAAACAATGACGGACATAATGATGAATTAGGTATTTATGGTAATTGTATTAACGAGGTTGTTTTTAGAGTATTTGATAGATGGGGTGAAATAATGTTTGAAACAAAAGAAGTAAAAAATAAATGGGACGGTAAATTTAAAGGAACGCCTGTTTCAACTGGAGTTTACATTTACCAATTGATTGCTAAATTGAAGAACGGCGAATCTGTTACTAAAACAGGAAATGTTACCGTAATAAAGTAGCAAGAGGAATGTCGTTAATATACTAAGAGAAAAAGGACCTAAAGTAAAAGCAGTAGAAAGGGAATGGGGAATAAAAAAAATATAGCAATTATTAGCTTGTTTTTACTAAGTGTTTTTTCGTACGCTCAAGATATTCATTTTTCTCAGTTTTTTGCTCTTCCAACTTTTGTAAACCCAGCTAATACTGGACTTGAAAACAATTTAGATGTTGGAGTCATACATAGAACTCAATGGAAAGCTTTGACAGAACCATTCACAAGTTATGGCGTTGCAGCAGCGTCAAGAATTGGAAAAAAAAGAAAAACGGGTAGTTTAGGTGTAGGATTGGATTGTTATTATGATAAATCAGGGGATGGATCTTATGTTAGTATGCAAGCGGGGTTAAATGTAGCCTATCATTTTAAAATCACTCGAACAAGCTCATTTAGTAGTGGTCTAAAAGTAAACTACAATCAACGATCTATAAATGATATTAATTTTCAATGGGGCGAACAATATTTCGGAAAGTCTTACAATTCAGCATTACCAACGGGTGAGCAATTAGTTAATTTGCAGAGAATTAATTTTGTAGACGTTGCAACAGGATTTAACTATCGTTATAAATCTTCTGAAAAAACTATTTCTAGTAATGATGCGCGTATTATTGATATTGGTTTTTCTGCATTCCATATTAATAATAATAATGTTTCTCTTTATAAAAACGGAAATAGCGGTTTAGGAACCAGAGCGATGGTTTATTTTCAAGGATATTTTGGAATCAAAAATACGAGCTTGGCTATTCTGCCTAAGGGTTATTTTCAATTTCAGAATAAGCACCAAGAGTTTGTTGCGGGTATGATATTGAGCTATAAACCAAAAGTAGAATCTGTTGTAACGGGATATGTTGTAAGTAACGCTTTTAATTTTGGAGTATTATATCGAGGATTGGATGCGTTTATTGGCGTGGTTCAGTATGAAATGAAAAATTATATCATTGGATTAAGTTATGATGTAAGTGCATCTAAATTAACAAAAGTTTCAACAGGTAGAGGTGCATATGAATTATCTTTACGTTTTGTTGGATTGAATAGAATCACAAGGCGTTCTCACCATTCACAATATGGTGGAATTAGGATATTCTAGTTATGGATTGCTGTTTAAATTATAAGTCCCTATTGATTTAATCAGCAAGATTTTTCTTACTTTTACTTTTGATGAATTTTTTATTTCCTACATTTTTATTTGGGCTTTTTGCCATTGCAATCCCAGTTATTATTCATCTGTTTAATTTTCGAAAGCATAAAATTATTTATTTCACAAACGTTCAATTTTTAAAAGACATTAAATTTGAAAGTGAGAAAAAATCAAAACTGAAAGAGTTGTTGATTTTGCTTATGCGAATTTTGGCAATAGCGTGTTTGGTTTTTGCTTTTTCTCAACCCTTTATACCATCAAAGCAGAACATTGTGCTTGGTAAAAAAACAATTAGTGTCTACATCGACAATTCTTTCAGCATGGAGAATGTCAATTCGAAAGGAACCTTATTAGAATCTGCCAAAGAAAGTGCTATCAGTCTCGCAAAAGCTTATCATATAAATGATAGATTTCAAATACTGACAAATGACTTTCTAGGAAAGCATCAGCGTTTATTAAATAGAGATGAGTTTATCGAACAGGTTAATGAGGTAAAAATTTCGTCTGCAAACCGTGATATAAATGATGTCATAAAAAGGCAGTTAGATTTTCTTCAAAACACCAATTCTAAGAACAAACATCAATTTTTTTTAAGTGATTTTCAAAAAAATACATCGCGTATTTTAAAAGAAAATTGTGACACCTCAAGTTCAATGTTTCTAATTCCAATTATTTCTGAAGAAGTAAATAATGTTTTTATTGACAGCGTTTGGTTTGAAAGTCCTGTTCAACAATTCGGAACAACGCAAACATTAAACGTAAGTATTAATAATGCTAGTGAAAAAAACTTGGAGGCAGGTACATTAAAATTACTTATTAATCAAAAACAAGTTTCACTTAATTCATTTAATATAAATGCTCAGAGCAAACAAACAGTAAAGGTTTCATTTACTAGTAAAGAACGTGGAATTAATTATGGTAAGTTAAAAATTGACGATTATCCAGTTTCTTTTGATGATGCGTTTTATTTTTCTTTTAATTCTAATAACGTTATTTCAACATTGGTTATTAATGGTGATGATGAGGAAACGGCAAAAAATTTTAGTTCTTTGTTTCAGAATGATAGTATGTTTGTTTTTCACGAAAACGGAGAAGATAACATCGACTATAATTTATTTTCAAAAAAGAATCTTATTATTCTTAATGGCCTAAAAACGATATCAAGTGGATTAATAGTGGAAATAAATAAATTTATCACTTCTGGCGGCACGGTTGTTTTATTTCCAAACCTGAAGGCTGATATAAATAATTACACTAGTGCATTTAAAAGCATGCAGTTGCCAGAAATTGAATTGGTTGATACAACTCGAGTTGATGCAAAAATAGTAAATAGTGATCAAGTTTTTTTTCAAGGCGTTTTCGAAAAACTAAATGAAAAAATGGATATGCCTAAAGTAAAAAGGCATTTTAGATATAAGAAAAACAAGTTTAACACCGGGGAATCTATCATTATGTTGCAAAACGGAGAATCGTTACTGAGCACTTCAAACATTAGAAAAGGAAGAGTATATCTTTTTTCAATTTCAAGCGAGGAGAGTTCCTCCAATTTCATAAAGCATGCTTTATTTGTTCCAACACTAATTAGAATGGGAGTTTTGAGTTTAAAGCCTTCATCTATTTATTATAAAACTTCGACCTCAGAAGCTATTGATGTTAGTTTAGATAGTAATAATAAAAAGCAGCCGCTTCATATTTTACAAACTAATTCTGAGTTTGATATGATTCCTGAGCAACGAATTGTTAATAGTAATACCACATTATTTACCCAAAATCAAGTTTCAGAGGCTGGTCATTACACCGTCAATCAAGCCGATAAAGTTGTTTTAGGATTAGGCTTTAATTACGATAGAAAAGAATCTGACATGCGTTTTTTCACCGAAGACGAATTGAATGCTTGGTCTGATAGCTTGGGTTTAAAAAACCTCACAGTACTAAAGAGTGAAGAATCTTCAATCACTCAGTCATTAAAAGAAACCAACAATGGAAATAAATTATGGAAATTATTTTTAATTTTAGCTTTGTTATTTTTATTGGGAGAAATCTTAATTATCCGTTTTTTTAGATAGCTGATAGGATTTAATTTTAAAAACTAAAAATTGTAAAAACATGACTATATTAATTAAACAAGCAACCATAGTAGACTCAAAAAGTCCGTTTCATAATAAAAAGGTAGATATTTTAATTGAAAAAGGAGTGATTACTCAAATTAAAAATAATATTGCTCCTACAAAAAACAGTAAAGTCATAGAGGTTAAAGATTTATTTGTATCTGCAGGGTGGATTGATATGCAGGTTAATTTTTGTGATCCAGGATATGAGCATAAAGAAACTTTACAAACTGGATTAGCAGCTGCTTCAAAAGGAGGATTTACTGGTGTTTGCGTAATGAGTGGAACTAATCCTCCATTGCATAATAAAGCACAAATAGAATACATTAAGAGTCGGTCATTAAACAATATAGTTGACGTATTTCCAATTGGCACGGTGAGTCATGAGCAAGAAGGAAAAGATTTATCAGAAATGTACGACATGAAGTTGGCAGGTGCATTTGCTTTTAGCGATTACAAAAAACCAATTAAAGATGCTGGTTTAGTTTTACGTGCTTTACAATATGCTTCGAGTATTGAGAGCTTTATTATTACACACTGCGATGATAAAACTATTTCACATGACGGACAGATGAATGAAGGCGTTGCTTCTACTAAGCTAGGATTAAAAGGCATTCCGGCATTAGCAGAAGAATTAATGTTACAGCGTAATTTACAAATTTTGGAATATACAGGTGGTCGCATGCATGTTCCAACTATTTCTACCAAAGGAAGTGTTGAATTAATAAAAAAGGCAAAAGCAAATGGATTACAAGTAACTGCGGGTGTTGCAGCGTATAATTTATTTTTGGATGACACATATCTAGAAGGGTTTGATACTCATTTTAAAGTGAATCCTCCGTTGCGAAGTAAAGAAGATATTAATGCTTTACGTAGAGCATTAGAAAATGGAATCATTGATGTTGTGGTAAGCGATCATGCGCCGCAGGATACTGAAAGTAAAGATTTAGAATTTGATTTAGCAGAAAGCGGAATGATTAATACTCAAACTGCTTTTAATTGTATAGTATCGAGCCAATTAAAAATAACTTCTCAAAAAATAGCAGAAGTTTTTGCTGAAAATCCACGCGCTATTTTAGGGATAAAACAACAAGAGGTTGCTGAACATAAGCTTGCCAATTTAACCTTATTTACCCTTAACGATATTACAATTATTTCAGAAAAAGGTAATGCTTCGAAATCAAAAAATTCTCCATTTTTTGGAAAATCATTGCAAGGAAAAGTGATTGCTTCCATTAATCATGGTATGATGTCAGCCCATTAATTTTTTGTAAAACATTGAAACAACGTAAAACACTCATTGTCGTTACGCCAGGGTTTCCGGAAAGCGATGCTGATACAACGTGCTTACCTGCTTTTCAGCAATTCGTTAGTCTATTAAAAAAAACTGAATACACTATCATTGTTGTTTCGCTTCATTATCCATTTAAAAAGAACCTTTATTTATGGAATGGCATTCGGGTTTTTGCAATTGGTGGAAGCAATAAAGGTCGCTTCATAGGAGTAAGAACGCGGTTTTTAGCATATCGTACTTTATTAAAACTTCATCAAGAAAACGAACTTATTGGTATCTTGAGTTTATGGTGTATTGATTCTGCCTTAGTGGCAAATCGCTTTTTTTTAAAGTATCAAGTCAAACATTTTATTTGGATTATAGGACAAGATGCCAAGCAGTCAAATGGTTATGTAAAGCGTATAAATCCTTTAGCTAAACAATTAATTGCAATGAGTGATTTTTTAAAGATGGAATTTTATAAAAATCACAATGTATTGCCACAACATGTTGTCACGAATGGAATCAATGAATTAGTATTTGAACCATTAAACACATTGGATCGACCAATTGATGTTTTTGGTGCAGGGAATTTGACTTCTTTAAAAAACTACGAATTATTTATTGAAGTGATTGCTGAGGTTATAAAACATCATCCGCAATTAGTTGTAAAGATTGCAGGCAAAGGCGAGCAAGAAGTTTATTTAAATGATTGCATTGTAAAACATAATTTACAAAATAACTTGCAGTTATTAGGTGAGGTAAAACATGACGAGGTTTTAAAATTAATGAACCTATCAAAAATATTTTTACACACCTCTCAGTACGAAGGAAATTCTACAGTATTAATGGAGGCTTTGTATAATGGTTGCGAAGTTGTTTCTACACAAAGTTTATCAATTAATTCAATTTCGAGACTATACGTTGCCGCAGAAATTCAAGGTTTGGCTTATAGATTGAATGATTTATTATTAATGAATAACCCTGCAGAAAGAGTTGTTTTTAATACGATGAACGACTCAGTTAAAAACATTGTTCGTTTATTTGAATGTGATTAATGACCTATGAATTGCTTCAGCGATTGCAGTTGAACTGCATGTTCTTTTGAAGTGTTGATGAATGGATTGTCTCATCAATGTGCTTAATTCTGTGTCTAAAGCAGCATTTAATTTTTGTGCCAACTCTATTTCATTTTTTGGTTCATATTGCTGCATGAACGCTAATTCGCTTACTAAATAATTAAATGATGAAATTGTCGATACGATTGGATAAACACCGCATGCCATAGCTTCAATTAAAGAAAAACCACTTCCTTCATACAAACTGGCAGAAACAAATAGATCAGATTGATTTAAAACTGATTCTACTTCTTGTTGTGAAATAGATCCTTTGAATGAAACAAATGAAAAAAGTTTATTTGTTTCGACGTATGTTTTTAATTCAAGTTCAAGTTCTGATGTACTATAAAATATAGATAAATGAAAGTCCTGCTTCGATTCCTTCAGTAGGTTAATGGCCTTTAAAATAGTAATCGTGTTTTTGTTTTCATTCAATCGTCCAATACATACTATTTTTTTAGTTGATGTTGTCTGTTTCTCTTTTATTCTAAATGACGTGGTGGCTTCAGGGATTTCAATTATTTTATCTTTATCTTTTATGATGTTTTTTTCGAGATAAGGCCTTGCCATTTCTTTTCCATTAAAAAAATAAGCGCGAATGTAATGATCTGTGATGCCCATTAAAATAGACTTTTTTCGCAGATATGTTTTTTCTGCATGGTGTTGCAATACAACCGAAATTTTGAATAAAAAACCTATGAGCCCAGCCTCTAAAAAATAATCTAATCCATGAATAATAACGTATTGAGGTTTCTTTTTTTTAATATAAAATATAGCTTGAATTAAAAAAACCAAACGACTGGAATGAAATGATTTTATGTTGACATTTTCAAGATTATCATTTATTTTAAGATTGTTATTTACCAGGTAACTAACGTCTTGTAACTTTGCTAATTCTTTTTTATAGAGTAGTATGTTTTTTTGTTGTAATTCAAACGCCTCATGGTTTTTATAAAAGCACTTAAAAAAATTAATATATAAGATGCTGCTCATAAATTACTTGGTATAAAGTGGATGTTTATTCAATAAAGAATCTTGTAAATATTCTCCATCTATTTGAGATTTATTGTATTCATAAACCAACTCCCAATTTCTTTCTTTCCACCAGTAACGCATTGATTTTTGTTTCATAAAATGAATTTTTTTTATTCTATATTCAATTAAGGCTCCTCTACACATTTCACAAGGTTCGAGCGTGGTATAGAGGCGAAGTTTATTTCTTTCTAGACCATTAAATTTTTTAACGCCTAGTTTTTTTAATGCTGCTGTAATGGCATTTATTTCTGCGTGACCATAGGCAACACTGTCTTTTAATACAGTATTGTACCCAGTTCCTATAATAGAATCATCGTATGTGATAATGGCCCCAACGGGTACATCTAAACTTGGCAAACTTTTTGCCCCTAATTCGATTAATTGATTTTTGAATTCAGCAGATATTTCTTTTGTTTTTTTTAGTTTGTAAAAAAAATATGAGCTAGGATAAATAGTAAGTAAAAGAAATAGTAAAAAAGCTATTTTTAAGTAATGAGTTTTTAAAAAAGTGTTCATAATCTTTAGGTTGATGTCATAAATATCCAAAAAAATTCCTTTACTTGCATGTAAATTTTATGTTACTACAATCTAAAATACATCTCAATGATTGCGAATTAGCTATCATTAAGGTAGTAGCCTATTATGATGTGTTTAATTATCCAGTGACAAAAAAAGAAATTTTAGAAAATCTCGGCGATGCAGTTTTCGAATCAACTTTCGAAAGCTCGCTCAATAGCCTTATTCAAAAAAATATAATTAAGACTCAGGATGATTTTTATTTCACGCAACAATTTGATACTAAATTTATTAAACAGAGATTGGAAGCGAATCAGTTAGCACAGTTGATGCTTCCTATAGCAAAAAAGCATGGTGCGATAATTTCAAAATTTCCTTTTATAAAAGCAGTTTTTATTTCAGGCGGCCTTTCTAAAAATTATTTTCATCAACAAAGTGATATCGACTATTTTATCATTACAACAAAAAATAAATTGTGGTTGTGCCGAACTGTTTTTATGTTATACTACAAATTGCTTTCTAAAGAAAAGAAAGAATTTTTTTGTTTGAATTATTTTATTTCAGAAGCTGATTTAACTATTCCTGATAGAAATCAATTTGTCGCGACTGAAATTGCAACGCTGATGCCTATGGTAAATCATCCGCTATACATTCAGTTTTTAGATGCAAATGATTGGTATAAATCTTTTTTTCCTCAAATGCCTATTCGTTCTTCGCAAGAATCTATTTCTCTTAAAAAGTATGCAGTTAAATCTTTTATTGAATATTTGTTTTCCGGTTTTATTGGTGATAAAGTAGATGATATGTTATTGAGACTAACTTTAAAGCATTGGAGAAAGAAGTTTAGTCATATGAAACAGGAAGATTTTGAATTACAAATACGTTCACGTAAGCATGTTTGTAAGCATCATACAAAGGGCTATCAAAATAAAGTTTTAGAAAATTGGCAAACTACTATTGATGTCATGTTAATGCAAAAAGAAACTATTTAATCAAATGAAGGTTTTATTTACCCACAGTTATTTTTTAAAGTTTGATAATAAGCAGTTCAAGCAAGCTATGCCTTATCCACCATTAGGAACTCTTTATGCGATGGCTTATTTAAGAGAGCATGGTTTCGACGTTAAGTTATTTGATACCATGTTTAGCCATTCGCCAACTGATATCAATTCAACTATAGATGAATATAAGCCAGATGTTTTTATTAGTTACGACGATGGATTTAATTACCTCACTAAAATGTGCTTAACGAATATGCGTGAAGCCTGTTTTAAAATGCAGGAATATGCTAAGTCGAAAGGTTGTAAAGTGATCACATCAAGCTCAGATGCTACAGATCATGCAGAAGATTATTTAAAGCATGGATCCGATGCTGTTACTATTGGCGAGGCTGAACAAACGGTTTTAGATTTATGTTTAGCCTTTAATTCAAATCAATCCATCAATTCTATTTCAGGTATTGCTTTTTATAATGATGGTGTTTTTCAAAAAACAACGTCACGCGCTATTATTAAAGATTTAGATACATTGCCACATCCAGCTTGGGATTTAATTGACATTTTACCATATAAGCAAATGTGGATGAAGCATCACGGTTATTTCTCTTTAAATTTTGTAACAACGCGTGGTTGTCCTTATAAATGTAATTGGTGTGCAAAGCCTATTTATGGTAACCGATATAATTCGCATTCGCCACAAAACATAGTATTACAAATAAAAAAATGGCAACAACAATTTGGATTTACTCACGTTTGGTTTGCTGATGATATTTTTGGACTCAAGCCAAATTGGCTCAAAGACTTTGAACATGTTGTGAAGAAAGAAAATGTAGTGATTCAATATAAAATACAAAGTAGAGCAGATTTACTTTTAGAAGAAAATAACATCAAACATTTAGCAGAAAGTGGCTGTACAATGGTTTGGATGGGTGCAGAAAGCGGATCTCAAACTATTTTGGACGCAATGGATAAGGGAACTAAAGTAGAACAAATTTATGAAGCAACGCAATTATTAAAAAAACATCGCATACATGTATCGTTGTTTTTGCAGTTAGGTTATCTGAATGAAACAATTGATGATATAAAAAAAACTATCGAGATGGTAAACGATTTATTACCAGATGATATTGGTATTTCTGTTTCTTATCCATTGCCAGGAACAGTATTCCATGAAAAAGTGAAAGATGAATTAAAACAGAAATCTAATTGGTTAGACAGTGATGAATTAGCGATGATGTTTAAAAACACTTACAAGCCATCATTTTATAAGCAATTACAAAAATACATTCATAAGTTATACCGACGTAATCAAGCACTTTATGCTTTTAAGCATAAAAATAATAATTCGATTTTAGGGTCGATAAAACAGAGTTTAGTATTTGTAAAATTGGATATTTTAATGCGATTAGAGAAATACAAACTGATAAAGATTGAAGCAGTTGCATCGAGATTATAAATAAAGGCTATGAAAAATCAAACAATAGTTGATACAGAAATAATAAGACAAGAAGAAGAGGTAAACGATGCATTTTCTAAACAGTCTGGTATTTTTGATTCGCTTGAAATTGATAATGAATTGGTGCTATTGATTCGAAATAATATTCGTCAGCATGTTTTAAATTATACAACGCCAAGCCAAACTATGCTGGAACTAAATTGCGGAACTGGTCTTGACGCTATGTTTTTCGTGAATCACGGATTATTTGTTCACGCTACAGATAATGCTCATGGAATGTTAAATCAACTTCAACAAAAAGTTATTTTATATAAGTTACACGATAAGCTAACCTTCCAAAAATGTTCGTTTAATGAACTAGGACAATTAGAGCAAAAAAAGCACCATCATGTTTTTTCTAATTTTGGCGGATTAAATTGTGCTCCCGATTTAAAAGATGTGATAAAAAGTTTAGACGACTTATTAGAAGTTGGTGGAATGGCTCACTTGGTTATTATGCCTCGTTTTTGCTTGTGGGAAATGCTATTTGCAGTGAAGGGTCTATTTAAACTTGCATTTCGCAGATTTAGTTTAAATGGTTCAAAATCTCAAGTAGAAGGTTTATCTTTTACCACTTATTATTATTCGCCTCGCTATGTCCAAAAGGCCTTTGGAAATAATTATGAAACAAGGTCGATAAAAGCCATGGGCTGTTTTATTCCACCAACTTATATGGATCAAATGCCAAAAAAACGGCCAAACTTTTTCAAAAAATTAGTCAGACTTGACGCCAAATATGCTGATAAATGGCCTTTTTATAACTTAGGAGATCATTTTATCATTAGCATGCAAAAAAAGCGTTAAGAAGGCTCCAATTTTAAGCTTATCTATTTCGCTTAATTTGGAGGTTTTTTATAAAAACCTTCCTTGACTTTAATTTTGCAAAACATTCAAAAAGACGTACTTTCGTGGGGAAAATTCAAAATTCATTAATTTATAATTTATAAATAAAAAACATCATGACAAAAGTATCAGTAATTGGAGCAGGAAACGTGGGCGCAACGTGTGCCGAATACATCGCATTACGTAAAATTGCAAGCGAAGTAGTAATATTAGACATTAAAGAAAACTTCGCAGAAGGTAAAGCCTTAGATTTAACTCAAACCTCTTCGTTGAATGGGTTCGATACAAAGATTAGTGGAAGTACAAATGATTATTCAAAAACTGCAAATAGTGATGTGGTTGTTGTTACGTCTGGTATTCCTCGTAAACCAGGCATGACTCGTGAAGAATTGATTGGTATCAACGCTGGGATTGTAAAAACAGTGACAGAAAATGTATTAGCACATTCTCCAAACGCTATCATCATTATTGTTTCTAACCCAATGGATACAATGACTTATTTAGCATTAAAAGGAAGTAAATTACCAAAAAACAGAATCATCGGAATGGGTGGTGCTTTAGATAGCGCTCGTTTTAATTGCTATTTATCAAAAGCAATGAATGTTCCTGCTAGTGATATTCAAGGTGTTGTTATTGGTGGACATGGAGATACGACTATGATACCTTTAACTCGTTTAGCAACGTATAATGGTGTACCAGTTGCCAATACGTTAGACGCTGAAACATTGAAAAAAGTTGCTGCTGACACAATGGTTGGTGGTGCTACTTTAACAGGCATGCTTGGAACCTCTGCTTGGTATGCGCCAGGTGCAGCGGTTGCGACTATTGTTGATAGTATTTTAAATGATCAAAAGAAATTAATTCCTTGTAGTGTTTTTTTAGAAGGAGAATATGGACAAACAGATATTTGTATGGGTGTTCCAGTTGTTATCGGAAAAAGTGGTTGGGAGAAAATAGTTGACTTTAATTTGAACGATGAGGAAAAAGCATTGTTTGCAAAAAGCGCGGATGCGGTAAGAAGCATGAACTCTGTACTTTCTTCTGCAACAGCTTAATTTTTATCATTCATAACTTAACCACATAGTAGCATAGGTTTATTTATATCTATGAGCCTATGTGGTTATTTTTTAAAACCTTTTTTAATTGATGTATTATTCTTTAGCTATACTTTTTATATCCTTCGGCATTGTTGATGTCATTGATATTTTATTAGTATCTGTTATTTTATACCAATTATACAAAATGGTTAAAGGGACAGCAGCAGTGAATGTGTTTGTTGGCTTAACGCTTATTTACATTGTTTACATCATTGTTCGTGCTTTTGAATTAAAATTACTAGGAACGATACTTGGCCGATTTATTAATGTTGGTGTGATTGCCGTAATGGTTGTTTTTCAGCAAGAGATTCGTAAGTTTCTCCTCTATATTGGGTCTAACGAATTTTTAAAAAACACATCGTGGAAGACATTTTTTTCTTTCTCAAATCCAGAAAGTGCCATTAGAAGTAAATTCTTATTGAACGCTGATGCTGTTATTAATGCTTGTTTTGTTATGAGTGAATCAAAAACGGGGGCGTTAATCATCATTTCAAAAAAATCTGATTTAGTATTTTATGTTAATACAGGCGAAAGTGTCGACTCTGCCTTAACAGATAAAATGCTCGAAAATATTTTTTATAAAAATAGTCCGATGCACGACGGCGCGGTTATTATTAAAGACAATAGAATTGTGGCAGCACGCTGTGTATTACCAGTTACCGAAAAAGAAAATTTTCCTTCCAATTTTGGAATGCGTCACAGAGCTGCGGTGGGTATTACAGAAACGACAGACGCCATTGCTATTACCGTTTCTGAGCAAACAGGTGCCGTGTCTTTAACCGTAAATGGAGAGATCAACTCAAACTTAACCAAAGAAAAATTACGCTATCTCATTGAGAAAAATTTGAAAGCATAGAAACAAACAGAAAAGACTTAAGGGATTAAAAAGACAAAACAATTCAATCACTCACAATTTCTCTAATAACATAAAATGAACTTATTATCAGTAAATCAATTAAGTAAAAGCTATGGCGACAAAGTTTTATTTAAAAATATAAACTTCGGAATTAATTACGGTGATAAAGTTGCTTTAATTGCAAAAAATGGTTCAGGGAAATCAACCTTATTTAAAATACTACAAGGACAAGAAATTGCTGATTCGGGAGATGTTGTTTTTAGAAAAGAATTAAGAATTTCGTTTTTGAGTCAAGAACCAGAATTAAACGAAACCCACACAATACTTGAAGCAATTTATGCAGGTGATAGTGAGATGGTTAAAACAGCCATTGATTACACGCGTTTGGTGGAAACACATTACGCTAATCCAACAGATAAAACTGAAAATCAATTAGACATTTTAACCAATAAAATGAATGATTTAGAAGCATGGAATGTGGAAACACAAATCATGCTTGTGTGTTCTAATTTAGGTTTGGATGATACCACGCAAATCGTTAGCACCTTAAGTGGTGGACAAAAAAAACGATTAGCCTTAGCGCAAGTTATTTTAAATGAGCCTGATTTATTAATCATGGATGAGCCAACGAATCACTTGGATGTAACAGTGATTGAATGGTTAGAAGATTATTTACGTTCGTATAAAAAAAGTATTTTATTAGTAACGCATGATCGTTATTTTTTAGATGAAGTGTGCGATAAAATTATTGAAATCGATAATTATTCCATGCACGAATACAAAGGCAATTTTCAGTATTACATGGAAAAGAAAGCCGAGCGCATGATGATTGAAGCCTCTGAATTAGACAAAGCAAAAAATTTATACAAGCGTGAGCTAGAGTGGGTGCGTAAACAACCACGCGCACGTACTACAAAATCAAAATCGAGAGTGGATGCCTTTGTTGATGTGGAAGCAAAAGCACGGAAGAAAAGTGTCGATAAAAAAATTGAATTAAGTGTAAAGGTTGAACGCATTGGAAGTAAAATTATTGAAGTTACTAAATTGCAAAAAGCATTCGGCGATAAAAAAATATTAGATCCATTTTCATACACGTTTATTAAAGGTGAAAAAATAGGCATTGTTGGTCCAAACGGAATTGGAAAAAGTACCTTCATTAATATGTTGCAAGGCATTGAGCCGCCTGATGCTGGTAAAGTGTCGGTTGGTGATACCATTGTGTTTGGGTATTATTCTCAAAAGGGAATTCAAGTGGCGGATGATAAACGCGTGATCGAAGTTGTGAAAGATATTGCTGAATTTATTCCTCTGGCTAACGGTACCTCACTAAGCGCTTCTGCATTATTAACCCGTTTTAATTTTGCTCCTGAAGTACAATACGGTCATGTGAGTAAATTAAGTGGTGGCGAACGCAGACGTTTGTATTTACTAACGGTTTTGGTTCGTAACCCTAATTTTTTAATATTAGATGAGCCAACTAACGATTTAGATATTGTGACTTTACAAACCTTAGAAGAATTTTTATTAGATTTTCAAGGTTGTGTTTTGATTGTATCTCACGATCGTTATTTTTTAGATCGATTAGTAGATCACGTATTTGCATTTGAAGGAAATGGCGTTGTGAAAGATTTTCCTGGAAATTACAGCGAATACCGCCAATGGAAATTTGACTCAGAAGATGAATTAGAAGAATTGGAGCGCGAAGCAAAAAAACAAAAAGCACAAGAAACGAAAGTAGAAGAAGTGGCTAAACCAGTTTTGGATACACCTGTGCTTACTGAAAAAAAGAAGCGTTCTTATAAAGAAGAAAAAGAATTGGAAGGTTTAGAATCTGAATTACCAGAATTGGAAAAACAGAAAAAAGACATTGAAACACAATTAGCAAATGGAAGTGTTGATGCATCTGTAATTGAAAAACTATCTGCTCAGTTTAGTTTTATTTTAAAAAGCATTGATGAAAAAACCATGCGTTGGTTAGAGTTGCAGGATTAGTTTTTTTGATTAAATAAATTTTGAATAACTTGGTTTTCTAATAACGTTCCGCCGCTTTGCGAGGTTGCGAAATTCGTAACAGTTTATCTTTCACTAAAGATAAAATTTCTATCGAAAAAACCTGTATTTACTGCAAAATTTGCAATCTCGCTAAACGGCTGATGGCAGATTGCTTATTTTTCGTTTTCTAAATTGTCCCAAAAATCGCTATCAAGTCGTTTTACTTCGATTATTTTTTCGGGTTGCATTCCTAAATTAAATTCATAAATATATTCAGATAGTTTATTTCCATTAATAAGTACAATTTTATTGTTTGAAGATAAATTTTCAACGTATTCATATGCTCCTTTGTTAAAATCTGATGTTGTTATGAAAACACCTTTGTCAGAATTTTCAACAGCTAATGCTCCAACAAATTTCTGAATATCTTCTCTACCAATTAAATTTTCTCTGTTATATCTTTTTGCTTGAATATAAATTCTACCAAATCCAAGTATATCTTCTTTTATAATTCCGTCAATTCCTTTGTCATTTGTTGCTTGAGTAACTAATCCAGAATTTTTAATTTGTCCACCATAACCTAATTTTTGCATTAAGTTTACTACAAGCTTTTCAAATTCACGAGGTGTTTTACTTAGAATTGTATCGATAATTTCTAAATAAATTGACTTTTTAATCCCTTGAAATGAATTGTATAAAATTTCTTGTGGCGTTAATTCGTCTAATTTTCCGGAAATAATTTCAACTTCTTCACTTTCGCTCTTCTCTTTTTTAGTTCTTGTCGGTTCTCTTTGCTCAATTTGCTTTTTAACATAATCTCTAAACTCTGTTGGTTTTTTTAAAATCTCTTTTCCTTTTTCATTTATTTTGTAAATTCCTCTTTTAGGTTTAGAAACTAATCCCGCCATATTTAAGTAACTCATTGCCCAATTAATCCTGTCAAGGAATATTGTTCCATTACCTGACGAATATGGTGCAGTCATTTCTTCTTCGTTCAGTTTAAATTGAACAGCTAAAATTGGTTCTAAATCTCTTGATTTCCATTCTTTTTCATCACTTAATATTTGTAAAGCTGGAAATTGAATTAGGTCATATTTTGGTATACTCATATTTTATTTTTTCTTTTATTTTCCGATTTTTCGAAAGCTTACCACCAACTTATCACTAAGCGCTATAAATATACAAAACATGAATCAATCTTGCATCCATATGTTCGCTAAGAGCAATTAAATTATCCGTTTATAAGAACTTATAAGGGTTTAAAAATGGATAGCGTGTTTTTATAGATTTTACAAAACTACTTCATCCCATCAATACTCTTCATGACTTTTTCTTTTAGCTCTTCTTTAAAAGAAAGTAAGTTGTTGTAAATTGTTGTATCCGTACTTCCTAAAATTTGTGCAGCTAAGATGCCCGCATTTTGTGCGGCGTTTAAAGCAACGGTTGCAACGGGCACGCCGTTTGGCATTTGTAAAATAGATAAGATAGAATCCCACCCATCAATGGAATTGCTTGATTTTACAGGCACTCCAATAACTGGCAAGGCTGTTAATGAAGCTACCATGCCTGGTAGATGGGCGGCGCCACCTGCTCCTGCAATAATCACTTTAATGCCTTTGGCGTGTGCATTTTTCGCATAATCAAACATGCGCTCTGGCGTGCGGTGTGCCGAAACAATAGTTATTTCGTAAGGTATATGTAATTTTTTTAAAAATTCTGCGGCTTCATTCATCACGCTTAAATCACTAGCGCTTCCCATTATTATTCCTACCATAATTTCAGTTATTGGTTATTAGTTTTTTGTTATTGGTTTTTTACACAAAGTCAAACCTAAAAAATTAGTTCGAATCATCATTTTCTGGGTTATCAGCGTCCCATTTATTAAGCAATCACTTTTATCAAATCTTTTACAATAATGGCTTTCTTTTTTGCTAGGTCTAAATCATCGTCTATGATAGTTGCATGTCCCATTTTACGAAAAGGTTTTGTTGTTGTTTTTCCATACAGATGCAAGTAAACGCCTTTGTATTTGATGGCATCAATTAAGCCTTCGTATTTTGCTGCGCCTTCGTAATTTTTTTCTCCTAAAATATTAATCATTACGGCTGGTTTAATAATAGAGGTATCGCCTAATGGTAAATTTAAAATGGCTCTTAAATGCTGTTCAAATTGCGATGTAATATTGCCTTCAATGGTTTGATGTCCGCTATTATGAGGGCGTGGCGCCACTTCGTTTACCAATACGTTTCCTTGCTTGGTTACAAATAATTCAACGGCTAAAATACCAACGATGTTTAATTTTTCTGCAATTTTTATAGCAATGTCAGTGGCTTGTTTGTCAACTGATTTTTTAATAGCAGCTGGAGAAAATAAAAATTCTACTAAGTTTGCTTCAGGATTAAATTCGCATTCAACAGCAGGAAAACATTTTATTTCCCCACTTTCGTTACGTGCCACAATCACCGAAATTTCTTTATCAAAGTCTATTAAACGTTCTAATACACTTGGTTCATCAAATGCTTGTTCAATTTTATTGGGATGTCCTAATTTTACAACACCTTTTCCATCATAGCCGCCTGTTCGAAGCTTTTGAAAAAAAGGAAAAAAGGATGCATATTTTTCTATCTGTGTTTTATTTTCAATTAAAAAGAAATCTGAGCTAGGAATGTTGTTACGCTGGTAAAACATTTTTTGTAATCCTTTATCTTTTATGATTTCAATAACGCTTGGTTGCGGAAATATTTTCTTGCCTTGTTTTTCTAATTCTTTGAGGGCTTCAATATTTACATTTTCAATTTCAATGGTGATGATGTCTTTATCTTTTCCAAATTTTAAAACGGTGTCGTAGTCGGTTAAACTGCCTTTGGTAAATTCGTTGGCTATGGCTTTACACGGAGCGTTTGCATCTGGGTCGAGGCAACATACATACAAGTTATAATTAATAGCGCTTTGTATGAGCATACGCCCAAGTTGCCCACCGCCAAGTACGCCTATTTTTAAATTGGATGGTTCAAAATGTGTCACCGTTGTTTATTTTTTTGAGTGTTATATAAAAAAACCGCTTGTTAGCGGTCTTTTTGTTATTTTTTTAAGCTTCTTTTTTGGTTGCTTTTTTTGCGGCTGCTTTTTTAACTGGTGCTACTTTTTCTACTTTTACTTTTGGTGCAGTTGTTTTAGCTGATGCTTTTTTACGAGGGCGAACAACACCGAATGAGCCTACTTGAATTTTACCGCGTCTAGTTTTTTGATCTCCTTTTCCCATGATAGTTTGTTTAAATTAATTTTATCCAAAAATAGTCTATTTAGATTACATTTTCAAATTGTTTTTTGAAACCGATTAAAACTTTTTACGGCTATTAAATGGTTTGTTTGGCTTTTCAATTACCGTTAAAATGGATTTTAGTTTAGAAGCATCTGACAATAATTTTTTTGCTTCGACAATGCTTTTATCATATTTTAAAGCGGTTTCCGTTCTCCCTTTTTGAAATGAGATGCGCGATGCTATTTCTTCCTCAATAAATTGTTTGATTTCTGATTTATATCGCATTAAGTCATCTTTTTTATTAGTGGCCATTTTTCCTAGTAACGCTTTATATTCTGATTCAATAGTATGGTAATAGTTTTCCTTAAGTGCATCTGTTTTTAAATCTTCAAGCGCGTAATCGCTTTCAGTTTTGTAGTCGTAATCTTTGTCTTTTAAAAAAAGAATGAAATCGTTGTACTGTTCATCATTCAGTGCAATAGGCTCTTTACCTTGAATAAGCTCGGGATGTTTAACCACAAACTGATTGACGTAAGAAAAGATATAATTTTTACTAAATAATACGGCCAATACTTGACTGTATTTTATCGCGTCTGTTTTATAATCAGGTAATACACCAGCGCCATCGTATACTGTTCTCCCGTTTTTAGTTTTAAATGCTGTAATCAATGAGTCGGGCACTTTATCAACTCTTCCGTCATCATCCTTGTGTGTATAGTCTAATGCTTGGATGCATCTTCCACTTGGTATGTAATATTTTGCAACCGTAACTTTTAATTTAGTGTTATAGGTTAAATCCCTCACTTGTTGCACTAATCCTTTTCCAAATGAACGTTGCCCTAAAACAACGGCTCTGTCTAAATCTTGTAACGCACCGGCTACAATTTCAGAAGCGGATGCCGAATTATTATCCATCATCACTACCAATGGTATTTGAGTGTCTAAGGCATTATTTACAGAGAGATAGCTATTGTCCCAATCTTTTATTTTTCCCTTTGTAAAAACAATTTCTTGCCCTTTGTCTACAAATAAATTTACGATGTTAACGGCTTCGTTTAATAACCCGCCTGGGTTTCCTCTCAAATCGAGAATAAGAGATTTACATTGTTGTTCTTTTAATTTTACGACAGCTTCTTTTACCTCATTGGAACAGTTTTCTGTAAAGCTTATTAGTTTAATGTATCCGATTTCTGGACTCAGCATGCTTGTATACGAAACGGCTTTTATTTTAATTTCTTCGCGTTTAATGGTTAAAGCAAGCGGTGTTGTTTTTCCTAATGGTAAAATTTTTAAACTGATGGTTGTGCCCGCTTGACCTTTTAAAATGGAAGATATTTCATCTGTTTTTTTTCCTGTTACATTTTGTCCATTTAGTTCAATAATTTCATCACCAGCTCTCAAGCCTGCATGATAGGCGGCAAAATTTTCATATGGTTCTGTTATGGTTATTTTATTATTAATGTCTTGAATGTTGGCACCAATACCGCCATATTCTCCTGTTGTCATGTACTTATAATCTTCTACATCATTTTCTGTATAGTAATTTGTATAAGGGTCTAAAGACGCCAACATGGCTTCAATGCCTGTTTTCATAAGTTGCCCAGGCTTTGTTTCATCTACGTAAGCAATATTTAATTCGCGGTAAAGCGTATTGAAAATATCTAAGTTCTTTGATACTTCAAAATAATCTTGAGAAAAATTAAACGCAAAAACTGATGCTAGACACAGGCTTAAAATAATAAGGTACTTTTTCATGAAGAATAAATTTAGTAACAATAAAAATAAGTTTAATTAGCCATATAATTAATGTTTTATGATAAATTATAATTTGATCTTTTTTAAAATTAAACGCTTTTTTTTAAAAGATAATAAACTATTTTGTACATTTATTTAAATTAATTAAACGTATTAAACGAGTATTTTAATAAAATTAATCGTTATGGCAATAAAACAACTTACGATTCCAATGTTTCCTTTGGGCATGTTATTATTGCCGGGTGAAACAAAAATGCTTCATATTTTTGAAGAGAAGTATAAACAGTTGGTTTCCGATTGCTTGGCTAATCAAGCTCATTTCGGCATTCCTTATTCAACTAATAAACGGTTTGGAGATTTTGGGATTGAAGTTAAAATCAATAGCGTTGTAAAGAGTTATGAAAATGGAGAGTTTGATATACTTGTTGAAGGCGTTCGTATTTTTAAACTGTTAGAATACTCAACCGTTTTATCCCCAAAATTATACGGTGCAGGGGTTGTTGCTTTATTAAAAGAAATTAAAGAAACCCCTTCTGTAAAATTGCAAGAAATGATAAAGGAATATTTATGGCTTACTCAACAAAACACAATTCCTATTGATGCTTATGACCATGCCACGGTTTATCATATTGCTCGCTTATTAGATTTATCGTATGCCGAAAAATATGAGTTGATAAAACTACCTACTGTTATTGAAAAGGAAAGTTATGTGATTCAAAAAATAAGATTGTTTTCTTTTATATTAAATGCTGAAAATAATCTTAAATCAAAGTTTGTATTAAACTAGTTTATAGTTTTTATATTCTCCTATTTGCCAACCTGTAAATTTTTTCACACTGTTTTTAAATTGGTCTTTCAAGCTGATTTTAATTTTTGATTTATCAAATGTAAAGGTCCAATTTGCTTGATTGATACGATTCATAAAAACAGCTGGATGCGTTTCATTAAATGTATCTAAGCTATCAATTTCTGAATAGTCAAATTCTTCAACTTTAGATACGTTTTTATTCATCCATTCATCATCATGCCACATTTTATGAAAATTTTCTTGCTTAGCTTGCTGTGCTTTTGGTGTTTTTACCCAACCGTAATGGTAAATTTTAGCATCAATTTGTTTTACACGTAGTTTAGAGTCGTCTAATTTGCGAAAGCCTTGCGCATCTTTGTAAGAACGAATAACTTTATCATTTTTAATTATTCTAATTTCTTTGTTGTACCAGCGGTTTGAATTTCCAATATAATTGTAGTGCCCATAAAAATGCATATAATGAAATAATAAGCCATCCACGTGTTTGTCATCTTTATAAAGTTGCATTGCTTTTTTGATAGCAGGCAAATAGTGTTCATGCACACATTCATCACTCTGAATATAAAAACACCAATCGGTGTCTTTGCTAATGGCATCAAATGCTTTGTTTGTTTCAATGGCTAATACCTGTCCGCCTTTGCGTAAACTATCATCCCAAATGGTTTCAATTATTTTTATTTTAGGAGAATCAATGTTTTTAATTAATTGCAATGTTTCATCTTCGCTATTACCAACAGCTACAACAAATTCATCACAAATAGGTAAAATAGAAAGAATCGCTTCCACAACAGGATAATCATACTTGATTGCATTTCTTATAATGGTGAAGCCAGTTACTTTCATTTTAAAATAAGCTAATTAAAATTCAGGATTCCTACCAACAAAATTGTGTGGTGTAATTTGAAGTAATTCTTTTTTCACAGCATCACTTACGTTTAACCCATTAATAAAGGCGTGCATAGATTCTTGTGTGATATGTGTATTCGTGCGTGTTAAATCTTTTAAAGCCTCGTATGGTTTTGGATAACCTTCTCTTCTTAAAATGGTTTGAACAGCTTCGGCAACAACAGCCCAATTGTTTTCTAAATCTTTTACAAATACTGATTCGTTTAAGATTAATTTATCCAATCCTTTTAAAATACTTTTGTAAGCAATTAAAACATGTGCAATTGGCACACCGATATTTCTTAAAACGGTACTGTCTGTTAAGTCTCTTTGAAGTCTTGATATTGGTAGCTTTGCAGCTAAGTGTTCAAATAACGCATTCGCAATTCCTAAATTCCCTTCAGCATTTTCAAAGTCAATTGGATTTACTTTATGAGGCATAGCCGATGAACCTATTTCTCCGGCTTTTAATTTTTGTTTAAAATAATCCATGCTCACGTACGTCCAAACATCTTTACTAAAATCTAATAAAATAGTATCAATACGTTTCATTGCATCGCAGTATGCCGCTATGTTATCGTAGTGCTCAATTTGCGTTGTAAACTGACTGCGATTTAAACCTAAGGTGTTATTTACAAAATCATTTCCAAATGCAATCCAGTTGATATTTGGATACGCTACATAGTGTGCATTAAAATTACCTGTTGCTCCACCAAATTTTGCTGAAAACGGTATGGCTTTTAACTGATTTAATTGAGTGGTTAAACGCTCCACAAACACATACATTTCTTTTCCTAAACGAGTTGGAGAAGCTGGTTGTCCGTGTGTTCGTGCCAATAACGATACCTCTTTCCATTCTTTAGCTAATGTCGTTAATTTTTTTATAACTAATTCTAATGTTGGAATGACAACTTCATGAGTAGCATGTTTAAGTGAAAGAGGAATGGATGTATTGTTAATGTCTTGAGATGTTAGTCCGAAATGAACAAATTCTAAATAATTTTCTAAACCGTGTTGCGTTAATTTATCTTTGATAAAATACTCAACGGCTTTCACATCATGATTGGTTGTTTTTTCAGTTTCTTTAATAATCTGAGCATCAGCAAATGAAAAGTTTTGGTAAACAGATTTTAAATTTTCTATCTGACTATTTGCTAATTTTGGTAATTGAGGTAAACCTTGTTGAGCTAAAAAAATAAAATAGTCTATTTCAATTTGCACGCGGTATTTTATCAAACCAAATTCCGAAAAATAAGTTGCTAACTCTTGAGTTACTTTTCTATATCGTCCATCAATGGGTGAAATAGCGGTTAAATTCGTTAAATCCATAAGTTTAAAATAAAGGTTAAATATACTCAATTATGATAGGATAGCCAATGGCCGAATGACTTAATTGTGTTTGTAAGGAATAGGGGCCTCTATAATTTGCTTTATTAAGGATTGCTTTTGATTAGTACCTAGACCAAATTTATCATTAACTTCTAAGAGAGCTGCTAATACTAATTGAGAATAATTTTGAGAAGCTGATTTAAATTGTTTTGTTTGAGTATACCAAAGGGTATAAATTAAATGGATATCACCGCGTGTTGGTCTGAAACTAAACAAGGCTTTTTTTACATTACCTGCTCCAGCATGGTAGCAGTGCATCACTAATAATCTAAACCATAAATCATTTTCTTTGTAATCTTTTATTCCTAAGGAATCTAAAAGATCTCTCGTTTTAGGAATACATATTTTTTTTATCAGGCTTGATGCGGCATATGCAGATCGATCGAAATCGCTACGTTCATCTACTTGCTTATTTACCTTTAATCCGAAAAGTCTAGCAACATCTTTCATTAATTGAAATGATCCGTAAGCTCCAACATTCGATTTTTGTAACTTATTAGGACTCTCTATCATTAATATAGTTTGTGCGTACCAAGGGTCAACTCCGTTAGCAATAAAATCAGTAATACCTCTATCAAAGTTGGCTGATGCTTTTTCAAAATTGTAAAAAAAACTTTTGCCAGTAGTCATGAGTATTCTTGCTGAGTCCATCAGGCAATGCATATATCGCAAACTATCTTTGATGGCATTTTTTTTCGCAACACAAAGCGTGTCCCATTTATAGCAGTGAACCGTATGTAATATGTGTCTGTTTTCCGGACGGTTTAATAAAGCACTATCTTTATCTAAATGCATAATTTTTCTCCAAAAAATAACATTAGGCATGGTATCACACCGTAAGTCATACACTTGTTTATTATAAACAAAGTTCATTTTTTCTTTTGTTATTAGACTTTGAACTGTAATTACATCTTCTTTTAAATTATAACTTGGGGTATAAGAAATGCTATTGCTATCGGGCGGAGCAACAAACAATCTTATAAAAAGAGTTATAGATGTAAGAAATGACATAATAAAATAACGCTAAAAAGATAATGTTATAATGCCAATATTAATTTAGTGTTTTCCTAAATTTTTCAACATTTAAATTGTAAGATTCTTTAAACTAAAAAAGCATTCGCTATTAACGAATGCTTTTCAAAAAAATGATTTTATAGTTTATTTAGTATAAGTAGCGCTTGCCGACATTAACTCACGATTCATACGAGCAATGTTTTCAAGTGAAATTCCTTTTGGACATTCTGCTTCACATGCACCAGTATTTGTACAGTTTCCAAACCCTTCTTCATCCATTTGTGCGACCATTTTAAGCACACGTGATTTGCGTTCAACTTGCCCTTGTGGTAATAATGCTAATTGAGAAACTTTAGCTGAAACAAATAACATAGCGGATCCATTTTTACAGGCTGCTACACAAGCTCCGCAACCAATACAAGCTGCTGCTCCAAAGGCGTCATCAGCTGCTTCCTTTGGAATTAAAATATTATTTGCGTCTTGTGCATTACCTGTATTGACAGATACATATCCACCACTTGCCATAATTCTGTCAAATGCACTTCTGTTTACAGCTAAATCTTTTATAACAGGAAACGCAGCACTTCTCCAAGGTTCAACAACAATTGTATCGCCATCGTTAAAGCTACGCATGTGAAGTTGGCATGTTGTTACACCATTTTTTGGTCCGTGCGGACGACCATTGATGTACATACTACACATACCGCATATACCTTCACGGCAATCGTGGTCAAAAGCAATAGCTTCTTTTCCTTCCACAATTAATTTTTCGTTTAACACATCAAACATTTCTAAAAATGACATATCCACTGAAATGCCTTTTAATTGATGAGTTTCAAAGCTTCCTGTCGCTTTTGTGTTTTTTTGTCTCCAAACTTTTAAAGTTAGATTCAATTCTTTTCCGTGTCCTGATCCCATTTTTTCAATTAGTTAATTTGATAATTAGTTTATTAGACAATTGTCGCATCGACTCATTGCCACATCGACTCATTACTTGTAGCTTCGTTGAGCGATTTTTATATTTTCGTATTTTAATTCTTCTTTGTTTAATTCCCATTCACTTACTCCTTTGTACTCCCATGCAGCAACATACGCATAGTTTACGTCATCACGTTTTGCTTCACCTTCTTCTGTTTGGTGTTCTTCACGGAAATGCCCACCACAACTTTCTTCGCGGTCTAAAGCATCTTTACACATAAGTTCACCTAATTCAATAAAGTCAGCTACTCTGCCTGCTTTTTCTAAATCGGGATTAAATTCGTTGGCTGTACCAAGTACACGAACATCACTCCAAAATTCTTTACGTAACGCTTGTATTTCCGCAATAGCATCTATTAAGCCTTGTTTGTTGCGTGCCATTCCACATTTATTCCAAATGATTAAACCTAAACGTTTGTGAAAACTTTCAACAGATTTTGTTCCGTTAATACTTAAGAATTTATTTAGTAAATCAGTTTGTTCTTTTACTGCAGTTTCAAACGCAGGATGATTCGTTTTTAATTTATCAATAGAGTCTGCTCTATCTTTTTCAGCACTCATACGAGTTACTTCTGCTGATAAATAAACACCTAATGTATAAGGAATTACAAAGTAACCATCAGCTAATCCTTGCATTAAGGCTGAAGCTCCTAAACGATTTGCTCCATGGTCAGAGAAGTTTGCTTCACCTAAGGCATATAAACCTTTTACAGTAGTCATTAAATTATAATCTACCCATAAACCGCCCATTGTGTAGTGAACAGCTGGATAAATACGCATTGGGACTTCGTAAGGATTTTCCCCAGTAATTTGTTGATACATATCAAACAGGTTACCGTATTTTTCTTTTACGACTTCTTTTCCTAAGCGCATAATTTCTTCATGGCTTGGGTTTTGAATATTACGTTTGGTCGCTTCTGTTTTTCCATAACGAGCCGTGTTAAACGCAAAATCTAAGTAAACGGCCATTTTAGAATTACCAACGCCATAACCTGCATCACATCTTTCTTTGGCTGCACGAGAAGCAACGTCACGGGGCACTAAATTCCCGAAGGCTGGATAACGACGCTCTAAATAATAATCTCTTTCTTCTTCAGGAATATCTGTTGCTTTTCTTGTGTCATCTTTCTTGGTAGGAACCCAGATACGACCATCATTACGCAATGATTCCGACATCAATGTTAATTTTGATTGATGATCTCCAGAAACAGGAATACAAGTTGGATGAATTTGAGTATAGCAGGGATTAGCAAAAAATGCGCCTTTTTTATGAGCTTTCCAAGCAGCTGTTACATTACTTCCCATGGCATTGGTAGACAAATAAAACACGTTACCGTATCCACCTGTACATAATAATACAGCATGACCGAAGTGCTTTTCCATTTCGCCAGTAACTAGGTTACGGGCAATGATGCCGCGTGTTACACCATCAATGGTAACAACGTCTAACATTTCGTGACGAGCACATAATTCTACATTTCCAGAACCAACTTGACGTTGTAAAGCAGAATAAGCACCTAATAATAATTGTTGTCCGGTTTGTCCAGCAGCATAAAACGTACGTTGTACTTGAGTTCCACCGAATGAACGATTACTTAATAAGCCACCATATTCACGTGCTAATGGCACACCTTGTGCAACACATTGATCAATAATGGACGAAGAAACTTCAGCTAAACGATGAACGTTTGCTTCGCGTGCTCTGTAATCACCACCTTTAATGGTATCATAAAATAAACGGTAAGTGGAGTCACCATCATTTTGATAATTTTTAGCTGCGTTAATTCCACCTTGTGCAGCAATACTGTGAGCACGACGAGGCGAATCTTGAAAACAAAACACTTTAACTTTATAACCCATTTCAGCTAAAGAAGCTGCAGCAGAAGATCCAGCAAGTCCAGAGCCTACTACTAAAACTTCCAAACTACGCTTGTTTGCTGGGTTTACCAACGGAAGGGTTGAACGGTATTTTGTCCACTTTTCCGAAATTTGTCCTTCTGGTATTTTAGAATCTAATTTTGACATATCTTAAACTTTATAATTTTTATTGAATAATATGTAGGTGCATAGCTATTGGCATAGATGCAAATAATAAACTAACGATGATTGAAAACCAAACACCAAACGATTTGATAGCAGGCGTATAGTTTTTGTGATTAATACCTAATGTTTGAAAAGCGGATTGAATGCCATGCAATAAATGAAAGCATAAAGAACCTACGCCAACTAAATAAATAGCAACAAAATACCATTGATCAAAAACGACCTTCATACTTTCAAATGAATTGTGCTCATGGTGACTAAATACAGCTACTTTGGTTGGAAACCAAAAGTTCGCAAAATGTACGACAAAGAAAATAAGTAAAAGTGAACCTAAAATACCCATACTACGGCTATACCATTTTGAGTTGGCTGCGCCATCAATTTTCGCATACGCAATTGGCCTTGCTTTTTTGTTTTCCATCGTTAATCTTAACGCTTGAATCATGTGAATCAATAATCCTGCCAATAATCCTATTTCTAGGATACGAATAACAGGATTGTGCGACATAAAATCAGCGGCCGCATTAAATGTTTTTCCTCCATCATTAAAATAAATGCAAGCATTAATGCTCACGTGAATAATTAAGAAAGTTGTAAGAAATAAACCAGTAATTCCCATTACTATTTTTTTTCCAATTGATGTTTTCAAAAATCCTTGACTCATATAAAATTTATTTATTTTTTTTACTCGGCAAATGTATAATTGTGAAGCGTCTAAAACAATATTTTTTTACCCTATTTATTACTTATATAACAATCTCGTGTCTAATAATGTTTAATCTTGGCTAAACAGACTCTTATTTGGAATTATTCTAAATTCTAATAAATTTTAATTACCTATTTATTCCTCTTTTATTTAAAGCGTCTTGATAAGCTTTTGCATTTTTTTGATGCACAGCATATTCATTGGTATAATTTGAATACCCGCTAAAATCGGGTTTAGCACAAAAAAATGTATGGCTATGTTTGGTATAATTTAAAACAGCTTCAATGCTTTTTGGCTCAACTAAACAAATTGGTCCTGGAGGCAAGCCTTTGTATTTATAAGTATTGTAAGGCGAATCAACGTCTTTGTCGGAGGATAAAACTCGTTGCACATCAAAATTTTGATTAGCAAAAACAAGTGTAGGGTCGGCTTGTAATTTCATGTTTTGTTTCAATCGGTTAATGTAAACGCCTGCAATTTTTGTTTGTTCCGATTTGATATGGCTTTCGCATTGTGTAATAGATGCAATGGTAATAATGTCTGAAACCGAATAACCTAATCCTTTGGCTTTATTTTTTTTACTTTCTGTCCAAATGGAATCATAAGATTCTTTTAATAATTTGGCAAATTCATCCATTGAAGTTGCCCAACTTATTTCGTAAGTTTTTGGAATAATTAAGGCCATCATATTTTTTGAATTCAATTCAAAGGCTGTTGCTAATGCTTCATCATCATTACAAAATGATTCTAGTTCATCTGATTCAATTTCCGTTTTTTCTACAACGTAATTAATAAATTGTTCTTTAGTTCTTATTTGAGAATTAAAAAACAGTTTTACTTTTTCTTGTTTATTTTTTTTAATGGCGTTAATAATAGCTCTATTACTCATTTTAGAGTCGATTCTAAATTTACCGCAATGAATATGGTTTGGCAAATCCATTTTTCTTGCCATCCATTCAAAACTTTCTTTATCATCAATGATCTGTTGATCGTAAATTTGATTTAACACATCAGTGTAGGAAGAGTTTGATTTAATGAAGAGATAGGTGTATTTTTTTCCGTTAAGCGCGACGTTACTTTTAAAAACATTTTCATAAGCGAAATAGCCTGCAAATACTATTGCAGTGAAAACAATCACGTAAAATGTTTTTTTTATAAGTTTTCCTTTTGCCATATAAAAAATTTGCACATACAAGCCAAGTTGAATGCGTTTAAAAATTAGTTTTGAGCTACTGTACTTGTTATACGTAATTCTTTTAGTTGTTCCTCACTTATTTCACTTGGACTATCAATCATTACATCGCGTCCTGAATTATTTTTTGGAAACGCAATAAAATCTCTGATGCTATCACTTCCTCCAAACAATGAGCACAATCTATCGAATCCAAACGCTAAACCTCCATGTGGCGGTGCACCAAATTCAAAAGCATTCATTAAAAACCCAAATTGTTTTTGTGCTTCTTCTTTTGTGAATCCGAGTAAATCAAACATTTGCGCTTGAATATCTTTATTGTGAATTCGAATACTTCCTCCACCAACTTCAACACCGTTTATGACTAAATCATAGGCATTGGCTCTCACCGCTCCTGGATTTGTTTTTAATAACTCAAAATCTTCAGGTTTTGGCGAGGTGAACGGATGGTGTTTGGCATGCCATCTTCCAGCCAATGAGGCTAATAAATTAGGATCCCCATCATTCCATTCTAACAAAGGAAAATCAATAATCCATAAAGCCGAAAATTTAGTCTTATCTCTTAATCCTAGACGAGAACCCATTTCTAAACGCAATTCACTCATCGCTTTGTGTGTTTTTTCATCAGTTCCTGAAAGAACTAACATTAAATCGCCGGGCTCAGATTGACAAGCCAACGACCAGGATTTTAATTCTTCTTCATTATAAAATTTATCGACACTCGATTTAATAGTTCCGTCGGCATTATGTCGCGCATAGACTAAACCTGTTGCGCCTATTTGAGGGCGTTTAACCCATTCTGTTAATTCATCTAATTGTTTACGGGTATAATCTGCAGCACCTTTTGCACAAATCGCAAGTATAGTTTCTGCGCTGTCAAACACAGGAAATCCTTTACCTTTTGCAACAGCATTAAATTCCACAAATTTCATTTCGAAACGCGTATCAGGTTTATCATTGCCGTAAAAATTCATCGCATCGGCATAGGTCATGTGCGGAACATGAGGCATGTCAATGTTTTTTACAGATTTAAATAAATGACGCACTAAGCCTTCAAACGTATCTAAAATATCTTCTTGTTCAACAAAGCTCATTTCGCAATCTATTTGAGTAAACTCTGGTTGTCTATCGGCTCTTAAGTCCTCATCTCTAAAGCATTTCACAATTTGATAATAGCGATCAAACCCACCAACCATCAATAATTGTTTAAACGTTTGTGGCGATTGTGGCAATGCATAAAACTGCCCTTCATTCATGCGACTTGGCACAACAAAATCACGCGCGCCTTCTGGTGTAGATTTTATGAGTACCGGTGTTTCTACTTCTAAAAAATTTAATTGATCTAAATAATTACGTGTTTCAATTGCCATGCGATGACGTAATTCTAAATTTTTGCGAACTTCATTTCTACGTAAATCTAGGTAACGGTATTTCATGCGCAACTCATCGCCACCATCTGTATTATCTTCTATTGTAAACGGAGGTGTTTGTGATTCATTTAAAATTTTAAATTCTTTGACTAGTATTTCAATTTCACCTGTTGCATTGTTTTTGTTTTTACTTTCTCGTTCAATAACAGTGCCTATAACTTGAATAACAAATTCGCGACTTACACGTCTCGCTTGTGCATTCATGTCTTTATCAATCTCTTCGTTAAACGCTAATTGAGTAATACCATAGCGATCTCTTAAATCAATAAAAGTCATTCCTCCCAAATCTCTTGATTTTTGAACCCAGCCGCTAAGTGTAACTGTTTTATTTATATCAGAAAGTCGAAGTTCCCCGCAAGTGTGTGTACGTAACATAGTATTTTTTATAAGCTACTAAGGTAGGCTTTTTTTAGAAAAAATAGTAAGGTAAAAAATGAAAAGCAATGCCTGATGCATCTTTTTTTAGTCTTTCAATTTATGTTAGTAAAGATTTCAGTTGATAAATATGTTTTCAATTCTAAAAGTTACATTTGTGTTTTTTATGAAAACTAAAACAGCGTCGTGGATTATTTTAATTGTGCTTTCATGTATTTGGGGAAGTTCATTTATTTTAATGAAAGAAGGATTAAAAGGATTTTCGAGCGATGAAGTGGCAGCTTTAAGAATTTCCATAGCTTCATTGTTTTTACTCCCATTTTTAATTAAGTATTACAAAATAGATTTACGAAAAAACATAAAAGGCTTATTATTGGCAGGTGTTTTTGGCAATTTAATTCCTGCGTTTTTATTTACAAAAGCAGAAACGGAAATCAGCAGCAGCTTAACGGGGATGTTAAATGCTCTAACGCCTTTATTTACAATAGTGATTGGCTTTTTATTTTTTAAACAAACGATATCAAAAAATCAGCTGATTGGCGTTGGAATTGGTTTTGTTGGTGCGATTGCATTAATTTATTTTGGAGATAATTCAGATTCTTCAAAGAACACACTATATTGTTTATTAGTTGCCCTTGCCACATTATTTTATGCGTTGAGTGTAAACGCCATCAATACGTATTTGAGTGGAGTTAATTCAATAGTAGCCACCGTTTGGTCGTTTACCTTAATTGGCCCCATCGCGGCTTGTTATTTATTTGGCTTTACAGATGTTGTAAAACATACTTCTGAAAACCCTGCCGCTGGCTCTTCTTTATTTTTTATATCCCTTTTAGCCATTTTTGGTTCCGCTTTGTCGGTTATTGCCTTTAACCAACTCATCAAACTTTCAGGCACTGTTTTTGCATCAAGTTGCACCTATTTAATACCTATTGTAGCAATTGCTTGGGGTTTTTTATATGGGGAAGTCATCAATTTACTCCAAATTGCTATGGTAGGCGTTATTATCTTAGGAATTTGGATTATGAAATCGAAAGGCAAAACAGGTGTTGAGGAAGGTCAATTGCCAGAAGTTGCACCTGAAAAAGACTAATTTTTCAATTTTCGCTTTAATTTGAACCTTTCTATGTTAAAAAGTATTGAAAAACTTTGGCAAATAAAAAAAAGCGTCTATCTTTGCCGTCCTTAAAAATTATTAATAACTAAAAACCAATACCCAATGTACGCAATTGTAGAAATAGCAGGGCAACAATTTAAAGTGGAACGAGGCAACAAAGTTTACGTTCACCGCCTAGATGCTAACGAAGGTGCAAAAGTAGAGTTTGACAAAGTTTTCTTAATTGAAAATGATGGAAAAATTTCTATCGGTAGCCCAACTGTTGATGGCGCAAAAGTTGCAGCCACAGTAATAGAACACATTAAAGGTGATAAAGTAATCATCTTTAAGAAAAAAAGACGTAAAGGTTACCAAAAATGGAATAACCACCGTCAATGTTTAACTCAAATCTTGATTCAAGGAATTTTAGGTAAAGGTGAAACAGTTAATGAAGAATTAAAAGCTGAAAAAGCTGTAAGAAATTTCTTACCTCCTTCTTTAAGAAACAAAGTTGAAAAAGTTGAGGTTGTTGCTGAGAAAAAAGCGCCAGCTAAGAAAGCAGCAGCTAAAAAAGCTCCAGCTAAAAAAGCAGCTAAATCAGAAGATTAATAACACATTAAAAACTAAATACAATGGCACATAAAAAAGGCGCGGGTTCCACAAACAACGGTCGCGAATCGCACAGTAAACGTTTAGGAGTAAAAATATTTGGAGGTCAAGCTTGTATCTCTGGTAACATTATTGTTCGCCAAAGAGGTACTCGCCACAATCCAGGTGTAAATGTTGGAATGGGAAAAGACCATACATTATTTGCATTGGTTGATGGAAAAGTTGTTTTCAAAAAGAAAAAAGATGACCGTTCTTATGTTTCGGTTATTCCAAACGAAGCATAATTTTATCAAAAAACTACATTCAAAAAAGCTCTTTGGTAAACAAAGGGCTTTTTGTGTTTTTTGAAATAGATTTTAAAGTTTTTTAAAACAGATTACAAAGATTAAATTTACGTCACCAAAAAAATTAGTATGTTACAGTTAAGCTACATCAGAGAACATAAAGAAGACGTTTTAAAACGTTTAGCGATTAAGAATTTTAAAGATGCTGAAAGCATTATTGATTCTATTTTAAAATTAGATGATAATCGTAAATTAGCTCAACGCCAAGCAGACGATGTCAAAGCAGAGGCTAATGGATTAGCGAAACAAATTGGTGAATTGATGAAGTCGGGAAAAAAAGAAGAAGCCGAAACGCTGAAACTTAAAACCACCGAATTAAAACTAAATGAAAAACAATTTGATGATCAATTAAAAGCAATTGAAGCTGAGATTCAAAAACTATTAGTTACTGTTCCAAACACGCCAAACTTAACGGTGCCAAAAGGAAAAACACCAGAAGATAACGAAGTAGTGAATGAAGTTGGAGCAATTCCTGTATTACACGATAAGGCTGTTCCACATTGGGACTTAACTACCAAATTTAATTTAATAGATTTTGAATTAGGAGTAAAATTAACTGGCGCAGGTTTTCCTGTATATAAAGGAAAAGGTGCAAAACTACAACGCGCATTAATCAATTATTTTTTAGATAAAGCAACATCAAAAGGATACAATGAAGTTCAAGTGCCCATTTTAGTTAATGCTGACAGTGGTTACGGTACAGGTCAATTGCCTGATAAAGAAGGACAAATGTATCACTGTCAAGTGGATGATTTATATTTAATTCCAACAGCTGAGGTTCCTATTACAAACATGTATAGAGATGTGATGTTGAAGGAAAGTGATTTGCCAATTAAGAACTGTGGCTACACACCTTGTTTTAGAAGAGAAGCAGGAAGCTATGGAAAAGATGTACGTGGATTAAATCGTTTACATCAATTTGATAAAGTTGAAATTGTTCAAATTACTCAACCAGAAAAATCATACGAAACACTTGAAACGATGCGTGAATTTGTTTCTAGTTTATTACAAGATTTAGAATTGCCTTACCGTACTTTAAAGTTATGTGGTGGCGATATGAGTTTTGGATCTGCCTTAACTTACGATTTAGAAGTTTGGAGTGCTGCCCAACAACGTTGGTTGGAAGTGAGTTCTGTTTCTAATTTTGAAACATTTCAAACAAATCGTTTAAAATGTAAATACAAAGATGCAAATGGAAAAACCCAATTTGCGCACAGCTTAAACGGAAGTGCGCTAGCGTTACCTCGTATTGTGGCTTCTTTATTGGAAAATAACCAAACAGTGGATGGAATTAAAATACCAAAAGTATTAGTGCCTTATACAGGTTTTGATTTTATTAACTAAGATTTTTGTGTTTTTTATTACTTGTTTAATGTATTACTTCAGCCTTTGTGGTTCCGTTGTATTGAATAATTAAAGGTTGTTTTTCGTTGATTATACTCTGGTTTTGCGCAAAGTGTTTAAAATTAAAATCAATTGGTAAAATTACAAAACGGTATTTGTGATGATTTAATTTTAACTCATTGATGATGTTTGTCTTTTCTGTTTGCGAAAATTCATCTAAAAATAAATTTTTTGGTTTTACTTTAAAATGTAAATAATAGTCAATGGCTATCATTTGCTTTAAAATCAAATCATCCGGATGATTGATGTTAGCATATGCGGTTAAAATTTCAAACACATCGTTTAACGAATATTTGTGATAATCTTTTTGAGTTCCAAAATAGGCGCCAAGGTTTAATAAAAAATCAAAAATGCTATAATGAGTTGTCACATACTTTAACGTGTTAATGGCTTTTTTTCCATTCCAATAAATTTCTAAGGCATGCTCTAATTTTACAATTTGAGCGAGTTGTTCTTTTGATAGATACTTGCTTTCAATAATTTGATAGGGAGGCAAGGGATCATAAACAAATCCGTGTTCGTTTGATTTATCACGCACAGGCGTTCCTTTCAAAAATTTCAAAAATCCTAATTGCATTTCGGGCGCAAACAATTTAAACACTTCTTCAATACTGTATTTAATATCGTCCCATTCATCTAAGGCTAATCCTACAATTAAATCAAGATGCATTTCAATTTTATCTTGTAAGTCTAAGATGATGCCTTTTGTTTTTTCGAAACTTTGTTTTCTACTAACGGCTAAATTTGCTTTTTGATTGACGGTTTGGATGCCAATTTCAAATCGAAATAAATTTTTAGGAACTTTTTCGTGAATGTATTTGATAATATCAGGATGTAAAATATCGGCAGTTATTTCAAATTGAAATACATTATGTGGTTTATAGTTTGCTAAAATAAAGTCAAAAATATCTAGCGTAAAATCCTTCTTTATATTAAATGTTCTATCCAAAAATTTAATTACTTTTCCATGTTCCATCATGTGAAGCAACGTTGCTTTCGAGCTTGCGTTTGGTAAGTAGCGCACTTTATTATCTAAACTTGCCAAACAAAATTCGCATTTGTAGGGGCAACCACGTGATGTTTCGATGTATAAAACTTTATTTAATAAATCTTCGGGCTTATCAAAACGATAGGGCATGCTCGTTTCAAAGTTTTTTAAATCAAACATGGGAGCCGTTTTATTGGCAACAATCTGATTGTCTTTTTTATAGACTAAACTTTGAACTAAATCAACGTTTGGGAAACTAGTAATAAATTCATTAAACGGCGTTTCTCCTTCGCCTACAATGATGTAATCAATATCATTTCTACTAATTACATCATCATATTCGTAACTTACTTCTGGCCCTCCTACTAAAATTTTAGTTTGAGGATTGAGTTGTTTGATGAGTTCTGTGACTGCTAATGTTTGTGTGATATTCCAAATGTAACAGCTAAAGGCAACTACATCGTATTGTGCGCATTCTTTAGCAATATCCTGCTTATCTTCTTTAATGGTAAATTCTTTCCAAGCTAAACCTTCGTGTTGGTGATTTAATTCATAGAGTAATCTAATAGCTAAATTAGTATGAATGTATTTCGCGTTAAGTGTCGTTAGTAAAATTTTCATCAGTTAGTAAAGATACACGTTTATGAAATCTTTAAACAGTATTTAGAAAATTATTTTCGAATCATTTTTGAAGAATCATTAATGGAATGATGCCAAGAATTATAATGGCGATTAAACTCAGCGCAATCCCAAGCCAATTTTTTTTCGATAATTTTTCTTTAAAAACAATAACAGAAATAAAAGTGGATAGCGTTAAAATACTGAGGTTATTAATTGGAAAGAGTGTTGATGCTTCCAGTAGTTTACTATTAAGAGCCTTGATAATAAAAAACATCGTTCCATAATTGATTATTCCTAATAGAATGCCTGCAGGTATTGATTTTAATTCAAAACGTTCTTTTTTTATAATGAGTTGATACAACAATACCATCATCCCAATTAAAAAAGCTGTAGAAAATATGGTAGATAAAAAAGCATCAAAATCAGTTTCACTTAACAAGTGTCGTTGCGCATAGTTTATCGTTGTATCAATAATACCGCCACATAAAAAAATAATGAGCGGAAATAACCATGCTCTTTTTTGTGCAGTTACATCGTTGTGTTGTTTGTGCGAAACCAAATACACAGCAATAATTGCTAACACGATGCCTATTATTTTAAAGGGCGTAATGCTATCGCCATAAAATATGATGGCAACTGTAATGGGTATGACAACAGCCATGCGGTTTGCAACTTGAGCAACTGAAATGCCTAATTTTGCAGTTGTTTCGGCTATCACAAATAAACTTCCAATAAATATAATTCCTAAACCAATTGCTACAGAAAACCACGATTGCTCAAAAGCATTGATAGGAGTCACGTGCGATGATGTGGTTAAAAATCCTAAGGAACCTGCTACAACATAATTTACGATAATCGCTTGAAACGCATTTATTTTTTTAATGGCAATGAGCTTGAAAGAAATACCAAATAAAACAGAAATAAAAATAGAGAGACTTAAAAAAATCATAAGGTTTTATTTTTTACACTGTATAATTTATCATGACCTATAGACTGATAAGATTCATTTTTAAAATCAAGGATTGGAGCCTCTATTCCTTTTATAAAATTTAAATTTGGATTAACAAATACTTTTGCTTCATCCCATAGTCCGGTATTTATGAAATGTTCTAAAGTTCTTGCGCCACCTTCTATAATCACTGAATTTATGTTAAGTTGATAAAGTTGATGTAAAAGTTCATCAATGAAATTTGTAAAATCAATCTTCATCCAATGTAAATTTTTTATGGTTTCGTTTTTGATGGAATTAAAAATGATAGTTTTTGCTTTGTTGTTAAATACGTTATACTGTAAATCTAAATCAAGTGATCTGTCAATGACGATTCTTATCGGATTGTTTCCTTCGTGTAAGCGTGCTGTAAGATGAGGATTATCTGCAACCACGGTATTGTGTCCAACTAAAATGGCTTGCTCTTCTGTGCGCCATTGATGTACCAGTGTTTTACTTTCTAAACTTGTTATCCAATTTTCACTTGTGTTTGCTGGTAATGGCATTTTACTCATAAAGCCATCGTTTGTTTGCGCCCATTTTAAAATCACATACGGTCGTTTTTTTTCGTGAAATGTAAAGAAGCGTTTATTTAATTCTTTACATGCTTCATTTAAAATGCCGTGTATGACTTCAATACCTGCGTCTTGTAATTTTTTAATGCCATTCCCTGCTACTAATGGATTCACATCTAAATTTCCAACCACTACTTTTTTAATGCCTTTGCTAATAATTAAATCAGCACAAGGTGGTGTTTTCCCAAAATGGGAACAAGGTTCTAAATTCACATATAAGGTTGATTTTTTTAGTAAGGCATCATCTACTTTTTTAATGGCATTTGGTTCGGCGTGTACATTTCCATATTTGGAATGAAATCCTTCAGCTATAATGGTTTCATCGTGCACAATCACACAGCCAACTAAAGGATTGGGCGCTACATGTCCCATGCCTTTTTTAGCAAGTTCAATGCATCGCAACATATATGTTTCGTGATTTTGCATCTCGTTTTGTTTAATTAAATACCTCAAGAGTTACGCCATCATAACTTGCAAATACCATTGTAGGATGAGAATTTTGGTGGTAGGTATTTCCAAATTTATCAATGGCAATGGCTCCAGCAAAACCATCAATAGATTTTAATTCATTAAATGTTTTTTCAAATGCTTCGTCAATTAACATCCCATCTGAAACGCGTGTTACAATTTTCGTCGCAACTGCGGCACTGACAATGTCTTCCCCAACACCCGTGCAACTAACACCACAATCATTGTTAGCATAATTTCCTGCTGAGGTTGCTGAATCGGATATTCGTCCTGGCATTTCAAATCCTTTGCCACCTGTAGAAGTTGCTGCGGCAATATTTCCATGAGCATCAAGTGCAACACAGCCAACGGTGCCTATTCCTTTACTTGCTAATTTTTCTTCGTACTCTTTTCTTCGTTGAGGAATTTCGGTGCTACATTTTTCAAAACCGTTATGCCTTGCAAAATGTGTTGCGCCACTTCCTCCTAAAACGCGATCATCGTAGGTAAATAATTTTTCAGCCACTCTAATGGGATTTTTTGTATCCTCAATATTGATCACACCGCTAAAGCGTTTAGTTAACCCATCCATCATTGATGCACTCATTCGTATTTTTCCATCACTTTGTATTTGCGATCCAATACCAGCATTAAATAATTCGTCATTTTCCAAAAGTTCAACAGCGTAAACAATGGTTTGTAAGGCTGTATGGGTTTTCAGGTAATTATAAGATGTTTCAGCAATTCTAGATAAAGCCTGTTGTTTGGCTAGTTTAGTTTCGGCTGATTGCGATGATTCGCTAAAGAAACCGCCGTGAATAATTATTTTCATGAAAACAAAATTTTAAATAAATAACGAAACAATAGTAAACACAGCAAATAAAACACTTGCTATACCATTTGTAGTAAAGAAGGCTAAGTTTATTTTCGATAAATCAGTTGGTTTTACAAGGGTATGTTGAAATACAATTAATCCGCTAAATCCTGCAACGCCAATCCAATACAACACATGTAATTGTCCGTATAAACCAGCAGCTACAACACAAGCTATTGAACAAATATGTAAAAGTCTTGAAAACAATAAAGCGTTTTTCGTTCCTAATAAAACTGGAATGGATTTTAATTTGTTTTCTTTATCAAAGTCCTCATCTTGCAACGCATACATAATATCAAAACCACTTACCCAAAAAAGTACTGTAAAAGAAAAAAATAGTGGCAGCCAATTAAAAACGCCTGTTACGGCTAAATAGGCTCCTATTGGCGCAAGAGCCAACCCAACACCTAATACTAAATGACACAAAGGAGTGAAGCGTTTGGTGTAGCTGTAAAACAAAACTACAAACAATGCCACGGGCGATAAATAAAAACAAATGGAATTAATAAAATACGTTGACACGATAAATAAAAGCGAGTTGATGATAACAAAGCTTAAGGCGTGTTTGGGATGTATAGTGCCAGCTGGAATTTCTCTTACTGCTGTTCTTGGATTTAATTTATCAAAATGCCTATCAATGTATCGATTGAACGCCATGGCTGCACTTCGTGCAAACACCATACATAATACAACTAAAACAAATACTTTGAGTTCAAATGGTTTATTTGTTTTAAGCGCCAAGGCAAAACCAATCATGGCAAAGGGCAAGGCAAAAATAGTATGACTAAATTTTACTAAAGAAAAGTAATGTTTTATTTTATCCATTAGTGTTTAATAATTAATACTAATAAAAAGATAACAGGAATAGAACTCAAAATCATCCCAATGTAACCAATACTAAAAAATTGTTTAGTGATTTCATATTTCGCATTTAAATAAATGTGAATCGTTGAAAATATAAATCCTAGAATAGAAAATGAGAGAGCAAAAAATAAATAAAAAGGATTGAATAAGCATAAGCAGCATAACAATCCTAGTATAACAGATAAATAACCCGAAGCTTTAAACCAATTCATATTACAAAACGTTATTTGTTTGTTCTTTTATTTTCTCTAATTCATCTTTCATATGAACAACTAATTTCTGCATTTCTGCATCGTTTGCTTTTGAGCCAATCGTGTTTACTTCTCTTCCAATTTCTTGACCAATAAAATTAAGCTTTCTTCCAGCGCCCGGTTCTTGCATGGTTTTTAAAAAATAATCAATGTGAGTTTGAAGCCTCACTTTTTCTTCATTAATATCTAACTTTTCGATGTAGTAAATCAGTTCTTGCTCAAAGCGATTGTTGTCTATTTTGTCTTTAGCAACATGTTCTTCTAATCCTTTTTTGATACGATCTTTTATATGTTGAACACGACTCGCATCATGACTTTTAATGCTTTCAAGGGCTTTTGAAATGTTTCCAATTCTTTCATTAAAATCTTTTTCTATCGACTTCCCTTCGTCAATTCTAAAGTGATCTAATTCTTTTACAGCGTATAAAACAACCTCTTTCAAATCTAACCAATCTTGTTCGTTTGGTTCTTTTCGTTCTGATTTTAAAACATCTGGCATTTTTAGTACTTGCTTAAATAAGTCAACTTGTGGCTCATTTAATTCTTTAGCAAGTTCTTGTAATTTTAAAAAATACACTTTAGCCAAAGCTGTGTTAATTTCAACAGGTGTTTCTTGAATTTTATTTTCTACGTATATCGATAAATCGATTTTACCTCTTTCGAGTAATTTAGAGAGCTCGCTTTTTAGTTCGTATTCTTTATCTCTAAACGCAGAAGAGAGTTTTAAATTCAAATCTAAATTTTTACTATTGAGTGATCGTATTTCTACGTTTACAGTTTTTGTTGCAAACTCTTTTGAGGCTTTTCCAAACCCAGTCATTGATTTTAACATGCCTTAAAAATACAAATATTTTTTATGCTACGAGGCCAGTTCTATAGATTTTCTTTTCTTAATCTAATGGCGTCAGAAAAGCTGATGCTGTAGGTTTTAGAATCGAGCCATGCATAAAAATTGAAAAACTCTAAGGCGTTTTTTTCAAAAGAATTTTTAAATACATGGATGAGCTCTTGTTTCAGCAATTGATATGGATCGCCTTGTCTGTTCTCTTTTTTTAAGATAGCTATTTTTTTAAAATGGATTAAAAAGAGGCTTTCAAATTGATGTTGATTTTTTTGAGCATTAAAAAATCGAAGCGTTGATTTATAAATATAATGTAATAAATCATCATTGCCTATTTCAAAGTGAACAATCAAGTAAATAAGTTTTGAGATGCGAACAATGTCTTGCCTTAAATTTTCATAATTCTGATTGATAATTTTATTTAACCAATGCAGTGATTTATTAAATTCGCCAATCCCAAAATACACCATTGCTATGGCATGATAAATACGAAGTAAATCCTCGTTATTTATTTTAGAATCGTATTTATCAAGATTTTCAATTACTAAAGGAATTAGTTTTTTGGCTTGCTCATGTTCTCCAATATAACAATAGAGAAGCATTTCGGTGATATAGGATTGAGAGAAAATATGTATTTGTAAATCAGTGGCTTTAAACATTTTGTTGTGGGACAATGATTTTAGTTTTTCGATGAGTTTAAATCCATTGCTGTATTGTTGATTTATAGCATAGTATCGGATTAAAGAACCATGTGATAAAATATAATAGTTCGGCATTTCTGAAATAATTTCAGGGTTATTTTCCATTTCAATAATTAAATCAGTAAATAACTTGTACACTTCATCCATTTTATTTAATAGTCGGTTGCACGAACCAATGGTGTATAAGTATATGATTTTAGATTTATTGGATAAGATGGTTTTATTGGCCGCTAATTTTTTCGTATCAGTTAATAATTGTTTTATTTCATTGATGTCTGACGTTTCAATAGCAGTCGTTATTTTCGAAGATATAGCGTTTAGTTTTGCCAATTGGATATCAAAGGCAGCGCAATTTTCTATTTTTAAAAATATAGTATTTTCTTCCTTAATCAATTCATCAACAGTTTTATAATTGATATCACCGTAATAGGCTTCCATATCAATCAAATTTTTTTCTAGTTCGATGATATCTAATAAACTATAAAATAGTTCATGATCGTTTGCTTTCTTTTTAATGATACTTAATTGTTTTCGGGATTGTTTATAGAGCGATTTATTAAAAAGTATTTGAATGTTTTTAATTTCTTCATCCACTTGAGCACTGATGCTATTTTCATAACGGTAATGTCTCAAACTCTTTAAAACGTGATGTAAGAGTTGATTTTTTTCTGATGCTAAATGTTGAATAAATACCTCGTTTTTAAAATATTTTTTTACTTCTTCTTCATCATAATCGTCTTGACTTTTTATATAATTATAGAGTTTAATATAATTTTTTTCGCCTTGTTGAATCGATGAACTATTTTTAAAATGAAGCTCTTCATCAGGCGTCAAAGATTTAATTAAATCGTAAAGTTGATTGCTTGCTTTCATTTTTTAAGTTCAATTTATTTTAAACAGGCTTTCTTGTATTTTTCACTCACGAGTTGACTCATTTTTTTACCACTAAGTTTAGATTCAATATAGCATTCGATTTCAAAATAATAATTCACGTTATGTTCATGCACGTCTTTCATCACTTCTTGTAAATCTTTCTTCAAGGATTTGAATATCAATTGCTCATGTTCTTTTTTATTTGCTTGACTATTTGCTAGTTTTTCATAGTAATTGAGCAATAAATTTTCTGTTTTGAAGTGTGAAATTTGCTGGCTTTTATTTTGTTTTAGCGTTTGAATGATGTAATTAAGTTGTTTTAAATTACCAAGTTCATAGTTTAAACCAATATTTAATAGTTTCGCAAAGGTTTGAATATCTTCTCTCAACAACTTATTACTTTGATTTAAAACGCGAGCCATGTAAATATTGGCTTTTTTATAGTCATGAAAATAAAAATACATGATGCCAATGATGTAATCAAAAACAATGCCTTCTTCGCTATTTATTTTTTCTTTATAGGTTTTTAAAACAGCTTCAATTTCCTGAACCGTTTTTTCAGCTTCCTTAAAATTACCAGTATTGGTATAAATAGTTAGCTGTGCATTTAAAACATGTGCCTTTATTTTAAGTTGTAACTCTGTTGTGTTAAATGCTTGGAGACTTGCTTTTTTTTGTAAAATGTCTATTCGTTGTTGGCAGGTTTTGAATTTATGTTCTTCAAACGCAATATTGATCAAATTGTTTAATGTAGTGATATACCGATTCGGCATTTCCTCTATTAATTTTGGATGAGCATCCATCAATTCTACTAAAAGTTGACACTCTGTTTCTCTGCTTTCATTGTCTTGGCATCTACAAAATAAAATAGAACGGCAATGACGATAAATAATAAGCGCTTTGTTACTAAGAATTAATTTTTCATTTTTTAAAAGCGGCGAATTTAAAAACGAGGCAATAGCTTTTAAATCTTGTTGAGTTTTTGCTTTATTTTTTTGACGGGTATTCAAATTAATCTTAGAAAATAATAACGCGTATTCACCAAAGTTTTTCGCTTTAGCAATCACGATTTCTTCTTCTTTAATTAAATTTTCTAAAGTATTATTTCTTATATTAAATTGATTTTCTACTGTAATCAACATTTTTTCAAGCCCAATCAATTCAAGTACAAAATGAAAACGTTCATATAAATAAGCATCTTGTTTTTGTTTATTTAAAATTTTTCTACATTGCTTGTATTGCGCTTTATCAAATAAATTTAAAATATTAGTGATCTCATCTCGTATTAAAAATGAGGCATTGTTACCAGCATAAAATAATCGTAATGTTTTAAGAATAAAATCATACAATGATTCTGAATATCCTTTTCTTTTGAATCGATCAGACGTATATTCTTCATCGCTCTCAATGTCATCAAAAAATGATATCAACTCACTAGGTAATTTGTTGGCAGAGGCATGTAGCTTTAGAAATCGCTTTTCTGATTTAGATAAGGATTTAACTAAATCATATAAATCTTTATTTGATATGAGGTTCATATTAGGAATTAAATTTATACTTTTTATTATTGGAATCCTAAAAAAATGAATCTCGAAGTCTTAATTTTTTTATCTTTAAATAAATTATGTTACAATGAATCGATATACAGTTATTTTAAATGTTCTACTGATGATTTCGGGTTTTTCATCGGCTCAAGTGAGTAGTTGTCAAGCCCTAAAAAATGCTAGTTCGGCGACTTCTTCCATGTATTTATCTCCCGAAAATTTAAGAAGTGATACAATGGATATTCTAAAGTACACGATTAATTTAGACATTACAGATTTTGTTGGACAAAAAATTAAAGGTAATACAGTTATAAAATTTACACCGAAAATAAATGGTCAATCTAGTTTGAAATTAGATTTATTAAAAATGACCTTAGATAGTGTGTCCTTTGGCACTTCCTTATTGAGCTATGGATATAATGACACTTTATTAAAAATAAATCTTCCGGTTGTTTATAATATTTCTGACACTGGTCAGGTTGTTGTTTATTATCATGGCACACCGCAAGGTGATCCTGCTGGTTGGGGAGGATTTTCTTTTAATGGAAATTATGCTTATAATTTAGGAGTTGGATTTGGCGCAAAGCCACACAATTATGGAAGAGTTTGGTTTCCATGTTTTGATAATTTTGTTGAAAAATCTCAATACGAGTTTCATATTATTACGGACACATCTAAAACATCTTACTGCAACGGGCAACTGATGTCAGATGTTAAAGTTGGTAGCAAACGAACACGTCATTGGAAATTGTTAAAAGAAATTCCTTCTTATTTAGCTTCAGTAGCCGTAGCTGATTATACCCAAGTCAATTGGAATATCATGGGAGCTTTAGGAAATATCCCCGTTGTTTTGGCGGCTCGAAAAACAGATACGATTGCCTTAAAAAATGGATTCCTACATTTACCAAATGCTGTCTTAGGTTTCGAAAATTATTATGGTCCTTATGTTTGGAATCGAATTGGGTATTGTTTGGTACCTTTTTCGAGTGGCGCTATGGAACATGCAACAAACATTGCCTATCCACAAGCAGCTACATCGATTGCCTACGAATCTCAACTTATGGCGCATGAGTTATCTCATCATTGGTGGGGCGATTTAATGACTTGTGAAACGCAAGAAGATATGTGGCTGAATGAAGGATTAGCAAGTTACAGCGAACGATTATTTTTGGAATGGACCTATAATTATGCGAAATATTTAGCCGAAGTAAAAACTGTTCACGATGGCTTATTAAAGTTTGCTCATTTAGATGAAAAAGGATTTAGAGCTATCTCTGGTGTTCCTCATAAATATACATATGGAGATCATGTTTATAAAAAAGGCTCGGATGTGGCTCATACGTTAAGAACATATATGGGTGATGCGGCTTTTTTTACTGGTTTAAAATATGTCTTGAATCAAAAAGCCTATAAGAATATGAATAGTTTAGAATTTAGAGATTTACTTCAAACATCATCAGGCCAAAATTTAGTTCCTTTTTTTGATAACTGGGTGATGAATGCGGGTTGGCCTCATTTCTCAATCGACTCTGTAAAAACAGCAGGTTTATCTGCGCCGTTTACAAATTTAATTTACGTCAAACAAAAATTATTTGGAGCTCCTTCGTTATATGCTGGAGTGCCCTTAGATATAACATGTATGAATGCTAATTGGATAAAAGAATTAAAAACCATTACGATGAGCGGAGCCTCAAGTGTATTTACATTTACAACAGCAAATAAGCCTACGTATGTAGGAATAAATAACGAGTCTAAAATTAGCGATGCTATTTCTTCTGAGTATAAAACAATAAAAACAAATGCCACTATTAATTACACGTTGGCAAAAGCTATTTTTATTGTTTCTAATAAAGGGGTAGACTCTTCATTTGTAAGAGTAGAACATAATTTCGCAAAGCCTGATCCATTTAAGGTTAACACGTATAATTTTAGATTAAGTTCACAACACTATTGGAAGATTGACGGCATTTTATCGAATGGATTTGTTAGCAAAGTACGATTCAATTATGATGGTAATAAAAACACAACTGGCAATAGTTACATTGATACTTGTTTAACTGCAACTAACGGTGATAGCATTATTTTGTTATATAGAAAGCATGCAGGTGACGATTGGAGAGAAGTTAAGTATTACACGAAGTTTAAACTAACTACTAAAACAGGTTTTTTTACTGTTGATACGATGAAACTTGGTGAGTATGTTTTTGCTAATGGAAAAAGTAATGTATTGATCGGCTTGTCTGAAAAAGTTAATAAACAAGATGTGTTGCATATTTATCCAAATCCAACAACGCAATTAGTAAATATGAATATTGAACATTTTAATCGTTCAATGTTTACTAGCATTGAAATTTATGACATGGAAGGAAAATTAATTAAGCAACTAAAAAATATAGACGCTCAAAATACAATTGATGTTTCTTCTTTTCCTAAAGGATCATTTATTGTATCATTAAAAAATAAAAAAGGAGAAATAGAAAGTAAAATTTTTGTTGTCGAGTAAATTAAAAATGATTAACTATTTCTTTACAAATAAATTCAGCTGTTTTTCCGTCGCCATATAATTCGGGAAATTGCATATCAGATTTTGAAATTAATGTATGGTAGGCGTCAATTATTTTTTGCTCATCAGCATCTGCAATGATAGCCGTTCCGCAGTTTACTAATTCTACCCATTCAGTTTCTGGCCTTAAAATAACGCATGGCTTTTTAAAATAAAACGCTTCTTTTTGAACGCCGCCACTATCTGTAATAACAATACTACAATGTTTTTCTAAAGCTATCATTTCTATGAAAGAAACTGGCTTGATGATTTTAAAATGTGTATTTGATTTTATCTTCTGATATAATTCTTGATTTAAATTTTGTTCTAATAATTTTTCTGTTCGTGGGTGAAGCGGTAAAATCAAGTCAACAGAATTATTTTCAGTAATTGTGTAAAGCGCATTAAACAAGCTATTTAATCTAATGGGTTCATCTGTATTATTGTTTCGATGAACAGTAGCTAAAATAAACTTCCCTTTTTCTAAATCATTGTCTTGAATAATTGTCGTATTTGTTTCAGCAAATTCACTAAAAAATAAACTGTTATCATACATCACATCTCCGCTATGATAAATTTTAGGATTGTTGGCATGATATGGTTTTTGAGCATTAGGCTGAAAACCTTCGCGTACTAAATTTTCAAAACCTGTTTGAGTTGGAGAAAATAATAATGTAGAAACGTGGTCGCACATAATGCGATTTACCTCTTCAGGCATTGATTTGTTAAAAGAACGTAAACCAGCTTCTATGTGAATAATAGGAACGTGAATTTTACTAGCAGCAATAGCTCCCGCAAGTGTTGAATTGGTATCTCCATATAACACAATAGCATCTGGTTTTTCATTCATTAAAATTTCTTCAATGCCTGAAATCATAATTGCTGTTTGTTTTCCGTGACTACCACTCCCCACATTTAAATTATAATTTGGAGCAGGTATTCCCAATTCGTCAAAAAACACTTGGCTCATATTTTCATCATAATGTTGCCCGGTGTGCACAATTATTTCAGTAATTGACGTGGAGAAATGATTATTAATGGCTCTGCTTAATGCAGCAGATTTAATAATTTGCGGTCTTGCGCCAATGATTGTTACAATTTTTTTCATGCTTCTTAAGTTAATCGAAAATGCAGTTATAATATCCCTTCGTCGGCAAAACTAAAATAAGCTTGGTCGCCGATAATAATATGATCTTGCACAATAATATCTAAATATAACGATACTTCTTTTATTTTTTTTGTTAAACTAATATCCTGTTGACTTGGTTGTAAATTTCCAGAAGGATGATTGTGTGCCAAAATGATTGAACTTGATAAGCATTCAATTCCTGGCTTCAAAATAAGTTTAGTATCAACCACTGTTCCGCTTACGCCTCCTTTACTAATACATTCTAATTTAATAACAGAATTATTACGACTTAAATAGATAACCCAAAATTCTTCGTGTGGTAAATCAGATAATTTTGATTTTAATAATTTATATGCAATTGTCGAACTGTTTACCTTAGTTTTTTCGTCAACACCCTCATCCGTTCGTCTTCTTCCAATTTCTAATGCCGCCAAGATGCTTACCGCTTTTGCTTCACCAACTCCTTTAAATTTTTTTAAATCGTTGAGTTGTAATTTAGCTAATTGATTAATCGAATTATGATTGTCATTTAAAATACGTTGTGCAAGTTGAATCGCCGTTTCTTCTTTATTACCAGATGATAGTAAAATGGCAAGTAATTCGGCATCAGATAACGATTGCCTTCCTTTTGTAACCAATTTTTCGCGAGGCCTGTCATCTTCGGCCAATGCTTTAATAGTTAAATGGGTATGTTCTGATGGTTTCAATACCCTATAAAATTAAAATATTTTAATAGATTATAAAATAATACTTTTGTATTTATGAATTTTAAATCTTCAGTTGAAATTTTAAAACACAAAGAGTTTAGATGGTTTGTATTGGCTCGGTTTTTTTTAACATTAGCTATTCAAATGCAGTTTAGTACGATTTATTTGCAAATTTATTATGAGTTTACCAAAGATGAATTGATGCTTGGTTTGATAGGCCTTACAGAAGCCTTACCGTTTATTATCACATCTTTTTTTTCAGGTCATTTGGCTGATATAATGAATCGGAAAAAGATTTTATTAATGGGATGCTTTGCTTTATTATTAGGATCATTATTTTTATTTGCATTTAGTAGCTCAATTTTTCCTTTTTTATCGGGCTTTGGATTAGTTCCTTTATTTGTGGTGGTATTTATATTTGGCATTACACGTTCTTTTTTAGCAGTGAGCACAACACCCTTCATGAGTCAAATTGTTCCTCGCGACATGTATACGCAATCCGCCACATGGAATAGTACAGCATGGCATTTAGGATCCATTTTAGGCCCTGTTTTAGCTGGTGTTTTATATGGTTATAGCCATTCATTTCATGCAAATTGGTGTTACGCCATAACGTGTGTGTTGTTTTTATTAGCATTCTTATTTTATAGTTTAATTGCATCCAAACCAATTCCTGTAAAAACTAAATTGGAAACATTTACAGAAAGTATGAGTGTGGGCATCAAATTTGTTTTTAAAAATAAATTAGTGTTAAGTGCTTTATCGTTAGATTTATTCGCCGTTTTGTTTGGTGGTGCAGTTGCTTTAATTCCTGCATTTACGGATAAAATTTTACATCTTGGCCCTGAGTCTTATGGTTTATTACGCACAGCTCCAGCATTTGGAGCGGTTTTAATGGCCTTGTATTTAGCAGTAAAACCTCCTGGAAAAAGAGCAGGAATTAGTTTGTTGATTTCTGTAGCAGCCTTTGGCATTTTCACGATTTTATTTGCACTATCTACTAATTATTGGTTAGCATTTGCAATGCTTTTTTTTACAGGTGCTTTTGATAATATCAGTGTGGTTATTCGTCATAGTATTTTACAACTTTCAACGCCTGATGAAATGCGAGGAAGAGTGGCAGCTGTTAACAGTATTTTTATTGGTAGTAGCAACGAAATTGGAGCGTTTGAAAGTGGTGTGGCTGCGCGATTATTAGGTTTAGTTCCTTCTATAGTGTTCGGTGGTGCTATGACAATTTTAGTGGTGTTGGGGATTCATAAAATAAATCCAAAACTTGAAAAATTAGATTTAACGAAATTAGAATAATGTCTGACGAGCTCAATGAAATAAAAAATTTGTTAGATGAAAAATATCTTCAATTTAACAATACCGCTTTTATTGAAACAGATCCAATTTCAATTCCACATCAGTTTTCAAGAAAAGAAGACATTGAGATTTCGGCATTTTTAATGGCAACAATTGCTTGGGGCAATCGCACATCTATTATTAATAATGGTAATAAGCTGATGGATCTAATGAATCAATCACCTCACGATTTTATTTTGAATTTCTCAAAAAAAGATGAAGTCCGTTTTCAAAATTTTGTTCATCGTACCTTTAACTCAAATGATTGTTTGTTTTTTCTAAAATCTTTAAAACATCTCTATCAACATCATGGTGGTTTAGAACAAGCATTTTCTTCTGGTAATAAAAAAAGTGAAAATGTAAAATTAGCTATTTCAAATTTCAGAACTCTTTTTTTATCCTTACCACATGTGTCTCGCATCGAAAAGCATGTATCAAATCCCTTAAGTAATTCGAGTGCTAAGCGCTTGTGTATGTTTTTAAGATGGATGGTTCGTAATGATAAACATGGTGTTGATTTTGGTATTTGGAAATCCATATCAACAAGTCAATTGTGTTTACCTTTGGATGTGCACACGGGAAACGTAAGTCGTAAATTAGGCTTGTTAACTCGTAAACAAAATGATTGGAAGTCTGTTGAAGAGATAACAGATGTACTGAAGCAATTCGACAAGAAAGATCCTATCAAATACGATTTTTCGTTATTTGGATTAGGGGCTTTTGAAGCCTTTTAAAGTCTAAATTTGCATTCGTTATATTCATTTAATGCTTAACTTTGCCCCATCATGGAAACCATAAAATTAAACACAATAGAAGAAGCGCTTACTGACATTAAAAACGGTAAAGTAGTAATAGTAGTTGATGACGAGGATAGAGAAAATGAGGGCGATTTCATTACGGCCGCAAGAAACGTAACGCCTGAGGTCATTAATTTTATGGCAACTCATGGACGTGGTTTAATTTGTGCTGCTGTTACCGAAGAACAAGCTAAAAATTTACAGCTTGAAATGATGGTTTCAAATAATACGGCCACAATGGAAACGGCTTTTACGGTTTCAATTGATTTATTAGGGCATGGCTGTACAACTGGTATTTCGGCATCAGATCGTTCTAAAACAGTATTAGCCATGATTGATCCATCGATGAAGGCATCTGATTTTGGCCGTCCTGGACATATTTTTCCATTAAAGGCAAAGCAAGGTGGTGTATTGCGCAGAACAGGGCATACAGAGGCTACAATTGACTTAGCGCGTTTAGCTGGTTTTGAGCCATGTGGCGCTTTAGTTGAAATTATGAATGAGGATGGAACGATGGCTCGTTTACCTGATTTAGTAAAGATTGCAGAACGTTTTGATTTAAAAATTGTTACTATAAAAGATTTAATTTCTTACCGTTTAGCAAAAGAAAGTATTGTAACGCGTCAGGTAGAAGTTGATATGCCAACTGTTTGGGGCGATTTTAAATTGATTGCATATAAAGTTGAAACCAATGGACAAGAGCACATGGCTTTAATAAAAGGTTCATGGGAAAAAGATGAACCTGTTTTAGTGCGCGTGCATTCATCGTGTGTAACGGGAGATATATTTGGGTCTTGTCGTTGCGACTGCGGCCCTCAATTGCACCAAGCGATGGAACAAATTGAAAAAGCTGGCAAAGGTGTAGTCGTTTATATGAATCAAGAAGGCCGTGGTATCGGCTTATTAAATAAATTAAAAGCTTACAAATTGCAAGAAAATGGAAGAGACACCGTTGAAGCTAATTTGGAATTAGGCTTTAAAATGGACGAGCGCGATTATGGAGTAGGTGCTCAAATATTAAGAGATTTAGGATTAAGTAAAATCAAATTATTATCTAATAATCCAGTTAAGCGCGTGGGTTTAATGGGTTATGGTTTAGAAATTGTAGAGAGTTTGCCAATTGTTATTCCTTCAAACAAGCATAACGAAAAATATTTGCAAACTAAAAAAGATAAAATGGGACATAGCTTCTAGTTGTTTATATGGAATCAAATTATCGCGATGGCGAACTTTTATTGATAAATAAACCATACACGTGGTCTTCGTTTCAAGCGGTTAATAAATTGAAACACGCTTTAAAAAAACACCCATCACTGTTATTAGATGATAAATTTGTTCATTTAAAAATTGGGCACGCAGGCACCTTAGATCCTTTAGCAACGGGTTTATTAATTATTTGTACTGGAAAAAAAACGAAAGATATTTCTCAGTTTCAAGATTTGCCAAAAGAATATACGGGCACTTTTTTTATTGGTGCAACCACACCTTGTTTTGATAAGGAAAAAGAAGTTGATTTTACGTTTCCTACAGAACATATTACAGAAGATTTAATTCATGAAACTGTAAAATCATTTTTAGGAAAACAACAACAAGTGCCACCTATGTTTAGTGCCATAAAAGTAGATGGTAAACGGGTGTATGAATTAGCGAGACTTGGCAAGGAAATAGAATTAAAATCGCGTGAAATAGAAATTTTAAATTTTGAAATCACATCGTGTAACTTGCCACATGTTGGATTTAAAATTAATTGTACAAAAGGAACTTACATTAGAAGCATTGCGCGCGATTTTGGTTTAGCACTCAACAGCGGAGCTTATTTAACCGAATTGTGTAGAACAAAAATTGGCAATTTTAGTATTGAACACGCTAAAACGCCAGAAGAATTTATAGCAGAACATTCATCATAACCTAAAGAAAAACGAACACCTCTGATTTACGCGTTGTATCTTGGACTTAGTCAAACATAATCAAAAAGCTCAAGCTCTTAAAAAAGAGAACAGGATTTTTTTTGATAAACTCAAGCGATTAACCTATAAAAATTTAGACACCTATTTTCAAGAAGTGCATGAAGAGGTGTTTGAAAAGACTGATTGTTTATCATGTGCTAATTGTTGTAAAACAACATCGCCTATTTTTTATAACCGAGATATAGAACGTTTAGCTAAGCACTTTAAAATTAAGCCTGGAGATTTTATTGAACGCTATTTAAAAATAGATGAAGATAAAGATTATGTTTTGCGCCAAGCACCTTGTCCATTTTTAGGCGCGGATAATTATTGTTCAGTTTATGAAGATAGACCTAATGCTTGCAGAGAATATCCGCATACAGACAGAAAACGAATTTCTCAATTATTAGATTTAACTTACAAAAACACTTTTGTGTGCCCTGCAGTTTTAGAGATTACAGAAAAAATAAAAAAAATAGTTTAAGTGAGAATATTATTTGCCTAATTTATTTAAGCCATCAATAGCAGGTTCGTAGTTTGGTTTTAATTGCAAACACATTGAAAAATCAGCGTAGGCATTATTTTTGTCTTTTAATTGATGGTAGCAAACACCTCTTGCATAATAAGCTTCTGCATACTTTGGTTCAGCTTGTATGGCTTGACTAAAATAATCTAACGCTTTTTTTGCATCATTTTTTTGGTCAAGTGTAATCGCACCTAAGTTGTATAACGAATTTTTGTGTAAAGAATCTATTTTTAAAATGGCAAGATAAATCTGAATGGCTTCATCCATTTTATTCATATCCTGAAGTAATTTCGCCTTTGCATAAAGAGCCACATCACTCGTTGGATTAATGGCTAAGGCATTGTTATAGTATTCTAATGCAATTAAATTTTTTCTATTCGCGTAAATTAAACCTAAATCTAAGAAGGCACCAAAGTTTTTATTATCTTGTTCAATAGCTGTTTCAAGACTAGATACAGCTTTTGCAGTGTCTCCTGTTTCTTTGTAAATACTTCCTTTCAGGTAATAAGCTTTTGCTATATTTTGATCGATTTTTAAAGCTGCATTTATTTTGGAAAAGGCTAATTCGTATTGTTTGACAAAGAATAATAATTCACCTAGCTTTAATAGGGCTTCTGTATTTTTTGGAAATTTAACGACGATGTTATCAAGTACTTCTTTAGCTCGTCTGGTTTCGTTAGCAGCAAAAAAAACATCTGCTTCAAGTAAATAAGAGTGCGCGTTCGTACTATCAATTCGAATAGAACGTTTAACGTCATTCATAGCCTCTTCATTTTGTTTATATTTTAAATAGATGGAAGCGCGTTCATTATATAATAATGGATCGTTTGGATCTTCTAATATTTTTTTATTGACAGCTTCAAGCTCTGGTGCATGAATTAGTTTTGAAAGAGAATCAGAGTGTGCGATTTCTTTTTTAACGTCATTGATAGGTTGATTACATGCAAAAAACAATAATGAAACACAGGCTATTAAAAAAAATCTAATCATATTATTTATTATAAATCGTTTGCATTGGCTATTAATTCAGCAACATCAAGTACTTTAGTTTGTTCTTCTTTGTTGAAATGTTTTACGCCGTCAGTCATCATCGTATTACAAAAAGGGCATCCTACAGCAATTACATCAGGTTGTTGTGAAAGCGCTTCTTCAGCACGCTCAACGTTGACTTCTTTAGTGCCATTCTCAGCTTCTTTAAACATTTGCGCTCCACCTGCTCCACAACATAATCCATTCGCTTTGCTACGCTTCATTTCAACTAATTCAGCATCTAATTTTTGTATCACGTCGCGTGGAGCTTCATATACATTATTAGCTCTTCCTAAATAACAAGGATCGTGAAATACAATTTTTTTTCCTTTATACGCTCCACCTTCTACTTTTAATTTCCCTTCGTTAATTAATTGTTGAACTAATTCTGTATGGTGAATCACTTCGTATTTTCCTCCTAACTCTGGGTATTCATTTTTTATGGTATTAAAACAGTGCGGACAGCCAGTTACTATTTTCTTTACATCATAACCATTTAATATGGTGATATTTTGAAAGGCTTGCATCTGAAATAAAAATTCATTACCCGCACGTTTTGCAGGATCTCCAGTGCAGCTTTCTTCAACGCCTAAGACTGCAAAGTTGGCGCCAACATGGTTTAAAATTTTCACAATCGCTTTTGTTATTTTTTTTGCTCTATCATCAAAACTTCCACTGCAACCAACCCAAAATAAAATATCTGGTGTTTCTCCCTTTGCAATTTTTTCTTGCATCGTTGGAACCTGAATTACTGTATCGCTCATAATCTATTTTTAAGTTTCTTAAAATTAATTTTCGTTAATCCAGTTTGCTCTGTCGGCTGGACTAAATTGCCAAGGCGCACCATTGTTTTCTAAGTTAGAAAACATACCATTTAATTCAGTAGGCGCAGAACTTTGCTCTAGAACTAATTGCTGACGTATTCCTACTATAATGGATAAGGGGTCAATGTTTATTGGACATTCCTGCACACAAGCATTACACGTGTTACACGCCCAAATTTCTTCCGATGAAATGTAATCACCTAATAATGATTTTCCATCGTCAACAAATGTTCCTTTGTTTGCATCTATGTTTTTACCAACCTCTACTAATCTGTCGCGCGTATCCATCATTATTTTTCGCGGAGACAGTGTTTTTCCTGTCATGTTTTGCGGACAAACAGATGTGCATCTTCCGCATTCGGTGCATGAATAAGCATCAAGTAAATTTTTCCAAGTTAAATCTGTGACATCTTTCACGCCAAATTTAATCGCAGCATTTGGATCTAAAACAGGTTGATAAGCAGCATCGAAGTTTGGTTTTACAACGTCAGTTACTTCAAATAAATTTGTAAAACTTCCTTTGGATTTTAAATTACTGAAGTAGGTGTTTGGAAATGCTAGTATAATGTGTAAATGCTTCGAAAAGGGTAAGTAATTTAAAAATGCAATAACCATGCTAAAATGTCCCCACCATCCAATTCGTTCAATCATGTGTAAACCAGCATCAGGCATGCCACCGTATATTAATGGGCCAATATATTTACTAATTGAAAAATTAAATGTGTTATCATTTAAATCTATGGCATGTGAAAGTCCTTTAGAATAGAGCACTTCGTCGGCACCATTCATCATAAAAATAAAACAGATTAAAACAATCTCAGCAATTAAAATTAAATTCGCATCTAATTTTGGCCAGCCATTCAGTTCGTTTTTTACTAATCTTGGAACTTTTAATAAATTTCTTCGAGCTAAAAATGCGATGGTTCCAATAAAAGCTAAAACGGAAAGAATCTCAATAAGACTCACCATGAATGTATAGAATGAACCTAATGCTGGCCTAAATGCTCTATGTGATCCACTTATTCCATCAAATATGATTTCAATGAGTTCGATTTGAGTAATGACAAATGCAACGTATAAGAATAAATGTAAAATAGCTGGAATAGGTCGGTTAAACATTTTCTTTTGACCAAAAGCCACCAACAGCATGGTTTTTATTCGTTCTTTTTTATTATCCTGGATTGAAATATCTTTTCCTAATAAAATATTTCGTCTTATTTTTTTTGCATTAATAAAAAAAAATGTTCCAGAAACAATAAATAGAATGGTAAAAATGATTGATGAAATCATAACTTTTTTTAGGGTTTAATTGGTTTTGCTTTAGTTGGAGGAGATGGTTTATCTTTTCTACCAAAAACAGAAAAATGAATATAACGGCTTGGATTTGTCTTCAGGTCAATTAATAATTTATCTAAATCAGCACTTGACGCGTTTAAGTGATTGTAAAGGGAATCATTTTTTAATAATTTTCCAATGGTTCCTTTGCCGCTGTTTATTTGCGTCATTGTAACCCCTAATTCTTTCAACGTTTTATCAGCATTTGTAATAGCACTTTTTAATTCTGATTTTGATAAACTATCTGATAGATTACTAAAGTTAGTGATGATGTTACTTATTTTTTCTTTGTCATTATCAAGTGCCGTGGCTAAACTATTTAACTTTGTTAAGATGGAAGATAATTTTGATTTTTCAGAAGCTACTAAATCATCCAATTTGTAGGCTGTTTTCTCTAAACTTTCAATAGCTTTTTTTATACTTTCAAATGATTTATTTAAGTTGTCACGCGTTCGGTCGTTTAACACAAACTGTACAACTGTCATAACCGAATCAATAGAGGAGATAAGGCCTTCTGCTTTATGTTGTAGTGGTGTTAATTGCTTGCTTACCGCTGTTTTCAAACCTTCTTCATTTTCAGCATACAAGGTGTCTCCTGATTTTACAAATTCTGTTTCTTTGCTATACACTATTTCAACTGCCTTTGAACCTAGTAAATCAGAACTTACAGCTTTTGCAATAGAGTGTTTTGGAATATTAATATCTTCAGTTAGCAAAAACTTTACAAGGATGGCATATTCGCCGTTGGACTGTTTAAATAATGAAATTTTATTGATTTGCCCAACCTTAAAGCCATTTACCAACATAGGATTGGCTTCAATTAATCCATCGATTTTTGGATATACTGCGTATAATTCAAATTTTTTACTAAATAAATCTTTGCCTTTTAGGAAATTAAATCCCCAAATAAAAAGTCCGATGGAAGCTGTAATAACAACGCCTATTTTAAATTCTTTGGTAATTTTCATATTCATAATCAAGCCCTAAGATACTTATTTTTTCAATAAAATTAAGTGTCTACGATTTCTTTTCATTATCAAATTTCCCTGTTTTTTTATTATATCCAAAAGGGCAGTGTTTACAACCATTTTTACAGCAATACCCTCTTTTTAAATGGTACTTTTCGGTAAAAATGATGTACCCTTCAGGGCTTAGATAAAATTCACTCGGGTCTAATTCTTTTTTAAACATAATCTTTACAAAAATAGACAAATAACAATTACCTTTAAAGTCATAAATGGATATACATAATTTTTATATTGCATGCGCTCTACTTAGTGCAAATTTTTTAGTGTCTCAAAATGATTCATTAAAAAAGAAGTTGGTTTCTATTATTCAGTTAAACACTGATACGAGTATTTTGTTCCAACATAAACGAAAAGATAATGGTTTACAAACGGATCAGCCCAAGCTAGAAATTGGCGCTTATTTGAGTACATACTATGGTTTATATACCGAAGACGAACAGATTGGGTTTGTTAAACACCCCACTATGGCTGCCAGAAATAATCAGTTTGGATTAAATATGGCTATGATTTCTCTGGCCTATCAATCAAAAACGTTACGAAGTACGCTGTCGTTTCATTACGGCGATATTGCTGAAAGCACTTGGCCAGCAAAATATAATTTAATTCAAGAAGCAAACGCAGGGGTCGAATTAAGAAAAAAATTATGGCTTGATGTTGGAATATTCCGATCACATATTGGTTTAGAAAGCACTCAGCCTCGTGAAAATATCACATCGAGTATGAGTTTAGCTAATGTTTATGAACCTTATTTTTTTTCTGGCGCAAAACTCACCTATAACTTAACATCAAAATTAAGTTTACAATTAAATGCGTTTAATAGTTTTTCATCCATTGTAGAAACGAATAAAAATAAATTGATAGGATCTACGATTATTTATTCGCCGAACAAGGCTTTAACATTTACGTATAATTTTATTACTGGTGATGATACTCCAGATAGTTCTAAAATTAAGCATCAACGATTCTATAATAATTTTTATTTAACCTTTCAAAAAAAGAAATGGTCTCTTGGAGCTGAATTTAATTTTGGAGCTCAAAATAATACAAAAAAAATGGATAGCATCAATCTTTCAACTGCTTTTATGAATAGTAGTTTAGTAGTTGTAAAGCATCAAACATATGAGAAAGTTGGATTTTATGCAAGACTTGAGTGGTTTAGTGATATGGATGAAATGATAAGCGGTGGCTCGAAAATGGGAAAATACACCTGGGGAACTACATGTGGGGTCGAATACAAACCACTTAAGAATGTAGCCATGAGTATTGAAGGGCGCTACTTGAAATCAGATAAACCGAACTTTATTTATAATAATTCGCTAAGAGATAATAGAATAGAGGGTATTTTTTGCTTAGACGTTTGGTTCTAAAATTTATATGTTGTTAGAGTATACACCTATTATACAGACAATTCATTACAAAGGATATGATATTTCTGTATTGCGTTTAGATTTAATTCATCCTGAAATTTCGGGAAACAAATGGTTTAAATTGAAGTATAATTTACAGCAGGCTAAAGCAGAAAATAAAGACACGATACTTACCTTTGGCGGAGCTTATTCTAATCATATTGCAGCAACAGCTTTTGCCTGTAAGTTAGCTGGCATGAATAGTTTAGGGATTATCCGTGGAGAAGACATTACAGAAGCCAATCAAACGCTTGCTTTAGCAAAAAAAAATGGAATGACCATTATTCCTATTAGTAGGGACGAATACAAGCTTAAACATACTGAAGCATATCTCAAGAATTTAGAAATAAAATATTCAAATAGTTATATTATCCCCGAAGGTGGCGATAATGCATTAGGAGAAAAAGGGTGCGAAGAAATACTAACTAAAGAAACTAATCGATTTAAGACTTTATTTTGTGCTTGCGGAACACAAACGACCTTTAATGGCATCGCTAATTCATTAGATACAAAACAAAAATTAGTTGGAATTAATGTGTTGAAGTTTGATGCCACAACAAATAAAAAGAATGCAGTGATTCTTGATAAGTATCATTTTGGTGGGTATGCCAAACATACAGAAGCTTTATTAAATTTTAAGTCCTGGTTCGAATGTACATACGATATACCGTTAGATTATATTTACACAGCAAAATTATTTTATGCCGTTTTTGATTTGATCGATAAAAATGAAATGGAAGAAACGGATAAAATTTTAATTATTCATTCGGGTGGTTTGCAAGGAAATAGTGGTTACGAAAAACGTTATAATCTGAAGCCTAATCGCCAAGTTAATGATCCCGTTGGATAAACTTGGTTCGCTTCATAGCCGGGATAGTTAGCGTATTTTTGTGATAATTTAAAAAATCCGAACCCAACTGAAAAGGTGTGAGTAAATTTTTTACCTCTACTTTTCATTAAGCCATTTTGTATTTGAAAAGACATATATTCTATACCGCCTAAAGTCATCGCTGTTCCGTACCTTACTTTTGGCCCAAAAAAGTATTTTAAAGCAGGTTTTACAGAATAATAATAATTTACATCAACACCACTAATAATGCCAACACCTTTTTTTTCTGGCGCGGAAGTGGATGATGTTGTTGATGAGCCGGAAGAACTTGGTGTAGAATTTGCAAGCATATCATAGGTTAAACTTACAGGGAATACTATGCCTAAAGTTTTATTAGAAAGTAATTTTTCGTAGGAAACGGTAAATCTGCCTGCAAAAATTTGGACGGGATAAAATCCTAAAATTCCATTTGGAAATTGTTTTTCTTTTTCTTCCCATTCCAGTATTCTATTTTCTAAATCTTCCGAATGAGTTGAATTTAAAGAAGATTCTCCTTCCATTAAAAATGAATTTGATGAACCGAAAATATAAATTTCACCGGTTTTTAATTCTGCCATGAGGGCATCTTTTTTTAGTATGGTTTGTGAAACACTGTTAATCGAAGTATCTTTGTAAGTAATAGAATTTTTTGAAAGCATAAGTGTTTTGCAAATGATGATGGTATTATTTTTTAAAAACAATTTATCTTGGGCATAGGTTTGCATGCTTATAATCAGAAGCAATTTAAGGAAGTTATGTCTTTTTAATTTCATCATGTTTTAAAAGCGGTAACCGAAACAGTATCCTAAATACATTTTTGGGCTGTTACTAAAATCAGTTTTTTTTCCGTTTTTTTCTATCATTTCTAAGCTTGTTGAATTTATTTGTTTACCGATAGAAGCAAAAATTTTGAAGTTGAAAAAAGGTGAAATTCTAAATAGCCATCCATTTGTTACCATGAGTGAAATTTGGTTGGCGGAAGCATCTGAAAATCTTTTTTGATTGTTGCTAGTATCAATCACTTCTTTATAATTATAACTCATGTATTTTCCCAAAAACCCCACGAAGTACTGAACTTTTTTTACATTATTTGGCATATAATTTATTCCAAAACCAACATCATAATTTTTTTTTGCATTTACTTTTGTTTCATTGATATACATGTTGATTGCGTTCATGCGCGAATTAAAATTCATACCTCCTAAAACGGAAATAGCTAATTTTGATTTAAAGAGTTCGTGATCGTAAATAATTGTTGCATCACCGTTTGCTAATGCTAAGGCATTAATTGAAATCAAATGATTATTCATGTATCTTAAATTTGTCGTTTTTACTTTGGGCGTTAATTTATTTTTTGATGAAGGTGTAATGGTGGAATTTAAAATTGGCTCAAATGATTTCGGATTGTAATTTAATAGTTCGCTCGTTCCATTTGCATATTGAATGAAAATAATGTCTGATTTTGCAATAACATAGGTAGGACCATCCGTATTTGTTGATGATTTATATTTAATTTCTTCCGCATTAATTTCTATAACTTTGCTTTTTATTTTCGTTCCAGAGATTGTATAAAGGATGTCTTGTGCATTAACTTTAGTTATAATACAACACAATAATGATAATACAATTACAAACAGTTTCATTTAGTTAATTCATTTGACACATTAAATTTAACAATAAAACATACATTAGGTTACAATCAATTATTTTTTTATTTTCGCATGATGATTGATGTAATAAAGGATAAAATAAAGGAAATTGCTTTTAAAAAAGTTGGAGATAACGACGAACTATACTTATCGGGCATTTTAACTTCAATTTTAGTCATAGATTTAGCAACAACACTTGAGGAAGAATTTAGTGTTGTGATACCTTTTAATGAAATTACAATGGAAACGTTTAGTACTCCAGCTCTAATTCAAAAATACATCGAAAGTAAACTTGGCTAATGCTTTTAAAAAAAATAGTTTACACTCACTTAATTCCAATTTCAATTGCATTAATTGTTACTGTTTTTATTTCAAAAATCTTTAACGAACATAATTTCGAATTACAAATTAATCCTCATACAGTTAAGGCCTTTACTTATGTTGATAGGTTTTATGCTGACCGTATCGATAATCAATTTGCTTTTTCATTTGCCCTTAAACGTAAGATTCCTATTATTTTAGGTTCATCTGAATTAACTTCTGACCATTTAGAAGCATTGCCAAAACATTTTTTTAAAACGGAACATAGTTTTTCTTTAGGTCATGCTGGTTTTCAGTCTTTAGCTATGCTTTCTTCTTTAGCCGCTAATCGTCCATTGATTAAAAATTCAAAACTAACCATCATACTTTCACCTGGATGGTTTGAAAAGCAATATAGTTCTGGCACATCATTAAATTCTTTTTTTGAATTTTGTCCTCCTAATTATTTGTATCAAATAAATCAAGATAAGCTTTTAGATGCTGACACGAAGTCACATATTCAAAACTATATCAGAGCTAATTATGATAAAATAAGTAGTCCAAATGCGGTGATTAGGATAATGGGAAGAAAATCAGTTTCTCAAGAAACTAGTTTTATGAATTGGCCCTATGATTTTTTTGACAATAAAGAAATCCAGTTTATGGAACAAGTTGATTTTAGGTTAATCTCTCAGAAGACAATTTTAAATGCCTTAGTTAAACAACCAACCGACGATTATTATTTTCACAATCGTAAAGTTAATTGGGATTCTTTGATGGATGATTCTAAAAATCAATTTAAACGCATTAGTAACAATAACTCCTTGTCAGTTGAGAACAGCTATTATAGCGAATGGCTCAAAAATAAGCCAAAGAAAAAATTAGAATATGTTGAAGGAAAATTTAATCAAGAATTAAATGACTTTTACGCGCTTGTAAATTTTTTAAAAGTCAATCAGTGTAAAGCTCAGTTTGTTATCATGCCTTTAAATGCAAAGGCTCATGAGAATTTAAGCGTTCTTAAGCCGACTATAAATTGTATCCATCAAGCTTTACTTGATGCAAATTTTAATGTGTTAGATTTATTTACGCCGAATGTAGAATCATATGAAGATGGTATTTTAGAAGATATTATGCATCCATATAATCTAGGCTGGTATAAGATTGACAAATTTATTTTAGATAATTTCAATGATGATAAATAAAACCCTTTTATATTTATTTTTAAAAAACACAATTATTTATACAGCCATATTTGTTGGGTTTTATATATTGTATAGTTATCATTTTCATTTGGAACAAAATATTCCTCACACTGATTTTTCATTTATCTACGCTCAATTTTAATGCTTCCATTTACCGATATAGATTTTTTTATTTTTGCTTCGTTATATGTTGCACTGATTTGGCTTCTAAAGTTTTTTGGATTAAAGAGACACTATGCCTTACTTACGTTTGTTATTACATTGGCCTACATTATTTTTTATTTTAAATTCACGATTATTGTATTGTCTTATTATCTAATGTCATTTATATATATTCGTTATTTGTCTCAAGTGGTTAATCACAAACTCATTTCGGCTATTTTATTGGCCTTGCCAATGGTTTTAGTTAAGGTGCATGTTAATCCATCATTATTTTATTTTGCGGGTTTATCTTTTGTTACTTTTAGAGCGATTCAAACTTGCATTGACTATAGAAAAGAAGATTGTCTTGATGGGATTCACTATTTCAATTTTTTATATTTCATTCCGTCCCTATATATAGGTCCATTAGACCGATACAAGCGTTTTACTGATAATTGCGCAAATGGTTTTGAAACGATTAACGAAACTAACATCACACATGGATTGCAAGAACTTATAAAAGGAATTTTGTACAAATTTGTAATAGCAGAATTTATTTCGAGATATTGGTTAAATCATGAAGCATATAATTCATTGACTGCTATCCAAATTTGGAATGATATATACGCTTATCCGTTTTATTTATTTTTCGATTTTGCTGGTTATTCATCAATGGCTATTGGATTGGCTTATTTAGTGGGGGTCAACCTTCCATTTAATTTCAATAGTCCGTTTAAGGCAGTGAATCCGCCAGATTTTTGGCAACGCTGGCATGCTTCGTTGACAAATTGGTTGACGGATTACTTTTTCAAACCATTTTACCAATGGCTAAGTCAGCGTAAAAAATTAAAAAAGTATCCTTTAACGAAACAGAATATCGCTATCTTTTTCACTTTATTCGTTATGGGCATTTGGAACGGATTTGAGGCTAATTTTATTTGGAGTGGCATCGTCTATGCTTTATATAGTGTCATTCATAACTCATATATTATGGAGAGTAGAAAAAGAGATGCGGATATTATTTTCGGAAATACAAATCCTCAAATAGTAAACTATATTTCAATGTTTATAATGTTTCATTTAGCTTGTTTTGCTTTGTATATTTTTAGCGGACGAGGTTTTTAAAAAAAGATAAAATGCAATTCGACTTTTCAAAAAATCAATTTTTCAATACAGAAACTTTTTCCGATAAACCATTCATTATTGGTTCGGACATAGTTTACAATCAGAAAGAAACATTCGATTTGTATTTAAAAATCAAAAATATAATCACTGATCTAAACATTCCAATTGGTCATCCAGTTTGTATTTATGGAGAAAAAGAAGCTTTGTTTCCAATTGTTATGATTGCTTTAATTTCATTAGATATTCCATACATTCCAATTGATGCTATTATGCCAAGCGGACGTATTGAAAATATTAAGAAGCAAACACAAAGTAAAGTTCTTTTTAATTGTTCTGAAAAAAAATGTGAAGTTGCATTTGAAGTTGTCATCACATCTCAGTTAAAGGTTAATCAAATCGATTTGATAGAGGATTACGCTTTAATTGTAAATAGCCAAGATCCAATCCGATATATTTTATTCACAAGTGGAAGTACAGGTAGTCCAAAAGGAGTGCAGATAACACGTTCAGCACTAAATAGCTTCGCTAACTGGTATTTAACGTGGCCACTTTTATCTACTGACTCTGTTTTTATGAACCAAGCACCTTTTAGCTTTGACGTTTCATTATGTGATTTTATTGGAGCGTTTGGTTTAGGAAGCACCATAATTTTGAATGATTATTCCACTCTAAAAAGTGGTCAACTATTTTTGGAGCGATCAAAAATAAATCAAGCAACTACATTAGTATGTACGCCTTCTTTCATTTTAATGTATTTAACGATACCTGATTTTAATGAAATTAATTTTCCAGCTATTAATCAGTTTGTTTTTATGGGTGAGGAGTTACCGGTGAACACAGTTAAAAAGTTGAAACAGAAATTCTCTACTTCGAAAATTGTAAATGCATTTGGACCAACTGAAGCAACTGTAGTAACAACCTATATTGAAATTACGGATGATATTTTAAGTAGTCATTCAAAATCCCTTCCTGTAGGTTATTGTAGGCCAAATTCAGAAATAATTATTTTAAATAAAGATGAAGAATCTGGTATTGGCGAGATAGGTTTGATTGGGCCGCATCTGTCAATTGGGTATTTTAAAGATGAGGAAAAAACAGCACAATCATTTGTGTTTGAAAATGAAAAGCGTATTTATAAAACAGGTGATGTAGGGTATATAAAAAATAATCTTGTTTATTATTTGGGAAGAAATGACGGTCAGGTTAAGTTAAATGGTTACAGAATAGAATTAGAGGAAATTACCAATGTTTTATTAACCCATCCTATTATTACAAATGCAGTGACTATACCTCTTAAGGCAGGTGAGGTTACCAAAAAAATCGTTTCTTTTTTAATTATTAAGGACATCATACCGGAAGATTTATCAGAAACTCTTAAATCTTTTTTGTTAAAGTATTTACCATCGTACATGATACCTTCCGAGTTTATTGTGGTTAATGAGTTTCCTCTTAACGCCAACTATAAAACGGATAAAAAAGCATTATTAGAAATTTACTTAAACTTGAATTAAAAATATATTGTATTTATCGCTTTGTAGGTTTTATTATATTGGCTATTTACTTAAATTCGTATAATTATTAAAAGTCATGTTGAAACTTAAAAATTACATTAATGGAGAATTGGTTGAACCTATTTCCAATCAGTATATTGATAATTATGATCCATCTCGTGGTGTTGTTTATTCATTCATTCCAGATAGCGATGAACGCGATGCTGAACTTGCTATACAAGCTGCAAATGAAGCTTTCAAAACGTGGAGCATCACACCAAAAGACATTCGTTCAAACTATTTATTAAAAATAGCATCATTAATTGAAGAGAATTTACACGAGTTAGCTGTTGCCGAAAGTTTGGATAATGGTAAGCCTTTGAGTTTGGCTAAATCTGTTGACATTCCGAGAGCGGCATCTAATTTTCATTTTTATGGAACAGGTATTTTGCATTATGCCTCTCACGCCCATAGTATGGAAGATACAGCCATTAATTATACACTTCGTCAACCTGTTGGTGTTGCTGGCTGCATTTCTCCGTGGAACCTACCCTTGTATTTATTTTCATGGAAAATAGCGCCTGCATTAGCTGCTGGTTGTACCGTTGTGGCAAAGCCTTCAGAAATTACACCAATGACCGCTTATTTGCTTTCAGAAATTTGTATTAAAGCGGGTTTGCCAAAAGGCGTTTTAAATATTGTTCACGGATTTGGACATAAGGTTGGTAGCGCTATTGTTTCAAGTAAACAAGTTCCTTTAATTTCCTTTACTGGCGGAACAGTTACAGGGGCAAATATAGCTAGCGTAGCAGCGCCTATGTTCAAAAAATTATCGCTAGAGTTAGGTGGAAAAAATCCTAACATCATTTTTGCAGATTGCGATTATGATAAAATGCTTTCTACCACCATGAATTCATCTTTTGCTAATCAAGGGCAAATTTGTTTATGTGGTTCACGTATTTTTGTTGAGAAATCTATTTACGAAAAGTTTAAAAATGATTTTGTAGCTAAAACCAAAGCAATGGTTATTGGTTCTCCAATGGCTGATTCTACAAGAATTGGAGCCGTTGTTTCAAAATCACATATGGAAAAAATTCTTTCTTATGTTGAATTAGCAAAACAAGAAGGTGGTAGTGTTTTATGCGGAGGAAAACAATTTGCTATGTCGGGGGAATTTGAAAATGGGTATTATTTAGAGCCTACAATCATAGAAGGATTAGCGTATAATTGTCGAACGAATCAAGAAGAAATTTTCGGGCCAGTTGTTACCATCACGCCATTTGAAACGGAACAAGAAGTAATCATTTACGCCAATTCAACTCAGTATGGCTTAGCTTCAACAGTTTGGACTCAAGACATTACTAAGGCAAATAGAGTAGCTATGAATTTACATACAGGAATTGTATGGATTAATTGTTGGTTATTGCGTGATTTACGAACTCCATTTGGTGGGGTTAAATCATCAGGTGTTGGTCGTGAAGGAGGTTTTGAGGCTTTAGATTTTTTTACCGAACCAAAAAATGTTTGTATTAAATTAAAATAGAATTATAGAGTACGTTGAAGAAGTATATTCAACAATGTTTAATTAAATAAAATTATGTTAGAAAATAAAGAGAGAACAGAGTTAACGTCTATTGGTGAATTTGGTTTAATTAATCATTTAACTCAGCACGTTGAAATTTATAATTCTTCTACAGTTAAAGGAATTGGTGATGACGCAGCAGTTATAAAATATGACACAGAAAAGCATACTGTTGTTTCAACGGATATGTTGATTGAAGGTGTTCATTTTGATTTAAGCTATGTGCCATTGAAACATTTAGGATATAAAGCAGTGTCTGTAAACTTAAGCGATATTTGCGCGATGAACGCAACGCCCAAACAAGTAACTGTTAGTATTGCCGCATCAAATCGGTTTTCAGTAGAAGCGCTCGAAGAACTTTATGAAGGTATTTTATTTGCTTGTCAAAAATATAATATTGATTTAGTTGGTGGCGACACAACCACATCTCCAAGCGGTTTAATTATCAGTATTACGGCAATAGGTGAAGCAAATAAAAGTGATATTGTGTATCGAAATGGCGCTAAGGAAAAAGATTTAATTTGTGTGAGTGGTGATTTGGGTGGCGCTTATATGGGATTGCAAATATTGGAAAGAGAAAAGTTTGTGTTCAAAGATAATCCAAACATTCAACCTGATTTAGTTGGAAATGATTACATCTTAGAGCGACAATTAAAGCCAGAGCCTCGTGTTGATATTATTGAATTATTAAAAACATTGCAAGTTACTCCAACAAGCATGATTGACGTGAGTGATGGCTTAGCTTCTGAAATCATTCACATTTGCACGCAATCGGAAGTTGGTTGTGAATTGTATGAAGAAAAAATTCCCATAGATCCGCAAACATTTGACCGTGCCAGAGAGTTTGATTTAGATCCAACGGTTTGTGCGTTAAGTGGCGGAGAAGATTATGAATTGCTTTTCACTATACCCATGAGTGATTATGATAAAGTTAAAAACGTTCCTGATTTTACGGTAATAGGCCATATTACAGCTAAATCAAGTGGAACAAATTTGGTTGCAAAAGCAGGAACATCACATCCAATTATAGCACAAGGTTGGAATTCATTTAAATAAAAAAGTAACATTAAATAATTAGTGTATGAACAATTCTATCGAATCTTCTAAAGCCCCTGAGCCAGTTGGTTTATATCCGCACGCACGCCGCGTTGGTAATTTATTATTTTTAAGTGGTGTTGGCCCTCGTGAAAGAGGCACAAAAAAAATTCCTGGCGTAGAGTTAGATGAAAATGGAACTATTATTTCTTATGATATTGAAACCCAGTGTCACAGTGTTTTTAGAAATATTAAATACATTTTGGAAGACTCTGGAAGTAGTTGGGATAAAATTGTTGACGTTCAAGTTTTTTTAACTAACATGAAAGACGATTTTAAAACGTATAATAAGTTATGGGCAGAATATTTTTCAGAAAATCCTCCTTGCCGAACTACCATTGAAATCAATTGTTTGCCAACTCCAATTGCTATTGAATTAAAAGTTATTGCAACAATTGATTAATTGAAAATACAGCAATCGATTAACGTAGTTGACTTATTGCGATAATTTGTATTTTCCGTTCGCTAGCTGCTGAAGGACTATAAACAGAATTTTTAGTATCGTTTACGTCATCACTAACATTGCTAACTGGAAGTTCTCCAATATTTTCATTAAAAAATTCGATTCTGCCTTCAGCCTCATTGCTGTTGTTAATGTATTTTAAGAACATACCATCTTTATATTCTATAAAATAATTTTGCAAACTGCTGATGCGACGTTTTGCTAAATTTACATTATAATCAGTACTTGCCAGCGGACTACAAAAACCTTTCATTGTTATTTTCACTTTTTCATTTCTTTTTAAAACAGATTCGAGTAAGCTTGCAAATTTTTCCAAATCCTGCATGCCCGCATCTACACTGTCTTCAAAAAAGTTTAAAATTCTATTTTCTGAATATTCTTTTTGTTCACCTAGATTACCTTTTGTGTATTCTGAAATATATTTATTTTTTAATAGCGTATAATCATCATATGTTTTTTTATAATTCTTTTTTGTTACAATCACTTTTGTCTTAGGCTCAGGCTCATCATTGTGAAAGTACAGTGTTAATGGACATAATACTTTCATTTGATTTATCAGTAGTTCGGTTGTGTCAATAGGTTTAATGGGATCTGTTAAAGGTGCAATTGAAAAAGAATAAATATCATTGCAACAACTTGGTTTGTCTTCAAAAAATGACCCAATGCGATTTGATGAAATATAGGCTTTATCTTTTTTTGAGTTAACACTATAGTAAATATCGTTGTAACTACTATTAATTGGGTATCCCACATTTTTTGGATCAGTAAATTCATAGGATTTAAATTCGGATTTAAAAATATCAAAATTGCCTAATCCCTTATGCCACGTGCTACTAAAGTAAAGTGTATTTATTTCATTTACATAAAATGGGGTGATTTCATCTTCTATGGTGTTTATTTTTTTGCCAACATTAATCGGTTTTTCATAAGTTCCATCTGTGTTTATGAAACTATACCAAATATCCATGCCACCTTCACCTCCAGGTCGGTTACTTGAAAAGAATAAAACATCCTTATTGTTTATTTCGCCAATGTTAGGTTGAGTTGTATTAATTCCATCAATATTAATTGGCGAAGGTAATTTCTTAAATTCTGTCCATTTATTATTTAAATAATTAGATTCAAACAATTCGCAGGTATATTGCGATTTATTTAAGGCCTCGCAGCGGGTTACAATTATTTTTGTAAAATTGACATTAAAGCATGTATTTGCATTATGTATTCCTTCTTTATTGAATAAACTATCTAATTCAAGGGCCTTTTGGCGTTTATTATTTATTTTTATTGATGTATAGAGTTTATTATAACCAACGCCTCTTTCATCTGTTTTAGACTTATCGCGTAATGACGAAAAATATAAAACGGTATCGAGCTCAAATGGAGCGTACTCGCTAACCTCACTGTTTACTGCACTATCTAAATGCAAGACATTTGCTTCAACAGGGTTTTTCATAATAATTTGAGCTAAATCACAAGCATCTATTTCTTGCATTGCTTTTAAACTCATTTGTTTTTTGAAAGGATCTTTTGCACTTTTATTTTTTTTATAATACTTATCGAAGTATTTTTTTGCCTCTTTATATTTGCCAGTATTTTTCAAAAGAGTAGCCATGTAAAACGGAACTTCTTTGTAAGTTTTTCCGTTATCTTTTTTGTATATTTTTTGATACCAATGCAAGGCTGTTTCGTTGTCATAATTTAAGCGTGAAGCATCGGCAAATAATAATTGGTATTCAGTTTTAGACGAATCAATTAATATTATTTGATTATAAATTTGTGCAGCAGAAGAATAGTCCTTATTCTCATTTGCTTCAAGGCCTTGTTTTAAGAGTTGTTTAATTTGTGATTTGCTTTCGAAATTTAAAAACAAACACATTAAGATAATATAAGTTAGTTTACAATTTAATTTCATACTTACATATATATGGGGCATACGCGCGTTTTAGGAACAAATAATTTTGTTTTCGAATAGATGTAAATAAAAGACATCTCAAATGCTCCTTTGCCATTTGTGGCACGTTTAAATTGAGAATAATTATAATCATACGAAAACTGTATTCTCATGCTGTTATGTTGGATACCAACTGTTGTTATAAGCGCATCACCTATGCGTGTTAGTAAACCTGCATTGACAGCCGTATTTGTTTTTGGTTCAATGGTAGTATAGTATGATAAGCCAATTAAGTTTTCTCTAAATCTTTGTTGCTGGTTGGCGTAATATTCAAACTGTATGTTTGAGATATTAGAAAAACTATATCTCAAAACGATTGATTCACTGTGCTTCATGCGAAGCTTAATATTGCTTGTATTGTAAAACGAAATGGTTGGTTTATTGACATGATTGATCGCGTAACCAATTATTGCTGAAAAATTTTGTGTTATTTTTTTTTGTAAAACAGTTCCTAATCCTAAATCAGCGTAGGTTTTCGACTGCTTGGGAAATACTTCTCCGTTTGATGACCCAGCATTATAAGCATCCCCATCCCATTGTTTGTCAAATGATAACTTACTTAAGTCTACACTAATATTGCTAATACCTGCTATTAGGCCAATTCCAATAAGCAGTCCAGAATCTTTTTTGAAAGTTAGTTTGTGATTTATGGGAATTTTTAGTTCATTGATTTTATAATTACCATCTCCTGCCACATCATGATTAAAAATAATACCAATAGCTTCATTTGTTTTTTTTATACATGATTTTTGTAGATTATAATCTGCCCCAAAACTAAATGAATTGTAAGGCACTTGAACACTTTTCCATTGGTTTCTGTAATTTAAAATAAAGCGCCCATCACCTTCAAATAGCCCAGTATTTGCTGGGTTTAAATTAAGTGGCGACATATTCCAGTTGGAAAAATGGATATCTTGAGCGTCACTATTTTTAATGAATCCAATACATATCAAAACCAACAAACAAATAGTTTTATAGGAATTGAGATATTTTTTGCATTTAACAATCATCTTAGTTCATTAACGTGATATTTCCTTTTTTAAATGATTCTTTTCCGTTATTACATTTAAAAGTCATATAGTAACCATATACACCTTGGTCTAATTTTTTTCCTTTATAATAGCCGTCCCATCCTTTTTTAATATCATTGGTTTCAAAAATCTTTTCTCCCCACCGGTCATAAATACTTAAAAAGACTTCTGTTATAAAATTACTACGGATGTATAACACATCGTTATTACCATCACCATTCGGTGTAAATGCAGTAGGTAAATACACAGTATTTTCAGAACAATTGTTTGTTATGATTTCAATATAAATTCTTTTTAACTCGTGTTTGCAGCCATTGGCATCACTAAAACTTATAAGATATTCGCCTGAGTGTGTCGGTTGAAAAGCATATTGGTTATTACCTAAGTTAGTGAGCGGTATATTAGGATAAATTGATACAGTACCAGTATAGGTAAAGCCACTTAATGTGAGTGTTCCTGTTTGACCTAACGTTATTATGCTTGGCACTGTAGTAATGGAGGATGAACTGTATGTAAATGGAAAAACACTAACAGTCGTGGTTAAATTACTTCTGCATGTGTCTGTTCCTAAAATAGAACTAATAGTTACGGTATAGATAGTTGTTGAATTTACGTAGCAAAGTGGATTTGATATAGTTGGATTGGTTAAACCTAAAGCTGGTGACCAGTTGTAAATCAAGCCACCACTCGCATTTAATTGCACAGTGTCTGGTTTACATTTAATTATGCCTGCATTAATTGTAATGGGATTAAAGTTAGTTAAAGTTAAAATTTGTGTACTTGTATCTTTGCATCCAAGACTATTTGTAGCAATTAACGAAACTGAATAGTTTCCTATTGAACCATAAAAGTGGAGCGGGTTTTGTGAACTTGATGCATTACTATCACCAAAATTCCATTGCCACACTATTGGCGAACTAAATGATGCGTCGGTAAAAAAAACATTGTTTTGGCAAGCCCCAATGGTGTATGTAAATGCTGAAGTGATTTTCGGATAAACGGTGACGCTTGTTGTTAATGTTTTCACACACACTTTTCCGAATAAACTAATTTGAGTAATAGTTACCGTATAAATAGTTGTGGATGTTACTGTACAAATTGGATTTGGAATATTTGGATTTGACAACCCAATAGTTGGTTGCCATACGCAATTGGTTGCTCCTGTTATAGATAGCGGTACACTTTGGTAACTACATTTTGAGACAGGTGCATTTATTTTTATAGAGTCAACTGGAACTGAAATCAATTTTGTGATGGAGTCTTTACAGCCAAACGTATTTTGAGTAACTAATTTTACGGTATAAGTTCCCGCAGTTAAAAATGAATGTGTTGTATTAATTGTGGTAGATGTAAGTACAGAATTAATATACCATTTTCTTGGAGTGCTGGCTGGAATAGTAGTATTAATGAATGACACATTATTTGAACAAGAGTCTACATATGCAGTATAGTTAGCTATTGGTTGAGGATGAATAGTAACAACCACTTTTGCTGTATCGTATAAATAATTACAGATAGACTTTTTTATGTATAAATTAACTGTGTATGTTCCGGCCGTTGTAAATGTTTTAGTTGGATTTAAAATGATTGATGTAGTATCTGATGCGCCGAAGTCCCATAAGTAAGAATGGCCTGGTGTACTTGAATTTGTGAAGGTTATGGTTGCGGGTGCACAGCCCGACAAAAGACTTGTAGTAATGTTTGCTGTTGCTGTATTTAATTCAAAATCAATTTTAAAAACTCCGTTGTTACAGTTTGAACTCATGTTAATGCCTGTTGATGGAATCGCTGTATTTAAAGGCACATAGCTTGGACTTGTATATGGCCATGCTCCGGGTGTTACAGGAAAATCATCATATCCTCCGCAGCCTGCACATACCGATTGGTAAATAATACCTCGCTTATCAAAACGACTAGTTCCACCATCAACATGTTCTCTACTTAAAGCGCCACCAAAATAACTACCGAATAAAAGACTCGACATATTTGGCGCTAATACCATTAAATAAAAGTTAAAGCCGTCGGTTGTTGATTGAATAGCTGATGCTGTCATTGGCATACCTATCGTAATTGTTCCGAAAATAATATTTCCACCCCAACCAGATAAGTAAATATTACCTGCACAATCTACTGAAAATGCTGATGGCGAAATATTAATGTTACCTGTTCCGTTTCCAAAAACCGTTGATGCTAATAATGTGTTGAGTTGCGGATTTAATTTTTGAATAAATTGTTTGCCATTTGCATTCGAGTAAACACCTGTTGTTATTGGCATGGAGCCTAAAGATTGACCATACACATACGCATTTTGATTATTATCAAGTTGCACAAAATAACTTTGATCGTAATCGCTTGTTCCAATAAAAGTTGAATGCATGATATAAGAACCATTGTTTTTTATTTTACATAAATAGCCGTCACATTTTCCCGCACCATATAGTGTTTTGTAACTACCTGTTGTAACAGGAAAATTTGAGCTACGTGTGCCGCCTGTAATGTAAATATTTAATGTATCATCTAAGGCCAAAGCATATCCGGCATCGTTATCGCTTCCACCGATGTAAGTACAAAATATTAAACTACTTAAGGTAGGGTTAAATTTAATTAGGACCGCGTCTTGTTTGCCACCGAGTGTATTGTCTAAAGCGCTTGAAGTTGGAAAGTTATTGGACTTAGTGCTACTAATAATGTAGATATTAAGCAACGAATCAACTTGAATTTCTCCTCGGTATTGATCGCCATAATTATACTGTAATGAATCGGGCGGGTATTCAGTAATAGGTCCATATGGAGTGCCATAAGTTGTAATTACATTATTATAATTGATGCCATCATTTTCTGTTCCACCTATGTAAGTGGATGTTAGTAATGTGCTCCCTGAAGAGCTTAATTTTGAGACATAAATATCAGTGCCGTTTGGAAAATTTGTCCCATTAAAAACAAAGTTGATAGCTGTTCCACCATTAAATGTTGGATCATAGCATCCTATTGTTACAGGAAAATCATTTGACCCCGTGGCGCCATACACGCAAAGGTTGTCGAATTTATCAACTATTAAACTTGTAATAACTTCTGAAGAGTTAGCACCACCTATATAGGTAGAGTAATTTAAAAAAGTTCCACTTGAATCATATTTTGTAATAACGACATCTGTTCCAGAAAATCCGTTGTAAGTTACATCGTAAGCACCTAGTGTGGTTGGATAACCAACAGAAAATGATGTACCACCTGTATACAAACTACCATGTGAATCATACGTTGCAGTCATTCCAAAATTATCTGCCGTGCTTCCACTAGATGCTGCAAATACTAATAATGGATCAATGATTAAATCAATGTTATGATTATATTCTTTTAAAAGCTCAAATGAAACGGTATTATTTTCTAAAATAAATTTAGATGGCACTTCTATGGTATCTTCTTGAATGATTTGGTAGATAAATGGTTTTTCTTCGATGGATTCGGTGAGAGAAGTATAAATGTGTAGAGCGCCATTTTTCAATTTAATTTTATCGACACCATTATAATTAATTTGAATGTCATTTGGATTGCCATGTGGTTTTACAATAAAATTATATTTTAAAGATTGATTACCTCCTTTGTATATCGCATCAATATGATTATATAAATTGTTTATTTTGATTTCCGAAAAATGGTGAACTTGACTGGCCCAGTTTGCTTGATTTTTTCCTATGAAAAAATTTTCATAATCAGGGAACATTTCAGTGCTTGTTATTTTTGTATCGTTATTTGAGCCTATAAAAGTTACTTGATAGGCATGAAATTTAAATTGTTGGTTACTCGTTTTCCCTAAATGTTTGGAAGCGTAGTAATCTTTGTCATATTGATGAAACGTTAGTTTTCCATTTCTTTCAATAAACATGGCTCCACCATCTAATTGTGCCCTAAAAGCAATATGACTTCCCCACTGATTTTTATTTTCAGTAAAGCGAACTATTGAATTTGCAGTGTTTTTAGGTTTTTTAATAGTTTGTGATTTTCCAATGCTTATGGAAAACATAATCAACACTATTAAGTAAAGTTTACTCATTGTAGTAAATATAAATAAAAAAAGCCCAGAAATTTAATTTCTGAGCTTTAATTTTAGTCTGCTTTACATTTATCTTAAAGTGCCGTTTTTATCAGCTTCTTTTGTCTGTTTCATAATTTGAACAGTCCAATACGCTAGTAAAGAACCAATAATAACCCATAAAATAATACTTGGAATAAAGCCTAAAACTTTCATTCCTCTAAATACTGTTTGAGAAAAATCACCAATTGCATAAAAAACATCAGTCATTGTTACCATTAAAGCGCTCATAATAAAATCTATTTTGTAAGTTTACATTACAAAAGTATAAAAAATCTTCAAAAAATAGCTTTTTATAAAAAAAATGATTGTCGGATTATTAAAACACAGAGTTCAGGTTTCTATTTTCACCATTTCCATCGTATATTTTGGCTTACTTGCTTACAGTTTAGTAATTCCTACTTCATTTTACGAAATTTCGGAAGTTCAAGAGAATTTACTTTTTGGGTCGATTTTCGGGAAAATAGTAGTTAATTCTTTACTCTATAAAATAATCACTTTTATTTTTATTCTGATTGGAGCAATAACCCTAACGGTTGTTTCTGTTAATCACGAATTGATTTCAAAGTCCAATTTTTTACCCGCATTTTTTTATTTTATATTCTCGTTTTCTGCTATAACCAGTCTCGCCTTGTTGCCTATACTTATTTCAAATACATTTGTATTATTAGGTTTAAACTCCTTGTATAATTCATATCGAAGAGAAAATGCACTGTTTGAGTGTTTTAACGCAGGTATATATATCACTTTAGCAAGTTGCTTTTGTACTTATTATTTTTTAATAATTCCTATTGGAATTATAGCTATCATGATATTAAAATCATTTAATTGGCGTGAGTGGATGTGTTTTATATTCGGAACTATCATGCCTATCTACATTTATAGCAGTGTCAGTTATTTAATGGGCAAATGTTATTCAAAGCCCTACGATTTATTTTCATCCATTTTTCACAGTACGCGTCTTCCATTATTTTCTGAGTATTATTTACTATTTATTGTCGTTACTTTGTTTATGCTTGTATTAGCAATATTTCATTATATATCAAGGGGTTTTGGTAATCGCGTAAAAATACAAAAGGCTAAATTTATTTTAATTTGGTTAACTGTTTTTTGTTTGATAATCTCTGTTATAAGTTATGTGCCCAATTTCTGGCTTTTACCTTGCATAGTTCCATTTAGTATTATGATTGGAGATTATCTGGGAGAGGTAAAACGATTGAAAATCGCTAACACATTGCTTACTCTTTTTATGGGAGGATTTTTAATCATTTGGTTGTATCATTTGAATTTAATTTAGCTATTTTTCTTAATATTTTGTTTAAAAATTTGATGCTCTAGTTTGCAGAATTACTTACTTTTATAAAAAATTAAAAATACCTATTATGAAATTTGGAGTTGTTGTTTTTCCTGGGTCAAATTGCGATGAGGATATGGTTTATGTGTTAAGAGATATCTTAAAACAAGAAACAGTGAAGCTTTGGCACAAGCAAACGAGCTTAGAAGGATGTACGCACATTGTTTTGCCTGGTGGATTCTCATATGGTGATTATTTAAGAAGTGGAGCGATTGCTCGATTTTCTCCAATTATGAATGAAGTTGTGAAGCATGCTGAAGCTGGTGGTTTTGTCTTCGGGGTTTGTAATGGTTTTCAAATTTTATGTGAAAGTGGATTACTACCAGGAGCGTTATTGCACAATAATTCAAGAAAATTTATTTGTAAAAATGTATTTATAAAAGCAGAAAACACGAATTCAGTTTTAACTAATTCTGTTCCGACTCACGCTCTTAAAATTCCTATTGCACATGGTGAAGGAAAATATTTTGCCGATGAAGTAACCTTACAAAAAATGAATGCTAACGGGCAAATTATTTTTAGATATTGTAATGAACATGGTGAGGTTACCACTGAAAGCAACCCAAATGGTGCAACTGAGAACATTGCAGGGGTATGTAATAGTGGAAAAAATGTATTCGGTATGATGCCTCATCCTGAACGAGCGGCAGATGAATTATTGGCCAATACAGATGGAAAAGCGATTTTTGAAAGTGTATTACATGCTGTATTAAATATAGCGTAATTACGGTTTCTAATTCATTCATTTAAAAAATCAAATTCATTCTTGATTTTAGTGCCTTTAAATCTTCTATGTATATTTCTGTCACGTTAATGAATTTATTTTTGATTGTTTCAAAAATTTCATAACTATGTTTGTGACGATTATCCCCTTTTAAAATAAGAAAGTAATCCGTTTGTTCTAATTCTGGAATCAGTTGAGTCGTGCGTTGAACATCACCCAAAAATAAATCAAAAGATTCACTTACTCTTTTTGATTCTTTTGGCTGAAACGATGTTTGATTGGCTAAGATATAAAAATCAATATTGAGCTCTTCGTGCAAAAAAGCATATAAGGGAAAATAAAATTGCTCACCTTCTTCATGCGTAAAGTCAAGTAATTGACTGATTTGAAAATCAATATTTAAACACTGATTTAAAACACTGATGATATGCGATGCACTTTCTGTTGATGTTATAGAAAAAATAGTAAAATCAAAATACTCGTCATCAATGATGTCTAGACTATGGTTTTTTATTTTTATTTTATTATTTCTCATAAATTTAATTAATAATTAGATTAAACGTTATTGAGTTAATACCTGAATCATAGCTTTTGCTTTTAACAAACATTCTTCGTATTCTTCTTCTGCATCACAGAGGTTTGTTATTGCACTGCCCACACTAAAGCTGAGATAGTTTTTTTCTTCATCATAAAAAATACTTCGTATCAAAACACTTAAATCAAAATCACCGTTATCATCAATACTACCTATCGCACCAGAATAAGGACCGCGATTATACATCTCAAATTCATCAATTAATTGCATAGCCCTAATTTTTGGAGCTCCCGTCATGCTTGCCATTGGAAATGTACTGTCAATAATGTCTTTAAAAGTAATAGCTTCTTTTAGTAGACAGCTCACTGTACTTACCATTTGGTGAACTTGTTTAAATGTTTCTATGTCAAATAACTTTGACACGTCAACACTTCCTTTTTGCGCAATTTTTGAGAAATCATTTCTGCAAACGTCTACAATCATGACGTTTTCAGTTTTTTCTTTCAAACTGTTTTGTAAATTTTTTTTTAGTAATTCATCTTCATGCTCAGTTGCACCCCTTTTTGCAGTTCCTTTTATGGGTTTTGTAATGAGTGTATTATCTTTTTTTGAAATAAATAATTCAGGGCTTGATGATATGATGTATTTGTTTTCAATTTTTAAAAGGCAGGCAAATGGCGCTTTGCTTATGTCGTTTAGTTTTTGAAATAGTTCAAATGGGTTTATCATAACGTCCGATGCTTCAAAGGTAATGCAGTAATTTATTTCGTAAATATCTCCCTTACTTATATGATCCTTCAGTAGACTAACTTTTTGAATGTATGTCTCTTTTGAAATAGTGTGTTTTAAATTTATTTTTTGTTCAGACGTTTCAATAATTACCTTAGAAAGTAGGGTTTGTTTTTCAATTTCAGCAAATAAATATTTAGGAAATTCTAACGGATTTGTTTTTTTTTCTTCAAAGGATCCGATGTCACTTTTGTAATCGTAGTTGAGGAAGATGATATGATTTTTTAAATCATCCGTGATGTTGCTTCGTTTATTTGAAAAAGAGGCATTAAAATCATCATGTGTAGTTGATGGTTTTACGAAGGCATATTTATAATTTTTAAAATCTGTATACACAATTTATGTTTTATTTACCAACCACTTATTTCCCAAGTGTTTTGTGATCGCATCACTTGCTCAATGATATCTCTTACACAGGCATCTCCACCATTTCTGTTTGAAATATAAATCGATATTTCTTTTATTTCATGTGCCGAATTATTTGGACAAGCTGCAATTCCAACGCGTTTCATAACTTCATAATCTGGTAAATCATCGCCCATATAAACAATTTCATCTTCCTTTAAATCATGTTCTACTATATAATTTTCGTAGCAATCTATTTTATTATGCTGGCTCAAAAAAACATCTTTAATTCCTAATTCTTGCAATGTATTTTTTATCGCCACGCTGTTGCCTCCTGTTATAATTGCAATGCGATACCCTTTTTTTACCGCTAACTGAATGGCATAACCATCTTTTGAATTTAAGTTCCTTACTACTTCGCCATTAGGCATTATAAGCACGGTACCATTCGTTAAAACACCATCTACATCAAATAGAAATGTTTTTATTTTCGGTAATCTTTCTTTAAAGTTTAACATGTTGTTGGGTTTGAATTAAATCTGATACTATTTGATAAACAGAAGTCAATTTTTTATTTGATTTGAGTAGCACTAAATGTTTTTGCATCGTCACTATATCATTTCTTTTTGCCGGACCCGTTTGGGAGTTCAGCGGGCCCATAGTTAGCATTTTATGAAATGACTGTTGTAATATGGGATGTAAGAGTTTGATTTCTTTTTTCGAAAGTGCTTTCTCAAATAGCTGATAGGAAGCAGTAAATAAGGCATTTGTAAAATTACAACCAAACACTGCTGCTAAATGAATGTTTAAACGTGTTTTAGAGTCTACTTTTTTTACTTGAGTTGAACATAACTTTGAAAATGCTTGTAGTTTTTTAAAAGCAGTTGGATTATTAGCTTCTAATAATAAAGGTGTTGTTTTCCAATCAATGTGGTCGTCTTTACTAAATGTTTGTAGTGGATAAAATACGCCAATGTGTTTCGATACCTTGTTAAGTTCTTTTAAATGGGCACTTCCAGAAGTATGTATTACTAAATGTTCTAGTTGTAATTTTTCTATGTTTTTTGAAACGATTTTTATTGAATCATCTTTCACGCAAATAAAATATATATCAGCGTTTGTTAGGATGTTAGTGTAATTTGAAACTAGAGGACATTTATTTTTTTTAGCTAATGATAAAGCTTCTTTCGTTTTACGATGATTAAAAAGCTGAATTAAATTTAGTTGAGGATGTTGCGAAATAAATTCAGCTAAGTGTTTTGCTAAATTACCAGTTCCTAAGATGACTATGTTTGTTTTTTTTAGCAATTTCAGTTTTTTTGAGAAACAAATAAGTTAACTCTTTGATAATTTATTGACGCGTCTTCTTTCTAAAATAGCGATGATTGTTCCAATAATCATGGCAAGCGAACCAATCCATAAAATATTTATATATGGAAATTCATACGCTTCTAATACAACAAATTCTTTGGTGTTACTTACTTTTTCACTTAATTGTATTTCTATGCTTCCTTCTTCTGGATTAATTTTCCAAAAAATAAATTTAAGGCCAAGTTCGTTTAACTCAAAGGCGTCTGGCATAACAGCATTGTTCTTTAAAATATAACGAGGATAGGCTTTATATGTTTTGCCATTAATATCAGTAGCCTTTAAAACGGCCGTTACAATTAAAGTACTGTCTGTATTGGCGTATTGTTGCTCTGTCAAGTTTGTAGTAATATTTTCAATAAGTATAATTGCATTTTCTGCAAAAATGGTATCATTAACATGACCTATAAAATTAGTTGGTTCTTTATAAGCATCTTTTTTAGCTTCTCTCGTATCAGTTAAATCAGCATATGTGATGTGTGTATAAATGTCTTTATCTATAAAATGTTTTGTGTCAGGATTTGATGCTTGACCCATGCGTGGGTTATCTTGAACCATCGGACTTAATTCAAATGCCTTTACAAATTTTCCTTGATCATTTTTAGTAAAATAATCCATGTTAAAAAATACATCAATGCCTTTTCTTTCTTTTCCTTTATAGGTTACAAAGTAATTTCCCATTTGAAGTGTATCACCTTTTGTAAGTAATAAACTTTTTTGTGCATTAAAATTCTCACCTAAACTTGCTACATTTTTACTTGATGTGTTTTGTGAAATCGTTTGTTTTTTCGATGTTGAAATTAAAGCACCTACTAGTATTAAGGCAAAACCAATGTGCGCAATCGAAGAACCTGCAAGGCGAACTTTGCCTTTAATAACTTTAATAAAGTATTGTAAGTTGGCAAATACAGCAAATAAGCCTGTTGTTAACATTAATGAATAAGAAATGAGTATCCATTTTTGATTGGTGCTCGATGCGCTGTAATCATGAATAAAGTATAATGGGATGCTACTAATTATGCCAAAAATTAATGCCATGATAATTGGAATCATTAACTGTTTGAAAAGTGTTTTTTTGTCTGTTTTCTTATACTTGAGGAATTGTGTAAACCCAATTAAAACTAACACTAAAATAGCAAATGGTGTTTGCCATATATTATAATCTGATACTTTTAAAGGTGCTTTTTCTAAATTAAATAATTTATTTAAAACAGGGATAGATGTAAAATAGGTTATCACTAATGCAGAAAGCAAGAAAAGTAATGATCCAACAAACATCCAAAACTCCCTACTGTACAAGTTTTCCTCTTCTTCTTCTTTTGGGAAATTTAAAATATAGCTATGAATGGTTAAAATAATACTTGCAACTACCCATGATAATAACAGCATAGTTTTATAGCCAAACTGAATGGATATTAAAAATAAAAGTAAAGAACATATAATATAAGATACTCTTATTAACTTATCGTGTATGAGTAATATTACGCATAAAAAAATAAAGGTTAAAACATAAATGACTAATTGGCCTTGCATACCTAGGTCGGTAAATGCGTGCACAGAACTTGTACCTAATATACCACTTCGTGTTAAAAAGGTAGAATATAAAACCATTAAAAAAGAAAAGATAGAAAGAAGGTGAGTCATAAATAAAGATCCTCCTTTGTTTTTATTAATCATCATTACGTGTCCAGCGGCTACAATAATCAACCATGGCACTAAAGATGAATTTTCAACAGGATCCCATGCCCAAAAACCACCAAAACTTAAAGCTTCATAAGCCCAAGCGCCTCCCATTAAAATACCTGTTCCTAAAATCATGATAGAAAAAAACGTCCATGTGAGTGCAGGTTTTTGCCAAGTTGTAAAATCTTTTTTCCATAAGCCAGCCACTGCAAATGCAAACGGTGGTAGGGTGGAAGAGAAGCCTAAAAATAATGTTGGTGGATGTATCGTCATCCAATAGTTCATCAATAATGGGTTTAATCCTCTGCCATCTAATTTTGCTAAATAATTTGGCATACTAATAAAAGGTAAGTTTGCAAATTCTGGATTTTCTCGTAATAAAATAAAAGGGTTCGTGCCTAATTTATAATCTCCTAAATAAATACCTAAAAGCATACTTGCTAAAAAAACTTGCACTAATGAAAAGATGGCCATGGTTGGTGCTTCCCAATGACTATCAATTGTTTTACGTAAAATATTTCCAAGTACTACATTCCAAAATGTCCACAATAAAAAACTTCCTTCTTGTCCTTCCCAAAAGCAAGACATGATGTATTCCATTGGCATGCTGTTATTACTATGCTGCCATACATACGAAAATTCGTAGTAATGATTAAACAGCATGAAAAATAAGGTGCTTGCAATTCCTAACACTGATAAGGTATGAAGAGAAAAGCTAAGTCGTGCAAACTTTTTCCATTCCGAGTTTAATGCATTATCTTTTGAAAAAAAGAAATAGGCAATAGTTGAAAGTATGGCTGTAATAAAAGATAGAATAACAAATGAGTTACCAATTTGTCCAATCCATAAATGTTCTCCAATGTATGTAGTTGTATTATTCAAGGTGTATCTTTTATTGAATTTGTGGAGTTCCTGCGTTATATTTACTAGGGCATTTCATTAAAATATCATTGGCATGAAAGTTAGAACCTTCCATTTTTCCAATGACTACCACTTGCTCTGATTTCTGAAAGTCTTGTGGTACACTTTTGTGAAGTATGACTGTTTTTTCTAAACCATTATTATCTTTCATCACAAACGAACATTCGTCTGCATTTATTTTAGGGTCGTATTGTACCGGTATTTCTTTATTTAGTTTTCCAACAACGTGATACTCTGTATCAGGATTTGAAATGGCTTCTGCAAAATTAGCATACGATGCATTGCTCCCTAAAGAATAAACAATAACGCCTATAGCTACTGCTATTACTATAATTCCAACAATATGAATTTTTTTCATGTTATTTTTTCTCTAATTTTTTTATTTTAATATCTAAATACACTAAGTATGAAATGATACAAATAAATATGATAGATAGTACTGCTATCACAACATATATTTTGCCATTACTTCTAAAAGTTTCTGCCATGGCAGGCTCCACATTCATTGTTTGAGCAGTGCTACTCAAAAAAGTTAGCATGGAACAAAAAAATAAAATCAATTTAGTCTTCATTTTGTTTTTGTTTTAAAAGTGTCATTCTATGTTTAATGTCTAATATCCAGAGACTCATTATTATCCATCCAATAACGGCTGGGTAAAAAACGGTTCTTAAATCACTATCCATATCATATTGAGCAAACTTAGCATTACCTCCATTACCGGGGTGTAATGAATCTGTAAGACGAGGTAAAATCATAATAAATACATTCATCATTACAAAAGCAAAAATATTATAAACCGCCGCAATACGAGCACGTTTTAACTCATCAGCAATCGAACTTCTTAAAATGAAATACGCTAGATAGATTAAAACTGCAATAGCAACACCATTTAGTTTTGGGTCTTCAAAAGTCCACCAAGTTCCCCATGTAAATTTTGCCCACATGCAACCAGTTAGCAAACCTGGAATACTAAAAAATAATCCAACTTGAGCCGCTTGGTCGCTTAGGGTATCTGATTTTAAATCATTTTTTGAAAGTTGTTTAATGGCAAACCAAACAGAAACGCCCATTTGAAAAAGCATAGCAAACCAAATAGGAACATGGTAATAAACATTTCTAATGGTTTCATTTAAAATGTCTAAACGTGGCACTTGATTTTGTAAACCCCATACAATGGAATAAAGAATGAGCAAGGCACCAGATATTTTCCACCATTTTATCATCGTTAATCTTTCCAAAGGTAATTAAATAAAATTGTTGCTAAAGTGATTACAGTTAAGTTTAGCATTAATAAAACAAATAAATATTTGAAGCTTACACTCCATGCAATACCGTCTATGGCAAATTTACTAAGCTTAACTGAAACTAAAATAAGAGGCATTAAAACTGGAAAACTTAAGATAGCCATCAAACTAATATTATTTGATGCTTTCGATGCGATAGCACTCATTAAACTTAACACTCCTGAGAATGCTGTTGAGCTAAATAATAAACATAATATGTACATTCCTAAATCTTGTACGATATTGCCTACAAACCATGAGTAAAAAAAGAATGTAATAAAACTTAAAACTGCCATTAAAAGCATGTTGTACATTATTTTACTGAGGATAAAATGACGAGGGTGGTAATACATATAATTAAATAATGCTTTTCCTTTTGTTTCTTGTAAGAAACTTTTACTAGATACATTGATGGTGATGAATAAAAAAATTACCCAAAATAAAGCATTCCAAACAGTTGGATTAATTATTTTTTTGAAGCATAAAGCAGAAACGAATACAGTAGAAATGATGTAAACTAAAATTCCGGCAAGAGTTGATTTTTGCCTAAATTCAATTAGAAATTCTTTTTTGATTAAATGTGACAATCCGCTATTAAACATGGCGGTACGAATTTACATTCTATTATTCATAAACACAATAATATGGCAAAATGTCTGCCATTATAGTGCGTTTATTAATTAAATAAGTTTTTACCTAAAAATTTGAAAAAACCCTTTATAAATGTTAGGAGTTGCTTCTGGTATTGATAAAATGTAATAATAGGTTCCATCAGAAAAATCACCACCATTCCAGTCATTTTTATAATTTTCTTTTTCGTAAATTACTTTTCCCCAACGGTTTAGAATGGTAAGTGTATTTGACTTAAAGAATTCTAAATTATTAAATTTCAATGTTTCATTTACATTATCTCCATTTGGAGTGAATACATTTGCTCCTGAAATTAAAGCATCAACGATATATGAGATTGATGCTGTGTCGGTACAACCACTTGATGCGGTCACTAAAATAGTGATAGTGTAATTGCCTGCAGTTGCAAATGCATGGTTTACGGCATTGCCAGTTGCTGTGCCGCCATCACCAAATGACCAGTAGCTTGTTACTATGCTGCCCGAAGGTATTGTTGATGTATTTAAAAAACTGACGGTTTGACCAGGAACAACAGGTGATGGAGGTGAACTCGAAAAACTTGCATTTGGCACAACATCATTTATGACAGCCGTTGTTTTTGTTGCAACACAACCTTTTCCATCAGTGTATTTGATTGTGATTGGTCCTGCATTGCACACCCAAAGGGTATCTGCAGTTGTTCCAATACTTGTTGACCAGGTATAAAAACCGCCCGCTGTAAATGAAGACGTTCCAACTGCTTTTATTTTAACACATTCATTCGGACAAATTTTAAGATCTGGTGCCACTAAACTTAAAGAGGGATTTGAAACGGACACTGTAAATGTAGTTGAGCCCTTACAACCATTTGCATCCGTGACGCTCATTGTTCTCACTCCTGGAGCACATATGATGGTTGGTGTATGAATGGTTGTAGGTGTCCATGTATATGAAATATAAGCTGCCATTCCAGTTAGTGGTGGATTTACAGATACTGTTGTTGAAGTTGCTGGAAGGCAAATAATATTATTATTAACAACAGGAATTGGATTTGGAAATACAAATACTGAATCTTTAGTTGATTTATAACAACCCAATTTTTGAACAGTCACAAAATAAACTCCAGTTGCATTTGCAACAACTGAGCAGCCACTAGCCCCATTGCTCCAATATACATTATCATAAGCAGAGCAGTTCGTAACCGTAAGCGTACTGCCTGGAGTAGCACAGATTGTGCCAGCAGGTGAAATGGATAAAGTAGGTTGAGGTACTGTGATGTTCAATATCTTTATAAAATAAGTTGCTGTTGATGAAAGGGCTGGCGTACCATTATCTGTTCCTGTAATTAATACCGTATGAACGCCAGTAATACTTGGAGTGCCAATCACCATCCATGCGAATGTTGTTAGGCCTGCTGATGAAGCTGTAACGCCCATAGGAACAAAATTAGCTCCTAATGTTGGCGCACTTGGAACAATTGAAATAGTTTGACCTAATTCTGGGGCTAAGAAAGTGGTTGTATAAACTAAAGTATCTCCATGAGCACATAACCTGATCGTATCACCACAAGCTGATCCACCCCCATTAGGATCTTGGATAATTGGAGGTAAATTACCTCCCGTTCCACAGGTGTTAAAAAAGTAAGATTTATTATCTAAAAAAGAAACCCCATCATTTACGCCGTATGGTCCATCATAGGAAGAGCCCGCCTTGTCAAATCGGCCTATTTGAATAAAGTTTGTATGATCGCCTTTATTTACACCTGCAGTTGCTGGAATACCTCCAAAACCGCCAACGCCACTTGAGGCCCCTCCTGTTGTCCACTGCATATCCCCATAACAGAATGCTACGTTATTTCCATTTGGTAAAATAGGATTTGAGCCATTTGTAATAATTAATTGAAAGTCATTACGTTTATCAGCCATATTGCCGTAGTATCCTACGTTATCCCATTTTACAATTAATGAAGTGGGTGTTTGTTTAAAATAGACTAGCCCACTTAATGTATTTCGTGTGTCCACATCGCCCCAAAATGGCGCAATCATTATGGTATCAAGACTGCTTGCATTGCCTGCCGGAAAACCACCAGCGCTAAAAGACATTAAGTCATTCACAAAAGTAATATTCCCATTATTATTAATGTAACAACTTGTATAGGTAGTACCATAAAAACAAAAATTAAAACCTAAGGGAATATTTGCAGAACAAGCATCATCGTTTCTATAAGGGGATGAATATCCGACCATTGGAACCAAGGAAAAAGTGGGATCCACAGGCATCATACACTGGCAGGAAGTAACTGTTGATGTTTTATTATTGGATGGCAAGGTATTCTCAGCACTCATTTTTGGTTTAGTTATACTCTGTGTAGATTCCAAAAATTTATAGCGAGTAGTTGGCGCCAACTTTCCTGCTTGTTTCATTGCATCGTAAGCTTCAGGGGATGTAAAAACAGTTTGAGCTTTTATAAAAAACGATAAAATTAAAAATAGAATTGTAAAGTAATTATTAATCATAATTGGGAAACTTTAATTATTGTATTTCAAACTTAACATAATTTGTTTAAAATAGCATACATTAGCCCATAATTTATTTGTTAAAATGAGCAAACTACTCCTATTACTTATTGCAATTACCGTATTAGCGGTTATTTATTCCTTTTATTTAAAAGCTGGAAAACCTACTTCTTCAATTCATCAGTTTAAATCTAAATCTATAGATGGAGAATTAATTGACTTTGAATTATTTAAAGGAAAAAAAATATTGATCGTGAATACCGCCAGTAAATGTGGGTTTACGCCACAGTTTAAAGCTTTGGAGGAATTATTTATAAAATACAAAGATAAAGATTTTGTAGTTGTTGGGTTTCCGTGCAATCAATTTGGAAGTCAAGATCCCGGAACAAGCGGTGAGATAAAAGAGTTTTGTACAAGAAATTACGGGGTCACATTTTTGATGATGGAGAAAATAAATGTGAAAGGAGATAGTATTTCCGAAATTTACAGATGGTTAACTAGTAGAAAGGAAAATGGTGTTATGAATAGTTCTGTTAAATGGAATTTTCAAAAATACATGGTTGATGAAAATGGATTTTTAGTTGACTATGTTTTTTCTTTTAAGAGTCCAATGTGTCGTAAAATTGTTTCTTGGATTGAGAAAAAAGATTAGAATGGAACAAAGGTTAAACCAGCCATGAAGTTGAATCGTTGGCTTGGATATTTTTCCCAGCGGTAATAACGCATATTGGCGATATTATTAAAATTGACAAAGAAAGACAACATTTTACTGTAACGGTATTCAGCTCCTAAATTAAAATCGCCAACACTTTTGAGCAATTTTGGTTCTGATTTATAAATATCATTTTCTTTCACTTGCGTTAATGCATATTGATCACCAATAACGTAAATATCCGCTTTTAAAATCAGTTTACTTTGCAAATTATATACCGCTGAAAATGTTAAATCAAAACTTGGCTTGTGATAAGCTCTTGTTAAATTTTTAGGTTTATATAAATGATAGTTTCCTTTTGCTAAAAAATGAATCTTCTCTTTGTATTGATATTTTAATTGTCCAGACGCATTAAAGTAGTTAGTGTTATCGTAAATCACATTAAATTTATTGTCTACCGTGGTTACATCGTTATAATCAATAACAAAAAAATGCATGCTGTCAATTATGCTGTAGCTTGCTTTTGCATCGTAACTTAAATTTGAGCTTAAATTTCCTTTTAATCCTCCAAACACATTAAACTTTGTATTAGAGTTTTTGTAATTTATGATTGATTTTATAAATGGGTTTTCGTTAGAAAGACTTCTTAAACTGTTTTTTTGAAGGCCACCATTAATGCCTGCATAAGGAATAATTATACTTTCGAAAATGTCATATTGAAAGTTTAATTGAGGATATACATAAAATTTACCAGAGCCAACATTACTCATAACATCTAATGTGACAGCTAAGCCGATATCTGCCTTCCATTTATTTTTATGTGTTTCAAAGTAGGGGTTTAGTTTTACAATCACATCATTAAATGTGTCGTTGGGAAGTTTATGATTGTAATAATCAGCATCAAGTTTTACAAATAACCTTTCTTTATTGACGTATGTATTAAAAGTCGTATTTAGTTTAATGTTATTTTCTGAAACTCTATATAAATCCGTTAAATTGTAATAAGCTAATTTTATAGCATGATTTATTTTAGTGCTATCTGTATAATGACTTTGCAAATTTACGCTTGGTTCAAATAACTGATAACTTTGTTTCGTGAAATCTTTTGTGAGTTTGTTTTCAGAAGTATCGTAACCATAAAAATGACTTGCATTTCTTTTGTAATTAAATTCGCCAAGGAGCGTGTGTTTTTTGTAAAACTTTTTAGCAAATAATTCACCTTCATTATCACTGAATCCGCTATATCCAACATCTTTTAATTGTGATGATGATGATAAATGTTTTAAATGGAGACCATACGCCATGTCTCTTGAACGTAAGCTATTTATCCAAAATTCTCCATATGGCGTGGAATAATTCCCTAGCCCAACTTTAAGCAGCGAACGGTATAATTTTGCCAAAGGTTCATTTTGCATTTTTGCAGCCTCAATTTGTATGACATCATATTTTTGAATAACAGCCGTTGAATTTATACCATAATTAATATTGATTATTTTAGACGTTGTATCTTTTATTTCAGGTAAATCATTTAGTTTAACTGCATCTTTAATAGTTGGTTCAAAGGTGCTCGTTATGGTGTAGTTCTGACTACTTCCCAGCTGTTGTGCCAGTGCAGCGGTTATGTATCCGATGATTAATAGAATCACAAAGATCCACTGAAGCTTTTTTATACGGCGTTTTTGATTTAATTGTTCTTGTTCAAATAAAAATGCATTTCCGTATTTAGAGGAAGACAACGTGTTTTTACCTATGTATTTTTTTGTGTTATCCATATCTTAATTGTCTTTTTTAATTTCAATTTTAGGTTCCTCAGTTTTTAATTTTTCTTGATGAGCATCAAATAATTGATCAAATAAATCGGCATCTTTATTTTCAGATTTAAATTCAACTTTTAAACTTTCACTGTTTTTTTCTGCATTAAGCACGGCGTTTTTTCTTTCTTTTATTTCTTTTAATTTTTGAGTCGCTTCTTCTACATATTCTTGTTTGGCATCAATAATAGTTTGCAGCATGAGTTCTGCGTCTGCATCAGCACCTTTTGCGATATAACAATCAGCCATTAACAATAGTCCTTTTGTATTCCAATCACTATTAGAGTAATTATAACTCATTAAGTTGTTGATGGATTTTTCTACTTGTTCGTAATCTTTTTTGATAAAATATATTTTGGCTATATGATATTGTGCTTCTGCACCAGTACTGCTTTTTGCATTTTTGTAAATTGACTTAAATTCAATCATCGCATCGTCATACCTTTGAAGTTCGAATAATGCTTTTGCTTTATTGTTTTTTGCCTCATTAAATTGTTGAGGCGTTATTTTTTCTGTATTTAATATTCTGATAGCGTAGTCTAATCCCGATTCATAATTTTTTAGTTCCATTGCACAGCGCATGGCTCCTATTTTTCCAGATAATTTATTTGAAGGTATTTCTGCTAAATCATCCAATCTTATAAATAGCGGTAATGCTTCATCAAATTGTTTATTTTTAAATAATATATAAGATGATTTTAGTAAGGATGTTTCCGAATAAATACTCCGTGATTTATTGTTGAGGTATTGATAAGATGGTAATGCTTTATCGAATAGTGATTTACTGTATGCGCATTCAGCATAACAGAAGTGGGATTCATCTATGTATTTTCCATCAGGATATTTCGAAAGATAGGCCTCAAACTTACCCATTGCTAAAGTGTAATTTTTGTCTTCGTAGTAAGCGTCTTTTGCAACCTCAAATAAGGATGTTTCTATTTCGCTTGTATTTAAAGGATTACCAACTGATTTAAAATACTCTTCAAGTCCAGTGATGTCTTTTTTTGTTTCGTATATTTTTTTAATATTTTCTAATGCTTCTTTTGCTTCAGAACTCTTCGGGTCTTTTTTTACGATTTTATCAAAATATTCAAATGCTTTTTCATCATTATCAGAACTATTTTTATTGTAGTAAATTAAACCAATTGCAGCAAGCGCATTATTTGTATAGGAAGAATTAGGAAAATCATTTAATATTTTTTGATAGAATATAAGTGCATTATCGCCATCTTTTAGATCTTTAGAATAAGTTTCAGCTATTTCAAAAACTGATGCTGCTAAATAATTTGATTTTGGGTATTTAGTGACAATCGATTTTAAATCGTTTATTTTTTCTTGATTGTTTTTTAAAAGTCCACTGCAAAGTGCTTTTTGATAGATACAATAATCAACATCAATTACATTAAGTGCAATAGCTATTTCATAGTAATCAGCGGCTTGAGGATAAACATTTGTCATAAAATAACTGTCGGCAGTTCTAATATTAGCGTCCGCAGTTTTAATGATATCGTATTTGTTTTTTGACATTAAAAATTTTCGGAATGAAATATTTGCATTCTCATAATCTTTTTTGTTTTTCTGCTGAAAGTAAGCATAACCAATATTGTAATTCGATAAATCATATTCTTTTAAACTGAATGAACCTTCATTAAGCTGAAATGCTTTCCATGTCTCAAGTGAAGTGAGGTAATCTTTTTTAATATAAGAAATTTCGCCTAGCCAATATTGCGATAAGGCATTGTATGTTTTGTCAAAATTAACAGCTAGTGATTTTTTTAAGTATTTGTTTGCACTATCTAATTCAGAATTATTAAAGTATTCAACGCCTTTAAAATAGATTAATTTTTGATAAGTCATTTTTAATAATGGATCGAGTGGCTTTATTTTCTCAATTGATTCTATAGCTTCACTATAATTCTTAGTGGTTGAATAAACATTAATTAAATAATTATATGCTTCGGTTTTTTTAGGTGAGTTAGGATAGTCGTTGATGTATTTCTGAAATGAAACGATCGCGTCATTGTATGGTGCAAAGGATAATTCATAGCATAATTTAGCATAGCTGTATAAGGCATCTTCTTTAATAAACGAATCAAAGTCCATCATACTTGCTGCACTAAATGCATTTCTTGCTTTAGATTTATTGGATGTTTGTATATAACAATCTGCTAAATGGTACCAAGCATTTTGAGCTAAACTATCCTTATTTTCTAAAGCTTTATCAAAATAAGGTATGGCGTTTTTGTAATCTTTAATTTGATAGTAGCAGTATCCTAATTCATAACTTCCTTGATTATTTAAGCTTCCACCTAGAGCTGCTTTTTTAAAGTAAACTAAAGCATTTTCAAAATCTTTTAAATGAAAGTACGATTCACCTATCATTCTGTTTATTTCACCCTCTTTTTGCAAGTGAGTAGTATCTTGCAAAAGTGCTGGAGCATTTTTTACAACCTCATTAAATTTTTCTTGAATGAAGTAAATTTGAGTGATGTAATATGGTACAACGCTTCCAAATGTTTCATTAGTTAATAGCCGAGTAAAACCAGTTAGAGCTGTTTCATATTTTTTCTCTTGATAGGCTATGTGAGAATAATAGTAATTGGCAGGATGTGCATATTTATTATCAACATCCTTGATTTCGAATAAATCTAGTTTAGCCTTATCATTATTCTTTTCTATGAAGTAACTATAACCTCTTTTAAAATAAAGTTCTGCTAAATCTTCTTTATTCAAATCGTAAATATCAACTTTTTCTAAAAATTGAATAGTTTCTTTGTATTTCTTTTTTCTAAAGTTTGATTTTCCTAAATAAAAATAGCCCCATTTTACTTTATTACTTTGTGGATGCTGTTCTATAAATTGTTTCATTTGCCATTCGCCATCTTTATGGAATAACTCAATGCCGCAAGCAGAGGCGTAATATTGCGCTTCTGTTTTTAATAACCTATTATCTGTAGGTATTTGCAAATAATCTAAGAATGATTTTTGTGCCGCTGTGTATTGTTTTTTATCAAATAAATCTAATGCTGTTTTAAATAATTTGTCTTTATCTAAATGGAGTTGTGTTTTTTGGGCAAAGAAAATAGGAGATAGCCCAACTAGGATAATCACACAAATTATTTTTTTAATAGTCATCATGTTGCAATGCGTTTATATAATTAGCAAGTCGATTTACAATTGTAAACGAATATTTCTTTTCAGTTTAAATGATGCAATAAATTTAAGCGTATCGTAATTGTTCTTAACGCATTGGTTTTGTAGTTATTAACGCTAGTATGTTAAAACTTGATGGGTTATATTTTATTATCGATTTATTATCTCCTTAATTTAGTTTTATGAATAAAGAGGCTGTCATAGAGTTTAATCATGTAACTATTTTCCAAGGAAATGTTCCTGTAATTTCTGATTTAAATTTAATTTTAAACAAGGGTGAATTTGTTTATTTACTTGGTAAAACAGGAAGTGGTAAAAGCAGTTTGTTAAAAACAATTTATGGCGATTTATCTCTAACGCAAGGAACTGGAACGGTTGCAGGGTTTAACTTAACTGAATTAAAACGCAAAGACATTCCTTTTTTACGCAGAAAGCTCGGTATCGTATTTCAAGATTTTCAACTGTTAAGTGATCGAACTGTGTTTGAAAATTTACGTTTTGTCATGACAGCAACAGGATGGAAAGATGAAGTAAAAATAAAATTACGCGTCAAAGATGTATTGCAAAAAGTAGGTTTAGAAAATAAAGAAATGGTTATGCCTTACCAATTATCTGGTGGTGAACAACAAAGAATAAGTATTGCCCGAGCTTTGATTAATGATCCTGAGATCATTTTGGCCGATGAACCAACGGGAAATTTAGATCCTGAAACATCAGAAGAAATCATGAAATTACTTTTAGATATTAGTAAGCAAGGACGCTGCATTTTATTCGCAACGCATGATTTGCTATTGTATAGTAAGTTTCCTGCTCGCACATTGATGTGCGAAAACAATCGCATAGCCGATAGCGCTAAATTGTAATCTAATTGCTTGTCGTTTTATTTTTTGAAGCACAGTAGTGTTTCGTTTGTTATGTCTATTAGTTTTTACTATTTTTAATATTCTATATATTTCTAAAATACCTATCAATGAAAAATAAATTTAAACTTTTTAATTTTTTAATTTTTTTTAGTTGTTATGCAACGTGCAGTGTTGCTCAACATAAAACTAAATTATCTGCATTTACCCAACAATATATTCAAAATCAATTATTGAATGGTAATACAAAAACTAGATTGCCACAGGTTATTTATAAAAAAATAAATAATGATTATTTTTTAAGTGCTTTAATTAAGGTCTCTTCGGCAGTTGATGAAGTGAAGTTCAAAAATCTTGATGTGAAAGTTGGAACAAAAGCTGGTCTTGTTTGGACAGTGCAAATTCCTGAAAATAAATTCAATGATTTTTTATTAATCAACGGAATTGATTATATTCAATTGGACGAGCCCATTTATTCTAATTTAGATATTGCAAGAATAACAACACGCGTAGACTCTGTACATCGCGGTATTGCTTTGCCAATGGCTTATACGGGCAAGAATGTAGTAGTTGGTATTTTAGATGTTGGTATGGATTATTCTCACCCTGCATTTTACGACACCTTAGGAAATAAATTCCGTATCAAGAAAGTGTGGGAACAAAAGAGTAGTGGAACACCTCCAGCTGGATTTTCTTACGGTAAAGAGTTAGTTGATTCATTAAGTATAGTTACTGATGGAACTGATAATGCTTTGCAAACACATGGTACACACGTGGCAGGGATTTCTGCAGGGTCTGGTATTGGCGGGACTACTTCTTCAAAGTATCGCGGAGTAGCTTACGAATCTGATTTAGTAATGGTAGGTATTACGCCGGCAGCTTCGCAATGGACAAGTGCAGGCATGTCTGACATTATTGATGGAATGAATTACGTTTATACCTATGCTGCTTCTGTTGGTAAACCAGCCGTAGTTAATTTGAGTTGGGGTTGCACAGTTGGTCCTCATGACGGTTCATCTTTGTTTAGTCAGGCCTGTGATGCATTAACGGGTGCTGGAAAATTATTTGTTGTGTCGGCAGGAAACAATGGCACAAATGCCATTCATGTTAAAAAAAGTTTTACGTTAACCGACACATTACTCAAAACGGTTGTCAATTTTAATACATCATTGCCTGAGAAAAAAACATGGTTAGATATTTGGGGAGATATTTCAAAAACATTTAAAGTAAAACTATCATTACATAATGGTGCCGCTTTAGTGAGTCAAACTCGATTTTTTACATTAAACAATACAACACTCGATACTTTTATTGTTGGCGCATTAAGCGATACGTGTTATTTTAAAATTACATTAATTCCCAATGATTATAATTCAAAGCCCCACGCTTTAATAGATGTGTATAGCAAAACGGGAAATAATTTATGTTTAAACATAAAAGCAAATTCAGGAACGGTTCACGCTTGGGAAGGCTATGTTAAAGCATCTACGGGTTACTATGGATCATTTTCAACAGCGGGTATTACTGGCGCAACAGCTGGAAACTTAGATTATACGATTGGCGAAATGGCTTGTACAAATTCTGCGATTACTGTTGGAGCGTATGCATCCAAAGTTAGTTATGTTGATGTGGCAGGAAGTTCTTGGAGTTATAACAGTTATGTCAATGCCAATAAAATAGTTCCATTTTCGAGCCACGGTCCTACCATTGATAATCGAATGAAGCCAGATATTACAGCTCCAGGCTTAACCATTGCATCTGCGGTAAGTTCATACGATACGGCTTACACTGCAACAGGTTCGTCAAAATCAAACGTGGTAAGATCATTTATTAATCCGTTAAATGGTAAAACCTATTATTATGGTGAGATGAGTGGCACATCAATGTCATCGCCAATGGCTGCAGGTATTGTAGCCTTGATGTTACAAGTTAATCCATTGTTAACGCCAACTCAAGTTCGTAATATCATCACGCAAACGGCTATTAAAGATGCCTTTACAACGGCAACACCAAATCCAGTTTTATGGGGAGCAGGAAAAATAAATGCTTATCAAGCACTTCGCCAAACACTCTACCAAACGGGAGTTTCAACGATTAATAAAACATATTTTTCGGATTTTGTCATGTATCCAAATCCAAGTAATGGCCATTTCTTTTTAAAAACAACGAAGATTTTTTCGGGACCACTAACAATACATGTTTATACTGTTTCAGGAATACTTGTTTATTCAAATAGCACTATGATAATGAATCAACAAGATGAATTAGAAATAAATCTTCCTGCTTTGTCAGATGGACTTTATCTCACAACCATTGTAACATCAGAAGGGAGCTCTACACTAAAAACAGTTATTCAACAGTAATCTTTAAAAAACTTCTTTAGCAACTCGATTTTGCTATTGGATGTTCCCATCGTATAGTAGTGTAAACAATGTACGTTTGATTTTAGTACGATTTATTTTTTCATTTTTATTGGGAGTTCTATTCCTACCTGAAAATAATTAATTCGTTCTTGGGGAAAGCCAATAAGGTTACTAAAGTCTGATTTCCATTGACTGCTTTGGAGTTGATAGTTATAATTGACGAAAAATTTGTAATCACTTATAGATGTTTTAAATCCAAAACCTAGACTAGATGTATATAAATATAACTCCATTAAGCTTGAAGTACTGTTTGATATGTTAGTAGCAATTATATTTTTGTTATCATTAAAAATATTTATTTTACTATTATATGTCGTAAACGTATAACCTAAAAAAGGCTCTATATCCCAGTTTTTATTAATCTTAAATTGATATCCTAAATTGAAAGCGTGCGAACTCTGAATTAATTTAGAACGTTTATTGTCGTTGTTAATGCTTACAAAAAATTTATAATCTAGTGCGAAGTTTGACATAATTGTTTCTATGCCTAAATAAGAACCTCTAGAAAATAAAGGAATTGTGCTAATACCATTATCTTTTAAATTCATGTTTAAATTAAATTTATCGTATTGACAGTAATAGGAGGCAAGTAGAAAATTTATTTTTAATTTATTATTCTTTATTTTAGAAGTATCAACCTGAGCCATTGATATTAATACAAGAAAGTTTAGGAGTATTAGTGTTAAATATTTTTTCATTTTTTTATAAATTTAATATACTCTAAAACTGTAAAGTGCTGTCAAACTTTTTTAGGCGAGAATTTTTGAACCTCTCGCCAGTAAAATATTAAATTTTAGATTTAAATTTATATTCACCTATTCGTTAATATATTTAGAGTACAATTGCTATTGTAAATCACTTACTAATTTAAGTACACTAGTAAAGGTATACTAATTTACGATATAAACTAGTTTATACAGGGAATTCTTAACTTTAAGTTATTATTGGATTACATTTTAATTTAATAAAACTTATGCATTATAAAAACGCATGAGTAACATACTTTAAAAAAATGGTAATAATAAGCTTTAAAAAACTTCTTTAGCAACTTGTTTTGTACTATCGGATGTTCCCATCGTATAGTAGTGTAAACAAGGTACGTTTGCTTTTTTTAATTCTTTAGATTGTTCGATGCACCATTTAATACCAACTTCTTTTACTGCTTTATCGTCTTTACATTTTTCTAATTCTACAAATAATTCTTGTGGTAAATCAATGTGAAATATTTTTGGTAAAGCAATCAGTTGCGAGCGAGAACTTAATATTTTTAAGCCAGGAATAATTGGTACATGAATATCGTTTTTGCGACACAAATCTACAAACTCAAAATATTTTTTATTATCAAAAAACATTTGTGTTACAATGTAATCTGCACCAGCATCTACTTTGGCTTTGAGCCATTTCATATCACTGTATAAATTTGGTGCTTCAAAATGTTTTTCGGGATATCCAGAAATACCCATACAAAAGTTAGTTGGAGAGGCATCCTTCATTTCTTCATCTAAATAAAATCCCGAATTCATATCTTTGATTTGTTTTACTAAATCAATGGCATAATTATGTCCGCCTGGTTCAGGTATAAATTGTGATTCTGTTTTAATACTATCTCCGCGCAATACGAGTACATTATCAACACCTAAAAATTGCAAGTCGATTAAAGCGTTTTCAGTTTCTTCGCGTGTAAAACCGCCACAAATAATATGCGGAACGGCTTCAACGTTGTAACGATTCATAATAGCCGCACAAATTCCTACAGTACCAGGTCTTTTTCTAATACTTACTTTTTCTAAATAACCACCTTCTCGTTTTTTGTAAATGTATTCTTCGCGATGATAAGTGACATCAACGAAAGCTGGTTTAAATTCCATTAACGGATCGATGCCATCAAAAATAGATTGAATACTTTTCCCTTTTAATGGGGGAAGAATTTCAATTGAAAATAAAGTGTCTTTTGAAGATTTAAGATGTTCGGTAATTTTCATAAACGTTGTGTAATAGTAAATTACAAATGTAATTAATTTAAAATGAATGCTATTTTTTAACTCGAATTATTTCATGGATTCAGCTTCTACTAAAACTTCCTTTTCTTTGTCATTAAAGTCGCCATCGATGTTTGCAATTTTGTGCATGAGTTTTAAAATTTTCGCTCTTTCTTTTTCGCTTTTCGGCATTTTTAAAGCCAAGCCACTACTTTTTACCTGTTCAAACAATTCTTTAATTTTTGATGCGTTATAGCCCATTTCTTCGGCTGTATTAATCAAAAATAGTTTTTCTTTACTTTGAATAATACCATCGGCACACGCTACTACCATCATATTATTGAGTGCATAATCGCGAGGATCTAAACCAGTGTTTTCTAATTTATCTTCTTGTTTGGTTGAATTAATTGCCTCTTCAAATTGTGATTTAAAATCGATGTATTCGTTTTGTGAAAATAAATTTTCTACAATCCAATCCTTACTATTATCGTTTAGTGATGCATCGCAATACTTACAAGTTAACTGCAAAGAATCTTCAACTGGAGCTCCACAGTTTGAGCAATTATGAGCCATTGCGCTATACTTGTTGGCGGTCATTTTTTTCGCCCTACTCAATATTAAATAGTCTTTTGTAGTAATAGCGCTTGCGTTAATTAATTTTAATTGGCCATTATTTACACTTACTTTTTGTGTCACAGCTGTTATTGAAAGTGCCGCTAATATGGCAGTTTCCGTTTCATATACATTAACCAGCGAAGCGTCTTTTATAAACAGTCGGTTGTATAAGAATGTATCTACGAATTGATTTTTTGTTTTTTCAGTGTAGGTGTTTGAACAAAATCTTGCAATTCTTTTTTGGTCGCCCAAGGCAGCGGCAACTTTTAATTGCAGAAAGGCGTTTGACGCTTTGTCTTCCATGTATTGTGGTGAAAATTCAGAAGTTGAAAAGCCTTTCTCGGTTAAGCGTTTGTAAAATAAAGTTCTGTTTTTAAGTTGATTGAAATTAGAAGCAAATTCTTCAGCTTGCGTAATTTCAGAAAGTATCCAATCGTAATCTCCGTTATTTATTTGAGTACCACAGCTAGGACATTGACTAGTTTCACCTAATTTATTTTCAATAGAATCGCCACAATTTGGGCAATTGGTAGCATCAATTAAATTGCTTGTTCCTATTGAATTTATTTTTTTTACAAATGTCCAATATTCTGTAAAGGTTTCATAACCGCCACTGTTTAGTTCGCTGTATTTTTTTGAAACAAAATCATCAGTCATACTTGCCGTAATGCTTAAATGTATGATGTGAAAATGAGAGTCGTTTTCAACGGCTACAATTCTTAAATCTTCAACATCGATATCACCCACAGCATTGGACTGTTCAAGTGCTCGCATCATAATAAACTGTGCTTCAAAACGCTGGTAAATACCATCAGAAATGAATTGGCGAACCTCGTTTAAGTTTTGTTTTTGCCAAGCGTCTTGAATTTTAAAAAAGGCTGTGGTTGCTTTTTGGTAAAATTCAGTTTGACTAAAATTTGGTATGTCCGAAACTAATTGATCAATAGCTTCTACTGAATTATATTTTTTATCGATGCTTACTAAGTTATTATAAACTGAACTTTGCTTTTGATTTTTACTAAAAAAATAAATCAAAACAATAATTCCAATTATAACAATGATGTTTAATGGAAATGGTAACGAAAAAATGATAAAGTAAATGATTGCACCAAATCCATCGCCGCCACCATGCCCACCATGACTTCCACCACCACCATTTCCACCACCACCACCAGCTCTTGCAATTGCATCAATTGAGATGCATAATAAACAATAGAAAATAAACGTTTTTAATTTTTTTATTTGATTGCTGTAGCGAAATGTATACATGTTCTTAAAATCTGTATCCGAAACTTAATCCTAGTTTGAACGCATTGATAGGAAATGAGTTATTATAATAGGTAATAGTTGAGTTTGCTTTTTTATAAAAAGTTTCAGGATTATTATTTAAAAAGGTTTCTTGTCTGATGCCTAGTGCTGCATTTAAAATGATATTGAAATTTTTAGTGAAACGGTATAGAATACCGTTGTTAAACATAAAATAACTTCTATAAAGTGTGAAATTATGTTCTTCCTTAATTGGCGGAACATATACGCTTGAATATAAAGGAGTATAATTAGTAATTTCATTAAAACTACCAGTATATTGAGCAATTCCAATGTATGGCCCTAGAAAATAGGTTGATGATTTTCCGATTTCAGTTTGAAAATTGAATCCAATACCGATTTCGCCTATTTTTCTTTTTAGCCGATAATCAGAAACGTTAATTCTATTGTAATCAAAAAACATACCTGCTGTAGATTGATTCATGTATGGTTGAGTTATTCCAAGAGAAATGGGGATTATAACATTTGCATGATTTCCTTTGAATTCATGCATATAGCTGATTCCTAGCATGCCATTTAGCGGTTCCATAATATTGATAGAGATTAAATGTTTGGTAGAAATTAACTCTTTATATTGGCTTGGCGTTGTAACAATGTTATTTGTTTGATTAAGATTAGTGTTATTTTGAGCAGCCTCTATGGTAATCACCTCGTGTACGCCATTTTGGTATATAATTAATGCCACTTCACTTTTTAATAATGTAATGGTTGGTCCATCTAGATAGTTAAATAGTTTGTATTTTATTTCAGTTGGGCTAATTTCTAAGATTTTTACATTTAGTTTAGAGTTGTCTTTTTTAAACAGTTGGTCTTGTGATTGACTTCTGAATGCAATAAAAAATAAGAAAATAATCAATATATTTTTCATAGTATTTGATTTAATAATTCACTTTAAATATATACATAAAAACTCAAAACAATTATTTGTCTTACAACTTAATATTTATAAATTTGGCTAACTTTTTAAAACTGTATCAAACACATTACTTACCATGACAAAAATTAAAGTTGCAAACCCCGTAGTAGAATTAGATGGCGATGAAATGACTCGCATTATTTGGAAATTTATTAAAGACAAATTAATCGTTCCTTATCTAGATTTAGATATTAAATATTATGATTTAGGCATGGAACATCGCGATGCCACTAATGATCAAGTTACAATTGATTCGGCTGAAGCAATAAAGAAATATGGTGTGGGTATTAAATGCGCTACCATTACGCCTGATGAAGCTCGTGTTAAAGAGTTTGGATTAAAACAAATGTGGAAATCGCCAAATGGAACCATTCGTAATATTTTGGATGGCACTGTATTTCGCGAGCCAATCGTTTGTAAAAATGTACCTCGTTTAGTTAGTAATTGGACCGCTCCTATCATTGTTGGTCGTCATGCTTTTGGTGATCAATACAAAGCTACAGATTTCGTTGTTCCAGGAAAAGGTAAATTAACAATGAAGTTTGAAGGTGAAGATGGAAACGTAATTGAACATGAAATTTATAAATTTAATGGTCCTGGCGTTGCTATGGGCATGTACAACGTAGAGGCTTCTATTCGTGGATTTGCTCACTCTTGTTTTAATGTAGCATTAAACAAAAAATGGCCTTTATATTTATCTACCAAAAACACCATTTTAAAAAAATACGATGGTTTCTTTAAAGATATTTTTGAAGAAATTTATGTTTTTGATTATAAAGCAAAATACGAAGCTGCAGGTATTGTTTATGAGCATCGTTTAATTGATGATATGGTTGCCTCTGCGCTTAAATGGAACGGTAATTTTGTATGGGCTTGTAAGAATTATGATGGAGATGTTCAGTCTGATTCAGTGGCTCAAGGTTTTGGTTCTTTAGGTTTAATGACCTCCGTTTTAATTACTCCTGATGGCACTATTATGGAGGCTGAAGCTGCTCATGGTACAGTAACACGTCACTTTAGAGACCACCAAAATGGCAAACCAACATCAACAAATCCAATTGCAAGTATATTTGCTTGGACCCGTGGATTAGAGTTTCGAGGAAAGTTAGATAATAACCAAGAGCTTATTCATTTCTGTCAGGCTTTAGAGCAAGTTTGTGTTGAAACGGTTGAAAGTGGTAAAATGACTAAAGATTTAGCTGTTTGTACACATGGCAATAAAGTGAACCATGGAGAGCATTATTTATATACAGAAGAATTTTTAGATGCCATAGATCAAAATTTAAAAGCAAAATTAGGGAAGTAATCAATTATTTAGAAAGTTAAAAAGTTTGGAAGGTTTAAAAAGTTTTTTATTCAGTTTCTAACTTTCAAAATCAAAGAATTTTAAAACTTTATAAATGAATCAAGAATTGTTTAACAGAGTAGAAGAAGCATTAAAATCTATTAGACCCTATTTAGAGGCTGATGGCGGAGATGTTGAATTGCTTGAAGTGGTAGACGGCAATACGGCAATGTTAGAGCTAAAAGGAGCTTGTAGCACATGTAGTATGAGCCAAATGACTATGAAAGCTGGGATTGAAGAAACGATTAAAAAAGCAGTTCCTGAAATCACATCTGTTCAAGCTGTGAAAGTTTAAATAGATAATTTGAAGTTTAGAATCCTACTCATTTTGAGTAGGATTTTTTTTAAAGTGTTAGTACATGTATTACGTTGAACTATGTCAATCCCAACAATGCCTTGAGGCGATTATTGAACTTAGGTATTCAGTATTACGAGAGCCATGGGGTCAATCTAAAGAATCCGCAAAAGATGATTTAGAATCAAATTCAATACATGCATTTATAAAACATAACACTGAGATTATTGCTTGTGGTCGTTTACAAAATAACGGAGATGGTATTGGTCAAGTTCGTTATATGGCCATTGACCAGGATTTTCAAAGAAAAGGCTTAGGTAAATTAATTTTGAAGTGCTTAGAAGCTGAAGCTAAAAAAATAAAATTAAAAAAGCTTGAATTACAAGCAAGAGAAAATGCCTGTGAATTTTATAAAGCTTGTGGTTATTCTTTAGAAGAAAAAACGTTTTTATTATGGGATCTTATTCAGCATTATAAAATGTCAAAATTAATTTAGGAAGAATGGATCAGAAACCATTACATATTCTTTTTTTGTGCTCTTGGTATCCTAATCCTGAAAGCGATACTAATGGTATTTTTATACGCAGGCATGCACAAGCACTGGCGTTAAAGCATCATGTGACAGTCTTGTTTGTTAAATCAACAAATGCGAAGTCTGAGAGCTATTCAGAAAAAGTAGAAGGCAATTTAAAAGAGATTTTATTTTTTTATCCGAAGTCCAAATTTCATGTCCCTATTCTTGGTGCTTTTTTTAAATTTCTAAGATTTAAATCTCATTATGAAAAACAAATTGATGCTTTGCAACCAACTTTTGATGTCATTCATTTAAATACTATTTTTCCCGCCGCTATTCCAGCGTTGTATGCTTTGAAAAAAAATCCTAAAGCATTGTTTTTTATTACAGAACATTGGAGTGGGTATTATCCGGAAGACTCTAGTTACAAAGGATTTTTAATGAAGTATTATACTCAAAAAATTGTTGCTAAAGCAAAAACAGTGTTTGTTATTTCTGATAAGTTAAAACAAGCTATGCAACATCATAAACTTTTTGGCCATTATAAATTAATAAATAATGTAGTTGATACTACTATTTTTAAACCTAAAGCGTTTCATCAAAATGTCTCAAAAACATTAAAAATACTACATGTGTCATCTTTAGTAGATAGAGAAAAAAACATTTCAGGTATTATTAAAATTGCAGAAAAATTAAAACAAAATCAAGTTGATTTTACTCTAACTATTATTGGAGAAAATTTAATTGACAGGAATCGTCATCAAGCATTAGCCTATCAAAAACTTAATACAGCAGATATTAAGTTTGTTGGGTATAAACCCGCTAACGAAATTGCTGATTATATGAATGAGTCTGATGTTTTTTTGCTATTCAGTCATTACGAAGGAATGCCAGTTGTTCTCCTGGAGTCTATGTCTTGCGGATTACCCGTAATTACTACGCAAGTTGGACAGGTAAATAAAATAGTGAAGCTAGGTATGGGTATTGTTTTAGATTCAAATGATATTAATTTCTGTGTTGAAAAACTTAGTCAATTTAATCGTGCACAATTTTTGAATGTAGACGTAATGCATCAAGAAATGAAAGAATTGTATAGTTATGAATCTGTTTGCCATGCGCTAACAAAAAGTTATACTTCTAATTAGGGATCAGATGGTAAAAAAAATCATAACGACATTATTTACGAAAGGATTTGTAGCCTTAATTAATTTAGCTATTCTATTAATTTCTTCCAGAGAATTAGGGGGAGATGTAAGAGGTCAAGTAAGTTTACTGATTTTAAATATTGCTATTATTCAGGCTATTAATGAAATATATACCGGTTATTCATTAGTTTATTTTATTCCAAAATTTTCTTTAGGTAAACTATATAGAAATGGATTATTCTTTACGGTTCTATGTACAATAGGAAGTTTACTGTTTTTCTTAAGCCTTAGTTTTTTTTCTCATAAGCAATGGTTGATTCAACTAAAAGAACAATTAGTTCATATCACTATTTTATCATTTATAATGATCATATATTCTTTTCATACCGTTATCATTTTAGCAAAAGAACATATTAGACTTTATAATTTTTTAAATTTCTTTCAACCCGCTATTTTACTGGCGGCTTTATCGGTTTATGTTTTTGTTTTAAATCATGACACGTTAATGAGTTTTATTTTTTCATTGTATATATCTTATTTTTTATCATTCATTATTTCCGTTTATGGCATGTATATTATTTTTAAGTATAATGATTTAAAAAAAACGTTATTTAATAGAGCGCATATATTTAAAAATGGATTTCAAAATCAGTTAGCTAATTTGTCACACATGTTAAGCAATCGATTTAATTTTTATTTAATTTCTAGTAATGCCTTAGTAGGTGTTTTTTCGACGGCAACCTCTTTAATCGAATCCGTTTTAATTATCAGTAGCAGTGCAGCATCTATTATTTTAACTTATGTTGCCAATAGAAGCGATGATGTTAACCATGTTAGAGTAACCTATTTACTGTCAAAAATATGTTTTTCTTTTAGCGCTTTAGTAGTTTTAATTATACTATTTATTCCTTCATCTGCTTTTGTTTATGTCCTTGGTCAAGACTACGCACAAGCAAAATCAATTATGTTAGCGTTGTCTCCTGGCATTTTATGTATTAGTTTTTCAACTATCATTAGTCATTATTTTTCGGCTACTGGTAATCAGCGTTTAATAGCTATTGCAAATTTTTCCGGATTGTTTACCACTATTGTTTCAAGTTACTTTTTAATTAGTAAGTTTCAAATTTTTGGAGCTTGCTATGCTACGGTATTATCCTATTTAGTCGCATCACTTGTTTTAATAGTGATGTTTATGAAAGAAAATAAATTGTCTGTGTTGTCTTTATTTAAATTTAGAAATGATTTAATTTTTTTAAAGTTTTTGAAATAAAAAAGGCCATCTAATTTTAGATGGCCTTTCATAACTATATTAAGTTTTTAGTCGTGCTCAATTTCAGCTGGTTGTCCTGCTGAATTCAATTCGGCTTGTTTTGTTTTTAATTTCTTAAGTTGTTCAGCAGTCAATAATGCTTTTACGCTTTTATGATAATCTTGTTTTACCGCATCCATTTCTGGGTACATTTTATTTTCTTTTTCAGGATCATTTTTAAATTTTTCACGAATAGCATCTGCTTTTTGAACCTTGATAGTAGCTAGTTCTAAAACTTTTACTTTTTGAGCGTCAGTTAATGTTACCATATTATTTAAACGATCAACATGCTTTTGAGCGCGTTGTTCAGGATCTTTATGGCGCATTTCTCTTTTAGCTTTAGCTTCTGCTTTTGTAGTTACTTCTTGTGCAATAGAAACACTTGTAAGTGCAACTAAACTTACCGCAATTAAGATTATTTTTTTCATGGTTTTATTTTTTTAGGTTTATACTTAAGACTAGTAATTTATGTATCGGTTTAATGTCTAGTTTGTTAAAAATACACTATTTTTTTTAATATTGCACTTTTGGCAACATTCCTCTTATACCCATGTCAATAGGCTTTTCTCCTGCATCTGGTTTATAATAGCCATCAGGTGCACCAACTTCTAGCCATTCAAAACTTTTATTCGTTGATAAGGAAACGGTTATTATAATGTCATTTGTTTCACTTCCAGTAATGATGAGTGGACTTGTAGTTGTTCCCAAATTATTTGTGAATTTTGCTGTAACAACACAACTACCAGCCGGAATAGGAGAATTTGCGAAGTTTGGATTAACAACAGTTGTTGCTCCAACAGGTGGTTGTCCATCCAACATGTAATGACCATTATTGTTCGGATAACCTAGAATGTAGTTTGTTTCAAAGCCCCAATAACCTTGAGGGTGATTTGAATTTGGACCTCCAACACTCGCTGATGGAATATAATCCTGCGTTTTTATTTTGTATTTCTCAACGTAAGTTTTGTAACCTAAAAAGGAAGCAATAGTCCCGTATTGTGTTCCTACCAAAGTATTAGACAAGAACGGTAAATCATAGTTTTGATAAGATAGTGATAAACGAAGCCATTGGTAAGTTCCTGGAGTTATTTCATTTATTGCTTTTGAAAAAAAGATAGCTCCTTCCTTTACAACAACAGAGTGTCCAAAGTCAATGGCAGTTGATCCGCCTTTGATGGTTTCGGGGGCATGATATAAAACTTTACCAGCGCCTAAAAGAGTGTAATCATTTGGTGCTAGTTCTAAATAGTGCGCAGCCATTTTATTGAATACTGGAGATAATGCGCCATGTCCTATAGGCAGAGTCGATAAAGTGTTTCCAAAAGCATCTAATCGCGCTTGTGTGGAATCAAATTTGAATTTAAAGATTAATCTTGGTCCAGTTCCAGAAGGTGTCCAAACTGAATCAGGATATATTTTAGTTTCAGCTTGAGTAGCAGCTATTTCTTCTTCAGCTAAACTTTTCTTTTTACAAGAAGAAACAACTAAACAAATTCCAAAAAGTATAATAATGGTTTTCATAAAATATATTCAATAATGGTTTAAGTAAATATATTAAATAAACTATTATTATTCAGTTGATTGATCAGAAATATTTTCGTTAGCTTTTTCTTCCAATGTTAAAGGCTCTTTGTCAAATGGTCGTTTTCCAAATATTTCTTCTAGATCTTCTTTAAAAATAACTTCTTTTTCAAGTAATTTTTCAGCAAGTAAAGTCAGCTTATCTTTATTAGCAACTAAAATAGCTTTTGTTCTTGCGTATGCTATATCAATCATTTTTTTAACCTCTTCGTCAATTGTCTTAGCTGTATTTTCACTATAAGGTTTATTGAAAGAATATTCGCTTTGTCCTGAACTATCGTAATAACTAACGTTTCCTATTTTTTCATTTAATCCATAATACACAATACACGCATAAGCTTGTCTAGTAATTTTTTCTAAATCACTTAAAGCACCAGTTGAAATTTTTCCGAAAATAACTTCTTCTGCGGCCCTACCTCCTAATGTTGCGCACATTTCATCTACAATTTGTTCTGTAGTTGTAATCTGTCTTTCTTCAGGTAAATACCAGGCAGCACCTAATGAACGACCACGAGGCACGATGGTTACTTTTATTAACGGAGAAGCGTGTTCGCACATCCAACTAACGGTTGCATGACCAGCTTCGTGAAATGCAATAACTCTTTTTTCGTTAGGAGTAATGATTTTATTTTTCTTTTCTAAACCAGCAATTATTCTATCAACAGCATCTAAAAAATCTTGTTTTACAACTTGTTTTTTATTTGCACGCGCAGCAATTAAAGCAGCTTCATTACAAATATTAGCAATGTCAGCACCGCTAAACCCAGGGGTTTGTTTGGCTAAAAAATCAACATCAACACTCGCGTCAATTTTTATTTTCTTTAAATGAACTTCAAAAATTTCTTTACGTTCATTCACGTCTGGCATATCAACATAAATCTGTCTATCAAATCGACCAGCACGCATTAATGCTCTGTCTAAGATATCAGCTCGGTTAGTTGCCGCTAAAATAATAACGCCACTGTTCGTTCCAAAACCGTCCATTTCTGTTAAGAGTTGATTCAATGTATTTTCACGTTCGTCATTTCCCCCAGCTGCTGCATTTTTCCCTCGAGCTCGACCGATTGCATCAATTTCATCAATAAAAATAATACAAGGCGCTTTTTCTTTAGCTTGTTTAAATAAATCACGTACTCGAGACGCACCAACTCCAACAAACATTTCAACAAAATCAGAACCTGATAAAGAAAAGAAAGGGACTTTTGCTTCGCCAGCAACTGCTTTGGCTAATAATGTTTTTCCAGTTCCTGGAGGTCCAACTAATAATGCTCCTTTAGGAATTTTTGCACCTAAGTCTGTATATTTTTTAGGATTTTTTAAAAAGTCTACAATTTCCATGACTTCAACTTTTGCTCCATCTAATCCTGCAACATCATTAAACGTAATATTTATATTTTGATTTTTATCAAAGAGAACAGCTTTAGATTTTCCAATATTAAAAATTTGCCCAGCTCCTCCTCCTGATCCACCACCCATTCTTCGCATCATAAAAATCCATAATACGATCATGATGATGATTGGAAACATCCAACCCATGTATTCAGTCCAATCTTTTCTTTCCTCACCTGACGGCGAAACTCTTAGGTATTGAGGAATGTTTGCAGCTGTTTGAATATTACGAACCTGCTCAATAAAATCTTTTTTATCTGCAATTGAAATTCTGAAGTGTGGACCTTTTTTTGCGCTCTCACCCGGAAACATTGGTGTTAAACTTTTATTTTTATCCAGAATTTTATATCTATCTAATTTTAAGCTGTCTGCACTAATAGTGATTTCAGCAATTTTATCGTTTACGATAACAATTTTTCTAACATCTCCTTTTGCAAGCATGTTTTGCTCGAATTCATTTTGATCAGCAGGAAATACTCTGCCTTCAAAATCCTGACCCATAAATACAAAAGCTAATAAGGCTAAAATTACAAGACCATAAATCCAATAGAAACTATTGCCATTATTATTTGGCTCTCCGCCGAAAGGTGTTTGTGATTTTTTTCCAAAACGTTCTTTCATTTTATCGAACTGTTTTTTTCTTTCGTCTTCAGGTGTTGGATTTTCTTTTGGTGTTGAATTTGTTTCAAGACTTTGGGAATTTTCACTTTCTGGATTTGTATTATTATCGCTCATGTTTTATTTTTTTAGCCATCAAGGCAACGTTGTAATTTATTTTTTGTTTGCTCAAACATTGAGCTATTTTTTATTATTAATCTTCGATGTTTGTAATTTCTCCGTCTGCCCAAAGTCCTTCAATATTGTAGTATTCGCGAGTTTCTCTTAAAAATACATGTGCAACAATGTTTACGTAATCAATCAAAATCCATTCTGAATTTTGTTGACCTTCACTACGAAAAGGCTTCTCTTTATTTGCTTTTACAACTGTTTCTTCAATTTCATTTGAAATAGCATTAACATGCGTATTACTGTCTGCATCACAAATAACAAAGTAATCAGCTACCCTGTGTTCTAGAGCAGAAATATTGATAACGGTAATATTTTTCGCTTTTTTGTTTTTCATGCCTTCAACAATGGCATCTAGTAAATTATCAGTTTGCGCCTTCGTTGCATTTTTTTTAGGACGACGGGCTGTGCTACCTGGTTTCTTTTTTTGTTCTGTATTTGCAATGCGGTTAGCTTCCTTTTGCTCTAACTCTTTTTCAGTTAAAGGGTTTTTTTTAACGGCTGTTTTTTTTGCCGCACTTTTTTTTACTGTACTTTTTTTCGTTGCCGCTTTTTTAACAACTGCTTTTTTATCTGTAATTTTTGCCATTTTTATTTTATTGCTAATACTAATCTCTTTATTAATTTTGTAGTTACTACAAGTAACAAATTTAATCTTTTTAGGCGAATGAACACCTTGTTTATAGGAAAGAATGTGCTTTTTCTGCCTGAAGTAGAGAGTACCAATACCTATGCCATTAACTTGTTAAGGAATGTTAACGTTGTGGATGGCACCATTATTTACACCAATAATCAAACTCAAGGAAAGGGCCAGAGAGGTGCTGTTTGGACATCGGAAATAGGCAAAAACATTATGCTTTCGGTGATATTACAACCGCGATTTTTAGACATCAATAAGTCGTTTTATTTGAGTAAAATAACTGCTTTAGCTTGTTATGACGTATTGACTGAAATACTTAATCCTAGTCAATATGACATTAAAATTAAGTGGCCAAATGACATCTTAGTGAATAAAAAAAAGATTGGCGGTGTTTTGATTGAAAATAATTTGAGTGGAAGTGTCATTCAGCATGCTGTGATTGGAATAGGTTTGAATATTAATCAAGAGAATTTCGGAGATTTGGAATCATTAGCTACTTCGATTAAACTTCATAAAAACATTGATTTTGATACGGCTGAGATTTTAGAATCCATATGTTCAAAACTTGAAAAATGGTATTTTAAGTTAAAAGAAAATAAGCTCGATTTCATTCACTCAAACTATTTATCACATTTGTTTGGATTAAATCAGATCCATCATTTTATAGACAATTCCGGCCATAGTTTAAATGCCAAAATTATCAATGTAGAAGAAAATGGAAAATTATTGGTAAAAAATGCCAATAATGATTTTCTAAGTTTTGATATTAAAGAAGTAAAAATGAGTATTTAATTGGTTAAATAAAAAAGCTCTTGTTAATTATAACAAGAGCTTTTAAAATAAATATCAATCGTTTTTATTTTACTAAAACTTTGCTAAAAATAGAAGTCATGATTTCTTCGTTTTCCTGCGCATGGCGTTTAGAAAATCCTGTTGCTGGACTAGCTGCAGCTTCTCTGCCAATGTATTTTAATTTTAGTGAACGTAAATTATTATCTACAAAGCGCCAAGGGCCCATGTTTTCTGGTTCTTCTTGTACAAATAAAAATTCTGTTGCTTTTGTATATTTTTGCAGGATTACATCAATTTGTTTTTGAGGAAATGGATACAATTGTTCCAATCGAATAAACGCAATATCATGACAACCTTCTTTTTCTCTGCGTTCAATTAAATCAAAATAAATTTTTCCTGAGCAGAATGCAACACGAGTCACTTTTTTCGCATCCATTGGAGTTGTTGAGTCTCCAGAAACATCATCTAATACTTCTTGGAAGTTTGCTTTTGTAAAGTCGGTTAATTTACTCACGCAACTTGGGTAACGCAATAATTTTTTAGGTGTAAAACACACTAATGGTTTACGGAAATCTCTTTTTAATTGACGACGAATAACATGAAATTGTTGTGCAGGAGTTGTTGCATTTACAATTTGCATATTATTTTCTGCACAAGCCTGTAAAAAACGTTCCATTCTTGCAGAAGAATGTTCTGGGCCTTGTCCTTCATAACCATGCGGTAATAATAGCACTAAACCATTCATACGACGCCATTTGTATTCAGCAGAAGTTAAGTATTGATCAATTATAATTTGTGCACCATTAAAGAAATCACCAAATTGTGCTTCCCAAATAGTTAATGAATTTGGTGATGCAAACGCATAGCCATAATCAAAACCTAAAACAGCATATTCGCTTAATAAAGAATTATAAATACTTAGTTTTACTTCTGCATCAATATTATTCAACGGTGTATATTCTTCTTCGCTATCTTCAATTTTAACTACTGCATGACGGTGAGAGAAGGTGCCGCGCTCAACATCTTGTCCACTGAAACGAACAGGAAATCCTTCTTTCATTAAGGATGAATATGCTAGTAATTCTCCCATTGCCCAATCAAAATTATTATTGGCAATCATCGCTTTTCTATCATCAAAAACTTTTTGAATTTTGTTGAAGAATTTTTTGTCTTTCGGTAATTCAGTCGTTTTGTTTGCTAATTCTAAAAATAATTTTTCATCAATGGCTGTTTTTGGTGATTCATCAAAGGATGAGTCAGTAGCCATTTTTACACCTTTCCAATTACCTTCTAAGAATGATGTGATTTTTACAGTTTCAGCTTTTTTAGCTTCATCTAAATTAGAATCTAATTCCGATTTAAAAGCTACTTCAATCTGTTTTGCTTCGCTAGCTAATTCAGAATTTTCTGATTTTAATTTTTCAACATAAATATCTTTTGCATTAGCATGAGCTGCAATAGCTTTATACAATAATGGCTGAGTAAAACGAGGTTCATCACCTTCGTTATGACCGTATTTACGATAACATAAAACATCAATAAATACATCACGGTGAAACTCTTGACGGAATTCCATCGCTAATTTTGAAATAAAACATAATGCTTCAACATCATCCCCATTGACATGGAATACTGGACTCAAAACAACTTTAGCAATATCTGTGCAATAGGTCGACGAACGAGCATCTAAAAAATTGGTTGTAAATCCAACTTGGTTATTTATCACAAAATGAATTGTTCCACCTGTTTTATAGCCATCTAATTGACTCATTTGTAAAGTTTCGTATACTACCCCTTGGCCTGCAATAGCAGCATCTCCATGTATAGCAATGGCGCATGCTTTTGCATGATCACCTTTGTGACGGTTGTCAATTTTCGCACGAACGATTCCTTGAGCAACAGGTGCAACAGTTTCTAAATGCGATGGATTTGGCGTTAAGCTAATATGTACTTTTTTACCTCCATCACTGGTTTGATCGGATGAATAACCCATGTGGTATTTTACATCTCCATCGAACAAAGAATCTTCGCTTGGTCTTCCTTCAAATTCAGTAAACACATCTTTGTATGTTTTATTCATGATGTTCGTAAGCACATTTAAACGACCACGGTGAGCCATTCCAATAACGTAATCTTCAATACCTAAGTTTACGCCATGCTCCATAAGTGTATCCATTGCTGGTATAACAGCTTCTGCACCTTCTAATGAAAATCGTTTTTGTCCAACAAACTTTGTATGTAAATAATTTTCAAATACAACCGCTTGAGTTAATTTTTTAAGAATTGTTTTTTTCTCATTGGCATTAAATGCTGGTGTGTTTTTATTTTTTTCCATACGCTCTTGCAACCACTTTACGACTTTTGGTTCGCGCATGTATAAATATTCTGCACCAATGCTCTGGCAGTATGTACTTTCTAAATGACTGATAATATCTTTTAGTTTAGCATTTCCTATGCCTATTTCATTACCTGCTTGAAAGACAGTTTCTAAATCCTTATCAGATAGTCCGAAGTTTACTAAATCTAAAGTTGGCTCGTAGGTCCTGCGTTGGCGAACCGGATTAGTTTTGGTGAACAAATGTCCACGCTGGCGATAGCCATTAATTAAACTAATAACTTTAAATTCTTTTGAAACATTTTCGGGAATAGCTCCACCATCGTTTTCATAAGATGTGCGAGCAAATTCAAAGCCTTTAAAAAAATCTCTCCAAGATTCATCAACAGAGTTATTGTCTTGAGAGTATTGTAAAAATAATTGTTCGATAGCGTTAACATCGCTTGTACCTACGAAGGAAAATTTGTCCATGTTAGTTTTTATAAAATAAAAGGCTAATTTAAGAATTTTTTGAGCTATTTTCCCTATTTTTGTTTAGTGAAGTTTACATTGTTTTTTATATTCATTTTTACGCAAAGCGTAATTATTTTCTCTCAAGAAAATCTCAATAGTAATGCGATTCAAAATTCTATGAAAGTAAGAGCTTTACAGGAGAAAAAAGCGGAGTTTCATCGTCGTACGAATGGTGAAAGCGAAGGATATCGTATAAAAATACATTTTAGTGCTGATAAATCTAAAGCTAAAGAAGTTCAATCTAAATTTACGACTAAGTTTGCGGATATCCCTTCTTATGAAGAATACCAACAACCTAATTTTGTTATTAATGTGGGTGATTTTAAAACGAAGTTAGAGGCTTTTGAATTATTAAAAAGAATTCAAGTTGAATTCCCATATGCTTTTATTGTAAAAAGTAAAATACGTCCAATGAAGTTAACTGAATAGATTTAAAATCATTTAAAATAAAAAAACCTTCAAATTTAATTTGAAGGTTTTTTTATTTAGATTGTTTGTTTTTATAATCCTAATAAAACTTCTTCAGGAACTTTACCTCCAAACAACATACGGCTTGGATTTTCTAACATCTCTTTTACCTTCACTAAAAAGCCAACGCTTTCTCTGCCATCAATAATACGGTGATCATAACTTAGTGCTACATACATCATTGGACGAATCACAACTTGTCCGTTTACTGCCATTGGTCTGTCAACAACATTATGCATCCCTAGGATTGCACTTTGTGGAGGATTAATAATTGGGGTACTCATCATAGATCCAAATACACCACCATTAGTGATGGTAAATGTTCCACCTGTCATATCTTCAATGGTCAATTTTCCATCACGCGCTTTAACAGCTAAATCTTTAATTCCTTTTTCAATATCGGCAATACTCATTAATTCAGCATTACGTAAAACGGGTACCATTAAACCTTTTGGAGCACTTACTGCAATTCCAATATCACAATATTTATTATATACTAGTTCCTCTCCATCTATCATTCCATTTACTGCTGGATAATGATATAAAGCTTCTGTTACAGCTTTCGTAAAGAAACTCATGAAACCTACATTGCTGCCATATACTTCTTTAAATTTATCTTTGTATTTTGCTCTGATAGCATAAATAGCTGACATATCAACTTCATTAAAAGTAGTTAACATGGCCGTTTCATTTTTAACCGCTACTAATCGTTTTGCAACTGTTTTACGAAGAGAGGTCATTTTTGTGCGATCTTTTTCTCTTCCACCTTTCCATGAATTAGAAAGCACTTCAGCTGCTGTTGGCAATCCATTTGATAAGGCTGCTAAAACATCTTGTTTAGTAATTCTGCCATCTTTACCAGTTCCATTTAGTTGGGTTGGTTTAATATTATTTTCAGCCAATATCTTTGCTGCAGAAACACTTGGCGTTCCTGTAGCATAGCTTGTTGATGCTGGTGTATGATTCGGCGTTAAAGTCGCTGCAGGTTCTGCTTTTTTAGCTTCTACTTTTGGAGCTTCAACAGTTGCTTTTGCTTCAGGCTTAAATGATGTATCAATCTTTACAACGACTTGACCTACGTTTACAGTGTCTCCTTCGGCAGCTAATACTTCAATCTTACCACTTTCTTCGGCATTGAGCGTTAGTGTTGCTTTATCTGAATCTATTTCTGCTAAAACGTCATCTTTTTCAACGATATCTCCTGTGTTTTTTACCCAACGGGCAATTACAACTTCTGTTATTGATTCACCTGGACTTGGTACTTTTAATTCTACAATTGCCATATTTCGTTTTTTATAAAAATTGAACTTTTTTAATATGATGTAAATTTATAAATATTATGTCGATAAGCAATTTAAAAATAAGACGATTTTAAATTGTTCGACTTAACATGAAAACAAAAAAACCTTAGCACGAGCTAAGGTTTTAAAGTTATTTGCTAATAATTTTCAGATTAATTTCTTTTTCCAAAAATATTAAGTAGTGATAAAAATAAGTTAATGAAATCTAAGTATAAACTTAATGCTCCCATGACTGCTAATTTTTTAAATGAATCCGACCCGTCGTTCTCTGCCAACATGTTTTTAATTTTTTGCATATCGTAGGCAGTTAATCCTGTGAAAATAATAACAGCTATCACGCTTATAATATAGCCCATTTGAGCACTATGCATAAAATAATTGATTAATGACGCAATAAAGATACCTACAACGCCAATCATTAAAATACTTCCTAATTTAGTTAAGTCAGTTTTTGTAAAATAACCTGTAGCAGCCATAATACCAAAAAGAGCTGTTGTAGATAAAAATATATTTACAATAGAACCTATTTGGTAAATAATAAAAATATAACTAATGCTGATTCCGAATAAAGCAGAGAATCCTAAAAATAAACCAGCAATGGCTAAATAGGATAATTTTCTAAATCCAGCGCCCATTCCAATTAACATGATTAATGGGGCAAAGGTAACGATGTGACCTAACATTGATTTATGAAGCATGCCGTCTTCGCCCTGAGTGAGCATTAAGTCAAGTAGGCTAGGAATATAAGCAAATGATAAAGATGTAGCTGTTGTAATTACCATGCCGGCAAACATCCAAGCGAATACGGTTGCTAATAGATTTTTTTGCGTGACAACTGAATCGTATTGTATATTGTCAATATTTGTTTTTCTAAAATTATTATCCATGATGTTTTTTTGAGTATAAAGATACAATAAAATCAAAACGTAATTTGTAAAAAATAGTTAAAGTTTGAGTTTTTCACACTTTATTTCACCAAAATACACTAGTTAATTTTGTAAAAAGTTAAAATTTAGTTTATAACGTTTAATCACAATTAATTCTTTTATTTTTGTTGAAATACAGAATAAAATTGAAATAAATGTCGCAGCCTCAAGAATTACTTCATCAAATCGCATTGACCTTAATTGATGGCGTTGGCGATGTATTATCAAAAAACTTAATTGCTTATTGTGGAAGTTCGGAGCAGGTTTTTAAAGAAAAAAAATCTCATCTAGAAAAAATACCCGGAATAGGATCAATGGTTGCAAATAAAATTTATGCAAGTCAACATATATTTCATCGTGCCGAAGAAGAACTAAAATTTATAACTGCGAATGGAGTTTCTGCCTTATTTTTTGCGGATGAAAAGTATCCGCAGAGGTTAAAGTATTGTCATGACAGCCCAATTTTAGTTTATTATAAAGGCAATGCAGATTTAAATAGTTCGAAAATTATTTCTGTAGTAGGAACACGAACACCATCTGAATATGGTAAACAGATGACAGAGAAGTTAATCCAAGATTTAGCTGATTCGGGAGTGCTTGTAGTAAGCGGATTAGCTTATGGCATCGATGTATTGGCACATAAAGAATCATTATCAAACAACTTGAATACAGTTGGAGTTTTAGCTCATGGTCTCGATCGCCTTTATCCGGCCGCTCATACAAATTATGCAAAAAAAATGATTCATCAGGGAGGATTGCTTACAGAATTTATGAGTCAAACGAATCCAGATAGAGAAAATTTCCCTAAACGAAATCGCATCGTAGCTGGCATGTGTGACGCGCTAATTGTAGTAGAATCAAAAAGACAAGGAGGTAGTTTGATTACCGCTACAATTGCTAATGCCTATAATAAAGATGTATTTGCTTTTCCAGGCAGAGCCGACGAATTATTGAGTGAAGGCTGCAATGGCTTAATAAAATCGAATAAAGCAAGCCTCATAGAAAGCGCCGAAGATTTATTTTATATTATGAATTGGAATGAAGAAAAAAAACAACGGAAAAGTCAGATTCCTTTATTTATCAATTTAAGTGATGAAGAACAATTTATTATAGATTGCTTTAAAGAGAAATCGTCATTACACATTGATGAAATTTGTGCTTTTACTCAATTGCCAATTAGTAAAACATCCTCTCACTTATTAACATTAGAGTTTTCTAATCTTGTGAAATCACTTCCAGGTAAAATGTTTCAGTTAAATAATTAATAAGGTACTATTTTACTTTTTTCTAAAAATTTATTAATGAAGAAATGACCAATGTAGATGAGTGGAATTAAAGCAATGGCAATAAAAAGTTTGAATACATAACCATAACTAGCATTGGTCATGAATTCGTTGAACGTCCATCTTGCAGGTAAAACAAACGCAATGTATTGAACAACAAATGTATCAACTAACTGACTGATTAATGTACTTCCAGTAGCTCGCAACCAAATAAATTTATTTCCTGTTATTTTTTTAAAGAATAAAAACATGTACACATCAACTAATTGTGAAATTAAAAAAGCAATAATGCTACCGACAATAATCCATTGAGATTGGCCAAAAACAGTTTTAAAAACTTCATTATTTACCGGAGAAAATGAGGTTGCTGGAATTTTGATAGCGATTGATAAAATAATAAACGCAAAACTGATTAATCCAACTGTAATGTAAGTCAGTTTTTTTACACCATCTTTCCCAAAATGTTCATTTATTAAATCGGTTAAAATAAAAATTATAGGCCAAAGGATGATGCCTATACTTTGTGTAAACAATCCAAAAAATTGAATGAGCTTTCCACCGATAAGTTCAGCAATAATAGCGTTTGTAATAAAAAAACCAGCTAATACTAAAAATACAATATCTTTTCTATTGCTAAAATTCATAGGATTAAAAAATAGGTATTGTTTTCATTTTTTGCTTAATTTTATCAAGTATAAATATAGAGCAAATGAATTTGACTAAGAAATTAAAAATATTTTTTATTTCATTATTAAGCACAATGAATTTGGTTTTGGTTTCACAGAACGTAAAATTTAATAAAATAAGCCAAGATGATGGATTGTCTCAAGCCTCTGTCAATGCTTTATTTCAGGATTCAGAAGGATTTATTTGGATTGGAACACAAGATGGTTTAAATAGATACGACGGATATCACATCAAAACATTTAAAACGGATCAGAATAATAAAAACTCACTTTCGTCGAATGAAATTAATTGCCTATTTGAAGATAAAAACGGCCTTATATTTATTGGAACAAACGATCAAGGACTTTCAGTTTATAATAAATACACTAAACAGTTTACCAATTATACAACAAAAGAGGGGGAAATACAATTGCCAGATAATTCAGTTAGATGCATTGAAGCGTTAAATGAAAATGAATTATTAATTGCCACTGATAAAGGGCTTTCTGTTTTCGACAAAACAAAAAAAGTATTTAATACTATAAAAGTAAATGGAAATATTAAGGCTAGCAATCTTAAGTATATTTTTCGTGATAATAATGACCGTTTTTGGATTGCATCTTTTGATAATGGTTTATTTATGCTTGACAATAAATGTTTAACTCATTTTCCAATACCAGAAAAGTTAAAAAATAAATCTAATTTAAGCTCAAATAAAAATCACATGCGATGTATTACGCAAGTTGAAGGAAAATTGTGGTGTGGAACAGACGATGGACTTGTAGTATTTAATCCCACTACTAAAAATTTCATTTCAAACGAAATAAAATTGAATTTAAGTAATCAATCACAAGCTAGGATTGTTTCCTTTGCTAAGGAAAAAAACACGAATCAAATTTGGATTGGAACATGGGAAGGATTAGTGAAATATGATATTAACAAAGGATCCTCTATTATCTTTAAAAGTAATGAACTTGATCGTAATTCATTATCTAATAATAAAATATCGTGCTTGATCACAGACAATCAACAAAATATTTGGATTGGCACTCAAGATAAAGGTGTCAATATATACTTTTCCTCCTCCATTAAATTTCCCTTATTAAATAAGAGTAATGGCTTGGAGAATGATTTTGTATATTCAATCATGCAGTCTTTTGATAAAAATATTTGGATTGGAACCGAAGGCGGGTTAACTGCTTATAATCCACAAAAGTTAATTTTCGAAAATTTTGATTACATATTAAAAAAATATCAAGTAAAAGGCGTTTTGTCTTTGTATCAAGATCGTTTAGAGAATATTTGGATAGGTACTTATGGACAAGGTGTTATTGTTTATAATCCTAAAACAAAGCTTACAAGACAATTACTCGGAGAAACGGCAGAGAGTGGTACCATAGTAAAAATTATTCAAGATAAAAAAGGGGTTATTTGGGTTGGAACTTATGCCAATGGTTTATATGCCATAAATCCAACGAATTACTCAATCAAAAATTATAATAAAAATAATGGATTACCTTCAAATAAAATATATTGCATCTTTGAAAATAAAAAGGATAATACCATTTGGGTTGGAACTGATGGTTTTGGATTTTGTATTTTAAAGTTTGATGCAAATTTTCGTATTTCACATGTAAATACATTTACCCATAAAGAAGACGCCAATTCAATTAGTTCAAATGTCGTAAATAATATCCGCATCGATAATGATGGTGTTTTTTGGATTGCCACTGCAAATGGATTAAATAGGTTTGATTATTCAGAAAAAAAATTTAAATCTTACTTTGAACAAGATGGTATAGCGAATAGTTACATATATGATGTCTTGCCCGATAAATCAGGAAATTTATGGCTACCAACAAATATGGGGCTCACAAAATTTGACCCAAAAAATTTGAATGAAAACGGCAGTGCATTTAAAAATTATACTCCAAAGGATGGTATTCAAGCTAATGAATTTAATCAAGGGGCCTCTTATTTATGTCAAGACGGAAAGATATTAGTTGGAGGTGTTGCAGGAATAAATTATTTTACCCCATCTGAAATTAAAGAAAATGGTATTGCTCCAAAGTCTTATTTATATGAATTTAGTAGACAAGGTAAGGTTATTGATTTTGATACAAATATTATTTATAAAAATTACATCGAACTTTCTCATGAAGAAAATTTCTTTTCACTTGAATTTTTGGCCCTTGATTTTGCATCTGGTGAACAAGCAAAATATAAATTTAAGCTCGAAGGATATGATGATGATTGGACAACTCCATCAAATGTTCGCTTTTATTCATATACTGAATTACCTGGAGGAACATATACGTTTAAGGTAAAAGCTTGCAATAGTGATGGTATTTGGAGTGAATCACCGCAAAAAATCACAATTAAAGTAATTCCGCCATGGTACCAAACTCCGCTATTTTATCTTACAGCTTTGGTTTTTTCAATTGCGTTTATTTTTGGATTCATAAGTTATAGAACAAGATCTGTAAAAAAAGAGAATAAAATCCTTGAGAGAAAAGTCAAAATAAGAACACACGAAATTGCAGAAAAAAACAGAAGCATTACGAGTAGTATTGAATATGCAAAACGTATTCAAGAAGCTATATTACCACCTAAAGAATTAATTTATTCTAAATTTAATAAGCTGTTTATTTTCTACAAACCTAAAGATATTGTTAGTGGTGATTTTTATTGGTTTGGAGAAAAAGGTAATTACAAAATTTTGGCCGTTGTAGATTGTACTGGACATGGTGTTCCAGGAGCTTTTATGAGCATGATTGGGCATAATTTGTTGAATCAAATTATATCCGAAAAAGGTATTTTTGATCCTGGTATCATTTTGCAAGAACTTCATAAAGGTATACGGTCAGCTTTAAAACAAGGCCAAAACAAGGTCCATACAAATGACGGAATGGATGTTTCCATAATAGCCATTAATACTGAAACAAATGAGTGTTTGTGGTCAGGGGCTTTTAGGAGTTTAGTGATAATAAATAATGATAATAATTTAGAAAAAATAGAAGGTAATAAATACTCAGTTGGAGGATCTCAATTAAACTCAAATCGTGTTTTTACTACACATCTTAGAACCCTTCAACCTAAAGATACTATTTATATGTTTACAGATGGTTACGCTGATCAATTTGGAGGTCCAAAAGGAAAAAAGTTCATGGCTAAACGATTTTACCAAAGTCTTAAACAAGTTAATAAATTAGATATTCATCATCAAGCACAAGAATTAGAAAATCAGTTTAATGAATGGAAAGGGATTCAAGAACAAGTAGACGATGTTTTAGTGGTTGGGTTAAAAATTTAATAGTAATTTAATTTTATTTACTTTAAATATATATTTTTTGAGTAATTTTATATTAATTTATAAAAATATTTTAGACTATGAAAAATTTAAAATTTTTATCTTCAATAATCGTCCTTTCTTCCCTATTAATTATTAATGGTTGTAAGAAAAAAACAGAAGTCGATAATGAAACACAAAGTGTTGTAGATAATGCAATGACTGAGCAATTGTTTATGTCAATTCCGCCAACTGTAAGTGAAAAAGGAATCAAAGAAAATGGCATAAAGCGGACATCGTCAACTTGCGAAACTTGGACAATTTTAGGTGCAATTAGTGGAACTAACACTCCGAATGTTGCGACAGATACAATTGTAAATACTTCAGGGTTTTATCAAAATGGACCTGTTTCTTTTCAAATTGATTACGGAACAACTGGTTGTTTGGGCTCAGACGGTGTTTATCGTAAGGGAAAATTAATAATTAAAACAGCGAAGCGTTGGAAAAAATACGGCAACATAATAACTGTTGACCTAATTGGATTTAACATAAATTCTTTAACGTTATCAGGGCAGTTAAAAATCACTTACTCGGATTCGATTACATTATCAACCGAAGTTATTAATGGACAATGCTCAAACGGAACATGGCAAATAAATTATTCAGGGACTAAAACAGTGAAGCAGATTGCTGGTTATTCTACTAAGTTAGACGGAACAGATGATATTTATTCAATTGGTGGAGGAACCATAGGTAAAAATAGAGAAGGTCGTAACTTTACAACGACTATTACAAATAACTTAATTAAAAAATCAAACTGCAAATGGTTGAGTTCAGGGGTGCTTGAATTAACACCAGAAGGATTTAAAACTCGGACAGTTGATTTTGGAAATGGTAATTGTGATGACGATGCAACTTTTTCAGTGAATGGCCAAACTATATCATTTAAACTACAATAATTTTAATGTTAGATGCCTTTAATATATATAATGGAATGGAGAAGAATCACATTCTCCTTTCGTTTAAAGGCGACATCACTTCTGATTTGTTAACCTCTATACTTCAAATCATGGAGTATAAAATGGATAATTTAAACGAAGTACCAAAAACGAAGCGAAAAGTATACAATGTATTAGTAGAGTGCTTGCAAAATTTGTATCATCATACAGATGAAACTAAATTAGACTTTAATGATGCAAATAAAGGTGCAATATTTATGATTGCAAAAAACGAATTAAGTTATAATATTATAACAGGTAATTTTGTTGGCAATACAAGTATTGAGACATTGCGATCAAGACTCGATAAGGTTAACTCACTCACTAAAGAAGAGTTAAAAGAATATTATAAAACTATTTTAAATAATGGCGTTACATCGCTTAAAGGAGGAGGTGGATTGGGAATGATTGATATAGCAAGAAAAACAGGCGAAAAATTAGAGTATAATTTTTTGGAAATTGACGATAAAGTTTCTTTCTTTACATTAATAATTAAAGTATCACAACCACAATTAACATAACCAAAACTACCGCATACTATGGAAAAATACGAAATTGACGGAACGCCCAAAACACCAACCATTTTATTTGATATTAACGGAGGAGTTTTAGATATTAAAGGGCGTTCAATTCCAGAGAATTCGATAGAATTTTATAAGCCATTAGTTGATGCGCTTGATAAATATTCTGTAGCAACAAAATCAGCAACTACAGTTAATATTCAGTTAGAATATTTTAACACAAGTTCTTCTAAATGCATTTTAGATATTTTTAAAAAACTCGAATCTATACACAAATCTGGCAGTGATGTTACAATCAACTGGCATTACGAAGATGATGATGAAGACATGCTTGAAGCAGGAGAAGATTATCAAGCAATAATTGGGATTCCATTTAAAATGATCCCAGTATCTGAGTAATATATTTCATTTTTTTAAAAAGAACCTCGATTTTTCGAGGTTTTTTTTATGCTATTTTTCGTATTTTTTCGTAAATTCGCCAATCGAAATACAATTTTTATGTCTAAAATAACCGATCTACTAGGAGCAAGTGCCGAACATTTATTAAATCACACTTGCAAAACAATTTCAAAGGATCATATTATTACACCAAGTGTAAATTTTATTGATCAAACATTTGCATACAGCAATCGTAGCCCGCAAGTGTTAAGAAGTTTGCAACAGTTATATGGAAATGGGCGATTAGCCAATACAGGTTATATGAGCATTCTTCCAGTTGATCAAGGCATTGAACACAGCGCTGGTGCTTCATTTGCACCTAACCCAATTTATTTTGACAGTGAAAACATTGTTAAACTTGCTCACGAAGGTGGTTGTAATGCCGTTGCTTCAACCTATGGAGTTTTAGCTTCTGTGGCAAGGAAATATGCACATAAAATCCCTTTTATAGTTAAAATAAATCATAACGAATTTATTTCATATCCAGATAAATTTGATCAAATCATGTTTGGTACCGTTGAAGATGCCTGGAACATGGGTGCTGTTGCAGTTGGTGCAACCATTTATTTTGGATCATCTGAATCTAATAGACAAATTGTTGAGGTTGCAAAAGCTTTTGAGAGAGCTCACGAGTTAGGAATGGCAACTATCTTATGGTGCTACACACGAAATAGTGCGTTTAAAAAAGATGGTGTTGATTATCATACGGCAGCAGATTTATCTGCACAAGCCAATCATTTAGGAGTTACAATTCAAGCTGATATTATCAAACAAAAAATGTCTGATAAAAATGGAGGTTATTTAGCTGTTGGTCATGGTAAAACTCATCCAAAAGTTTATTCTGAATTAACCACGGATCATCCAATTGATTTATGTCGATACCAAGTTGCAAATTGTTATATGGGAAAAATCGGTTTAATAAATAGTGGAGGCGAAAGTAAGGGAGATTCTGATTTAGCAGAAGCTGTAACAACCGCCGTTATTAATAAACGTGGTGGAGGACAAGGTTTAATCTCAGGAAGAAAGGCTTTCCAAAAACCTATGAAAGAAGGCGTTGAATTATTAAACACTATACAGGATGTTTATTTAGATCAAAAAATAACACTTGCTTAAAACTAATCTGTTGAGCATTTTACAGTAAAAACGAAAAACTAATAATTTAATAAATGGGTTGGTTCAAAAGATTAAAAGAAGGTATTACTACTACTACTACTGAAAAGAGAGAAACTCCAGAAGGATTGTGGTATAAATGTTCGGCATGTAAAAAAATACATACTACAAAAGAACATAAAAGTAATAATCATGTTTGTCTTGATTGTGGTCATCATGAAAGAATCGGAAGTGCCGAATATTTTGAAATTATTTTTGATGACAATCAGTTTACCGAATTGCACGAAAATTTAGTAAGTGGAGATCCTTTAAACTTTACTGATACTAAAAAATATACGGATCGGTTAACAGACACCATTAAAAAAACACAATTGAAAGACTCTTTAAGAAGTGGCTATGGAAAGGTTAACGGCCATGATTTAGTAGTGTGTTGTATGGATTTTGGTTTCATTGGTGGTTCGATGGGAAGTGTGGTTGGAGAAAAAATTTCTAAGGCTATTGATTTTTGTTTAAAAACAAAAACACCATTATTAGTTATTTCAAAATCTGGTGGAGCGCGAATGATGGAGGCTGCATTTTCTTTAATGCAAATGGCTAAAACGGCTGCAAAGTTATCACTCATGGATAAAGCTGGCATTCCCTATATCTCACTTTGTACTGATCCTACTACAGGCGGTGTAACTGCAAGTTACGCCATGTTGGGGGATTTAAATATTTCTGAGCCGGGTGCTTTAATAGGTTTTGCAGGTCCTCGTGTTGTGAAAGAAACAATAGGTAAAGATTTACCAAAGGGATTTCAAACGGCAGAATTTGTTTTAGAACACGGTTTTTTAGATAAGATTATTGACCGTACTGAATTAAAAGATAAATTGGGACAATTCTTATCTATGTTTAAAAATTAATATACACCTTTCACTTTATTAAAAAGGCTTAATTATGAAAATAATTAAGCCTTTTTAATTTGTAATTATTATTAGCTATTCTCTTCCCAAATCATCGCTAAATGAACAATAGTTTGAGTTGCTAATTGCATATCTTTTTCACTAACCCATTCTTGCTTGCTATGAAATGCATGTTCACCTGCATAAATATTCGGGCAAGGTAAACCCATAAATGATAATCGAGAGCCATCAGTTCCTCCTCTAATGCTTGATAATATCGGGGTTATACCAGTTCGTTCAACAGCTTTCATAGCGTAGCTTACAACTTGAGGACATGTTGCTAAAACATCTTTCATGTTTCTATATTGTTCAGATATTTTAAATTCGTAAGCGCATTTCTTATAATTTAATAAAACAGATTTTGTTATGGCTTCTAATTCTTGTTCTAATAAAACTAAAGTAGGCGTATCAAACGCTCTAATAATAAATTTTATTTCAACTTCTTCTAAACCACCATTTATGGCGACGGGATGAATAAACGGTTCTTTCTTTTCGGTAGTTTCCGGTGTTTTATCTTTTGGGATGTTATTTATAATTTCAGCTGCTATTTTTATGGCGTGTTGCATTTTGTTTTTTGCAAATCCTGGATGAGTTGGAAATCCTTTAACGATAATACTAACACTGTCTGCACTAAATGTCTCGTCTTCAATATGACCAAGGGTTTCACCATCCATTGTATATCCAAACTCAGCCCCTAATTTCTTTATATTTACGTGTTCAGTGCCTTTTCCAACTTCTTCATCAGGTGTAAATAATAATCTAATGGCACCATGTTTAATTTCAGGATGTGCCATTAAATAATTTGCTGCATCCATAATCTCTGCTAAACCCGCTTTGTTATCAGCGCCTAAAAGTGTTGTGCCGTCGGCTGTAATAATTGTATTACCAATTTGTTGCGCCAAGGCTGGATGTTCGTTAAATTTAATAATTTGACTATTGTCATTTGGTAATACAATATCAGTTCCATTATAGTTCGCATGTAAAATAGGATTTACATTTTCTCCACTACAATCAGGAGATGTGTCCATGTGAGAACAAAAACAAATAACAGGAACTTCTTTAGTTGTATTGCTTGGAATAGTTGCATATACATATCCAAACTCATCTAATTCAGCATCTTTAATGCCCATTTCAAGTAATTCCTCAACTAATATTTTTGCTAAATTAATTTGCTTGGATGTGCTCGGAAAACTTGTAGAATTAGGGTCTGACTGCGTATCAATTTTCGCGTATGTAATAAATCGATTTGTAACAGTGTGATTGTAATTTTTGAAATTCATATTTGTATGGTTTTATAAGTAGTAATATTTAATTTTGGTGATTTTAATGAGAAATCAATTACTTGTTTTGTAAAAACGTAATTAATTTTTTTAAGGCAATGCTTCTATGAGATATCATAGATTTTTCGGAAGAAGTTAATTCAGCGAATGATTTAGAAAAGCCATCTGGAATAAAAATAGGGTCGTAGCCAAAGCCTTGAGTTCCTTTTTTTTCGTGAGCAATAACACCATGAACAATGCCTTCAAATAAGTATTCTTTTTCATTTAGAATGAGGGCTAGTATAGTTTTAAACTGTGCTTTTCTATTTTCAATGCCTTTTAATTTATCTAACAACTTATTCATGTTGTCATTGTCATTCTTTTGATTGCCTGCATATCTCGCGCTGTAAACACCTGGCTCGCCATTTAAAGCGTCTACCAAAAGGCCACTATCATCAGCAAAACAATTTCCTTTAATGCTTATAAAAATTGTTTTTGCTTTTATAAGTGCATTTCCTTCAAGTGTTGTTTCATTTTCTTCAATCTCATCTGTGTAATTAATATCTTTTAAACTCAATACAGTTATATTTGAATGAAGTAAAGTTTTAACTTCCTCAAGTTTATGGAGATTGTGAGTAGCGAAAACGAGTTGCATATTTTTATGGATTATAATTTTACACTATAATAATAATCAATATTTCTGTACATTTAAAAACTATTAATAAAGTAATATAAAGTAAATGGAAACAATTATTGTTACAGGCGGAGCAGGTTATATTGGCTCTCATACTATCATAGAATTACTTCAAAATACCTCATATCATATTATTTCTATTGATAACTTCTCTAATTCGACCAAAGAAACGTTTAATCGAATTGAAACAATTACGGGAAAGCAAGTAGAGAACTTAGATATCGATATTTGTCATTTACAAGAATTAGAACTTGCAATCAAACAAATTAAAAATCCAATTGGCATCATTCATTTTGCAGCTTATAAATCTGTTGGTGATTCTGTTTTGAATCCATTAGCCTATTATCATAATAATATTAGCTCGTTAGTTAATATTTTGAGCGTATGTAAAACATTCAAAATAAAACATTTTATTTTTTCTTCTTCTTGTTCGGTATATGGTAATGTATCAGAATTACCAGTAACAGAAAACACTCCGTTTAGTATAGCAGAGTCGCCTTACGCTCATACAAAGCAAATCGGCGAAGACATCGTTTCAAATTTTGCAAAGAGCGAATCCTTTTTTAATAATGTGTTACTTCGTTATTTTAATCCAGTTGGTGCTCATGAAAGTGGATTGAATGGAGAACTCTCAAAAGATAAGCCTAGTAATTTAGTTCCTTTTATAACACAGTCAGCCATTGGAATACTGCCTCCATTAACTGTTTTTGGTGATGATTATGACACGCGTGATGGTTCTTGTATACGTGATTACATTCATGTTAGCGATATTGCTGATGCGCACGTAAAAGCATTGAACTATTTAATAGAAAAAAAGAATAGCCAACAAACGTCTATTTTTAATTTAGGAACTGGAAATGGTGTGAGTGTATTTGAATGTATACATTCTTTTGAAAAGGTTTCTAATCAAAAATTAAGCTATCATATTGGAAAACGCAGGTCAGGGGATGTTATAAATATTTACGCGAACAATACATTGGCAAAAAGCCAATTAAATTGGCAACCAAAGTATAATTTGGATGACATGATGTTGAGCGCTTGGAAATGGGAGTTGAACTTGAAGAATAAGATGCTAAAATAAAAATAGTAATTTTATTAAACAGATTATTTCTCAATCAATTGCTTGGAGCAGTTAAGCATATTTTCAATAACTCCTCTGCTAAACGGTTCCCCATCAGCAGGCACAACATCCTGTAAAACATACGTATTACCTGTCGCTTTTTGTATAGTATAAAAATGGAATTCAGGTTTCACCATGTAACTTTCCCACATTAATGTTTGTGGTTCATCTATGATGTATGATTTAAATACATTAACGTCGTTAGTTTGAATGTCGCTTTTCAGTAGTTCAATATCACCTGGATCTTCGGTTATAGAAATATAAAAACGCGCACCTATTTTTATTTCCAATGCCCCCCAACTTTGTTCTTTGATTTCCAGTTTTTCTTTTAGTGTATCTGGAACATAAATTGAAAATTGTTTCCCGTATTTATTTAAGTTTAATTCAAATGTTCCTTCAGGAACTTCTGTTTTTTGACAACTAGTGAAAGTTGCAAAACAAATAAGGATTGGGAAAAGGATAAATTTTTTCATCATCAGTTTTTATATTACATAGCACTACATCATTGGTAGTGTTTTTTTCTCAAATGTAATCTATTGAGATGTGTTATGAAAAATAATTTTCTATTTTTCTTTTTCTAAAGGACTTAGAATTGAAGCTGTGTGTATTCAGAACGGAATAAAATGGGTTTAAATAAAAAACCCCCCGCTTAGCGGGGGGAGTTTATTACTTTTTCTTAGCTGCTGCTTTTTTAGGAGCTGCTTTTTTTGCTGCTGCTTTTTTAGGAGCTGCTTTTTTTGCTGCTGCTTTTTTAGGAGCTGCTTTTTTTGCTGCTGCCTTTTTAGGAGCTGCTTTTTTTACTGCTTTTTTTGCTGCTGCCTTCTTAGGAGCTGCTTTTTTTGCTGCTGCTTTTTTAGGAGCTGCTTTTTTTGCTGTTGCCATGGTTTTTTGTTTTTTGAGTTTTTGTTAATACGAAGTAAATAAATTTATTAACGCTAACTAATTTTCAAGCACTTAATTTATTAACATAAAATTGTTGAAATTGTTGATAGCGTATATTACATGGTTCGAATAAAAATAAATTTCGCTTAAAAGTATTTTATCTATAAAATAAAAACACTTGTATTTACCTTTAAATATAGGCATTTCAAGAATCACTGTTTTTTTTATTGAAATAAAATAATATAATTTGAATCAAAAAAAAGATGAAAAAAATAATTAAAATGTAAAATGAAATAGTTTAATTTTTTTTTATTTCACAAGCCATTCGTTTTCAATTTCCCAACCTGCTAATAATTTTATTGGCATTTCATTTACAAAAATTGTTTCAGGTTGGATATGATTAAAAAAGTTACCTGTATCAAAAGCGTTGTTTTTATTGGCATCTTCAATCACTTTAACAGTATACAATCCAGGAATTATATTTATAAATGTTATTTTTTTTTCATTTGTTGATGATAAAGAAAAAGAAATATGTCTTTTTTCAATTACTTGACTTTTATCATTTATTAATAATACAGTATAATTTTCTTTGCGAGGAAACAACAGGTTTAATTTTAATTGAGCATAATCATCGGTTGTGGTTGTGGTAAATTTAAAACTAATGGAGTCGTTCGTTCTCCCAATGGAATCAATAAAAGCGCCTTTATTTATAGTTAGTTGATAGGAGGTTTCTTTTTCTAAATTTGTTTTTATTTGAAATGTATTGAATTGATTTTCGTTATCCGCAATTGTATATGATTGTTTCGATTTTAATGAATCATTCAATTTATATAGATGTATTTTAGCTTCATTTATATTTTCAAGACTAAAAGGAACGTTCAAACTTAAATTTATATTTTCATAATATGGAAAACTCTGGTTGAGGTTGGTCGTAATCTTATATTTAAAATTGTTATTCTTTTTAAGTTTTTCAAAATCTAATCGTGACGGTATCTTTATTAATATGGTATCCTTTTTTGAATAACGATTGATAATTGTTTTTAAAGTATCAAATGTATTTTGATAGTATACCGTTATGCTATCCTGAAATGTATTAACTTGGTATGACCCTTGTGTTGTCCCCAAAAAAGTAACCGTTGTTAGGTCTTTACATGCTTTATTATATATAACACTCGCCTTACCATATTCATTACTTATTGTTTTTTTTACAAATTGTTTAGAGGCTGATTCTTTAAATAATAATAGGTCAGTTTGAATTGTATCTGTTGCTTTTACTAAATTTTTCACAAACCCAATTTCTTCATCCGTCCCATCATACATTTTATTTTTATTGTTATCTCGGATTGTAATTAGTTTAAATGATGTGCTAGGTAAATTGTTTAATTGGTATATTCCCTTTTCGTTAGTATAAGTTATGTAAAGTGGCTTTTGTTTATATACTATACTATCATTCGCGTTAGATGAATATAATCCAACTAAGATGTTGGGTTGAGGTTTTTTTGTCTCAGCAGAAAACACAGAACCAAATATTTTTAAACTGTCAATGGTTGCTCCAGTACTAAATATATATTCAAAATTTAAAATTGGATTAGATTCTCTTAAGTCAACAATAGAGTTTCCAAAAGCTAATTTATAAGTTGTATTCGCTAATAATGGCTCGTTGAATGTTATTTTTAATTTTTTTCCATTTGTTTGAATGTCTGGATTTTCATTTGTTTGTGGTGTAATAATAAATTCTTCACTCAAATTTTTTAAACTGATATATTCATCAAAAATAATTTCAATGTATTTTTTGTCAAAATGAGTAACTGCATTTTCAGGGAAATACGATATAGCTTTTGGAGCTGTTGTATCTTTTTTGCCACCTGTTAATGGAGTAATTTGAGCACATTGCGTCAATCCAAGAACAATGCTTATATATAGTATGAATTTTTTCAATTTTTTTAAAACAAAGAAAGGCATTTTTTTACATTCTTAATTATTGTTTAAATAAATTTAATTTGATTACTTTATGTAGTATTTTGATATCCGTGTTTTATGAATAAAAAATTTGATTTTTTAATTTTAGGTAGTGGAATTGCTGGGTTGAGTTATGCTTTGAAAGTAGCAGAAAAAGGAACCGTTTGTATTATTACAAAAAGTAATGAGGATGAATCTAATACAAAATATGCGCAAGGTGGAATCGCTGCAGTTTGGCACGATTCAGATTCAATTGAAAAACACATTGAAGACACATTAGATGCAGGTTCAGGTTTATGCAACGAGAAAATTGTGAAAATAGTTGTGGAGGAAGGAACTCAGCGTGTTAAGGAGTTAATTGACTTTGGGGCAAACTTTGATAAAAAAAATAATGGGCAATATGATTTAGCAAAAGAAGGAGGCCATTCTGAAAATAGAATTTTACATTATAAAGATATTACTGGTTTAGAAATTGAACGAGCCTTAATTTCACAAATAAAAAAGCATAAAAATATTACTGTTTTAGATCATCACTTTGGAATTGATATTATAACACAGCATCATTTAGGCGAAGTTGTCACATCTAAAACAAATCACATTACTTGTTACGGTGCCTATATTTTAAACACAAAAACACAAAAGGTTGAAACCATATTAGCGCGACATACCTTGATGGCAACAGGTGGTGTAGGTCATGTATATACTACAACCACAAATCCAACGATCGCAACCGGAGATGGTATTGCTATGGTGTATCGTGCAAAGGGCCTAGTAAAAGACATGGAGTTTGTGCAATTTCATCCTACATCATTATATAATCCTGGTGAGCATCCAAGTTTTCTTATTACTGAAGCGTTAAGAGGTTTTGGTGCCATATTAAAAACAATAGATGGAAATGAGTTTATGCATAAGTATGATTCTCGACTTTCACTTGCTCCTCGTGATATTGTTGCAAGAGCGATAGATAATGAAATGAAAACGAGGGGAGATGATTATGTGTTATTAGATTGTAGACATATTGATAGAAACGACTTTTTAGAACATTTCCCAACTATTTATTCGAAATGTATGAGTATTGGAATTGATCCTTTTATTAAGTTAATTCCTGTTGTACCAGCGATGCATTATTTATGTGGTGGTATTTTAGTAAATGAGATAGGGCAATCTAGTATTTTAAATTTATTTGCTGTTGGTGAGTGCGCTTGTACGGGCTTGCATGGCGCTAATCGTTTAGCAAGTAATTCGCTCTTAGAAGCCATTGTTTTTGCTCATCGCGCTGCTCAACAGGCCATTGATACATTCCATTCCATTGAGTTTAGAACAAATGTGCCTCAATGGGATTCGGATGGCACAGAGCATGCTGAAGAAATGATTTTAATTACACAATCGCAAAGAGAGGTGCAGCAAATTATGACTAATTATGTTGGCATTGTTCGTTCAGAATTAAGATTAAAAAGGGCGTTTGATCGTTTAGAAATTTTATATAAAGAGAATGAGGCTTTGTACGAAAAAACAACAATCACACAAAAGTTATGCGAACTCCGAAATTTAATTTGCATCGGTTATTTAATTATTAAGCACGCTATTAAACGTAAAGATTCTGTGGGCTTACATTATATGGTCAATTTTAAAAAATAGCGTACTTTTTTTTACTATTTAAAATTAAAGTATTATATTTATGCCCTCAAATGGTAGATGTAGCTCAGTCGGTTAGAGCATCGGTTTGTGGTACCGAGGGTCGAGGGTTCGAGCCCCTTCATTTACCCCAAAAAAAGACTGTCAAATTTGGCAGTCTTTTTTTAATTTTAATTGTTTTATAAAATCAAGCATTCATGAGTTATATTATTTCTGGAATTCAGCAGTTGGGTGTTGGTAATACAAATGTTCAAGAAACATTTGCTTGGTACCGAAAAGCATTTGGAACGGATATTAAAATTTTTGAGGAAGCGGCCATGGCAGAATTGATGTTGCCATATACGGATCAAAAACCTCATGCTAGACATGCTATTTTAGCTTTAAGTATGAACGGTGGTGGTGGTTTTGAAATTTGGCAGTATACAAGTCGTGTTGCTCAAAAAGCTGACTTTACAATCCAATTGGGAGATATTGGTATTTTTGCTGGTAAAATTAAATCATACGATATTCAAGCGTCTTATAATCATTTAAAACAATTTGGCGCAACATTATTAACTGAGATAACGCTTTCACCCGATAATAGAAAACACTTTTATATTCATGATTTATGGGGCAATACCTATGAAGTGATTGAAGAAAAAAAATCATGGTACATGCAAAAAAACTTTTCTACTGGCGGAGTTTTAGGAGCAGTTATTGGTGTGAAAGATATTGATAAATCACTTCCTTTATATAAAAATGTATTGGGTTTTGATTTAGTAATCAGTGATACAACGGATGTATTTCCTGATTGGAATGGAGTAGAAGGAGCATCTAAAAGATGTCGTCGTATTATTTTAAGAAATTCAAAACAACGTGAAGGAAGTTTTGGTCCCTTATTAGGTGATAACGAAATTGAATTAATACAAGCTTTAGATTATTCTCCAAAAAAAATATTTGAAAAAAGATTATGGGGTGATTGTGGATTTATTCATTTATGTTTTGATATAAAAAACATGTCGGCATTGCAATTGGCTTGCGAAAATGCTGGCCATCCATTTACAGTTGATGGCGGCGCAGGTTTTGAAATGGGCGAAGCTGCAGGGCACTTTACATATATAGAAGATGCTGATGGCACCTTAATTGAATTTGTTGAAACAAAAAAATTACCGGTCGTAAAAAAAATAGGGTGGTATCTCGATTTAAGAAAACGCGATCCGAAAAAAGCATTACCTAATTTTATTTTAAAAGCATTACAATTTAGTCGGGTAAAAGACTAGTCCCATAGCGTCCAGCGTGTTGGACTGTAATCGATAATTTTGACTCTAAAGTTTACAATGTCATAATGTGATTTTTTATTTTTATCAATAAAAACTTTTATATCCATTTTATGTTTTTTCCAGCTTGAAAAATTAGAACCGGCAAATAATTCAAGATAAAGCGTATGTGTTTTTTTTCCTAAACGAAAATAGTCTTTTAAGTTTTCAGTTTTATAAAAGGATGCATCGCCTTCTTTCTCAGATATAGATAAACATAATTTGTCATTTGAAATATTAATGATAGAGTCTGTTTTATAACTTAACTCAATAACTAAACTCTCATAATGTTTTAAATTCATTTTATCGATGGAAGTACCTACACTGAATGGATATTGATTGTCATTTGTAGTTAATGAATAATAGGTACTATCCTTAGAAAAGGTTAATGGTTTTTTTTGATTGATATATATATTAAATGCACTATTTAATAAAGATTCATTTTTTATTATGGAAACATCATCATTTAACTGTTTTATTTTAGATAATACGAGGATATTACTAAAATAATCTTCTTTATGTAAATATAAGTAAGGATAGTATTCTTTAATTAATTGGATGCTTGCAGCATTTATTCCACCTAAAATGAGAAAGGGTTGTTTTAAAGATGATAGATAGGCTCTTTGATTTTTTATTGAATTGAAAGAGTCATCGTATACTGTTATGTAATTAAACGGTTTATTGTATTTTTTTTCATAAAGAGCAACAAAAAATTCTTCAGAAGCAAAAATACCAGTGATAGAATTTTTGCCAAATTTAGATTCAACGTCTAAGTAAATTTTTGATTGTTGTTCAAATTGATGAACATGTACTTTAGAAAACACATGCTTTTTACGGATGTTTTCATAAGTAAATGGAATAAATAAAAGACCACAGAATGCAATAATGAATGTATTATTAAAGTTTTCAAAGAATGAAGAGGCAAATAAAATGAATGCAACGCCACTAAAAAGTAAACATGAATTTTGTAAAATTGGATTTTTGTAAACAGAATACAAATGAATAATGGCATAGTTAATAGTAAATATCCAAATTAATAAGCTTTGTTTTTTTGAAAGGTGTTTATGTTTTATAATTGTATAAATTGAAACAATGGCAAGTAAAATCAGTATACTTAAACCACTGTAACCGCAACCAAAAATTGTTTTTATGAAGTAATAAATTTCGTTTATGCGCGGAGGTGGCAGCCAGCCACCAACTTGAGCACCTATGCCTCCAATCGATAATTGGTAAAATGTAATTGGTAAATGGGGTAAATATAAAACGATGGCAAGACTACAAAATAAAATGTATTTTTTTAGTCGTTCTTTTTTTAAATAAAAAAATGAAAGGAAGACACAAACAAATGCAAACAATGAACTCATGTGATGGTTGTAAGCGCATAATAGTGCAAATACACAGAAATACAGATAGTCTTTAGTCTTTACATCTTCTGAAAATATAATTTTAAAAATACTGATGAGTAATAGGATACTAAATAATACACCAGAAATATACATGCGCGCATAAGAACTATAAACAATAAAAATAAATGACAAAGAAATGATGGTTGCAGAAATATATCCAACGTTTTTATTAAAAAAAAGAATGCTAAAGCGATAGATATACCAGATACTTAAAACCCCACAAAGTAAAAATGGCAGTTTGATAGCAATTTCATTATAACCAAACCAAGTTACCCAAACCCATAAAAAAAGTTGTATTAAAGCTGGATGAGCATCTATTTTTATCCCGTTGCGAAGTTCATCAAAAAAATGAGGATAAACGGTTCTACTCAATCCACTTAATTCATCATGGCTAAATTCATAGTCATATAATGGCAAAAAGCGAAAGGCGATACCAAGTAGCATTATTAAAATAATAAGCCAATGTTGTTTGATGTTTAAAATTAAATTCATCTTTTGATGCTGCTAATATAAAAATTATTATCATTTTTGTGCTTTATAACTCAAGTGTTTGTTCTGGTTGTCATCAGAAAGTATGCATTTAATTTGGTTTGCCCAGATGTTGGAATGGTATACAAGTACGCTTGAGGTGCGTATGTCGAAAGACGTGGGAGTTCGAATCTCCTTCTGGGTACAAAAAAACAGAAGAGTTATCTTCTGTTTTTTTATTTAAAAAGATAACCCGGATTGTTTGGTAATCACATATTCAACTCTTTTTATTTCTTTGTATATTCGCAAAAACTAAAAAATGGTTTTCTCAAATAAAGCAATAACTAGATTACTGAAAATAACAGGATGTATTGTTCTGTTTTCTTGCTGTTCTTTTGCTCAAGAAAAAGAAGTTATTTGGGAAAATAGCTTAGAACCAACTATTCCTTTTACAGTTTCTATTTATGGAACAAACCAAGGATTAATTCAAAATCAGATTGATGATATCGAGGTAAAAGACGCCAATTCATTTCTAATGAGCACAGCCCATGGAATCGTAGAATTTAACGGCATAAATTTCAAGGAGATTTTTAAAAATAAAAAATACCGCGATGCTACTTTCAAAAAATTATTGTTCTGTAAAAAAAGAACTAGTTTGTTTGCAATCGATCATGCAAATAGCTTATACGAAGTTTTTCCATCGTTTCAGGCAATCCATTTAAATTCAGAAAATGTTTTTGCGGCAACTTTAAATGGGGATAGTTTAATTTCAGTGTGTGAGTCTGGTAATATTTATGTGACAAATATTTTGACAAAAAAAAATAAGTTGATTTATAAGTTAAAGTTAGCTAAACCCCTGCCAACCATTCAATATAAAAACGCAATGGTTTGCCAATTCCCCTTTCTTTTTATTTTGACACAGAAAGGTGTTTTAAAACTGAACATGCTAAATCGTCAAGAGTCAGTAATATTAAAAAAGGATTGCAATCGCCTCGAAGTAAATCCGTTTAATAATAGTATTTATGCGTTATCGGTTCATCAACTTTTTAAATTAACACCAGTTGTTTCTGAAATTAAACTCTCTAACGAATATGTGTTGGAAGACATCACCTTTAAAAATAAAACAAGTTTTTTTCTGGCCACACCTCTGGGTTTGATATATTTTAACAATAATCAACAGGTCCTTTATAATGAAAATAAATTCTTACCCACATTACGTTTTCACTCGTGCCATTACGATACTGTTTTTAACAACCTATATTTAGGAACTGTTGATAAGGGATTATTGAAGCTAACTTTTAAAAATATGAGTACCCTTTATACCGATAATAAGATGAATGAATCATCTATAACTTCTATCATTAAGACTGAATCTGGTAATATTTTATTTGCTCAAACTGTCAATAATATCAATAAAATAAAAAATAATAAAATAGCACTATATAAAAACTTACAATTAAATATTTCGTCATTAGCTAATTATAACAACCTTTTTTATGTTGGCTCTTGGGGTAACGGACTCACTGTTTTGGATGATACAACGGTGATAGCAAACATAAAATTCCCCAGTTTATTAAGTAATGCTGTGCATGCTGTTTTTAAAGATTCTAAAAATAGATTGTGGGTTGGAAATGAGAAGGGTGTTTCACAAGGAAACGATTTCAATTCGTTGCATCCATTTTCAAGTTCAAAAATAAAAAGTCAAATCACATGTATTTATGAATTAAAAAACGGAGGTATTTGCCTGGGCGGAAACGACGGGATGTACATTATTAAAGAAGGCAAAATTTCTCGTATTACAAGTCAAAACCCAACCGTTTTTTTTAAACGGATAAGATCGTTTTACGAAGGCACTAATGGAAAAATTTGGATTGGATCTTATGGAGGTGGTTTATATTGTTATGACCAAAAGCGATTAATAAGTATCAATGCGCTTCGAAATGTAAAATTGCCTGATGATATTTTTACATTATGCAAAGATGATTTCGGGTATTTATATATGTCATCTAATAATGGTTTATGGCGAGTTTCTGAAAAAAAGCTCGATGACCTAGTCGAAGGTAAAATAGACTTTTTAATTCCTTTTCATTATACTAGAGTGAATGGCCTTTTAAGTAACGAATTCAACGGGGGATTCCAAAATAATTTTCTAAAAAATGGCAACGAACTTTATTTTCCTAGTATGGAAGGCATCGTTGTTGTAAATCCTGAACGTATAAAACAGGTTTCTCCTCTTATAAAAATTGAAGAGATTTACGCTAACGATTCTCTTGTTCATCCCGATGTCAAAACATTTCAAAGAAAGGAGAATTCAATTACTATTAAAGTTAGTTGTTCTATCGTAGAATCAAAGAACAATGTGTTTTACCAATACAAATTAATAAAAAATGGAGCAGAAAAGTGGTCATTACCAACGAAAGTAAATGAATTTAATTTTAACTTATTACCGCCCAATCAGTATCAATTTGTTGTAAGAGCCATTGATGGCCAAAATTTGCAATCGCCTATTGAAACCACTTTTGCATTTGAAGTATTGCCCTATTTTTATGAAAATTTTTTGTTTCAACTAGCAGTAATAGTGTCTTTTATCCTAATTCTATTTTTTATTTTCAATAAAATTAAAAACAACCGTTTGCACAAAGAAATTTTAAATAAAGAAATTGCTCAACTCGAATTAAATGAAATTCAAGCTCAAATGAATCCTCATTTCATTTTTAATGCGATGAATAGCATCTCTTATTATCTAAAAGTGAATGAAAATAAATCAGCCCAAGTTTATTTAAATCACTTGTCTAGGTTGTTAAGAAAGTTCATGGACTATTCTAATGATGAATACATTGACGTTGAAAGCGAGGTGAAATTATTAACCTCTTATGTTGAGATAGAGCGCATGCGTTTTGTAGATAAATTCATATTTGATGTTAATTTACCGGATGACTTAAACACGTGTTTAATTCCAACATACTTGTTGCAACCGGTAATTGAAAATGCAATCAAGCATGGCATCAATCCTTCCGAAAAAAATCATAAAATTTGTTTGAGCTTCAAGCAAGAGAATAATCAATTGATTGTAACGATTGATGATGATGGTATTGGCAGAGTTTTAGCTGCGAAAAATAAGCCAAAAAATCACAAATCCAAAGGCATCAGTTTAATTGAGAAGAAAATAATTCTTTTAAAGGAACGCTTTGATATAGATGTAAGCTTTGAAATCATTGATAAAGCATTTGGAACCTTAGTCATTATTAAACTCCCAATCATAAAATGATACTTGCTGTAATTATTGAAGATGAAATTAATAGCCAAAACTATTTAAAACAATTAGTGGAAGAAAACTTTCCAGACATCTGTATTTTAGAGTACTCAAAATCAGTCGAAAGTGCTGTTTTAGCTATAGATACACATATGCCAGATTTACTTTTTTTGGACATAGAAATCGTTGGGGGAACTGGTTTTGATGTATTAGAGCAGGTGACTTATAAAAATTTTGAAGTCATTTTTATTACGGCTTACAATCAATTTTCGCTACAAGCTTTAAAAAAAGAAGCAGTTGATTACATTCTTAAACCCATTGATGATGAAGAATTTTCGATTGGAGTGAATAAAGCCTTACAACGAATTTCTAGTAAGAAAGGTCTTGAAAAATCTGAAAAAATAAAAATTGTTTCTTTAAATAGTACCCTGTTAATTGACCAACACGACATATTGTATTTGAAGGCCGATGGAGTTTACACCATCCTTTATACGGCCAATAGAAACATTATTTCAACCAAAAATTTAGGGGAATACGAAAAGGCTTTGGGTAACCAATTTTTCAGATGCCATCATTCATTCATTGTTAATTTGAAATTAATTGAAAAAATTGAGAAAAGTAGAAGTGGAGAAATCACTTTAATTGGTGGTGAAAAAATCCCTGTTTCTCAGCGTAAAATAGCAACGCTTAATAAATTAGTGAAGCACGCCATGAAGGGTTAATTCCACCTGTTATATAATGAAATAACTTCCGAAGTTATTAGCCTTATTTTATGCTATATTTATTCATTAATCTTATAAAAACTTAAATTAGTCTTTAAAAAAATAATATTAATAGTATAAAATAATCTCATTTTATTTCTGTAGAATTACTGAAGTTTAATGATTTTTAGGCCTAATTTTAGGCATTTTTCTTAAAATATTACTCACTTATTAAAGCAAAATACTCACTTGTTAAATGCCTAAACATATCTAGGTATTAAGTATCTAATTTCGCCGAGTCGTATCAAGTTGGTACAATATTGAAATTTTTTATTTAAGATGATTATGAAATTTAAAGCATTATTTTTTAGCCTTTTGATTTTTTCAAAAGTAGTGATGTCTCAAACGGGAACAATTGGTTCTCCATTTACCTCTCTTTCTCAAGCTAGGTCAGTAGTAACGCCCGGAACCTACTATTTTAATTTAGGTGGCACCACGTTCAATACCTATGTGGCTGCCGATGGTTGGCTTTTAGTAGCGCTCGATTTTATCGGTGCTCCTGCTGCTAATCTACCACAAGTCAATAGTCTTAGCACTGCCTCGCGAGCCATTTTAACGCCGAGCGTATTAAGTAGCTTAACGAACATCACTCAAGTAAAATTATCGACAAGTAACGGTGCAATTAATGCAACGACAACTAAGACGGTTATTATTAACAGAGTGAAAAACAATCAAACACTTAATTCTGGATTGATAGATAATGGTATACTTGGAGCTGGTACTTGGGTTGGCACAGGTGATGTGTATTTAAATGGGACGACAATATGTAATTCATCGGTTGGCACAACTTTAAATGCTAATATTATTCATCCTTGTGGAAATGGAACGATGACAGCTTGGATGCCTTCAACAGGAAATCATATCACAACAACATGGGGAAGTGAATCTCCGGTGGGAGCCTCATTTAATTTATGGGTGCAATCACCAACCCCACCATTGCCAAGCAATTTATCTAATAATATGTCATTATGGTTAAAAGGAAATGCAGGTCTTTTTCCTGCTTCAGGGAATGTCACAAGTTGGGCTGATCAGGTATTTGTTAATACTTTTTCTGTTGTAGGGACACCTACAATAAACCCTACAGGCATTAACTTTAATCCTAGCGTGGTATTTAACGGAGCCTCATATTTTGCTGGTAATAATACTATTGCAAATGCAACCGAAGTTTTTGCTGTCGCTAAAATCCAAAACCCTTCTGGTGTTGCTGCTTCGGGAGCAATAATCGGCTCATTAGCTACTACTTCGTATTTTTTTCATACAGAAGGTAGTTTACTCTATACGAGTGGAGGAGGGTTTTCTGCTGCATACACCTCTCCGAATAGCATCGATTATTCTTTATTTAATGCCGATTTAAGTCAAACACCCGCATCTCAACAATATTTATATTTAAATGGTTTAACTTATGGCAACACTTTTTCCACACGTGCCTTTCAAACTAGCTTCATACCCAAGATTGGTGCAAGATCAAATGGAGATCAACTTTTAGCTGGTTCAGAAATTGCAGAAGTGATAGTATACAATGGTTCAAAATCTGCAGATAGACAAAAAATTTCATCGTATTTAGCAACTAAATATGGCATTACCTTAAATCAAACAACACCACAAAATTACCTCGCCTCAGATGGCACCATTTATTGGAATGGAACAGCTAATGCAACATACAGCAATAATATTGCTGGTATTGCACGTGATGATAATTCGGATTTGTATCAAAAACAATCACAAAGTATCAATGTGGGTAATCAAATTATCATCTCAGCTGGAACATTTACAAATACAAATCTTACAAATACTACTACGATTACGAGTGATAAACAATTTTTAGTTTTTGGAGATAATAATGTACCAGGAGGCAACACGTTTGTGGAAAGCGCAGATCCAACTATCAATTACAGAACTAACAGAGTTTGGTTTGCCCAGAATTCAAACACCTTCAATCAAACCGTTCAGCTTTTAATACCGTCGAGCTTATTCGGCGCAGCTGCTTCTGTATCAAAAGTCATTATCAATAAAGGTAACCCTACTTTTCCAAATAATGGCTCTAATATCATTGTTTCTCCAACAACAACGACAACGGTTAATGCCATTAGCTATTATGTCTTTAATTTAACGGCTTCTCAAGTTTCTAGTAATTTCTATTTTACTTTAGCAAAAACGTGTTCTCTCATTAACAGTGTTACTGTGGTTTCAAGTCCAACAGCCATTTGCGTTGGATCAACGGCAACTATTTCAGCAATCCCTGGAACTCCTGGTGGCCCTGCAAATACTTATGTATGGTCAACATCTGCAACTACATCCAGCATAACTGTTTCGCCATCGTTAACAACGACATACTCTTTGCAAATTACGGACGCGGTTAATTGCAAAGTTACCCAAACAGTTAGTTTAGTAGTAAATGCCTTACCAGTAGTAACAGCAGTAGCAAACCCAACAGCCATCTGTGCAGGAAGTACATCAACCTTAACAGCAGGTGGAGCAACCTCATACCTTTGGACAAGTGGGCCAAGCTCATCAACGAATACAGTCACAACAGCAGGTACATATACCGTAACAGGAACTAGTGCTAATGGATGTGTGAATACAAAAACAGTTAGTTTAGCATTAAATGCGTTACCAGTAGTAACAGCAGTAGCAAATCCAACAGCCATCTGTGCAGGAAGTACATCAACCTTAACAGCAGGTGGAGCAACCTCATATGTTTGGACAAGTGGGCCAAGCTCATCAACGAATACAGTCACAACAGCAGGTACATATACCGTAACAGGTACTGGTGCTAATGGATGTATTAATACAAAAACAGTTAGTTTAGTAGTAAATGCCTTACCAGTAGTTACAGCAGTAGCAAATCCAACAGCCATCTGTATAGGCGGCACATCAACCTTAACAGCAGGTGGAGCTTTATCTTATGCTTGGTCAAGTGGATCAGTGATGTCTCCAGTTGGAACAGTTGGTTCGCCATTCACTAATCTTTCTCAAGCTAGGTCAGTAACAACACCAGGAACCTACTATTTTAACTTAGGTGGTTCAACTTTTAATACGTTTGTGGACGCAGGTGGCTGGCTTTTGGTAGCACGTGATTTTATCGGCGCTGCAGCTTCTAATTTACCACAAGTTAATAGCCTTAGCACAGGCTTGCGAGCTATTTTAACGCCGGGCTTATTAAGTAGCTTAACAAATATCAATAAAGTAAAATTATCAACAAGTAATGGCGCAATTGATGCAACAACAACCAAAACGGTTATCATCAATAGAGTGCAAAATAACCAAACACTTAATTCTGGATTGGTAGATAATGGAATACTAGGTGCTGGCACTTGGCTTGGCACGGGAGATGTCTATTTAAATGGTACGGCAAATTGTAATTCATCGTTTGGCACAACTTTAGATGCTAATATTATTCACCCTTGTGGAAATGGAACGATGACAGCTTGGATGCCTTCAACAGGAAATCATGTCACAACAACCTGGGGAAGTGAAACTCCAGTGGGAGCCTCATTTAATTTATGGGTGCAATCACCATCATTACCAGATAATTTGTATACAGCCACAACAGCAGGTACATATACCGTAACAGGAACTGGTGCTAATGGATGTACTAATACGCAAACAGTTAGTTTAGTAGTTAATGCCTTACCAGTAGTTACAGCAGTAGCAAACCCAACAGCCATCTGTGCAGGAAGTACATCAACCTTAACAGCAGGTGGAGCAACCTCATACTTTTGGACAAGTGGGCCAAGCACAGCAACGAATACAGCAACAACAGCAGGTACATATACCGTAACAGGAACTAGTGCTAATGGTTGTGTGAATACAAAAACAGTTAGTTTAGCATTAAATGCGTTACCAGTAGTAACAGCAGTAGCAAATCCAACAGCCATGTGTGCAGGAAGTACATCAACCTTAACAGCAGGTGGAGCAACCTCATATGTTTGGACAAGTGGGCCAAGCACAGCAACGAATACAGCAACAACAGCAGGTAC